>Ga0233375_1000467_pt1 | contig 21855 bp, 23 predicted proteins | sample ElkDunMinimDraft_10_FD_191539 | JGI IMG/M metagenome (GOLD analysis project Ga0233375, IMG submission 191539) | Fecal eukaryotic communites from dung pellets of Tule Elk in California, USA - Elk Dung E16 | ecosystem: Host-associated > Mammals > Digestive system > Large intestine > Fecal | place... | reverse complement strand
GCCGCGCCGGATCTCGAGGCTGACGTCCTCGACGGCACGCACGGCCGTGCTGCCGGCGCCGAACACCTTCGTCGCGTGCTCGAACGTGATCATCGCGCTCATGGTCTGGTCCTCCTGGGGGTCGGGGGGCGAGGCCGCCCGACAGGGGCGGGGACCCCTGCCGGGCGGCTCGTGCCGTGCGGCGCCTTCGGGTCGGCGCGGCGCGGCTGGGCCAGGTCAGCCCTGGGCGGCGACGGCCTTCTGGATGTCGGCCAGGTAGCCCTGCAGCTCGGCGCCGCTCTGGTGCGCGAACACCGCGGTGCCGCCCGAGTTCTCGAGCGACGCCTCCTGCACCGCAGGCGTCTGGTAGAGCTCGACGAGCTTGAGGTAGGTGGCGTTGTCCTTGTCCTCCGCCCGGGCGACCCAGATGTTGATGTAGGGGCGGGCGCCGGGGCTGTCGGCCTGGTCCTGGTAGAGCGCGTCGGTGGACGCGAGCCCGGCGTCCTTGAGGAAGTCGTTGTTGATGATCGAGCCCGCGACGCTGTTCAGCGCCACCGCGGTCTGCGTCGCGTCCACCGGCGTGACGGTGACCGTGGACTCCGCCTCGATGATGTCGGCCGGGATCGCCACCGAGGTGCCGCCGTCCTTGAGCTTCAGCAGCCCGGCGTCCTGCAGCACCAGCAGCGCCCGCGCCTGGTTGGTGGGGTCGTTGGGGATGGCGATCTCGCTGCCCGCGGGGATCTCGTCGATCGACGTGAACTTCTTGGAGTACAGCCCCAGCGGGTACACGGCGGTGGCGCCGATGGGCGTCAGGTCGTCGTCGGTCCCGACGTTGTACTGGGCCAGGTACTGCAGGTGCTGGAACTGGTTGAGGTCGAGCTGGCCCTGCGAGAGCGCCGGGTTGGGCTGGGTGTAGTCGGTGAAGTTGACCAGCTCGACCTCGATGCCCTCCTCGGCGGCGGCGTCGGTGAAGACCTTCCAGTAGTCGTCGCTGGCGCCGACGACGCCGATCCGGACGACGTCGGAGACGTCACCGGCGTCGCTGGCCGCGTCGCTCGTGCCGGCGCACGCGGCGAGCAGGGCGACCGCCGAGGCTGCGGCGAGGGTGCGGGCGAGGGTGCGGAGCATGGAGGTGTTCCTTCCGGTGGGCGCAGCCCACGGCGCCCACCCCGAGGGGTGCGACGAGCTGGGGTGCGGATTCGGTGCGGGCCCTCGGGCGCAGGCCACGGGCCTGGCGGGGTGAGGGTGCGGCGCGCCCCTGGGGGGCGGCGGAGGCCTAGCGGTCGATCGCTGGGCTCAGCGGCACGCGACGAGGAGCTGACAACACATCATCACGACGTGGCGCTTGGCCAGTCGCGACGCGTGCGTTCCTCGGGGGGTGCTCATGGCCACAGATGGTGCTCCCTGCGTCACAAGGGCGTCCACTTCATGGGCGTCGCGTCTCACCACTTGGGAAATCTGGGGTCTTTGCGTAGTTCGCGCCGACTCGACACAGGCTCGCGAGGGCGGAGTCCGCCCCATGGAGCCGGCCGCCGGGGCATCGCCGATGACTTCCCGACATGGCGTTGCTATGATGCCGACATGGCGTCGGCAAGCCGTCCGGCGCATCCCGACGAGAGGTCCGAGATGTTCCTCGCACTCCGCGAGCTCCGCTTCGCGCGATCGCGCTTCAGCCTGATGGGAGGTGTGGTCGCACTCATCGCCGTGCTCATGGTCATGCTCTCCGGGCTCTCCTCCGGCCTAGTGAACGACGGCGTGTCCGGTCTCAAGGCACAGCCCGTCGACGCCTTCGCCTTCGCCGAGGGGACCAAGACCGACTCCGCCTTCTCACGCAGCGTCGTCGACCTCGCCCAGGTCGACGCCTGGGCCGGCCGCCCCGACGTGGCGGCCGCCGAGCCGCTCGGCTCCATGCTCATCAACGCGCACACCTCGACCGACGTCCCGGTGGACCTGGCGCTGTTCGGCGTCGTGCCCGGCTCCTTCCTCGAGCCCGAGGCAGCCGAGGGCCAGGCCCTGGGCGACCCGCACGGCATCGTCGTCAGCGACACCGTCCTGGAGGACGGGCTCGCGATCGGCGACACCGTCACCGTCGACCGCGTCGGCACCGAGCTGACCATCATCGGCAGCACCGGCAACCAGCACACCTTCGGCCACGTGGACGTCGCCTACCTGCCCCTCACCACCTGGCAGGAGATCCACTCCGGCTCGGCCGTCGGCGAGGAGGTCCGTGCGGACGCGTACACCGAGGCCAGCGCCATCGCGCTGCAGGCCGCCGATGGCCAGAGCATCGACCTCGCGGCCGGTGACGCGGCAGTCGGCACCTCGAGCATGACGCTCACCGACTCCTTCGGCGCCTCCCCCGGCTACACCGCCGAGACCTCGACGCTGATGCTCATCCAGGTGTTCCTGTACGCGATCTCCGCGCTCGTGGTCGGGGCGTTCTTCACCGTCTGGACGATCCAGCGGCGCCACGAGCTCGCCGTGCTGCGCGCCATGGGCGGATCCACCGGCTACCTGATGCGCGACGGCCTGGCACAGGCGTTCATCGTGCTGCTCGTCTCGACGGTGGCCGGGGTGGCCGTCGGGCTGGGAATGGGAGCACTGCTGACCGGCACCTCGATGCCGTTCGCACTGGAGGCGCCGGCCATCGGGCTCGCCTTCGTCCTGCTCATCGGCCTGGGGCTGATCGGGGCCGCGTTCGCGATCGCCCGCATCGCCAAGGTCGACCCGCTCAAGGCACTCGGAGGACAGCGATGACCAGCACCGACACCCGATCCGCTGGATCCACCGGCCCCGCCCACACGCAGCGCGGCCTCGTGCTGGAGGACGTCACCCTCACCGTCGGGGACGGCGACAGCACCATCACCGCCCTCGACCACGTGTCCCTGACCGTCGCCCCGGGCGAGCTCGTGGCCGTGGTGGGCCCGTCCGGCTCCGGCAAGTCGAGCCTGCTCGCCGTGGCCGGCGCGCTCACCACCCCGGACTCCGGCACGGTGCACATCGACGGCCAGGACCTGATCGCGATGAAGGACCGCGAGCGCACCCGGTTCCGCCTGGAGCACATCGGCTTCGTGTTCCAGTCGGGCAACCTGGTGCCCGCCCTCACCGCCGAGGACCAGCTGCGCCTCGCGCTGCACATGCGCGGCGGCAAGCCCGCACGCGACCCCCGCGAGCTGCTCGACGAGGTGGGCCTGTCCAGCAAGCTGGGCCGGCGTCCGCACGAGCTGTCGGGCGGCGAGCGCCAGCGCATCGGCATCGCCCGCGCGCTGGTGTGCGGCCCGTCGCTGCTGCTGGTGGACGAGCCGACGTCCGCCCTCGACCGGGCGCGCAGCCAGGAGATCGTCGAACTGCTCGCCCGCGAGACACGCCAGTCCGGTGTCGCGACTGTGATGGTCACGCACGACCATGACATCCTGCACCACTGCGACCGTGTGCTCGAGATGGTCGATGGAACGCTGTCGGCAGGGTCCCGTCCGAGCGCCTGAGCCGGACGACGACTGACCGAGGAGGAGGGCCCGTGCCGAAGATCCAGGCTGCGACGGTGGCAGAGCACCGTGCGGCCCAGCACCGGGCCCTCCTCGACGCCGCCCACGCGCTGCTCGTCGAGCGGCCCGACGCGCCGCCCACCCTCGCTGCGGTGGGCGCCCGGGCCGGACTCGCCCGCTCGAGCGTCTACCAGTACTTCTCCTCGCGCGACGACCTGCTGGCAGCCCTGGTCACCGAGGTCTTCCCGCGGTGGTCCACCACGGTGCAAGAGGCCATGGACGAGGCCGACGACCCGGCGGAGCAGGTCCTCGCCTACCTCCGGTCCAACCTGGAGCTCGTGGCCTCCGGCGAGCACGCCGTCGCGCGGGCGCTGACCGAGATCGCCCCGAGCGACGCCCTGGCCCGCGGCAGCCGGCAGATGCACGACGCGCTGCTGCTGCCCCTGGTCAGGGCCCTCACCGAGCTGGGGCTGCCGAAGCCGCAGACCACCGCCGAGCTGGTCAACGGCGTGGTGCTCACCGCCAGCCGGTTGATCGAGACCGGGCACGACCCGGCAGACGCCCGGGCCCGCGCCGAGGAGATGCTCGAGCCGTTCGTGCGGGGCTGGCAGCGCGGCTCCTGACCTGCGCTCGCGCGCCCGGCCGTGCCGTGCGTGGCAGGATCGCGGGATGACCACCGAGCAGGTTCCGCAGCCCACCCCGGCGCCCGCCGCGCCGCAGACCGACCTCTGGGTCGAGCGCACCGGCCGCCGCACCTACACCGGGCGCAGCTCGCGCGGCGCCGAGGTGCTGATCGGCCCCGTCGAGGCGGGCGCGGTGTTCACGCCCGGCGAGCTGCTGAAGATCGCCCTCGCGGGGTGCACCGGCATGAGCGCCGACACCGCCCTCGCCCACCGGCTCGGCGACGACGTCGCCGTGACCGTCGAGGTCGAGGGCCCCAGCGACCCGGACGAGGACCGCTACCCCGCGCTGGCCGAGCGCCTGGTGGTCGACCTCTCCAGCCTCGACGCCGCGCAGCGGGAGCGCCTGCTGACCGTGGTGCACCGCGCGGTCGACGGCCACTGCACCGTGGGCCGCACCCTCGTGAACGGCGCGACGGTCGAGCTCACGATCGAGGGCGGCGGCCGATGACCCCCTCCCTCGAACGGCGGGAGCCCTCCGGCGAGGGTTCTGGCGTCGGGCCCGCCGAGCAGGTCGACGCGCCGCACCTGCGCCGGACGCCGTTGCTCGACGCCGCGCTCGACAAGGCGGTGACCATCCCCTCGGCGACCATCCACGCGCACGTGCAGAGCCTGCGCCGGCGCAACCCGCACGCCTCCCCGCAGCAGATCATCTGGCTGCTCGAGCGCGAGTACATGCGCGTGGTGCAGGGCACCGGGGCCGCTGTGGGCGTGGCCGCCGCGGCGCCGGCGATCGGCACGGGCGTGGCGATGGCGCTGACCGCGAGCGATGTGGGGACGTTCTTCGCGACGTCGGCCGCGTTCTCGCTCGCGGTGGCGAGCGTGCACGGCATCGACGTGCAGGACGCGGAGCGGCGCCGGGCGCTGCTGCTGGCCACCGTCCTGGGCGAGAGCGGGGCGAAGGCGGTCGCCGACTCCGCGCAGATCGGGTCGGTGCACTTCGCGCGCACGCTGCTCACCCGGATGCCGACCTCGACCATCCGCAAGGTCAACTCGACGCTGACCCGGCGGCTGATCCGGACCCAGGCCGCCCGGCAGAGCGGCCTGGCCTTCGGGCGGCTGCTCCCGTTCGGGATCGGCGCGGCCGTGGGCATCGCGGGCGCCAGGGCGCTCGGCAAGCCCGTGGTGCAGGGCGCCCGGATCGCCTTCGGCCCGGCCCCGGAGCGCTTCCCGCAGGTCGTCGAGGGTGTGGGCGGCATCGTGCAGCCCAGCCAGATCACGCCTGAGGGCGAGGCCGGCCCCGACCCTCGGTGAGGTCGGGCGGCCCCGCCCGTCCGGCGGCGACGCGCCGGTCAGAGGTGGGTCAGGCGCTCACCAGCGCCCGTGCACGTGCGCGCGCACCGACGTGTCGTAGATCCGCTCGAGCTCGGCGGCCGTGCCCACGTCCAGGGGGGACAGGTCGGCGGCGGCAGCGTTGCCGCGGGCCTGCTCGGCGTTCCGCGCGCCGGGGATCACCACCGAGACGCCCTCCTGGTCGAGGATCCAGCGCAGCGCGAGCTGGGCGGTGGTCGCGCCCTCCGGGGTGCGCGCCGCCACCTCGCGGGCCGCGACGACCCCCACCTCGAACGGCACGCCCGCGAACGTCTCGCCGACGTCGAAGCTCTCGCCGTGGCGGTTGAAGGTGCGGTGGTCGCCGGCTGCGAACGTCGTGCTCTCGTCGTAGCGGCCCGACAGCAGCCCGCTGGCGAGCGGCACGCGGGCGATGATGCCGACGCCGGCCGCCGCCGCCGCGGGGAGCACGGCCTCGAGCGGCTTGCGGCGGAACACGTTGAGGATGATCTGCACGCTCGCGACGTTCGGGCGCGCGATCGCGGCGAGGGCCTCGTCGACCGTCTCGACCGACACGCCGTACGCGGCGATGGCCTTGTCGGCGACCAGGGTGTCGAGCGCGTCGTACACGTCGTCGCGGTGGAACACCTCGGTGGGCGGGCAGTGCAGCTGCACCAGGTCGAGGGTGTCCATGCCGAGGTTCGCGCGCGAGCGGTCGGTCCAGGCACGGAACGCGTCGAGGGTGTAGGCGTCGGCGTTGTGCGGGTCGGCGCGCCGGCCCATCTTGGTCGCGATCGTCAGCCCGTGCGCCCGGTCCTCCCGCTCGGCGAGGAACCGGCCGATCAGGCGCTCGCTGCGCCCGTCGCCGTAGACGTCGGCGGTGTCGAGGAAGGTCACGCCGCTCTCCACGGCCGCGTCGAGCACCCCGAAGGCGTCGTCGTCGGCGACCTCGCCCCAGTCCCCGCCCAGCTGCCAGCAGCCGAGGCCCACGACCCCGACCGATCTGCCCGTCCGTCCCAGCACACGCGTCTCCATGGCCCTGACGCTACCGTGAGGAGCAGGGGATCCAGGACGCGTCAGGGGGCCCGGCATGTCGTCGTCGCAGGTCAGCAAGCAGCGCGCCCAGGGCGGTAGCGGGGCTGCCCCGGGGAGGCTCGTGGCGGTGTCCCGGATGCTCCCGCTCCCCGCCGCCGAGGTGTTCCGGCTGCTCACCGACGCCAGGAACCATGCGCGATGGATCCCGATGACGCGGGTCGAGGCGCCGCCCGGGCCGCCGCGGCGGGGCGCGATGGTCACGGCGGTCTCGGGGCCGCTCGCGCGCCGCGGCGCCCCGGGCGTCGTCGACAGGATGCGGATCGACAGGTGGGACCCGCCTGCCGAGGGCGTCCCCGGCGTCGCGGTGTTCACCAAGCTGGGGCCGCTCCTTCTCGGAGAGTCGCAGATCGTGGTCGAGGCAGCCGGGCCGCACCGCTCGCGCGCCACCTGGTCGGAGCGCGTGCGGCTGGCCGGCCCGGCGCCGGCCGCCGCCCTGGTGGCGCCGGTGCTGCGGGCGATGCTCGCCCTGGCGCTGGCCCGGGCCGGCCGCGAGGTGCGGGCATCGCGCCGCCGGCGCCCCTCCCCAACCGAGGCCCCGCGATGACCCACCCGCGGATGTACGACGACGGCGACCCGTTGCTGACCGCGGTGCGCGCCCTCGCCTCGGCGTTCCCGGAGTCCGCCGAGGTCGAGTCGTGGGGGCGGCCCACGTTCCGGGCGGGCCGCAAGATCTTCGCGGTCTTCGGCACGCACGTCAGCCCGCACGGCCTGGTGCTCAGGCCCGACGAGGACGAGCGCGAGGCGCTGCTCGCCGATCCGCGGTTCTCCTCGCCGCCCTACTTCGGGCCGTCCGGCTGGCTGGCGCTCGACCTCGACGCCGCCCCCGTGGACTGGGACGAGGTCGCCGAGCTGCTCGACGACTCCTACCGCCAGGTGGCGCTGCGCCGGATGCTGCAGGCCCTCGACCATCAGTTCGCCAGCCCACGCAACGAATCACCGCAGATCCCCTAAGTGACGCAACGAAGACGCCACCCAGAACAACGGGACCTGTCATTTCTGTCGGTGCAGGGCTCGTAGGCTCGACGTGACCTTGTCCCGATGACGCGACGCCACCCTCCTGACCCTCTTCGAAGGAGCACCCGAATGCCCGTGAGCCCGGCCGCCGATCCCTCCACCCCCCGCGTCGCCACCCCGCGCCGCTACCTGATGTGCGAGCCGGTGCACTACACCGTCGCGTACGAGATCAACCCCTGGATGGACTCGACCCGGCACACGGACACCGAGCTGGCGCGGAGCCAGTGGCGCACGCTGCGCGACGTCTACCTCGACCTGGGGCACACGGTCGAGACCATCGACCCGATCCCCGGGCTGCCGGACATGGTCTACGCCGCCAACGGCGCCCTGATCGTCGACGGCATCGTCTACTCCGCGCGGTTCCGCCACCCCGAGCGCGCCCCCGAGGGCCCGGCCTACGAGAAGTGGTTCGCCGACCGCGGCTTCGTCACCCACACCGCCGCCGAGGTCAACGAGGGCGAGGGCGACATCCTGCCCGTCGGCGACCTCATCCTCGCGGGCACGGGCTTCCGCACCGACCGCTCCGCGCACGCCGAGCTGGCCCGGGTCACCGGCCACGAGGTCGTGTCCCTCGAGCTGGTCGACGCGCGGTACTACCACCTCGACACCGCGCTCGCCGTGCTGCAGAGCGACGCCGCCGACCCGCAGGTCGCATACTTCCCCCCGGCGTTCTCCCCCGCGTCCCAGGAGCGGCTCCGCGAGCTGTTCCCGGACGCTGTGCACGCCACCGACCGGGACGCGGCGGCCCTCGGGCTCAACGCGGTCAGCGACGGGCGGCACGTCGTCGTCGCCCCCGGCGCGGTCGACCTGGCCCCCGCGCTGCGCGAGCGCGGCTACGAGACCATCCCGGTGGACACCTCCGAGCTGCTCAAGGGCGGCGGCGGCGCCAAGTGCTGCACGCTCGAGATCCGCGACGTGCCATGACGGCCGTCGCGGGCCCGGGCGTCGGCGCCGCCCCTCGAGGGAGCCGGCTGGCGGGCAACTACGCGCCGCTTCCCGTCACCCTCACCTGGGCGTCCGGCGCCTGGGCCCGCGACGTGGACGGGCGCGCGTACATCGACATGCTCGCGGGCTACTCGTCCCTGAACTTCGGGCACCGCCATCCCGCGCTGGTCGCCGCCGCCCGCGACCAGCTCGACCGGCTCACCCTGTCGTCCCGGGCCTTCGGCCACGACCTGCTCGAGCCCTTCGCCGACGCGCTCGCGCACCTCGCCGCGCCCGCCATCCGTGGCGGGGCGCCGCTGGTGCTGCCGATGAACACGGGGGCGGAGGCCGTCGAGACCGCGATCAAGGCCGCGCGCAAGTGGGGCTACGACGTGCGCGGGATCACCCCCGAGCAGGCGACCATCATCGTCGCGGACGGCAACTTCCACGGCCGCACCACCACCATCGTGTCCTTCTCCACCGATGCCGAGGCCCGTGACGGGTTCGGCCCGTTCACGCCCGGCTTCCGCGTGGTCCCCTACGGCGACGCGGACGCGCTGCGCGAGGCCGTCGACGAGACGACCGTCGCGGTGCTGCTCGAGCCGATCCAGGGCGAGCAGGGCGTCGTGGTGCCGCCCGCCGACTACCTGCCCGCCGTGCGCGCCCTGTGCGACGAGGCCGACGTGCTGCTCATCGCCGACGAGATCCAGTCAGGGCTGGGCCGCACCGGAACCACGTTCGCGTGCGATCTGTGGGGCGTGCAGCCCGACCTCATGACGCTCGGCAAGGCGCTCGGCGGGGGCATCGTGCCGGTCAGCGCCCTGGTGGGCCGCGAGGACGTGATCGAGGTCCTCTCCCCCGGCACGCACGGCTCCACGTTCGGCGGCAACCCGATGGCCTGCGCCGTGGGCCTGGCCGTGGTCGAGCTCCTCGGCTCCGGCGAGCCGCAGGCTCGCGCCCGAACCCTCGGCGCGCACCTGCACTCCCGCCTCGCGACGATGGCCACGGCCGGCCTGATCGAGCGCAGCCGCGGCGTGGGCCTCTGGGCCGGCATCGACGTGGACCCCGCCCACCTGACCGGCCGCGAGCTGTGCGAGCGGCTGCTGGCCCGCGGGGTGCTCGCCAAGGACACCCACGGCTCGACCATCCGCCTCGCCCCGCCGCTCACCATCGGGTCGGACGACCTCGACCTCGCGCTCGACCGGCTCAGCCAGGCCCTCTGCTAGGCGCCGCCTCGGCGTGGCCTGCGCTGTGCCGCCGGCCGGTCAGCTGAGCTTGATCGCGGTGAACAGCCGGCCGTCGCGGACCACGGCGCCGATCGACATCCGGCTGATGTCGCTCTTGAGCATCCACGTGTTGTGGGCGGCGGAGTTGGCGTAGGCGTTGATCATGGCCGTCGAGCTGGCGGGCTGCACCCAGCCGACGATCGAGTCGTTGCCGCCGTGCCAGATGCGCCACTCGCTTGCCATCGCCGTGGCGTGCGCGTTCAGGGTCGACGAGCCCGAGATGCTCAGGGCCGGCAGGCCGTTGTTCGCGCGGTGGGCGTTGAGCGCGTCGCCGATGGACTGGACGCTGTACCCCTCGATACCGGCCACCTGCGCCGCCGGGGCCTCACCAGCGGCGGCCGGGGCCGCTGCGGCGCCGGCCGCGGCACGGTTGCTGCGGGGCGTGCTCGACTTCGGAGCGGCCGCCCGGGCCTTCTTCTCGGCCGCGGCAGCCGCCTCGGCCGCGGCGGCCTGCTCTGCCGCGATCCGGGCGTCCTCGGCGGCCTGCCACTGGGCCTGGGCCTCGACGACTCCCTGCTGCGGGGCGGCGATCCCCGCGAGGGCCGCCCGCAGGTCGGCCTGGCTGGTCCCCTGGCCGAGCGCCGCCGCGGTGGCGGCCACGGTGTCCATGGCCTCCTGGAGGGCCGCGCGCGGCCCGTCACCGGCCTGGGCGTTCGCCTCCAGCACCGCCTGGGCCTGCGCGTGCGCCTCGAGGGCCACGGCGGCCTGCGCGGCCTGCGCGGCGGCCGCGGCCGCCTGGGCGACCGCGGCGCCACGCGCCTGGAAGAACTGCTCGTCTGCCCGCTGCTCGGCCACGACCCGCGCCACCCGGTCCTGCGCCCGGGCGAGCTCCGCGGCCTCCGCCTGCTGCTGCAGGCGCACCGCGGCGCCCGCCGCGAGCGCGCCGAGCAGCAGCACCACGCTGATGCCCACCACCACGGACGTGGGACGGCCTGGGCGGGCGGCGGGGGCTGCCTGACGAGGGCCGGGGGCTGTCTGCGGAGGGGCCGCGAGCGGTTCGGCCGTCGGCACGAACAATCCGGCGAGGTCGGGCAGCAGCAGGGCGGCCGTCTCCGGCGGGAGGGCGTCGATGCGCGGCGGCGGCACGAACGACGCGGGGCGGGACTCGACGGGCGCCCCCACCTGGGCGGCCGCGCTCCCCTGCCGCTGGGTCGGGACTGTCGCCAGTCGCCTCTGGTGCTTGTGCCGGACTGTCGCCATCTGAGCCCCCTCGTGTCGTGCACGACTTTCCTGGACCCACAGACCATCGGCAACCGGGAGAAACAACTGAAGTCGCTGGGAGCAACCTGTGCGGGCCGAATTCGGGCGCCGGGGCGGCGTCGCCGATCTAGGACATCATGGGCGGGTGCAGCACGAGACCGGGACCAGGGCAGAGGCCCTCGACGCACTCGACGAGGCGATCCTGCGGGAGCTGTCCGTGGACGCCCGCGCCAGCTACGCGGAGATCGGCGCGGTGGTGTCGCTGTCCGCTCCTGCGGTGAAGCGCCGCGTCGACCGCCTGCGAGCCCGCGGCGTGGTCCGCGGCTTCACCGTGCGGCTCGACCCCGCGGCGCTGGGCTGGTCCACCGAGGCGTTCATCGAGCTGTTCTGCCACGGCTCCACCAGCCCCGCGACCATGCAGGCGGCCGTCGAGCACTACCCCGAGGTCGTCTCCGCGAGCACCGTCACCGGCGATGTGGACCTCATGGTCCAGGTGCGCGCCCGGGACATGCGCCATCTCGAGCGCGTCGTCGAGCGGCTCGCCGCCGAGCCGTTCGTCGCCCGGACCAGGTCGACGATCGTGCTGTCAGCGCTCGTCCGCCGCCCCGAGGTCCCGCCGGCCCTCGCTGACTGAGCACACGGCGCGCGCCCGGCCGGCCCAGCACGTCACTGCCGGGCGTCGGAGCCGCCCGCGTCCTTGCAGCGGTTGGTCACGACCATCACCGGGCACTGCGCGTGGTGCAGCACCGCCTGGCTGGTCGAGCCGAGCAGCAGCCCGGCGAAGCCGCCACGGCCCCGCGACCCGAGCACCACCAGGTCGCTCGCCGAGGAGAACTCGGTGAGCAGCTCGGCGCCCGTGCCGTCGAGCACGTGGCGGCGCACCGTGATGTCCGGGTTGTCCGCCAGGGCGCGGTCGACCACCACGTTGAGGCCCTCGGCCGCGTCGGCGAGCAGCTGCTCGTGGTCGATCGTCGCGGGCATCCACGCGAGGATCCCCGCCCCGGCGCCCACGGGGACGCCCGCCACCGCGACCAGCTCGGCGCCCCAGGCGCGCGCCTCGGCGATGGCACGGCGGAGGGCAAGGTCTGCCTGCGGGGAGCCGTCGATGCCCACCACGATGCGCCGCAGCGGCCGCACCGCCGGCAGCGGCCCGTCGTCCGCCACCGCAGACCCGTCGGCGCCGCGCAACGGCACCACGACCGTCGGGCAGTACGCGTGCGCCGGCAGCGCAGACGGCACCGTGCCCAGCAGCCGGTCCGCGAAACCGCCGCGCCCGCGGGTCCCGACCACCGCGAGGCTCACCTCGCGGGACATCTCGACGAGCACGCCGGTGGCGTCCCCGGTGGCGACCGTGGCCGTCACGTCCAGGGGCCCGTCCGCGCGAGCCCGCTCCTTGGCCTCCAGCAGCACCGCGCGGGCGCCCTCGAGGATCGCGGTGTCGTCGAGCGCCGCGTAGCCACCGTCGAGCGAGGCCGCCGTGAACGACGGCACCGAGTACGAGCAGACGATCCGGAGGGCGTGCCCCCGGGTACGCGCCTCGGCCGCTGCCCAGTCCAGGGCGTGGAGGCTCGCAGCGGAGCCATCCACCCCCACCATCACCGTGGGATCGTGTGTCATGGGTCCAGCCTCCTGTGGCTCACGCGGCCAGTGTGCCCCAGACGATGCCCTCAGCGCACCTTTCGGCGGGACATCCTGGACGCGTTCTTGAGAGATCCTTGACGATCAGGCCACCAGGTACGCCGACCACGCCGGCTCGACCGCGACGATGCCCGCGACCAGCACCGACGACCCGCGCGGGCTCCGCGGCACGAAGGACAGCTCCCATCCGAGCTCGGCGAGCAGCCGGTCGGCCTTGCGGTGGTTGCACCGCGCGCACGCGGCGACCACGTTCGCCCACTCGTGTTGCCCGCCGCGCGAGCGGGGGTGCACGTGGTCCACCGTGTCGGCGGCCCCGCCGCAGTACGCGCACCGGTACGCGTCGCGCTGCAGCACTGTGCGCCGGGTGGGCGGCTGCGGGCGCCGGACGGGCACGTGCACGTAACGCGTGAGGCACAGCACCACCGGCGCCGGCAGCACGGTGTGCTCCGAGTGCAGCAGGCGCCCGTCGGACTCCAAGATCGTGGCCTTGCCGGACATCACCAGGCTGACCGCGCGCCGCAGGCTCACGACGCACAGTGGCTCCATGCTGGCGTTGAGCAGCAGCGTCCGGCGAGGTACGGGCATCAGCACGGCGACTCCTAGGCCCGGAGTGGGACCCAGCTGGCTGCCGGTGCCCCGTGGGGGAGGTGCAAGCGCGACCAGCGTACGCGGCCGCCCTCGCCTCACCCAGTCTTTCTGGACGATGACCCCGGTGGAGACGCCGAAGGGCCCCGGCGACCTGAGTCGCCGGGGCCCTTCGTGCAGGTGCTGTCAGCCGATGCGCAGGAAGACCGGCGCGCTCTGCCAGATGGAGCGGAACTGGACCGTCTTGCCCGGGCGGGGCGAGTCGATCTGCTGGTCGCCGCCGGCGTAGATCGAGATGTGGCCGGGGCTCCAGATCAGGTCGCCGGCCTTCGCCTCGTCACGCGAGATGACCGTGCCCGCGGCCTTGATGCCCGCGGACGTGCGGGGCAGCGAGATGCCGAGCTGGCCGTAGACGTAGGACACGAAGCCGGAGCAGTCGAAGCCGTCGGGCGTGGTGCCGCCGGAGACGTACGGGACGCCGACGTACAGCGCCGCGATCTCCAGGACGGAGTTGCCGGCCACCGACTGCGGGACCGAGCTGGCAGCGACCGCTGCGCGCTCCGTCGTGCGGGAGACGGCCTGGGTGGTGGCGGCAGCCCGGGTGGCGGCACGCGTGGGGGCGACGACGGGGGCCACGGCCTCGACGGCGGGGGCGTCGAACGACCACGCGGCATCGACCGGGGCGGTGACGACCGGGGCGGTCTCGAGGACCGCGCGGGCCGAGGCGGTGAGAGCCGAGGTGTCGACGGCGGGGAGCGAACCGGCAGCGGTGCCCGAGTTCGCGGCGGTGGCGCTGGTGCCCATCATCGTGACGACGAGGCCAGAAGTGGCGGCGACGACAGCGGTCCGGCGGCCGACAACGCCTATGGACGAGGTTGCGGCATGTGCGAGGTCGGTCAGTGGTGTCACGGGGCGGCGCGCGGCGCGGTGGCGCGCACGGTTCGAGCTCACGGTCACAAGGTGCCTCTCCTGTCGCCTACGAGGTGAGCTGTCGGGTTCGGGTGGGAGAACACCCGGCCGATGGACGACGTTCCGTCCCTCGACTTCACCCCAAGGACGCTAGACATCAGCGCCCACTACGTGGGTCCCCCGCCCCTGCCGGCGAAGTTGTACGGACCTCGTGCGGCGGCAGGGTTCGGCGTTCCGCTCGAGGGCTTCAAAGGGAGGAGGGTTCCTTGAAGCAGGACTGAACGTACAGCAGACCCGCTGCCATGTCACGCTCCGGTCACGATCTGCTGGCCGGGGCAACACTTCGGCCCCGTGCGACAACGCACGGGGCCGTCGAGAGGCGCGGGCCCTGACCTGGGCCTACGCGCGGCCGATCACCCAGGCCGGTCGAGAGCCCGCCGTGGCGACCGTCACGTCGACGTCATCGACGCGTCACCGCAGGGGGGGTGTGCTCGTGCGCCTAGCCGACCCGCACGAAGATGTGCCGGGCGACCTCGACCGGCAGGTCCAGCACCGTGTCCGCGTCGGGGCGGCCCACGGTGACGACCCCGGCGCTGTGCTCGACCTTGATCTCCCCGCCGGGCACGACCCCGGCCTGCGCGAGACGGGCCAGCAGCTCCACGTCGGTCTGCAAGGGCTCGCCGAGGCGCGCCACCACAGCCCTGCCGCTCTCGAGGCCCGGGGCGCCGGCCACCAACGAGACGACGCCGTCGAGGAATCCCACGGCCGTGCTCTCCTCGCCCAGCTCGGCCAGGCCCGGGATGGGGTTGCCGTACGGGTCGAAGTGCGGGTGGTCCAGCAGGGCGGCGAGGCGGCGCTCGACGCGCTCGCTCATGACGTGCTCCCAGCGGCACGCCTCCTCGTGGACGAACTCCCAGTCCAGGCCGATGACGTCGGTCAGCAGGCGCTCCGCGAGGCGGTGCTTGCGCATCACGCGCACCGCCTTGCCCATGCCCGCCTCGGTGAGCTCGAGGTGGCGGTCGCCGCTCACCACGAGCAGGCCGTCGCGCTCCATCCGGGCCACCGTCTGGGAGACCGTGGGCCCGCTGTGGCCGAGTCGCTCGGCGATCCGGGCGCGCAGAGGGGTGATCCCCTCCTCGGTGAGCTCGTAGATCGTCTTCAGGTACATCTCGGTCGTGTCGATCAGGTCGCTCACGGCACTCCCTCTCATTCGCATGTCCCGCCGGGGCCAGGTTAGTTGGTCCCGGGCGCGGTCCGTGCGGTTCCTGAGGCGCACGCCTTATCCTCAGCCTGTGCCCGAGGCCCACGAGATCCCGCAGATCGTCATCCCCTCCCACCTCCTGCCGCAGGACGGCCGCTTCGGCTCCGGCCCCAGCAAGGTGCGGCCCGAGCAGGTGCAGGCCCTCGCGGCGCTGGGCGCCACGGTGCTGGGCACGTCGCACCGGCAGGAGCCGGTCCGCGCGATCGTGCGCCGGGTCCGCTCCGGGATCGCCGAGCTGTTCGCCCTGCCGGAGGGCTACGAGGTCGCCCTCGGCAACGGCGGCTCGACGGCGTTCTGGGACATGGCGACCTTCTGCCTGGTGCGGGACCGCTCGCAGCACGCCAGCTTCGGCGAGTTCGGCGCCAAGTTCGCGCAGTCCACCACCCGCGCCCCGTTCCTCGGGACGCCGACGGTCCGCACCGCGCCGGGCGGCCAGCTCGCGCTCCCCGAGCTCGAGGACGGCGTGGACGTCTACGCCTTCCCGCACAACGAGACGTCCACGGGCGTCGCGGCGCCGGTGCGCCGGGTCGAGGGCAGCCGCGAGCAGGGCGCGCTGATGCTCGTGGACGGCACCTCGGGCGCGGCCGGGCTCCCGGTGGACGTCGCGGAGACCGACGCCTACTACTTCGCGCCGCAGAAGGGCTTCGCCTCCGACGGCGGGCTGTGGCTCGCCGTGCTCTCCCCCGCGGCGGTCGAGCGCGCCGCCGCGATCGAGGGCAGCGGCCGCTGGGTGCCGGAGTTCCTGTCGCTCAGCACCGCGGTGGCGAACTCCCGCCTGGACCAGACCCTCAACACCCCCGCGATCGCGACGCTCGTGCTCATGGCCGAGCAGATCGAGTGGATCCTCGCGCAGGGCGGCTTGGACTGGGCCACCCGGCGCACCGCAGCCTCGGCGGCCCACCTGTACGGGTGGGCCGAGTCGCGCGCGTGGGCCGAGCCATTCGTGGCGGATCCCGCGCACCGGTCCGCGGTGGTCGGCACGATCGACCTGGCCCCGGAGATCGACGCCCCGACGGTCACCCGCGTGCTGCGCGCCAACGGCGTGGTGGACGTGGAGCCGTACCGCAAGCTGGGCCGCAACCAGCTGCGGGTCGCGATGTACCCGGCGGTCGACCCGGACGACGTGCTCGCCCTGACTGCGTGCGTCGACCACGTGGTCAGCCGGCTTGCCTGACGCCGAGACCGGCCCCGGCCGGCTCGGGCGCACTGCCCCTGCCCGGCTCGTCCGGGACCGCGTGACCCTGACCCTCTACGGGTACTCGGTCACGTGGGGCTGGTTCCTGTACAGCTTCACGCCCGCCGTTCCCCTGATCGCCGACGACCTGGGGATCACACGGGCCCAGGCGGCGCTGCACGGGTTGCTCATGGCGACGGGCACGGTCCTCGCGGGGGCGATCAGCTCGCGGCTCGCCCACCGCGTCGGTCGGCGCGGCGTCCTGCTGATCGGGCCCGCCGTCATCGCCCTCGGGGTGGTGCTGCTGGCCACGGGCGGCTCCCTGGCGCAGACGCTGCCCGCCGCCGCGATCACCGCGGTGGGCGGGTCGCTGTCGATCTCCGCCGTGCAGCCCGCCCTCGACGCCCACCACGGGCGGGCAGGGGCGGCGGCCGTGACCGAGGCCAACGGCGCCGGGGCGCTCGTCGGGCTGGTCGGGCCCCTGGTCCTCGGGCTGTCGGTCACGCTCGGGCTGGGCTGGCGGCCGGCCGTCGCGCTGACCGCCGTTCTCGCGCTCGTGATGCTCGGCGCCATGTCACGGCTTCCCGGCGTGGGGGCGCTGGGCCTGCCTGCCCCCCGCACCCCGGCCCGGCACTCCATGGACGGCTCGGCCGCCCGGCTGCGCGCCGGCTCCCGCCAGCAGGGCTTCTCGCCCGCGTTCTGGCTCTTCTGGGGCGCCCTGGTGTGCGTGGTCGGGGTGGAGAACGCCACCACCTTCTGGGCCTCGGACCTGCTCCGGGAGCAGACCGGCGCCAGTGCCGGCCTCGCCTCCGGGGCGGTCTCGGGGCTCATCGCGGGCATGGCAGCCGCGCGGTTCGCCACCGGGCGCCTGGCGCTGCGCTTCTCCACGGTGACCCTGCTGCTGGCCTCGTTCGCCGTCGCGGGGGCCGGCTGGCTGGTGTTCTGGACCGCGACCAGCCCCGGAGTCGGGGTGGTGGGGCTGGTGGTGGCGGGGCTCGGCTACGGGGCCCAGTACCCGTTGATGATCGCCTCGACGATGGCGGCCTCGGAGGGGCGCCCCGACATGGCGCAGTCCCGCTCCACGATCGCGGTGGGCGGGGCGCTCGCTGCCGCGCCCCTGCTGCTCGGGGCGCTCGCCGACCAGCTGGGGCCGCGCACCGCGTTCGTCGTCGTTCCGGTCATGCTCGGCGCCGCCACGCTGGCGGTCGTGCTCGCCCGGCGCTCGACGCGCCGGGCCGGCATCGCCCTGTAGGCGGATCGGAAGCCGGGCTCAGTCCGCCGGGCTCAGTCCGCGGTGGTGGCCGTGGTGGCCTGCCGGGCGCGGAGCTCGGCGGTCTCCGTCTGGGGCGCGGCGGTCAGCACCGGGTAGCGGATGTCCAGGTGCGGGCGGCTGCGCACCCGGTACCGCACGTCGAGATGCCAGTGCCGCTTGGCCCAGATCGCGGCGCCGGTCGCGACCAGCAGCGCGGAGATCGAGCCGATGCCGATGGCCCACCGCGCGCCGAACTCCTCGGCCACCCAGCCGACGATGGGCGACCCGACGGGCGTGGCCCCGAGGAAGACGATCATGTACAGGGACATGACGCGTCCACGCACCGCGGGGTCGGTGGTCATCTGGATGGTCGTGTTCGCCGCCGTCATCATGGTGAGCGACGCGAAGCCGACCGGGATGCACGACACCGCATAGCTCGGGTACGTGGGCATGAGCGCCATCGCGCCGCTCAAGACGCCGAAGGCGAACGCGGACCCGATGACCAGGCGCACCCGGGGGCGCTCACGCCGCGCGGCCATCAGCGCGCCCGCGAGGGAGCCGATGGCCAGCACGGACCCGAGGATCCCGTACTCGCTGGCGCCACGGTCGAACTCGGTGCGGGCCATCATGGCGCTGGTCAGCTGGAAGTTGAGGCCGAACGTGGACACGACGCCCACCACGACCATGATCACCAGGATGTCGCTGCGCTGGCGCACGTAGGCGATGCCCTCGCGGATCTGCCCCTTGGCGCGCGCCACCGAGGGCAGGGGGTGCAGCTCGGTGAGGCGCATCTGGGTGAGCGCGAAGATGGTCGCGACGAAGGTGACGCCGTTGATCATGAAGACCCAGCCGGTGCCCACCCAGGCGATGAGCAGGCCGGCGAGGCCGGGGCCCACGAGCCGGGCGGCGTTGAACGACGCGCTGTTGAGCCCCACGGCGTTGGACAGGCCGGCGGCGGGCACCATCTCGGCGACGAACGTCTGCCGGACGGGGCCGTCGATCGCGGAGACGCAGCCGAGCAGCGCGGCGAAGACGTACACGTGCCACAGCTCGGCGTGGCCGCCGAGCACCAGGGCGCCGAGGCCGATGGCGAGCACCGCCTGGGCCGCCTGGGTGCCGATCAGCAGCTTGCGCCGGTCGACGCGATCGGCGAGCACGCCCGCCCATGCGGACAGGAGCAGGGTCGGCGCGAACTGCAGGGCCGTGGTGATGCCGACGGCGACGCCGGAGTCATCGCTGAGGACGGTGAGCACGAGCCAGTCCTGGGCGACGCGCTGCATCCAGGTGCCGATGTTGGCGACCAGGGCGCCGACGAACCACAGCCGGTAGTTGAAGTACTTGAGGGAGGCGAAGGTGTGGCTCACTCGGCGACGAGCCTCCTCAGGAGCACCGTCGCCTCGGCGAGCGTGGCGCGCTCGTCCGGGGTGAACGACGCGAGCCGGCGGGTCAGCCACTCGTCGCGGCGGCGGCGGGTCTCACGGACCTCCGCCAAGCCCGCCTCGGTGAGGCTCACGACGACCTGGCGCTTGTCGGTCGGGTGCTCGCCCTTGGCGACGAGGCCGAGCTCCACGAGCGAGTTCACGGTGCGCGTCATGGACGGCGGCTGGACGTGCTGGCGCTCGGCCAGGGCGCCGGGGGCCATGGGCCCGTTCTGGTGCAGCCAGGCGAGGACGGAGAACTGGGAGTCGGACAGGTCGGCGGAGCCTCGCTCGGACCGCACGCGGCGCGCCGTCCGGAACACCGCCACCCGCATGTCCCCCGCGAGCTCTCGCGGGCGGCACTGCTTGGCCGTGACCGGCCCGGCGGAGGCGGTCGAGGCTGCCGCCGCCCCGCCGGACACACCGGGGGCGACGGGAGCAGAGGTCATGTCGTTACCTTAACTCATTACCCAAAGCAATGAAAGTTCAGGCCCCTCGCCGCCACCCCGGCACCGCCCCCAGCCACCCATCGGGCCGCCGCCTACGCTGGGCCGATGCCGGGAAACCGCCGCCGCGCCCTCCTGCTCGCCGCCCTCGCCGGCTACCTCGCCCTCGTCGGCCGGATGACGCTGCGGCCCGAGCCGGCCGAGCCGGAGACCTTCGACGTGGTGCGGGAGGTCATCGCCTGGCTCGCCGACCGCGGCGCCCCGGTGACCTACGACGGCGTGGAGGCGGTGTCGAACGTGCTGATGTTCGTCCCGTTCGGGGTGCTCGTGGGGCTGCTGCTGGAGGGGACGCGTCAGCGCGCGGCCCTCGTGGTCGGCGCGGCGTGCGCCACCTCGACGGCCATCGAGCTGGCCCAGCGCGCGTTCCTGCCGAGCCGCGTGCCCACGGTCCAGGACGTCGTCCTCAACACGTCAGGGGCGGCCGTGGGCCTCGGCCTGCTCCTGGCCGCCCAGCTCTGGCTGGGCCGGAGACGCCGCGAGCCGGGCCCCTCCCCCGAAGGGGCGGGCCCGGCTCACGAGCAGGGGGAGATCAGACGCCGAGCGCGTCCTTGATCGGGCCGAGCGTGAAGTAGGCGAGGAACAGCAGGCCCGCCACCCACATCAACGGGTGGATCTCGCGGATCTTGCCGACCGCGAGCTTGATGACGACGAAGGCGATGAAGCCCGCGCCGATGCCCGCGGTGATCGAGTAGGTGAACGGCATCATGATCATGGTGAAGAACGCCGGGATGGCGATCTCGAAGTTCTTCCAGTCGATGCCGGTGACCTGCATGACCATCAGGAAGCCGACCACGACGAGCGCCGGGGCGGCAGCCTCGGACGGGACCATGTCCACCAGCGGGGACAGGAACGTCGCGAGCAGGAACGCGATGCCGGTGACGACCGACGCCAGGCCGGTGCGCGCGCCGTCGCCGACGCCCGCGCTCGACTCCACGAAGCTCGTGTTGGACGAGACGCCAGCGGCGCCGCCCGCCGCGGCCGCCACCGAGTCCACGATCAGGATCTGCTTGGTCTTGGGCGGGTTGCCGTCCTCGTCGAGCAGGCCGGCCTCGCCACCGACGGCCACCATGGTGCCCATCGTGTCGAAGAAGTCCGCGAGCAGGATCGAGAAGACCAGCAGGATGACCGCGACCACGCCGATCTTGCCGAACGAGCCGAACAGGGAGAACTGCCCGAGCAGGCCGAAGTCGGGGACGCTGACGATCGAGTCGGGGATGGTGGGGGCGTTGAGCTCCCAGCCGGTGGGGTTCGTGCCGTCGGTGTTCTGCGGCCCGATCTTCGCGATCGCCTCGATGATCACGGCGAGCACCGTCGAGGTGAGGATGGCGATGAGGATCGCGCCCTTGACCTTGCGGACCATCAGGACGATGGCGACCACCAGTCCGACGACGAAGACCAGGACGGGCCAGCCGCTGAGCGAGCCGCCCACGCCCATCTCGACAGGGGTGGCCTCGCCGACCCGCACGAAGCCGGAGTTGATCAGGCCGAGGAAGGCGATGAACAGGCCGATGCCCACGCTGATGGCCGTCTTGAGCGGGGCCGGCACCGCCTTGAAGACCGCCTCGCGGAAGCCGGTCAGCACGAGCGCCAGGATGATGAGGCCCTCGAGCACCACGATGCCCATGGCGTCGGCCCAGGTCATCTCGGGCAGCACCGCGATGGAGAACGCCACCACGGCGTTCAGGCCCAGGCCGGCGGCGAGCGCCAGCGGGAAGTTCGCGACCACGCCCATGACGATCGTCAGCACGCCGGCGACCAGCGCGGTGGCAGCGGCGATCATCGAGAGGTTGGGCGCGTCGCCCCCACCGAGGAACTGGCCGGTGCCGTCCTGGACGTAGCCGAGGATGATCGGGTTGAGGACGATGATGTAGCTCATCGCGAAGAACGTGACCAGGCCGCCGCGGATCTCCGCGCCGACGGTCGAGCCACGCTCGGTGATCTTGAAGAAGCGGTCGAGAGCGCCCTGGGGGGGTGACGTCTTCACGACCTCGGGGGAAGTTGTCGCCATGGCGGGCATGATCGCAGATCCGGCTGGAGGGGATTGGGCCGTGTCCAGGCTCGTTAATACGCCGGAAACACGACGGCTCCCCGGGCGCGTGCCGGATCGCTAGCCGAGGAAGACCTGGGCGCAGAGCATGCCGCGCGGGCCCTCGACGCACCCGACGCCGATTGACGTGTAG
>Ga0233375_1000461_pt1 | contig 22019 bp, 16 predicted proteins | sample ElkDunMinimDraft_10_FD_191539 | JGI IMG/M metagenome (GOLD analysis project Ga0233375, IMG submission 191539) | Fecal eukaryotic communites from dung pellets of Tule Elk in California, USA - Elk Dung E16 | ecosystem: Host-associated > Mammals > Digestive system > Large intestine > Fecal | place... | reverse complement strand
AGCGCGCCGCCCACGACGAACCCGGCGGCGCCCGCGGCGGCGCCGGCCGCGCTCCACGCGGCCAGCGCGGTGCGCCGGGCGTCGGCCTCGGGCGTGGCGTGCAGCAGCAGCCGCAGCGCGGACGGGACCGACATCGCCGCGGCGGCGCCCTGCAGCGCACGCGCGGCGAGCACCTGCGCGAGCGACCCGGCGAGCCCGCCGACGAGGGACACCGCGGCGAACCCCACGAGCCCCGCGGCCAGCACCCGGCGGTGGCCGTAGCGGTCCCCGAGGCGCGCGCCGACCACCAGCAGACCTCCGAAGAACATCGCGTACGTCGTCGCGAGCGGGCCCGCGGCGTGCGCGTCCAGGCCGAGGCCCTCGAGGACGGCGGGGATCGCGGTCGTCGCGCTCGTGACGCCGAGGACGTCGACGAACTGGACCGCGCACAGGACCGTGACCGGGGCTTTCCGCACGGCCCGACGGTACGACGCGCCTCCCACACGGGCGCTGCCGACTGGACGGCCCGTGCAGGTCCCGGTGGCGTGGTGGGACACTGCCGGACGTGGCTGTGACGACTGACGCGTCCGGGACCGACGTCCGGGACCTCGTGCACGCGCTGCGCGACGTCGTGCGCGGGAGCGTCGACGACTCCTCCCGGCGCCGGGCCGAGTACTCGACCGACGCCTCCAACTACCGCGTGGTGCCGCAGGTCGTGGTCTTCCCGCGGGACACGGACGACGTGCTCGCGGCACTGTCCGTCGCGCGCGAGACCGGCACGCCGCTGACGTCCCGCGGCGGCGGCACGTCGGTGGCGGGCAACGCGGTCGGCACGGGCATCGTGCTGGACTTCTCGCGCCACGTGAACAGGGTGCTGGAGGTCGACCCCGAGGCGCGTACGGCGCGCGTCGAGCCGGGCGTCGTCATGTCCCACCTGCAGCGGGCCGCGGCCCCCCACGGGCTGCGGTTCGGGCCCGACCCGTCCACGCAGGCCCGGGCGACGCTCGGCGGCATGATCGGCAACAACGCGTGCGGGCCGCGGGCCGTGGCCTTCGGGCGGACCGCCGACAACGTGGTGGACCTCGACGTCGTCGACGGCACCGGGCGGCGCTTCACCGCGCGCTCGGGCGCCGGTGCGCTCGACGCGGTCCCGGGGCTCGACGCGCTGGTCCGTGCGCACCTCGACGTGGTCCGCACGGAGCTCGGCCGGTTCCGCCGGCAGGTGTCCGGGTACTCGCTGGAGCACCTGACCCCCGAGAACGGCACCGACCTGGCCAAGATGCTCGTGGGCACCGAGGGCACGCTGGTGACGGTGCTCGGGGCCACCGTGAACCTGGTGCCCGTGCCGTCGGCACCGGTGCTGGTGGTGCTGGGCTACCCGGACATGCCGACGGCCGCGGACGCCGTGCCCGCCCTGCTCGCGCACGCGCCGCTCGCGATCGAGGGCATGGACTCGCGTCTGGTCGACGTGGTGCGCCGGGTCAAGGGCGCGTCGGCGGTGCCCGACCTGCCCCCGGGCGGTGGCTGGCTGATGTGCGAGGTCGGCGGGCCGACCCTGGACGAGGCGCTGGCGGCGGCGCGCGCGCTCGCGGCCGACGCGGGCACCGACGCGGTCGGCATCTTCCCGCCCGGGCCGGACGCGGCGGCGATGTGGCGGATCCGCGAGGACGGTGCCGGGCTGGGTGGTCGCACGCCGTCGGGCGAGCAGGCGTGGCCCGGGTTCGAGGACTCGGCGGTGCCGCCGGAGCGGCTGGGCGCCTACCTGCGCGAGCTCGAGGCGCTGATGGCCGACCACCGGGTCGACGGCCTGGCGTACGGGCACTTCGGCGACGGGTGCCTGCACCTGCGCCTGGACATCCCCCTGACGCGCTCGGGCGACCCGTTGCGGGCGTTCATGGAGGACGCCGCCGAGCTGGTCGCGCGCCACGGCGGGTCCCTGTCCGGGGAGCACGGCGACGGGCGCGCCCGCTCGGAGCTGCTGCCCGTCATGTACTCCCCGCGGGCGATCGAGCTGTTCGGCGCCGTGAAGGACCTGTTCGACCCGCGTGACCTGCTCAACCCGGGCGTGCTGGTGCGCCCCCGCCCGCTCGACGCCGACCTGCGCCGGCCCGCGGCGCGGCCCCTGCCCGCCGCGTCGGGCTTCTCGTTCGCGCACGACGGCGGCGACATGACGACCGCCGTGCACCGGTGCGTCGGCGTGGGCAAGTGCCGTGCGGACAACAGCGCGACGGGTGGCTTCATGTGCCCGTCGTACCTGGCGACCAAGGACGAGAAGGACTCCACCCGCGGCCGGGCGCGCGTGCTGCAGGAGATGGCCAACGGCAGCCTGGTCGCGCGCGGGTGGTCCTCGCCCGAGGTGCACGAGGCGCTCGACCTGTGCCTGAGCTGCAAGGCGTGCTCGTCGGACTGCCCCGCGGGCGTGGACATGGCGCAGTACAAGGCGGAGGTGCTGCACCGCACGTACCGCCGTCGGCTGCGCCCGGTGAACCACTACGCGCTCGGCTGGCTGCCGCGCTGGGCGCGTCTCGTCACGGGCGTCCCGGGCCTGGCGGCCGTGGCCAACGCGGTGCTCGGCGTCCGGCCCGTCGCCAAGGCCGTGCTGGCGCTGGGCGGTATGGACACCCGGCGGCGCATGGTGCGCTTCGCCCGCGTCCCGTTCCGGGCGTGGGCGCGGCAGGCCGGGCGGCGGTCGGGCGACGTGCGCGTCGTGTCCCGTGACGACGCGGCGCGCGTGACGCTGCCCGCCGACGCGGACGCCGCCACGGGCGCGACGCCGCGCCCCCCGGTGCTGCTGTGGACCGACTCGTTCAGCGACACCCTCGCGCCGTCGGTGGCGCACGCGGCCGTGGCGGTCCTGCGGGACGCGGGCTACGAGGTCCTCGTGCCGGACCACGACGCGTGCTGCGGGCTGACCTGGATCAGCACCGGCCAGCTCGAGGGCGCACGCCACCAGCTCGAGCACCTGCTGGAGGTGCTCGGGCCGTTCGCGGTCAACGGCATCCCGATCGTGGGGCTCGAGCCGTCGTGCACGGCCGTGCTGCGCAGCGACCTGGTCGACCTGCTGCCCGACGACCCGCGTGCCGTGGCGGTGCAGCGCGAGACCCGCACGCTGGCGGAGCTGCTGACCGCGCCCGCACCGGTCGGCCCCGGCGACCGCTGGCAGGTGCCGGACCTGTCCGACGTCACCGCCGTGGTGCAGCCGCACTGCCACCACTACTCGGTGATGACGTGGACGGCCGACCGTCGGCTGCTGACCGAGGCGGGTGCGCAGTTCTCGGCGCTCGCGGGGTGCTGCGGGCTCGCCGGCAACTTCGGCATGGAGAAGGGCCACTACGACGTCTCGGTGGCGGTCGCGGAGAACGCGCTGCTGCCGGCGCTGCGGGCCGCGGCCCCGGGGGACGTGTACCTGGCCGACGGGTACTCGTGCCGCACGCAGGCCGAGCAGCTCGCGGACGTGCAGGGCGTGCACCTGGCCGAGCTGCTGGCCTCGCGGCTGGGGCGGGGGGCGTCGGAGGGCTGACGGCGGTCAGGCCCGCCGCACCAGCTCCCGCACGGCGTCCTTGACGCGGCCGTCGAGCGCCGGGTCCCCGCCGCCCAGCAGGGCGTGCAGGAAGAGCCCGTCCCCGACGAGCTGGACGAGCCGCGCGAGCTCGGGGTCCGGCACCGCGCGGCGCAATCCGGCGGCCCAGGCGTCGAGGTAGCGCGCCATGCGGGCGCGCGCCGGTGCGTGGGTGCCCAGCAGGCGCAGCGCGGCGAGCAGCGTGCGCTCCTCGGGGCCGTCGGCGCTCTGCGAGCCGTCGAGGTACCAGCGCGCCGCGCCGTCGGGGTCGGCCGGGGTGGCGGCGTCCGCGGCCGCGGCGCCGGCGTCGAGCCGGTCGAGCAGGCCGGTGAACAGCTCGTCCTTGCTGCGGAAGTGGTAGAGCAGGCCGCCCTTGGAGACCGACGCGCGCTCGGCGACGGCGTCCAGCGTCGCGCCGCCGGGGCCGTCCTCGACGAGGGCGTCCTGCAGCGCGTCGAGGATGCGGTCGCGCGTGGTGGCCATGGGCGACGAGCGTAGCGAGCGCGGTGGCCTTGTGCACCGTCCGGACGGTGACGTACTGTACCGGCTGGACGGTATAGCCGTCGGTGGCACGGGGACGCCCCGGCCGCCGGCCCGCGCCGGGGAGTGGACCCGGTGCGCGTGCACGCCCCCGGACCCGCCCGGTCAGCGCGGAGCTCGAAAGGCCCACCGTGCCCTCGCACGCCCCCGACCCCGTCGTCACGCCCGACGCCCGCACGCCCGACGCCGCCCCCGACGCCCGCACGTCCGACGCCCGCACGCCCGACGTGCCGCCGCGCGCGGGTGCGCGGCAGTGGCTGGCGCTCGCCGTCCTCATGCTCCCCGTGCTCGTCGTCGCGATCGACAACACCGTGCTGTCCTTCGCGCTGCCGCAGATCAGCCTGGCGCTGCGCCCCACGGGCGAGCAGCTGCTGTGGATCGTCGACGTGTACCCGCTCATGCTGGCGGGCCTGCTCGTCACCATGGGCACGCTCGGCGACCGCGTCGGGCGTCGGCTGCTGCTGGTCGTCGGGGCCGCGGGGTTCGGCGTCGTGTCGCTGCTCGCGGCGTTCTCCACCGACGCGGCGCACCTCGTCGCCGCGCGTGCGCTGCTCGGCGTGTTCGGCGCGACGCTCATGCCGTCGACCCTGTCGCTGCTGCGCAACGTCTTCCTCGACCCCGGCCAGCGTCGCCTCGCGATCGCGGTCTGGGCCTCGGGGTTCTCCGGCGGGACCGTGCTGGGGCCCGTCGTCGGCGGCTGGCTGCTGCAGCACTTCACGTGGGGCTCGATCTTCCTCGTCAACGTGCCCGTCGTCGTGGTGCTGCTGGTGGCCGCGCCGCTGCTGCTCCCCGAGTCGCGCAACCCCCGCGCGGGCCGGCTCGACCCGCCCAGCGTGGTGCTGTCGGTCGTCGCGATGCTGCCGCTCGTGTTCGGCATCAAGCACGTCGCCTCCCACGGCGTCGACGTGGTCGGGACGGCCGCGGCCGCGGTCGGCGTCACCATGGCCGTCGTCTTCGTGCGCCGCCAGCGCCGCCTCGCCGCGCCGCTGCTCGACGTCTCGCTGTTCGGCAGGCCCGTGTTCTCGGCGTCGGTCGGTGCCAACTTCACGGCGTCCTTCGCGATCGCCGGGCTCGTGCTGTTCCTGTCGCAGCACCTGCAGCTCGTCGTCGGGCTCGACCCCGTCCGCGCGGGGTTCGCGCTGCTGCCGGGCGCCGTCGCGTCGATCGCGGCCGGGCTGCTCGCGGTGCGGCTCGCGCGCTCGTTGCCGCTGTGGGTCCTGGTGCCGGCCGGCATGCTGCTGGCCGTCGCGGGCTACACCCTGGGCACCGCGCTGGGCTCCGACCACCGCAGCGGGGTCGTCGTCGCGACGTTCGCCCTGGTGGGCGCGGGGGTGGGGCTCGCCGAGACGCTGACCAACGACGCGATCCTCGGGTCCGTCCCGCCCGAGCGCGCCGGCGCCGCGTCGGGCATCTCCGAGACGGCGTACGAGCTCGGGGCGTCGCTCGGCGTCGCCGTGCTGGGGTCCGTGCTCGCCGCCGTGTACCGGGCCGACCTGGTGCTGCCCGCCGGCCTGACGGACGCGCAGCGGGCCGACGCCGGCCAGACGCTCGGCGGTGCGGTCGGTCTCGCGGACGGCCTGCCGCCCGCACTGGCCGAGCAGGTGCTGACCTCGGCCCGTGACGCGTTCGGTCACGGCGTGGCCGTCACGTCCGGGCTCGGCGCGCTCGTGGTCGGCGTCGTGGCGCTCGTCGTGGGGGCGGTGCTGCGCCGCCACCGGTGAGCCGGCGCGGGGGGCCCTCAGCCGTCGAGCAGGGCCTCGACCCGGGCGACCTTGCCGTCGAGCTCCCCGGTGTGCCCGGGGCGGATGTCCGCCTTGAGCACCAGGCTCACCCGGTGGCCGTGCGCGCCGACGGCCTCGGTGGCCCGCCGGACCACGTCCATCACCTCGTCCCACTCACCCTCGATCGTGGTGAACATGGCGTCGGTCCGGTGCGGCAGCCCGGAGTCGCGGACGACCCGGACGGCGTCGGCGACGGCCTGGGAGACGGACTCGCCCGCACCGAGCGGGGCGACGGAGAAGGCGACGAGCACGGGTCCCACCCTGCCCGCAGCGGGCCCGCGCGTCCACCCGCGGGTGGACCCGGGGCCCCGGCACCCGGCCCCGCCGACGGACCCCACGTCCCCCGGACGACGGGCTGACCCGGCCCGGTCGGATGTGGGACAGTGGGCGGGCGACGACGCGCGCCCGGTCGGCACCGCGCCGGCGGGCGTGACGCCGTCCCGCCCGCCCCGCCGTGCAAGGAAGGCCCGGACGCGACATGCCGATCTTCGAGCTCGACGACGGGCGCCCACGCCTCGTCCAGCCGATGCAGCCGCTCGCCGGGTCGTTCGCCCAGGAGGTCACCGCGCTCGTCACCCACCACCTCGCCGCCATCGCGGGGGAGCCCCTGTTCGTCGTGCGGGCGCGTGGCGCGTCGGACCGGTCGGACCTGCCCGAGCTGCTCGCGCTCGACGCGTCGGGCCGTCCGGTGGTCGTGGCGGTCGCGCAGGTGCTCGACGAGGACGCGATCGTCGCCGCCCTGCGGCACGGGGGTGCGGCCGCGCGCATGACGACGGCCGACCTCGCGCGCGCCTACCACGCGGACCCGTCGCGGTTCGCCGTGGACTTCGCGGCGTTCCGCGAGCACGTGCCGTTCGGCGCGGGCGCCGCGCGGTCCCGCGGGGGCGTGCGTCTGCTGCTGCTGTGCTCGGAGGTCGCCGCGGAGGCCGCGGACGCCCTCGGGTTCCTGCGCGGCGGCGAGCACCAGGTCGACGTGATGCAGGTGGGCGTCGTGCGGGGCGACGAGCGTCGCCTGCTGGAGGTCTCCCCGCTCGCGCTGCACGAGGGGGTGCGTCGCACCGTCGAGCCGACGGCCCTGCGGCTGGTGCGCTCGAGCGAGGCGTTCGCGACCGCCATGGCGTACGAGCCGGAGCTCGAGCGCGGCCCCGGGTCCCCGGCCCCGCGCGGCCGGTCCCTGCCCACCGGCGAGCTGCGCGCGGTGACCCCGCCCGAGCGCACCGAGCCGCCCGCCCCCACGCCCATCGGCCGGCGCGGGAGCGTCACGGAGCCGACCCCGCTGCCGTTCCGGACCGCGGGGCCGACGGCCCAGCCGCCGGAGCCCCCCGCGGAGACCCCGCGGCACGGCGGCCCCGGCCGCCCCGACGTCACCGAGTGGCCGCGCGACACGTCGGTGCCGCCGTCCGCGTCCATGCTCGAGGGGCCGCCCACGCTGACGCCCGTCGCCGGCCTGCGCGCCGCGGTGGTCGACGGGCCCCGCACGTCGGAGGGCCGGCACGCCGGTGACGACGCACGGACCGGTGACGACGCACGGGCCGGTGACGACGCACGGGCCGGGTCCGACGCCACGGCGGCGCCCGGCGGGCACGCGCTGGCCGGCAGCCCGACCGACGCACCCCCTGCGCCCCGCCCGGAGCGGCCCGGCTGGCCGTACCCCGCGCTGGCGACGCTCGCCAAGAGTCGGCGTGCCGTGACGACGCTCGTGTGGGTGCGCGAGCGTCGCGGGCAGCGGTTCTCGGCGCTGCTGCGCCCCGACGGCATGATCGAGCTGCCCGACGGCACGGTGCTGCCGGACCCGGACGACGCGGCGGCCGCGGTCTCGGGCGTCGAGGGCGTCGACGGCTGGCGTGCCTGGCGCCTGGGTGACGGCGGTCCCACGCTGTCGGAGGCCACGGGCGCGCTGTGACGCCCGGGCGGATCAGGACCAGCCGTAGGCCGCCAGCCAGCGGGTCAGCTCGGCGTAGAACCGCTCGCGGGCGGGGCGCGCCGACAGCGTGAGGTCGTGCATGCCGCCGGGCACGCGCACCACCGTCACCACGGTGCCCAGCTGGACCGCCCGCCGTGAGATCGCCTCCACGTCCAGCACGACGTCCGCGGACCGCATCTCCTCGCTCCACCGTGCGCTGATGAGCGTCCGGTCCGACATGGTCACCAGCACCGGCACGTCGATGCCCAGCCCGCGCGCGACCCCGGCGTGCCCGGCCATGACCGCGCTGAGCCATCCCGCGCGGACGGGGAACGACGGGGTGGGGCGCCACCGGTCGTCGACGGTCCAGTCCCCGCCGGTGGCGACGTCGATGGTGCGCGCGTAGTAGCCGGGGTCGATGTTGGGCAGCGCCGCCTTGGGGTTGAAGCGTGCGAGCCGGCTGATCGCCGGGGCCGACAGGTGCCGTGCCAGCGACGAGCCCTGCAGCTCGAGCCACGGGGAGTTCAGCACCAGGCCGCTCACGGCCCCCGGGTGGCGGGCGGCCCACAGGCTCAGCACCAGCCCACCGGTGGAGTGGCCCATGAGCATGACGCGCGCGACGGGCCCGAGCTCTGTGCGCACCACGGCGAGCGCCGCGTCGATCTCCTCGTCGTAGGTGCGCAGGTCGTCGACGTAGCCCGGGGTCTGGTGGGGCCGCAGCGAGCGGCCGGACTTGCGCAGGTCCAGCGCGTAGAACGCGGCGCCCTGCGCGCGCCAGAAGTGCGCGAGCGGCGTCTGGAAGAAGTAGTCCGACCAGCCGTGCACGTACAGGACCGCGCGCGCGGGGCGCAGGGCGGGGTCGGGGACGAGGCGCACCAGCGTGGCGGTGACCTCGCCCTCGTCGTCGTCCGCCAGGTCCAGGCGACGGGCCTCGAAGCCCTCGCCGAGCGCGTCGGGCGACCAGGTGGTGGTGAGCGTGGCGCCGTCCCAGCGGGCGGGCGGGACCGGCCCCGTCGGGGCCTCGGGGACCGGGCAGGCAGCCGCGTCCGTCGCGGCCCCGGCGTCGGCCGGGACGTCGGTGCTGCCGGGACCGGGTGACGACGTCACGCCTCAGACCTCGAGCACGATCTTGCCGACGTGCGCACCGGACGCCAGGCGGGCCAGCGCCTCGTGCGCGCGAGCCAGGGGGTACGTCGAGTCGACCAGCGGACGCACACCGGTCCGGGCCAGGAACGCGAGCACCTGCCCGAGCTCGTCCCGGGTGCCCATGGTCGCGCCGACGATGCTGATCTCCTGGAAGAACACCCGCGTCAGGGACGCCGGCTCCGGGTCGCCCGAGGTCAGCCCCGCCACGACGACCCGCCCGCCGGGCCGCACGGAACGCACGGAGTGCTCCCACGTCGCCCGCCCCACGGTCTCCAGCACGACGTCCACCCGGCCGACCCGCGCGCCCGGCTCGACGGCCTGCGCGGCCCCCAGCGCCAGGGCGCGCTCCCGCTTGGCGGCGTCGCGGCCGGTCACCACCATCTCGAGTCCCGCCGCGGCGCCGAGCTGCACGGCGGCCACCGACACGCCACCACCGGCGCCCTGCACCAGCACGCGCTGCCCCGGCTGCGCACCGCCCGAGCGGAACAGCATGCGGTACGCCGTCAGGTACGCGGTCGGCACGCACGCCGCCTCGACGAACGACAGCTCCGCGGGCTTGTCGACGAGGTTCCAGGCGGGGACGGCGACGCGCTCGGCGAACGTGCCGGGGTACCGCTCGGACAGCAGGCTGCGCGGCTCGTCCGCGGGGACCCCCCGGCCGTCGGGGCCGCCCACCACCGCGTGCACGACGACCTCCCGGCCGTCGGCCGTGACGCCGGCGGCGTCGGTGCCCAGCACCATCGGCAGCTGCTCGGCACGCAGTCCCACGCCGCGCAGCGACCACAGGTCGTGGTGGTTGAGCGAGGCGGCCCGGACGTCCACGACGCTCCAGCCGTCCGGTGCGGGCGGCTGCGGCGCGTCACCGACGTCCAGGCCGGTCAGCGGGTCGTCGGGGGAGAAGGACACGACGCGGGCGCAGAGCATGCCCCACGCTAGCCCGCCGGGGTCGCGCGGACCCGCCAGGAGGGCGGCCACCGCGCGTCGGGAGCCGCGGGGTGCGGCGGTCCGGTGCGGTCGGACGTCAGAGCAGCGGCAGCATGCGCCCGAGGTCGGGGACGGCGTCCGACGTGTAGCGCGCCTGCAGCGCGAGGGCCAGCTCGTCGACGTCGTACGGCGTGCGGCCGGTGGCCAGGCGCACCCAGCGCCGCGCGTCGACGACCTCCAGGTCCCACCCGCCGCGGGCGCGGACGATCGCCAGCAGCTCGTCCGCGACGAGCGCCAGCGCGCCGGGCTCCACCGGGTCGGCCACGGCGTCCGCGCCGCGCGCCCGCCGCACCGAGCGGTACAGGTCGTCACCGTGCACGACGAGCTCGACCAGGCGGGACACCGTCATGGTGGACAGTCGGACCGGGCCGCGGCGGGCCTGCACCACCGGGTCCCCGTCGCCCAGCGCGTCGAGGGCGGCGAAGCCCGCACGGGCGGACGCCGTGACGTACGCGACCGGGTCCGCGGCGTGCTCGGTCGCCAGGCGGCGGGTCGTCTCGGCGACGTCCTGCGCCCGGTTCCGGTACGACCCGAGGTACTCGCCCAGGGTCAGCGGGACGGTGCCCGCGGGCTGCGGCGTGCAGACCGCCAGCGCGTCCATCGCCCGGCCCAGGTGCGCCCACAGCTCGACGATGCTCCACCCGTCGAGGACCGACGCCTCCCGCCCCAGGCGCGGGTCCGCCATGAGCTCGACCCAGTCGTGCAGGCGCTCCCACTGGGCGCGCAGGGCGGTGGCGGCGGTCGCGACGTCGACGGACATGCGCCCATGGTGCCGTGCCGGTGGCGCGGACCGCACTCCTGCGCCGGGCGCGCCGGGCGTGTCAGTGCGGGCGGGCGGTCTCCCGCAGGAAGTCCGCGACGTGCCGGCCGACCTGGTCCTCCTCGATGAGGAAGCCGTCGTGCCCGTAGTCGGAGTGCACGTACCGGACCGGCCCCGACCCGGGGATCGCGGCCGCCACCCGCTCGGACTGCGCCGGGGTGAACAGCCGGTCGCTGTCGACCGCGATCACCAGGGCCCGCGCCGTGACCTGGGCGAGCGCAGCCTCCACCCCGCCGCGGTCGCGCCCCAGGTCGTGCGTGATCATGGTGCGCGTGAGCGTGACGTAGGTGTTGGCGTCGAACCGCCGGGACAGCTTGTCGCCGTGGTGGTCGAGGTACGACTGCACCGCGAACCGGCCGCCCTCCAGCGGGTCCTCGGCGCCCTGCGGGATGCGCCCGAACCGGGTGTCCAGCTCCGCGGCGGAGCGGTACGTCTGGTGGGCGATCTGCCGGGCGAGCCCGAGCCCGGCGTGCGGGCCCTCGCCGTCGGGCACGTCGTAGTAGTCGCCGCCGCGGTAGCGCGGGTCGGCGGTGATCGCGGCGAGCTGGGTGTGGAACCCGGCGATCTGGTCGCCCGACGTCTGCGCGCACGTCGCGATCGCGGCGATCGCGTCGACGCGGTCCGGCGCCGAGGCCGCCCACTCCAGCACGCGGTGCCCGCCCATGGAGGCACCGATGACCAGCGCCCACGAGTCGACGCCCAGCAGGTCCGCCAGGCGCAGCTCCGCCGCCACCTGGTCGCGGACGCTGAGCAGCGGGAACCGCCCGCCCCAGGGGCGCCCGTCGGGGGCGTCCGACGCGGGGCCCGTCGAGCCCTGGCACCCGCCCAGCACGTTGGGTGCGACGACGAACCAGCGGTCGGTGTCGATGGGCGCGCCCGGGCCCACCATCGACTTCCACCACCCGGGCGTCGGGTGCCCCGGACCCGCGTCACCGGTGACGTGCGAGTCGCCCGTGAGCGCGTGCAGCACCAGCACGGCGTTGCCGCCGTCCTCGTCCAGCTCGCCCCACGTCTCGTACGCCAGGCGGACGGCCGGCAGGCGACCGCCCGACTCCAGCTTCAGCGGACCCAGGTCGGCGAACTGCCGGCGGCCCGGGTCGGCGCCGTCGCGCCACGCCGCGCTCGCGGGCACGGGCGGTCGCTCGGGCAGCGGCCGGCGGCTGCCGAGCGTCCCGCCGCGGCGCGCGCGGCGCCCGACGAGCGGGTCCGGCACGTCGACCGGGCCCGCCCCCGGTCCCGACACCGCGGGCGTCGCACGCCGGGCGGGCGCGGGGGTGTCGGGGCGGGGGTCGGGTCGGGTCATCGTGCGAGCGCCTCTCGTCGGTGCTGCGGTCGGGGTCTCAGGCGCCCTTGGCCGCGCGGAACCCCGCGTCCAGGTCGGCGAGGATGTCGTCGATGTGCTCGATGCCCACCGCGAGGCGCACGAGTCCCGGGGTGACGCCCGAGAGCGCCTGCTGCTCGGGGGTCAGCTGGCTGTGCGTCGTCGAGGCGGGGTGGATCACCAGGGAGCGCACGTCACCGATGTTCGCGACGTTCGAGTGCAGCTCGAGCGCCGAGACGAACGCCTGCCCGGCCGCGGCGCCGCCGTCGAGCTCGAACGCCAGCACGGCGCCCGCGCCGCGCGGCGCGTACTTGAGCTGGTTGGCGTGCCACGGGCTGGACTCCAGGCCCGCGTAGTGCACGTGCCGGACCTCGTCGCGCGCCTCGAGCCACGCCGCGACCTTCTGCGCGTTCTCGACGTGCCGCTCGACGCGCAGCGACAGCGTCTCGATGCCCTGGGCGATGAGGAACGCGTTGAACGGGCTGATCGCCGCACCGAGGTCGCGCAGCAGCTGGACCCGTGCCTTGAGGATGTAGGACAGGTTGACCCCGAACGCCCCGCCGACGCCCAGGTCCCGTGCGAACACCAGGCCGTCGTACGACGGGTCGGGCGTGTTGAAGGCGGGGAACCGCTCGGGGTGCTGGGCGTAGTCGAACGTGCCGCCGTCGACGATCACGCCGCCGATCGCCGTGCCGTGCCCGCCCAGGTACTTGGTGGCCGAGTGCACGACCACGTCGGCGCCCCACTGCAGGGGGTTGATGAGGTACGGGGTGGCGACCGTGTTGTCGACCACGAGCGGCACGCCGTGCGCGTGGGCGACGTCGGCGACCAGCTCGATGTCGAGCACGTCGGACTTGGGGTTGGGGATCGTCTCGGCGAAGAACAGCTTGGTGTTCGGGCGGATCGCGTCGCGCCACGCCTGGGCGTCGTGCGGGTCGGTGACGAAGGTGGTCTCGATGCCGAACCGCGGCAGCGTGTGCTGCAGCAGGTTGTAGGTGCCGCCGTAGAGGCTGGGGGACGCGACGACGTGGTCGCCCGCCTGCGCGACGTTGAGGATCGCGAACGTCTCCGCGGCCTGGCCGGACGCGAGCAGCAGCGCGCCGACGCCGCCCTCGAGGCTCGCGATGCGGTTCTCCACGACCTCCTGGGTCGGGTTGTTGATGCGCGTGTAGATGGGCCCGAGCTCCTTGAGCGCGAACCGGTCCGCGGCCTGCTCGGCGGAGTCGAAGACGAAGGAGGTGGTCTGGTAGATCGGCAGCGCCCGGGCGCCCGTCGCGGCGTCGGCGGTCTGGCCGGCGTGCACCTGCCGGGTCTCGAAGCTCCAGCTCTCGTTGCTCATGGTGTGCTCCTCGCCGGCGGTGCCGGGTGGTCGGGGTGGGGGACTGTCACCCGAGGAGCGCGCCGTCGACGCCCGCCCCGCGGGGGGTCAGGGGAAGCGCACGTGCTGCTCCGGTGCCGACCGGTCGGTGGGTCCCGGCACCTTCGCCGGACCGCCGGCCCGTGGGCAGGGGGAACGTGCGCGGTCAGCGACACATTCGACGGAACATGCTCAGGAGACTACGGGGTCCGTCCCGCTCCGTGGCACGGACATCTCACACTTCGAGATCTCGGGTGGGGTCGGTCGTCGCGTGCCGGTGGGTCCGGCACCGGTACGCGTGCCGGGTCCCGCGACGGCGCCCCGGCTGCGTCGGCGCACGCGCCACCCGGCCGTCACCCGAACGGCCCCGGAGGTCTGTCCGGGTTGCTCCCGAACCACAACGATGTGACTTCTGGGACTGTTGTGACAGGTGTTCTCTTGTGGGAATCCCACAGGTAGCGTGCCCAACGTGCGTGACGGCGACGTGACACCCCAGCCCCGACCGGCCCCCGTGGACGGTCCCGGTGCGGCGTGCCTGCGTGCCGCCCGCCGCCCCGTCGCCCGACGCGTGCCGCGCCGCCTCGCGGTGCTGCCCGTCGGCCTGCTGACGCTCGGGCTCGTCGTCACGCCGGCCGCCGCCGCACCGTCCACGGACGACGTGCGCGAGGCCCGTGCCGGGGTGGCGCGGGCGCAGATGTCCGTGGCACAGCTCGAGGTGCGGCTCGCCGAGCTCGCGGCCTCCGCCGAGTCCGCCGAGGTCGTCGTCCAGACCGCCGCCGAGGACTACGCCCGGACCGTGGCCGACGCCGACGCGGCCCGGGCGCGCGCGGCCGACGCCTCCGGGCGCGCCGAGCACGCTGCCGCGGAGGCCGAGGAGGCGCGCCGCCGGCTGGTGACCTTCGCCCGGCAGCTCGCCCGCACCGGCGGGTCGGCCGACGTCCTCGAGGCCGCGCTGTCCGCCGACGGGTTCCAGGACGTCGCCCGCCGCACCACCGCCCTGGACCAGGTGACGGGCAAGGCCGACGACGCGGTGCAGGAGTACCAGGCCGCGCTGCTGGTCGCCGAGACCATGCAGCGGCGCTCCACCGACGCCGCGCAGGCCGCCGGCGCCGCCGCCGACGCCGCCGCGGACGCGCTCGCCCAGGCCGAGCGTGCGCAGACGGACGCCGACGCGTCGCTCGCCGCGGGCCGTGCCGAGCGTGACGGTCTCATCACCGCCCTGGCGGCGGCCCGGCAGACCAGCGCCGAGGTGGAGCGTGCCCGGCAGGACGCGCTCGACGCCGACCGGCGTGCCCGTGCGGAGGCCGCCGCGCAGGCGCAGCGGCTGCCCGCGGCCGGGACCGCACCCGCCCCGGGCGCACCCGCCCCCGGCGGCGGCTCGAACGGTGGCGGCACGGGCGGCACACGGCCCGCGGCCCCGGCTCCCGCGCCTGCCCCGGCTCCGGCACCTGCGCCCGCCCCGGCTCCTGCCCCGGCGCCCGCCCCGGCTCCTGCCCCCGCCCCCGCACCCGCGCCGGCCCCCGCTCCGGCCCCGTCCACGCCCTACGGCCTGGGCACCGGCACGTCGCGCGGATCGGCCGCGGCCGGTGCCGCGGCCGTCGCGTGGGCGCAGTCGAAGGTCGGCCTGCCGTACGTCTACGGCGGCACGGGCCCCGACGGGTACGACTGCTCGGGCCTGACGGGTGGCGCGTGGCGCGCCGCGGGTGTCGGCATCAACCGCACGTCGCGCGACCAGTACAAGCAGGTCCTCAAGATCTCGTACGACCAGCTGCGGCCCGGCGACCTCGTGTTCTGGGGTGACAACCCGGCCGACCCGAACTCGATCTACCACGTCGCGATGTGGGTGGGGGGCGGCCAGATCGTCGAGGCGTCCAAGCCCGGCGTGCCCTTGCGCGTCACGTCGATGCGCTGGTCCAAGACGATGCCGTTCGCCGGTCGCCCCTGACGCGACGGGCGCCACCGCCCCGACGTCCGCCGCGGCACGTCCCGGGAACGCCGAAGGGCGGCCCGGCGTACCGCCCGACCGCCCTCGTGCGCGACCCCGCGGGGCCGCCGTGCTCAGTGGTTGTAGCCGGAGTCGATCGCGCGCTGCCGCGACCGCTCGATCTCGGCCTCGGCGTCGGCGCGGCCCACCCAGTGGGCGCCCTCGACGGACTTGCCGGGCTCGAGGTCCTTGTAGACCTCGAAGAAGTGCTGGATCTCCAGGCGGTGGAAGTCGGACACGTCGTCGATGTCCTGGCGCCACGCGGCGCGCTGGTCGCCCGTCGGCACGCACAGCACCTTGTCGTCACCGCCGGCCTCGTCGCGCATGCGGAACATGCCCAGCGCGCGGCAGCGGATGAGGCAGCCGGGGAACGTGGGCTCCTCCAGCAGCACCAGGGCGTCCAACGGGTCCCCGTCCTCACCGAGGGTCCCCTCGATGAAGCCGTAGTCGTCGGGGTAGCGCGTCGAGGTGAAGAGCATCCGGTCGAGGCGGATCCGCCCCGTCGCGTGGTCCACCTCGTACTTGTTGCGCTGCCCCTTGGGGATCTCGATCGTGACGTCGAACTCCACTTGTTGCTTCCCTCCACGCGTCCCCGCCCCCCGGGCGGTGGTCGATCGACCTGTGGGCGCGTCGTCTCCCCGGGCGCCGTTGTCTCGGACAGTAGTCTGACCCACCGTTGCGGCGGTACCGGGCTGCAGGGGGCACGACGTGCCGGAAGGAGTGACGATGGCCACAGCGCGACGGGTCGCAGGGGTGGGCACGGCGGTCGTCGTGCTGCTCGGCGCGGGATACGCGACGGCCGACGCGTACGACGTCGTGCCCGGCATCGTGACCCTCGCACCGCCCGTCGCGGACCCGTCCCCGTTCCCCACGGCGCCCGGTGCGGTCGACCCCACCGCCGTGCCGCGGGCGCTGGGCGACCTCGACCCGCAGGTGCCGCTGCCCGCCGCCGACCAGCTCCAGTCGCTGGTCGACGGCCTCGTCACCGACCCGCGCCTCGGCCCCAGCGTGGGGGTCACGGTGGTGGACCAGCTCACCGGGGAGACGCTCGCGTCGCACCAGCCCGACGCCGGCCGTGTCCCCGCCTCGACGGCCAAGATCCTCACGGGCGTCGCCGCGCTCACGGCGCTCGACCCGGACGCGACGCTGCCCACCCGGGTGGTGCGCGTCGACGACGGCGCGATCGCGCTGGTCGCCGGCGGGGACATGATGCTGGCGGCCGGTGCCGGCGACCCGGCCGCGACGGCCGGGCGCGCGGGCATGGCGGACCTCGCGGCACGCACCGCGGAGGCGCTGGCGCTGCAGGGGACGACCGGTGTGCGTCTGCTGGTGGACGACACGCTGTTCGCCGGCCCGACCGTCAGCCCCGCGTGGCACCCCGCCAACGTGAACGAGGGCTTCGTCGCCCCCGTCACCGGGCTGGCGGTCGACATCGGCCGCGTCGGCGAGGGCGAGTACGCGCCGCGCACGTCCGACCCGTCCCTGGCGGCGGCGAAGGTGCTGGCGCAGCGGCTGGGCGAGCTGGGCGTCACGGTGCAGGGCGAGCCGACGCGCACGTCGTCGACGCAGGGCGCGCCGGAGCTCGCGCGCGTCGAGTCCGCGCCCCTGGTCGACGTCGTCCACTACTTCCTGGAGACGTCCGACAACACCATCACCGAGGTCGTGTCCCGGTTCGTCGCCCTCGACGCGGGCCTGCCGGCCAGCTTCGACGGCGGCACGCAGGCGGTGCTGCGCCAGGTCGGGACCCTCGGCGTCGACGTGACGGGTGCCCGGCTGGTCGACGCGTCCGGGCTGGGCGCCGGGTCCTCCCTGGCACCGGCGCTGCTGGCCGACGTCGTGCGGCTGACCACCGACCCCGCGCACCCGCTGCTGCGCGACGTCGCCGTGGGCATGCCCGTCGCGGGGCTGTCCGGCACCCTGTCCGACCGCTTCACGCGGTCCGACGCGCGCGGGCTCGTGCGGGCCAAGACGGGGTCGCTGCCGCGCGTCACCTCCCTGGCCGGCACCGTCCTGGACACCCAGCGCCGCCAGCTCGTGTTCGTCGTCATGGCGGACCAGACGCCCGAGGGCGGGCAGTGGGCCCCCCGGCAGGCGATCGACGGCTTCGTCGGCAGCCTGGCGGCCTGCGGCTGCCGCTGACGCCACCCGCCGCGCCCCCGCCCGGTGGGCGTTACCGTGGGCGCGTGCAGCCCACCGCTCCCGGACCCGTCGACTGGAACGCGGCCGCGCGCCTGGCCGGGCGGGTCGCCGCCCCCGGGCCGGTCGCCGACCGGGGCACGCTGGTCGAGCTCGTGGCGGACCTGCGGGCGGCGGCGGGCGTCGCGGCCCGGCACGTCGTCGACGCGACCGGCATGGTGCCCGCCGACGGCCGGCACCCCAGCGAGCTCTCGCGGGTCCTGGTCGTCGACCGGCCGCGCTGGGCCGCCGCCAACGCCGAGATGTTCGCGGTCATGGCCGCACCGCTGGCCGCGCGCCGCGACGGGACCCCCGTGGCCGTGCCGGACGCGGCCCGGCTGGCTGCCGCCGCGCAGGTCGGTGGCGTGCTGGCGCTGCTGTCGGGCAAGGTCATCGGGCAGTACGACCCGTTCACCGCGACGGCCGGGCAGCCCGGGCGGCTGCTGCTGGTGGCCCCCAACGTCCTGGCGACCGAGCGTCAGCTCGGCGTGGACGGCCGCGACTTCCGCCTCTGGGTGTCGCTGCACGAGCAGACGCACGCCCTGCAGTTCGCCGCCGCGCCGTGGCTCGCCGACCACCTGCGCGCCCGGTCGGCGGAGCTGCTCGCCGACCTGGCCGACCTGGCCCCCGGTGGTGCGCCGGAGCGCGCCGGCCTGCCGCGCCTCGACGACCTGCTGAGCGCGCTGGTGCGGGCCGTGACGCACGACGACGGGGGCGTGCTGCACCTGCTGACCGAGCGGCAGCGGGAGGTGTTCGACGAGGTCGGCGCCGTCATGGCGCTGCTCGAGGGGCACGCGGACGTGATGATGGACCAGGTCGGTCCGTCCGTCGTGCCGACGGTGCGGGCGATCCGGCGGGCGTTCGAGCGGCGCCGGGACGCGTCCGCCCGCGCCACGGGCGTCGACCGCCTCCTGCGGCGGCTGCTGGGCCTCGACCTCAAGCTGGCGCAGTACCGCGACGGCGCGTCGTTCGTCCGTGCGGTGCGCGCCCGCGTGGGCGAGGACGGGCTGAACGCGGTGTGGGGCGGCCCCGACCTGCTGCCGAGCGCCACGGAGATCGGCGACCCCGCCGCGTGGGTGCGCCGCGTGCACGGATGACCTGCGCCCGTCGCCCCGTGACGCGGCCCCGTCGGCCGTGAGCGGGCCGCCGCCGCCCGTCGCCGCCGTGCGCGTCGCCGTCCGCCGCGCCCTGGCCGACGTGCCGCCGGGCCGCACGGTGCTCGTCGGCTGCTCGGGTGGTGCCGACTCGCTGGCGCTCGCCGCGGGGCTCGCGTGGGAGGCCCCGCGTGCCGGGTGGCGGGCGGGCGCGGTGGTCGTCGACCACGGGCTGCAGCCCGGGTCCGCCGACGTCGCGCACGACGCGGCGGCCGCCTGCCGTGCCCTCGGCCTGGACCCGGTGCGGGTGGTCCGCGTGGACGTCGGGACCGCCGGGGGCCCGGAGGCAGCCGCCCGGACCGCCCGCCACGCCGCGCTCGACGCGGTCGCGGACGAGCTCGACGCGGCCGCGGTGCTGCTCGGCCACACCCTCGACGACCAGGCGGAGACGGTGCTGCTGGCGCTCGCCCGCGGGTCCGGCGAGCGCGCGCTGGCCGGGATGCGGCCGGTGCGCGGGCGGCTGCGCCGCCCGCTCCTGGCGTTGCGACGGGCCGACACCGAGGCGGCGTGCGCGGCGCAGGGCCTGGTCCCGTGGCACGACCCGACCAACGGCCGGTCGGTCGCCGGGGCGGGGGTCCGGGCCGGGACGGACGTCGTCGCAGGGCCGGACCGGGTCGCCGGGGGCGTCGCCGCGCCGGGGCCGGCGGGCGACCTGCCGCTGCGCAGCCGGGTGCGCACCGAGGTGCTGCCGGTGCTCGAGGCGGTCCTCGGGCCCGGCGTCGCGCAGGCGCTCGCGCGCACGGCGGAGGCGCTCGCCGACGCGGACGAGGCGCTGGACCGGGCGGCCGCCGGGCTCCGGGAGCCCGCGTCCGTGCCCGACGCGTCCGGGGGCGTCGTGCTCGACGTGGACCCCCTCGCGGCAGCCGCCGCCGCGGTGCGGCGGCGCGTCCTGCACGACGCCGCGGTGCGCGCGGGCTGCCCGCCGGGCGCGCTCGCGCGCGTGCACGTGCTGGCAGTCGAGGCGTTGGTCACGCGGTGGCGCGGTCAGGGGCCGGTCCACCTGCCCGGTGGCCGGGTGGCGCGACGCGCGTGTGGCAGGCTCTACCTGGGCCCGCCACGGGCCGCGGACGGCGGCGCCGACGCGGCCCCGCCCACGCGGTCCGCCGAGGGGCGGACCGGCCGGCAGGGCGACCAGGACCACGAGCACGACGACCAGCACGACGACCGGGAGTGAGCGGTGGACGCGGCGGACATGGGTGACGACCTCGAGCGGGTGCTGCTGAGCGAGGAGCAGCTCCACGCGCGGCTCGACGAGATGGCGGCGCAGATCGACGCCGACTACGCGGGCGAGCCGCTGCTGCTCGTCGGTGTGCTCAAGGGTGCGGTCATGGTGATGGCGGACCTCGCGCGTCGCCTGCACGGCCAGGTCGAGATGGACTGGATGGCGGTGTCGTCGTACGGCTCGGGCACCAAGTCCTCGGGCGTCGTGCGGATCCTCAAGGACCTGGACACCGACCTCATCGGCCGGCACGTCCTGATCGTCGAGGACATCATCGACTCCGGCCTGACGCTGTCGTGGCTGCTGTCGAACCTGCGCTCGCGCGGTCCGGCGTCGGTCGAGATCGCGACGATGCTGCGCAAGCCCGACGCGGCCAAGGTCGAGGTGCCCGTGCGCTACGTCGGCTTCGACATCCCGACGGAGTTCGTCGTGGGGTACGGGCTCGACTACGCCGAGCGGTACCGCAACCTGCCGTTCGTCGGGACGCTGGCGCCGCACGTCTACCAGGACTGAGCCCGACGTCGCGGGGCGCCTGTGCCCTGGGCGAACACCACAGGGGCCGTCCAGGTCCAGCGTGTACTTTCAAGGGCAGTGTCCCTGCGAGCGGAGGATGAGGGGCCACGCCCCGATCGCCCATGAATGTCAAGCGTCTCTTCCGCGGCCCCTTCATCTGGGTCGCCCTGGCCGTCGCCATCCTGCTCACCGCGTTCGGCATGCTCCAGGTGCCGGCGGCGCAGCAGATCGACACGTCCGCCGGTCTGCAGCTGCTCGAGGACGGCAAGGTCGACCAGGCCCTGGTGACCGAGGGCACGCAGCGCGTGGACCTCACCCTCACCGAGGCCTACGACCCGGACCCCGACGAGGACGGTGACCTGGGCAAGCAGGTCTACTTCTTCTACGTGACCCCGCAGGGGGAGCAGGTCGTCGACGCGATCACCGCGGCCGACCCGCCCAACGGCTTCACCTCGAAGGTCCCGCAGCCGTCGTGGTGGGGCAGCCTGCTGACCCTCGTCCTGCCGTTCATCATCATCCTGGGCCTGTTCTGGTTCCTGATGTCGAACATGCAGGGCGGCGGCTCGAAGGTCATGAGCTTCGGCAAGTCCAAGGCGAAGCTGGTGAGCAAGGAGTCGCCGAAGGTCACGTTCGCGGACGTGGCGGGCGTCGACGAGGCGGTCGAGGAGCTGCAGGAGATCAAGGAGTTCCTCGCCGAGCCGGCCAAGTTCCAGGCCGTCGGGGCGAAGATCCCCAAGGGTGTGCTGCTCTACGGCCCGCCCGGGACCGGCAAGACGCTGCTGGCCCGCGCCGTCGCGGGCGAGGCGGGCGTGCCGTTCTACTCGATCTCCGGCTCGGACTTCGTCGAGATGTTCGTCGGTGTCGGCGCCAGCCGCGTCCGCGACCTGTTCCAGCAGGCCAAGGAGAACAGCCCGGCGATCATCTTCGTCGACGAGATCGACGCCGTCGGGCGTCACCGTGGCGCCGGCCTGGGCGGCGGGCACGACGAGCGCGAGCAGACGCTCAACCAGATGCTCGTCGAGATGGACGGGTTCGACGTCAAGACGAACGTCATCCTCATCGCGGCGACCAACCGCCCCGACATCCTCGACCCCGCGCTGCTGCGCCCGGGCCGCTTCGACCGCCAGGTCGCGGTCGAGCCGCCGGACCTCAAGGGCCGCGAGCGGATCCTCGCCGTGCACTCGCAGGGCAAGCCCATGGCGCCGGGCGTCGACCTCGCGGTCGTCGCGCGCCGCACGCCCGGCTTCAGCGGTGCCGACCTGGCGAACGTCCTGAACGAGGCCGCGCTGCTCACGGCGCGCCGGGGCGCGCAGGTCATCGACGACGAGGCGCTGGACGAGGCGATCGACCGCGTCATCGCCGGTCCGCAGAAGCGCACGCGCGTCATGAACGTCAAGGAGCTGAAGATCACGGCGTACCACGAGGGCGGTCACGCCCTGGTGGCGGCCGCCATGCGGTACACCGACCCGGTCACCAAGGTGACGATCCTGCCGCGCGGGCGCGCCCTGGGCTACACGATGGTCATGCCGATGGAGGACAAGTACTCCACGACGCGCAACGAGCTGCTCGACCAGCTCGCGTACG
>Ga0233375_1000460_pt1 | contig 22093 bp, 20 predicted proteins | sample ElkDunMinimDraft_10_FD_191539 | JGI IMG/M metagenome (GOLD analysis project Ga0233375, IMG submission 191539) | Fecal eukaryotic communites from dung pellets of Tule Elk in California, USA - Elk Dung E16 | ecosystem: Host-associated > Mammals > Digestive system > Large intestine > Fecal | place... | reverse complement strand
CGACGAGGAGAAGGCGAGCGCCGACATCGTGCTCGTCAACCCGCCGCCCGCCTCACCCGCACCGACCACGAGGACCGCGGCGCCCGGGGCTCCGGGGGCTCCCGGGGCTCCTGGGGAGACGGGATAGGTCCCAGGGCGCCCGGGGGCGGCGCGACGGGCAGGGTCGGCGGCGAGCAGGTACGCGCCGCCGACCCTGCCCGCTGGTGCTGTCTGCCGGCAGGCAGGACAGCGCCGACCGCCGGCGTCCCGCCATGTCGAAGGTGAAACGCTTCGACGCCGCGCAGGGTCTTGATCGACGAGGGTGCTGCAGGCACTCTGACGCAGATCCCGAGCGAGCGACAGCTGCTGGCTCACGGTCGGTTGTGAACGATCACACCCAGGCGGTCAGTGTGGCCCGCCGTGCACCGAGGAGCACCCATGCGTGAGACCCCCGTGAAGGTCCGGCACCGCGCACGCCGCTGGTCGGCGCTCGTGGCGGCCGGTGTCGTGGCCGCGTCGGCCGGCCTGGTGGCGACCGTCGGCGCACCCGCTGCGTCGGCCGCGAGCGTCGACCCGGGCACCGCGTACGTCCTGGTCAACCGCAACAGCGGCAAGGCGCTCGACGTCTACGACTTCGCGACCTCCGACGGTGCGCGCCTGACGCAGTGGACGCGCGGGACCAACGCCAACCAGCAGTGGCGGTTCGTCGACTCCGGGGACGGGTACTACCGCGTCCGGTCGCAGCACTCGGGCAAGGTGCTCGACGTCAGCGGCTGGTCCACGGCCGACGGGGGCCGGGTCGTGCAGTGGTCCGACACCAACGGCGCGAACCAGCAGTGGCGCCTGCAGGACACCGCGGACGGCTACGTGTCACTCATCAGCCGCCACTCCGGCAAGGCGCTGGAGGTGCAGAACGCGTCGCGGGACGACAACGCCGAGATCGTCCAGTACAACCCCTGGGGAGGAACCAACCAGCAGTGGCAGCTCGTGCCCGTAGGGAGCCCCGTGACGCCGACGCCGACCCCGACCACCACGACGCCGCCGGTCACCGGATCGTTCACCAACCCGGTCGTCTGGCAGGACTTCGCCGACGGCGACATCATCCGCGTCGGGGACGCGTACTACTACTCCGCCTCGACCATGCACTACTCGCCGGGTGCGCCCATCCTGCGCTCGTACGACCTCGTGCACTGGGAGTACGCGGGCCACTCGGTGCCGCGCCTGGACTTCGACGACGCGAAGTACGACCTGGTCGGCGGTCACCGGTACGTCAAGGGCATCTGGGCGTCGACGCTGAACTACCGGCCCAGCAACCAGACGTACTACTGGTACGGCTGCGCGGAGTTCAACCGCACCTACGTCTACACGGCGTCGGCCGTCGACGGCACGTGGACCAAGAAGGCGCGGATCAACAGCTGCTACTACGACGCCGGCCTGCTGATCGACGACGACGACACGATGTACATCGCCTACGGCAACGGCACGATCAGCGTTGCCCAGCTGAGCGCCGACGGCACGCAGCAGGTGCGGGCGCAGCAGGTCTACCAGACGCCGAGCAGCATCGGGACGCTCGAGGGCGCGCGCTTCTACAAGAAGGACGGGTACTACTACATCTGGCTGACGCGCCCCGCCAACGGCCAGTACGTCCTGCGCTCCCGCTCGCCGTTCGGTCCGTACGAGCAGCGTCAGGTGCTCCTCGACCTGCCGGGGCCGATCAGCGGCGGCGGCGTGCCGCACCAGGGCGGCATCGTGCAGACGCAGAACGGTGACTGGTGGTACATGGCGTTCACCGACGCGTACCCCGGCGGGCGGATGCCGACGCTGGCGCCCCTCACCTGGAACGACGGCTGGCCGAGCGTGCAGACCGTCAACGGCCGGTGGGGGACGACCTACCCGCGGCCCGCGATCAGCACGACCCGCACCGTGCAGCCCATGACCGGCCGCGACACGTTCACCGGCACCCGGCTGGGCCCGCGCTGGGAGTGGAACCACAACCCCGACACCAGCCGCTTCTCGGTCGGCAACGGGCTGCGGCTGCAGACGGCGACCGTGACGAACGACCTGTACGCCGCCCGCAACACCCTCACCCACCGGATCCAGGGCCCGACGTCGACGGCGACGATCGAGCTCGACTACTCCGCGATGGCCAACGGCGACCGGGCCGGGCTCGCGATGCTGCGGCAGTCGTCGGCGTGGATCGGCGTGGTCCGCAACGCCGACGGCAGCTCCCGCGTCGTCATGACGGACGGGCTGACCATGAGCTCGTCGTGGGCGACGACCGGCACGGGGACCGAGCGGGCGAGCGCGAGCGTGCCCGCGGGCCGGATCTGGCTGCGGGCGTCGGCGGACATCCGCCCGGGGTCCGGGCGGCAGGCCACGTTCTCCTACAGCACCGACGGCAGCACGTTCCGGACGCTGGGCCCCGCGTTCACCCTGAACAACGACTGGCAGTTCTTCATGGGCTACCGCTTCGGGATCTTCAACCACGCCACGACCGCGCTGGGCGGCGCGGTCACGGTGCGGAGCTTCGACCTGACGACGCCCTGACGCGGTGACGCGGCGCCCCCGCCCCGACCGGGGGCGGGGGCAGCGCGGGCTCCCGGCCGGCGCGGGGGTGGTGTCAGGCGCCTCGGCGTCCGCGCCACGCCCGCCAGGCGCCGGTGGACCACAGCGCCCACAGCACCAGGACACCCTGGAAGGGCAGGCGCGCGAGCCGCTTGGCGTCCGTGTCCAGACCGAACCCGTCGCTGCGCTCGACGTACTGCGCGACGTTGCCCGGGAACACCGCGACGAAGAACGCCGCCGCCGCTGCGCCGACCCACGGGCGGTAGCGCCGCGGTGCCGCCACGAGCGCCGCACCCAGGGCGATCTCGACGACGCCGGACCCCACGACGACCAGGTCCGTGTCCAGCGGGACCCACGACGGCACCTGGGCACCGAACTCCTCGCGGGCGAACGTGAGGTGGCTCGTGCCGGCGAAGGCGAGGAAGCCGCCCAGCAGGACCCGGCCGATCGTGCGCGCGAGGCCGTCGTCGGCGCGGGTGGTCGGGGTGCGGTGCGTCGTCACAGGGGGTCCTCCTCGGCCGGTGGGACCTCCGAGGCTAGGGCGCCGCACGCCGGGGCGCGCGACCGGGGGCCGGCATCACCCGGCGAGGAACCCGCCGTCGACCGCCACGACGTTGCCGGTCACGTACCTCGCCTCGTCGGAGAACAGCCACGCGACCGCGTCCGCGACCTCCCCGGTGGTGCCCGCGCGGCCCATCGGCAGCAACCTCTCCCACGCGTCGGCACCGTCGGGGTCCAGCCCCGAGCCGGGGAAGAGCCCGGTGTCGATGGGCCCGGGCGCGACGCCGTTGACGCGGATGCCCTGGCCGGCGAGCTCGACCGCCGCGCACCGGGTCAGGGCGAGAGCGGCGGCCTTGGACGCCGCGTAGGGGGCGACGCCGTGGAACACGGCCCGCACGGAGTGCACCGAGAGGTTGTTGACGATCGACCCGCCGCCCGTGCGCGTCATGTGGCGGACCTCCGCGCGCATGCACAGCCACAGGGCGCGGGTGTTGACCGCGAACGCCCGGTCGAAGTCCTCGGTCGTCGCGTCGGCGACGGTCCCGGGCCCCGTCACGCCGGCGCTGTTGAACGCGTGGTCGAGCCGGCCCCACACGGCGGTGGCCTCGTCGATGGCGCGCTCGAGGTCGTCGTCGTCGCACAGGTCGGTGGTGACGAGCGCCGCCTCCCCGCCGGACGCGCGGATGCGGTCGACGACACCGGTGCCGCGCACCGTGTCACGACCGAGGACGACCACCCGCAGCCCGCGCCAGGCGAGCTCGAGGGCGGTCGCGGCACCGATGCCGGAGGTGGCGCCCGTGACGAGCGCGACCCGTCGGGTCTCGCCCCGGCCGGGGTCGTGGACGCGTGAGGGCGCGGGCGCGGCGGTGCGGTCCATCGGTGGTTCCCCCTGGTGCCTGCGACGTGTCGGCGGGCCGGCGACGTCGGCAGCACGCGTGCGCGGGAGCGCTCCCGCGGTCGTGACACTAGGCGATGCGGCGACCTCCTGACAATCCGTTCCGTCCCGGTTTCGGGCGGTCGTCCAGGGGTGGCGCGGGCGCGAGCCGGACCCGGCGGACGCGGACGGCCGGGCACCCGTGGGGGCGCCCGGCCGTGCGCGGCACGGACCGCGGGTCACACGACGGGCAGCCACACCCGCATCGTCGACGGACCGCGGTTGGCCCACGCGTGGTACGGGACCAACGGCACCAGCCGGTGGTCGTCGGGCGCGGGGGCGGGTGCCCCGCCGAAGGGCCAGCTGCCCTCCGCCAGGTCGCGCACCGCGACGGGCACGAGCACCTGGCCGTCCCGCTCCACCGGAGGTTCCTGCGTCGAGACGACGGCGGCCGCGACGTCCTGCCCGAGGTCGGTCGACTCCAGGGCCAGCACGAGCGGCCCGCGCTCGACCGCGACCTGCCCGCGCACGGCGTCGACCCGCGGGTCCGCCCACGTCCAGCGGGCCGTGACCGGCAGGTCCAGCACGACGTGCGCCCCGGCGGCCGGGCCGGCGACGGTGACGTAGCCGGGCTCGGCCGCCCGGGACGCTCCGTCGGCCGTCGTGACCTGCGCCCCGGTGGCCCACGAGGGCACCCGCAGCGTGAGGGTCCAGTCGCCCTGCGGTGCGCCGAGGGCGCGCACGACGACGCGCCCGTCGTGCGGGTACGCGGTCGTCACCTCGAGCTCGACCTGGCGGCCGTCACCGAGCGTGGCGCGGAGGGTCGCCGGTGCGTACTGGTGCAGCTGCACGCCGTCGTCGTCGACCGTGGCCACGTACGACGCCAGCGACGCGACCGTGCGGGTGACGTTGGTGGGGCAGCAGGACACCGCGAAGAACGGTGCCCGCAGGCTGGACGCCGCGCGCGGGCTGACCTCGTCGGGTGCGACCTCGCGTCCCGGCGTCCGCTGGTGGAGGGTGTTCGTGTAGTAGAACGCCCGGCCGTCCTGCGCGGGGGACGTGGCCACGACGTTGTAGAGCGCGCGCTCGACGGCGTCGGCGTGCAGGGCGTCCTGCGTCTGCAGCAGCAGCCGGTGGTTCACCATGACCGACCCGATGCCGGCGCACGTCTCCGAGTAGGCCCGGTCGGACGGCAGCTCGAAGTCCGCGCCGAACGACTCGCCCTCGTGGTGCGCGCCCATCCCGCCCGTCAGGTACGTGCGGCGGGCCAGGGTCGTGCGGACCTGCCCGGCCACGGCGGCCAGCAGCTCGTCGTCGGCGTCCTCGACCGCGAGGTCCACGGCCGCGGCCGCCAGGTACAGGGCGCGCACGGCGTGCCCGGCCAGCACGGTCGCGTCGCGGACCGGCACGTCGTCCTGGAAGTACGTCGGCCCGAAGTCGATCTCGCCGAGGGTGCCGTGGCCGCGCCGCTCGACGAACAGGCGTGCCTGGTCGAGGTACCGCTGCTCGCCGGTCACCCGGTACAGCTCGACCAGCGCGACCTCGATCTCCGGGTGCCCGCACACGCCCTGGTGCGGCCCGTCGGGGCCGAAGACCTCGCACACGTGGTCGGCCGCCCGGACCGCGACGCGGACGATCTCGTCGTCGCCGTGCGTCCGTGCCCGGGCGACGCCCGCCTGGACCAGGTGGCCGATGCAGTACAGCTCGTGCCCCCACTCCAGGTCCGACCAGCGCGGACGCTGCCCGGGGCGGCCGAACATCGTGCCGATGTAGCCGTCGGGCTCCTGCGCGGCCGCGACCCGGGCCGCCAGCGCGCGCAGCCGGCGGTCGAGGTCGGGGTCCCCGGTCCGGCCGACCTCCCAGGCCATGGCCTCGAGCAGCTTGTACGTCTCGGAGTCCGAGAACTCGCGGCCCTTGCGGTCGAGCGGCAGCCGCCCCTCGGCCGCGGCGTCGAAGTTGCCCGTCCAGCCCAGCCGCTCGAGCCAGCCCTCGACGTGCGCGATCATCGTCGACGCGTTGAGGTCCTGCAGGTCTCCCCAGAAGCCCCCGGTGATCCTCACCTCGTCGAGCCCGAGGGGGCGCCAGGGGGAGCGGGACGGGGCCACGGGGCGGCCGTGGTCGGGGGTGCGGCTCGGGGGGTCGGTGCGGAGGATGTCGGACGAGGGCATGGCGTGCTCCGGTGGTGCTCGGTCCGGCGGCGCCGGACAGGGGTGGCGGGGGTGGGACGGTGGGCTACTTCACCGCGCCGACGGTGAGCCCGTCCTTGAGCTGGCGGTAGGTGAGGCTGAAGACGACGAGGATCGGCAGCGACGTCAGGACGGCGAGGGCCATGAGGCCGGGCCAGTCGATGCCGAACGCGGAGACCTGCTGGGCGAGCAGGGCGCTGAGGGGGTAGCGCCCGGGCGTGAGGTAGAAGTTCACGGCGTACAGGAACTCGCCCCAGGCCAGGAGGAAGATCAGCGTCCCGACGGTGAACAGGCCGTTGCGGGCCACCGGCAGCACGACGGTCCAGAAGGTCCGCAGGATGCCGGCGCCGTCGATCGACGACGCCTCCTCGAGCTGCGGCGGCACCGCGCGGAAGAACGGTCGCAGCAGCAGCGTCGCGAAGGGCGTCAGCAGGGCCGCGTCCGCGAGGATCACCGACGCGGTGGTGTCGAGCAGCCGCCAGCTGCTGAAGATCTGGAACAGCGGGATGACGTTGGCGGTCTGCGGCATCATCTGCAGCACGATGAGCAGGCCCAGGCCCAGGGTCGGCAGCCACCCCGTTGTCCGGGCCAGGCCGTACGCGGCCGGGACGGCGATGACCAGCACGAGCGCGGTCGCGCCGACGGCGATGGTCGCGGACTGGCCCATGGCCGTCCACAGCGTCGGGGTGATCGCGGCGGAGTAGGCGTCGAGCGTGGGCGTGAACACGAAGGTCGACGCCCGGTCGAACACCGCGGCGGAGCTCTTGACCGACGTGATGAGGATCCACAGGATCGGCACGCCGTACATCAGGGTGAGCAGGAGCTTGGTCGCCACCGCGACCGGTCCGGCCTTGACCTCGTTCATCCGTGCTTCTCCTCGTTGCGGATGCTGCGGGCGTACAGCACGGCGAGCACGAGCACCCCGGCGACCGCGACGACGGACGTGGCGGCGCCGAGCCCGTAGTCGTAGCGGACGAACGCCTGCAGGTACCCGAGGAACGGCAGGGTGTTGGTCGCCGTGCCGGGCCCGCCGTAGGTCATGACGTAGATGAAGTCGAAGCTGCGCAGCCCGTAGACGAGCGTGAGGATCAGCAGCACCAGCGTCGTGCCCCGCACGGACGGGACCATGATGTGGCGGACCTGCTGCGCCTTGCCGGCCCCGTCGAGCTCGGCGGCCTCGAAGACCTCGGGCTCGATCGTGAGCAGCGCGGCGCGGTACACCAGCGCGTTGAACGGGATCACCGCGAACGAGTTGACGAACGCGACGGCCATGAGCGCCCAGTGCTGGTCGTAGAGGAACGGCACGGGGGTGTCGCGCAGGCCTGTCGCGAGCAGGACCGTGTTGACCAGGCCCGTGTCGGCGAGCAGGAACTTCCAGACCGACCCGTTGACCACCGGGGGCAGCGCCCAGACGAACACCATGAGCGCCAGCAGGGCACCGGACCACCGGCCCGAGGTGCGCAGCGCGATCGCGCCGCCGAGCCCCAGGCCCATCCCCAGCACGGTGACGACGGCGACGAACACCGCCGTCCGGCTCAGGGCGGCGCCCGTGTCCCCGGACTGGATGCCGGCCGTGAAGTTGTCCAGGCCCGTGAAGGCCCAGTCGGCGTTGAGCGTGGCGGCCGTGACCGCCGAGAACGCCATGCGCAGCAGCGTGATCAGCGGGTAGATGCTCAGGACGCCGAGGAACAGCGCGGCGGGGAGCAGGAAGAGCAGGCGGGCCTGGCGGGGCCGGCGCCGCCGCGGCCCGGGGGCCGGGCGGGTGCCGGCCCGCCCGGCCGCCGGTGCGAGCGAGGTGGTCATGGGGACCTCCGTGTCGGTGTCGCGCCGACGACCGGGCGCGGCGGGGCGGGTGGGCTCAGTCGAGCAGCGGGCCGAGCGCGGCGATCGCGTCCTCGGCGGCCTGCTGGGGCGACTTCTGACCGCCGATGGCGGCGCTCCAGGCCTGCCCGACGGTCAGCTGGACGTCGGCGACGGCCTCCGGCGGGATGACGGCGGCGGGGTAGTTGGCCCCGAACCGCGTGATCGTCTGCGCGAACGGGTCGAGCAGCGTGTTGCCCGTGACGACCTCGGACTCGCCGGCGTCGGCGCGCGACGGCAGGGAGCCGACGATCTCGGCCGGCAGGAGCTGGCCGTCGGCGTCGAGGTAGGTGGACGTCAGGTACTCCCACGCGAGCTCGGGGTCGTCGCTGAACGCGCCGATGCCCTGGCCCTCGCCGCCGAGGTAGACCCCGCCGGTCGCGGACAGCGGCAGCGGGACGACGCCGTACTCGAAGTCGGCGTCGGACGCCGCGGTGCCCATCTGCCAGTTGCCGTTGGCCGCGAAGGCGGTCCGGCCGGCGGCGAACTGCTGGAAGGGGACCGTCTGGTCCCAGGTGACGGCCTCCTGCGAGAGCCACCCGTTCTCCACCCACGAGCGCACGCGGGCGAGGCCGGCGGCGAGCGCGTCGGCCTGCGGGTCGTCGTAGGTGAACCCCTCGGACGTGATCCAGGGGTAGGCCTGCCACTCACCCTGCGACTGGGGGAGACCCGAGAGCGTGATGCCCGCGTACCCGGCGTCCTTGGCGGCGGCCATCGCGGTCTCGAGCTCGTCCATCGTCGTGGGCGGCTCGACGCCGATCTCGGCGAGGATGTCCGCGTTGTACCAGAGGCCCAGGAGGTTGACGTAGCCCTGCACCGCGTACGTCGTGCCGTCGATCGTGTGCACGACGGACTCGGACACCTGGTCGGCGTCGGCGAAGTCGGCCCAGTGCTCGTCGAGGGGGGCGAGCGCCCCGCCCAGGGCGAGGGTGGCCGCCTCCGCGCCGTTGAAGACGACGACGTCGGGGCCGGTCTTCGCGCCCGCGGCCGCGATGAGCTTGGAGTTGAGCTGGTCGTAGGGCACGAACACGTTCTCGACGGTGACGCCGTCCTGCTCGCCCTCGAACTTCTCGGCGAACTCGTCCATGAGCCGGACCTGGTTGTCGTCGGAGAAGTAGTGCCAGACGGTGACGGTCCGGTCGCCGCCGGCGGGTGCGGCCGGGTCGGCCCCGCCGCCGTCGGCGCTGGTGCCGCCGCTGCACGCGGCCAGCAGGAGGCTGCCCGCGGCAGCCAGCGAGATGAGCGCCGACCGGTTCCGGCGGCGAGGAGTGGGCCGTGCGTCGTTGCCGTTGATGTCCATCAACCGGGCTCCTGTGTCTCGGGACGGGCCCGGTCCGGCAGAGGTTCCACCGGGGACTCGTCGCTGGGTCTGGACAAGGTCACCCGTCGTCGCGTCGCTGCGGCGGGTGCGGTGCGAGCACCGTCGGCCGAAAACTGCCGAAACCCTTTTCGGGACGGTAGCAGCGGGCGGATGGTGAGGTCAACCTGCCCGATGTGGTGACGTTTTCGGGCATGATTGACCCGACGGCACCCGGACGGGGGCGTCACGGAACGGAGGTCGACGATGGCGACGAGCGACGCGAGGACGCGTCCGGTCACGCTGCGCGACGTCGCGCAGCTCGCCGGCGTGTCGGTGGCCACCGCGTCCAAGGCCCTCAACGGCAAGGCCGACGTCCACCCGGACACGCGGCGGCGCGTGCAGGAGGTCGCCGACCGCCTCGCGTTCACCCCCAACTCGCTCGCCCGCGCCATCACCGCCGGCCGCACCGGCACCGTCGGCCTGCTGACGCACGACCTCGAGGGGCGGTTCAGCCTGCCGATCCTCATGGGGGCCGAGGACGCGTTCGGTGCCGGGAGCACGTCGGTCTTCCTGTGCGACGCCCGCGAGGACGCGATCCGCGAGCAGCACCACCTGCGCGCCCTGCTGGGCCGGCGCGTCGACGGGCTCATCGTCGTCGGGTCGCGGACGGACCCCCGGGCCTCGCTCGGTCCCGACGTCCCGGTGCCGGTGGTGTACGCCTACGCGCCGTCCGACGACCCGGACGACGCGTCGGTCGTGCCGGACAACGTCTCGGCCGGGCGGCTGGCCGCCGAGCACCTGCTGACGCTGGGTCGCCGGCGCATCGCGCACGTCTCCGGCGACCCGACCTACGCCGCCGCGCAGGACCGCGCCACGGGCGTGGGTCAGGCGCTCGCCGCCGCGGGGCTCGAGCAGGTCGGGCCGGTGCGCTTCGGCTCGTGGAGCGAGGCGTGGGGGCGGGCCGGGGTGAGCGCCGCCCTCGACGCGGACCCGGCGATCGACGCGGTCGTGTGCGGCTCGGACATGATCGCCCGGGGTGTCCTCGACGCGCTGCGGGAGCGGGGGGTGCGCGTCCCGCAGGACGTCGCGGTCATCGGGTTCGACAACTGGGAGCCGATGATCGCCGGCTCGCGCCCCGCCCTGACCAGCGTCGACATGAACTTCGAGACGATGGGCCGGCGCGCGGCCACCCGGTTGTTCGCCCGGATCGCCGGGGCGTCGGAGCAGGGCGTCGAGACGATCGCCCCGCGGGTCGTCGTGCGGGCCTCCACCGCCAGCGGGTGAGTCGTCGGCCGCAGGGGCGGCGCGAGCGCAGGCCGGTCGCGCCGCGAGCGGGGGCGTGACCGCCCCGGGCGTCGCACCCCCTTGTGCACGCGTGGGCCGGTGCGTAACGTACAACCATGTGGTTGTAGATCAGCGAACCGACGAGGACCGGGCGGCCGACCGGCTGTTCCGGGCGCTGGCCGACACGACACGGCGCGACATCCTGCGCCGCGTCCTCGTGGAGCCCGCGTCCGTCTCCGGCCTCGCCGCACGCTACGAGATGAGCTTCGCGGCCGTGCAGAAGCACGTCACCGTGCTGGCCGACGCGCACCTCGTGGTCAAGCAGCGCCGCGGGCGCGAGCAGATGGTCCGCGGCGACGTCGGGACCGTCCGGCAGGCGGCCGCGCTGCTCGAGCAGCTCGAGCAGCTGTGGCGGGCGCGCGTGGACCGCATGTCCGCCGTGCTCGCGGATCTCGACCCGGGGCCCCGCCCCGACCCCGGCCGGCCGTAGTCGCGGCCGGCACCCACCTCGCGGCCCCGGTCACCGGGCACGCGCGCACCGGAGGTCCGTCATGACCGTGCTGAGCACCACGCCCGACACCGCCGACCTGACGCTCGTCGTCGTCGCCGACCTGGCGGCCACGCCCGAGCGCGCGTGGAGCCTGTGGGCCGAGCCGCGCACCCTGGAGCGGTGGTGGGGACCGCCGACGTGGCCGGCCACCTTCGACGAGCACGACCTGCGGCCGGGCGGGGGCGCGAAGTACCACATGACCGGGCCCGACGGCACCGCCGCGCACGGGTGGTGGAGCTTCCTGGCGGTCGACGAGCCGACCCGGATCGAGCTCGAGGACGGGTTCGCCGACGAGCACGGCGTGCCGGCCGCGGGGATGCCGACGACCCGCATGGTGGTCGAGCTGGAGCCCGGCGGCACCGGCACGATCATGACCATCACCTCGCACTTCGCGTCCCAGGAGGCGCTCGAGCAGGTGCTCGCCATGGGCATGGCCGAGGGCATGCGCGAGGCCGTCGGGCAGATCGACGCGATCCTCGCCGCGGGCTGACCCCCGTACCCTGGTGCCGTGCGCTGCGGGTACTTCGACGCGGGGGTGTGCCGCTCGTGCACGCTCCTGGCGGAGCCGTACCCCCAGCAGGTCGACGAGCAGCAGCGCCACGTGCGCGCGGTGCTGGGGGACCCGGCCGGCGTGACGTGGCTGCCGACCGTCACCAGCGCCGAGGCGGGCTTCCGCAACAAGGCCAAGATGGTCGTCGGGGGCACGGTCGACGCACCGACGCTCGGCATCCTCGACGGCCACGGGCACGGCGTCGACCTGCAGGGCTGCCCCCTGTACCCGCCCGCGGTCGGTGCGGCGCTCGCGCCGCTCGCGGCCTTCGTGACCCGCGCGCGGCTCACGCCGTACGACGTGCCGTCACGCAGCGGCGAGCTCAAGCACGTCATCGTCACGGGCTCGCCCGACGGCGAGCTCATGGTGCGGTTCGTCCTGCGCAGCACCGAGGCGCTGGCCCGGATCCGCAAGCACCTGCCCGGCCTGCAGGACGACCTGCCGCACCTGGTCGTCGCGTCGGTCAACGTGCAGCCGGCGCACGCGGCGGTCCTCGAGGGGGACCGGGAGATCCTGCTCACGGAGCGCGAGACGCTGCGGATGCGGGTCAACGGGCTGGACCTGCACCTGCGGCCGCGCAGCTTCTTCCAGACCAACACCGAGGTCGCCGCGGCGCTGTACCGGCAGGCCGTGGCCTGGGCGGACGAGGCGGAGGTCACGTCGGCCTGGGACCTCTACTGCGGTGTCGGCGGGTTCGCCCTGCACCTCGCCCGCCCCGGGCGTGACGTCGTGGGCGTGGAGAGCAGCGCCGAGGCCGTCGCGAGCGCCGAGCAGACCGCCCGCGGCGCCGGCCTGCCCGGCACCCGCTTCCTGGCCGCCGACGCGACCGCCTTCGCGCTGGCCGCGCCGGACGTCCCCGACCTGGTGGTCGTGAACCCGCCGCGGCGCGGCCTGGGGGAGCCGCTGAGCCGCTGGCTGGAGTCCAGCGGGGTGCCGCGGGTCCTGTACTCGTCGTGCCACGCCGGTTCGCTGGCCCGTGACCTCGCGCACATGCCCTCGCTGCGGCTGGTGCGCGCGCAGGTGCTCGACATGTTCCCCCACACCACGCACCACGAGGTCCTCACGCTGCTCGAGCGCACCTGACCCCGCGGGCAGGGCGGGCGTCGTGGGTGACGGGCGCCGGGCCGGCGGGCCGTCAGGCCAGGGCGTCGGCGAGCAGGCGCAGCGTCTGCTCCCGGGCGGGGGACGCGTCCGGGGGCGTCCCGCGGGTGGCGCCGACGACGGGCTGGACCATGATCTCGTCCGTGCCGACCCGCTGCGCGAGCTCCCGCAGCTCCGCGGCCGCGCTCGCCGGGTCGCCGACCACCCACGCCGACGTCATGGCGGCCAGCCCGGCGTCGGCCTCCGGCGGCAGCGGCGTGGCCTCGGCGTCCTCGACGAGTTCCTGCGGCTCCGGGGTCGTCCCCGCGCGCAGCCGCCACATGCTGCGCACGTGCGGCAGGGCCAGGCGGTGCGCCTCGTCCGACGTCGCCGCGACCGCGACGTTGGCCACCGCGATGGTGCGCGGCTCGGGCAGCGCCTCCGACGGCACGAACGTCTCGCGGTACAGCGCGACCGCCTCGTCCGTGCCGCGCCCGGCGAAGTGGTGCGCGAAGACGTACGGCAGCCCGCGGCGCCCGGCCAGCTGCGCGGAGTACGACGACGACCCGAGGAGCCACAGCTGCGGGGCGGAGACCGCGCGCGGCGTGGCCCGCAGCGGGTACGTCGACGAGCCCACCCGCACGTCCACGCCCTCGGGTCGCACCAGGCCCGCGAGGGCGGCCACGTCGGCGTCGAACGTGTCCACCCCGTCGCCCGTGGCGCCGCGGCGCAGCAGGTGGCCCGTCACGGGGTCGGCGCCCGGCGCGCGGCCGATGCCCACGTCGATGCGGCCCGGGTACGCGGCCTCCAGCAGCGCGACCTGCTCGGCCACCACCAGCGGGGAGTGGTTGGGCAGCATGACGCCCCCGGACCCGACCCGGACCCGGGACGTCGCCGCCGCCACCAGGGCCATCAGCACCGGGGGGTTCGTCGCCGCGACACCCGGCATGTTGTGGTGCTCCGCCACCCAGTAGCGCCGCGCCCCGATCTCGTCCGCGACCCGCGCGAGCGCGAGCGACGCGGCCAGGGCGTCGGCGGTGGTCTGGTCGGAGCGGACGGGCACGAGGTCGAGCACGGAGATCGCAGTCACCCCTGGGGCAACCGCCGGTGTCGGCACGTCATTCCGGGCGGACGCGTGCCGCCGTCGCCGGGCCTAGGGTCGGGGCGTGGACGAGACGGTCGCGGTGCGGTGCCCGGCCCCCGGGCGGCAGGTGGGGCCGCTGTGGGTGGTCACGCGCGGCTCGGGCCCGCCGCTGGTGCTGCTGCACGGCAACGGCGAGGACCACCACGTGTTCGACCGGATGCTCCCGACCCTGGGCGCCGGGCGCACGCTCGTGGGCGTCGACTCGCGCGCGCACGGCCGCAGCCCGCGGGGGACGGGGCCGCTCAGCATCGCGCGGATGGCCGACGACGTCGCCGAGGTGCTCGACCTGCTGGGGCTGCGGCAGCCCGACGTGCTGGGGTTCTCCGACGGCGGCAACGTCGCCCTCGAGCTGGCGGTGCGTCGACCCGACCGGGTGCGGCGCCTCGTCGTCGTGGGCGCCAACCTGTTCCCCGCGGGACTGACCGTCCGCGTGCAGGCGCGGGTCCGTGCCCTGCACGCGGTGGTGGGCGCGCTCGCACGCGTCCTGCCGGGCCTGCGCGCGCCCGCGGAGCGGATGGCGCTGATGGCCTGCGAGCCGCGCCTGGACCCCGCCCTGCTCGCGCGGGTCACGGCGCCGACGCTGGTGGTCGTGGGGGAGCGGGACGTCGTCGACCACGCGCACACGGGGCTCCTGGTGCGGTCCCTGCCCGACGCCCGGCTCGAGGTCGTCCCCCGCGCCGGGCACATGCTGCCGCGGGACCGGCCCGACCTGCTCGCCAGCCTGACGGTCGGGTTCCTGGCCACCGGACCGACGGTTGGGCCGTCCGGAGGATCTGGTCCGGCTCCCGCGCACGATCACGGGTGAAAACGGGACACAGCGGGCTCACAGGGGCGCTAGCCTTCGCGCCATGTCCACATTCCTCACCGTCCCGCTCACCGACGCCGAGGCGGCTGCCGCCGCAGGTGGCGTCGTCGTCGCGCTGATCCTCGGCCTCGTCGGCTACGTCATCGGCTGCCTCGGCCTCATGGGCGTCTTCACGAAGGCGGGTCAGCCGGGCTGGGCGGCCTTCGTCCCGATCTACAACACGATCGTGCTGCTCCAGGTCGTGGGCCGTCCCCTGTGGTGGTTCCTGCTGCTCCTCGTCCCGGGCGTCAACCTGGTCGCGATGATCATCATCATGAACGACCTGTCGAAGTCGTTCGGCCACGACGCCGGCTTCACCGTCGGCCTCGTGCTGCTGACCGTCGTGTTCACCTGGATCCTGTGGCTCGGCTCGAGCACCTACCGCGGCCCCGCCGCCGCCGCCGCGTCGCCGCAGCGCCCCGCCTACGCCTGACACCCCACCCACCCCACCGGCCCGGTCGCCCACGTGGCGACCGGGCCGGTCCGCGTCCGGGGTCAGGCGGTGACCAGACCGCCGCCCACCCAGGCGCGGATGGCCGCCGCGTCGCCGTTGGTCAGCTCCATGCGGGCACCGCGGCACAGCCCGATCACGTTGTCCGCCCACGCCCGGGCCACCTTCTCCGCACCCGGGTCACCGTCCAGGGAGAGCCCCGAGTACAGGACGCCCGAGATCACGAAGTTGACCGTCGAGCGGCCGACCTTGGTGCCCGACTGCTGGCACGACTCGTGGACGCGGCGCGACGTGGCGACGCGGTCGAAGGGGTGGGCCGCGACGTCGGACGCGAGGGTCTTGAGCAGCACCCGGTACTGGGCCTGGCTCAGACCCGGGGTGTCCGTGACCGCGATGACCTGACGCTGCAGCTCGTTGGGGGCCGTGTCGGCGACCGCACCCGGCAGGTCGGCCTCGCCGAAGCGCTGCGGGTCCCACACGTGCCCCGGGGGGCGCGTCGACACGTCGAGGTCCGGCACCGCGCGCGCCAGCCACGCGGTGAAGTTGCCCGCGCCGGCCCACTGCGTCGTCGCGAGTGCCGGGTCGGCGGTCTGCGCCACCTGGGCGGCCGCGCCCAGCGGCAACGGTGCGTCGGCGGTGCGCACCGCGCGTCGCACGGCCCGCCGGGCCCGCGCCTCGCCCTCGTCCATGACCCGCTCGGCGACCCGCGCCCTGGCCGGGGTGCGTGCCGGTGCGGCGGCGGGCGCCGGCTCGTCGGGCGTCTCCTTGGCGGCCGACCTGCCGGATCCGCGGGACCCGCCACGGCCCGCGGCGGGCGGCGTCGCGGCCGCCGCGACCGGGTCGGCGGCCGGCTCGACCGCGGCCGGCTCGGGGGGCGTCGGCACCACGGCCGGCTCCGCGTCGAGCGTGGACGCGGTCTGGGTGACGAGGTCGGCGAGCGCGTCCGCGCCGATGACCGTGTCCGCGACGGAGCGGTACGCGGACGCGGCGGGCGACGCGGTGATGATCGTGACACGGCGGTCGTCGGCCCGGCAGCGCTGCGCGAGCGGTGTGAAGTCCGCGTCGGCGGACACGATGACGAACTCGTCGTACCGCGTGGTCGCCGCCAGCGCGTCGACCGCGTCGAGGACCAGGTTGATGTCGGCGCTGGACTTGCCCTGCTGCGTGAGCGACGGGCAGTCCACCACCTGGAAGCCGGCGCGCGTGAAGTTGGGACGGAAGCGGGAGTACACGGACGGGTTGAGGTAGCACGCGCGCACCAGGAAGCGGCGCGTCAGGTCCCCGTCGACGTCGGAGCCCTGGCTCAGCTCGGACAGCCAGTGGGCGGGGTCGGTGGCGAACGCCTCCGCCGCCTGCGGGTCCAGCCGTGCCAGGCCGATGTACACGTTGTCGAAGTCGACGAACAGCGCCGAGCGCAGCCGCCGGGGCGGGTCCGGGTTGATGGTCACGACCCCCATCCTGCCGTCCTTCCCGCCGTGCCCGCCCCCCGGTGCCTCGGTAGCCTGCCCACAGGGCCGGCGCGGAGCGGAGGACCGGGTGCACAGACGGGTCGTCGTTCGCGGTGTGGTGCAGGGGGTCGGCTTCCGCTGGTCGTGCGCGCAGGAGGCCGCCCGGCTCGGCGTCGCGGGCTGGGTGCGCAACCGCTCGGACGGGGCCGTGGAGACCGCGGTCGAGGGCGCGCCGGAGCAGGTCGACGCCATGCTGGCGTTCCTGGCGCGCGGCCCGCGGCACGCACACGTCACCGGCGTCGAGGTCCACGACGCACCGTCCCAGGGGCTGACGACGTTCGAGGTCGAGCCGTGACGGTGCTGCCGACGTCCCTCGTGGCTGTCGGTCCGGAGCCGTGGGACGCCGTCGACCCGGTCCTGCCCGTCGAGCCGCAGGAGACGGCCCCACCGGCACCGGAGCCGGTGGTCACCGCACCGGAGCCGACGCCCACCCCCACCCCGGCGAGGGCCACGGCCCCGCCCGTCGAGGCCACGCCCGAGGCGACCCCGGGCGGGGGCGTCGCGCCGGTGCCGACCGCCGAGCCGACGACCGCCCCCACCGCTCCCGCACCGGTCGTCACGACCGTGCCGACGACCGAGCCCGCCGTCCAGGTCCCGGCGTTCTCCTCACGCCCCGCCGTCGCGGAGTCGAACGTGCCGTGGGTGGTGGTGGCGGTGGCCGCGGTCGTGCTCCTGGCGGCGGCTGCCGGCCTCTGGTGGTGGTGGCGCAGGGCCGTCGCCGGGCGTCGTGCGGGTGGCGGTGCGTCCCCCGGCAGCACGGGGGACGGCGCGGTGGGCGCCCGCGAGGGCGGTGACGGTCCCACCGCGACGACGACGCCGCTGCCGCCGGTCGGTGACGACACCGCCGCGACCCTCGTCCTCCCGACGGGTGAGGGCTCCCCGGACCCGGGCACCCCCGAGCCGGAGGCGCTCTCGGCGCGCGCGGACGCCACCGTGCTGCTGCTCGTGCGGCTCGGCGAGGCGATGATCGACGCCGGATCGCCCATCGTGCAGGTGAACTCCACGCTCCAGCGGGTGGCCACCGTCAACGGGCTGCCCGACGCGGCCGTGGTCACGTTCCCCACGGCCCTCATCGTCTCCGTGCCGCAGCACGACACCGTGCAGACGGCCGTGTCGACGGCCGGCAGCCGCGCGCTGCGCCTCGACCAGGTCTCCGACGTGCTGGACCTGGCCAACGCCGCCTCGCGCGGTGACGTGCGCCCGCGCGCGGCGCTGGAGCAGCTGCAGACGATCGTGGCCTCGGACCCGGCGACGTCGACCGTGCGCCGCGCGGCGGGCTACGTGGCCGTCGCCGCCGGCCTGTCCATGGTGCTCGGCGGCGGGTGGCTCGACATCCTCGTGGCGGCCGTGCTCGGGGGCGTGGTCGCCCTGCTGACCGCGGTGACCCGGCGGGTGCCCCCGGTGTACCAGGGCCTGGTCGTGGCGGTGTGCGCGTTCGTCGTGGCCGTGCCCGTGCTGCTGCTGGTGCGCACCGGCTGGTCCGTGGGGCTGCTGGCCCCGCTGGTGGCGCCGCTGGTGACGTTCCTGCCGGGGGCGCTGCTCACCACGGGGGTCATCGACCTCGCCACGCGGCAGATGATCGCGGGGTCGTCGCGGCTCGCGGCGGGCGTCATGCAGCTGGTCCTGCTGGCACTGGGGATCACGGCCGCCGCCGGGCTGGTCGGCGTGCCCGCGGCGGACGTCGGCAGCTCAGGGTCCGACCACTCCCTGGGCTGGGTCGCGAGCTGGCTCGGCGTGCTGGTCTACGCGGTGGGCGTGGCCACCAACAACGAGGCGCACCGCGAGTCGCTGCCCTGGATCACGTTGGTCCTGGTGGTGGCGTACGCGGGTCAGGTGCTGGGCGGCGTGCTGTTCGGGGCGGTCGTGTCGTCGTTCGTCGGGGCCCTGGCGATGACGCCGGTCGCGATGCTCGCGGCCGCCCGCCGCGGGGGACCGCCGTTCCTCGTGACGTTCCTGCCCGGGTTCTGGCTGCTGGTGCCCGGTGCGCTCGGCCTGGTCGGCGTGACCTCGGCACTGGGGCACTCGACCGACCGGGCGATCACGACCGTCGTCACCACGGGCGTGTCCATGGTCGCCATCAGCCTGGGCGTGCTCGCCGGCCTCGCGCTCGGCGCGGGCGTGCAGCGCCGGCTCGCCCCGGACGCGCCCCGGATCGTCTGAGCGCACCTCCGGCTCGCACCGCCCGCCCCGCACGCACCGCCCGCCCCGCGCCGTCCGGTCCACCCGTCCGACCCGGCTACTCCGACCGGCGCACGACCGCGGCGGCGCGCGCCGCCAGCAGGCCACCCACGCCGGTGCGCCCGGCCCGCAGCCGCGTGAACGCCTCGGCGCCCGGGCCGCCGGGCACGCGGCGCGGCAGCGAGTCGACGGCCACCAGCCACTGCGGCCACCCGAGCAGGCGGCACACCGCCATCAGCCGCTCCGACTCCGACTCGGACTCACCGAGCTCCTCGCCCAGCAGCGCCGTGAGGTCGTCGGCGGCCTCCGCGTGGCGGGTGAGCGTCGCCAGGCCGCGGACCCCCTCGAGGCCCTCCGTGCCGTAGGCCTCGTCGTCGTGCGGGTACGCCACGTGGGCGTCGGAGACGTAGTCGGTCACCGGTACCGCCCCCGCGGACGCCCACAGGCGCAGCAGGCGGTCCCCCTGCACGAGCACGGCGACCGCCGCCGTGCCCAGGTCCTGCGCCACGACCGCGGCCAGGTCACCGACCCGGCGCCGGTGCGCGGCGACGTGACCGCGTGGGTGCTCCGGCACGGCCACGACCCAGCCGTCCTCGTGCGGACCCACCCAGCCGGAGAACCGCTCCCGTGCCAGTGCCGTCAGCGCGTCGGACCGCTCCGCCCGCACCAGCAGCGCGGCGTAGGTCAGCCCCTCCGGCCCGGCGACCGGCTCCGTCCCGTACACGCTCACGCCCCGAGTCTGGCACCGAGGCCCCCCGGCGGCCGGTCAGGACGTGACGTCGGCGGTGGTGAACCGGGCCCACGCCAGCGTGCCGAACACGACGACCCAGCCCGCCTGCACGGCCAGCCCCTGCGCCAGCACGTCCACCGAGGGGACGATGCGCAGCATCTCCGCGAAGTCGAACCAGTGGTGCGTCAGCAGCGCCGGGTGGATGACCGCGACCTGCGGCAGCTGGTCCAGGACGCTCGAGACCACGGCCACCACCACGGTGGCCGCCATCGCGCCCACCGGCACCTCCGTGAGGGTGGAGAAGAACAGCCCCACGGCCACGAGCCCGGTCATCGACAGCCCGACGTACGCCACCACCCCGGCGACCCGCAGCACGCCGTCCCCGAGCGGGACGGTGTCGCCGGACAGCAGCGTGAGGTCGCCCACCCCGAAGAGCACGGCGCCGGCCACCAGCCCCACGACGGCGATCGCCAGCACCGCCGCCGCGGCGAACGTGAGCGCGCCGAGCGCCTTGACGGCGAGGAGCCGCCCGCGCGCGACGGGCACCACGAGCAGGTAGCGCAGCGTGCCGGCGGACGCCTCGCCGGCGATCGCGTCGCCCGACGCGATGCCGATGGTCAGCGGCAGCAGGAACGGCGTGCACAGGAACAGCGACGCCACGACGAGGAACAGCCCGTTGCCCGTGACGCTGGCGACGAACGGCGGCCCCTGGCCGGCCAGGCCCGCGTCCTGCGCCAGGCGCAGCACGACGCCCAGCAGCAGCGGGACGAACGCCAGGCCGACGAGCAGCACCACGTTGCGCCGCCGGCGCAGCACCAGGCGGAGCTCGGAGCGCACCAGGCGACCCGCCGCCCCGGGGTACCGGGCGGGCGCGTCGGGTGCGGCGTCGGGCCGGCCGGCGGGCACGGGTCGCGGCTCGGCCGCAGCGGTCTCACCGGGCGACATCGAAGCCCTCCCCGGTCAGCTCGACGAACACCTGTTCCAGCGAGGGTCGGCGCACGTCGAAGGCGAGCAGGCCGACGCCGGCGCGCACCAGCGCGGCCGCGACGTCCTGCGGCGCGGGTCGGTCGCGACCGTCGTCGGCCGCGTCCGAGGCGACGACCGTGACGCCGCCGTCCACGACGCCCTGCTCGACCGTGACGTCGGCCAGCCCGAGGCGGCGCAGCTCGACGACGGCCGCGTCGACGTCCGCCGGTGCGGTGCGGACCATCACGTGCGCGGCTCGCCGTGCGGTGAGGTCGGCGCGCGGACCCTGCAGCAGCAGCCGCCCGCCGCCCATGATCCCGACGTGCGTGCAGACCTGCTCGATCTCCGCGAGCAGGTGCGAGGACACCAGCACGGTCGTCCCGGCGTCGGCCAGCTCGCGCACCAGGTGCCGCACCTCCCGCGTGCCCTGCGGGTCCAGGCCGTTGGTCGGCTCGTCGAGCACCAGCAGGTCCCGGGGGCGCAGCAGCGCGGCGGCGAGCCCGAGGCGCTGCTTCATGCCCAGCGAGTACTGCCGGTAGCGCTTGTCGGCCGCGGCGCCCAGGCCCACGCGGTCCAGCGCGGCGTCCGACCGGGCGCGGGCGGTGCGCGGGTCCGTCGACGCGTCGACGGCGTCCAGCCGCGCGAGGTTGGCCCGCCCCGAGAGGTACGGCTGGAACGCCGGGCCCTCGACGAGCGCGCCCACCCGCGGCAGCACGCGCCCGGCCTCCCGGGGCATCGGTGACCCCAGCAGGTGCACCTCGCCCGCGGTGGGGGCCACCAGGCCCAGCAGCATGCGGATCGTCGTGGTCTTGCCCGACCCGTTGGGGCCCAGGAACCCGTAGACCGCCCCCCGTGGCACGTGCAGGTCGACACGGTCGACGGCCACCTGACCGGTGCGGAACCGCTTGGTCAGACCGTGCGTGCGGATCGCGTCGTCGCCCACCGCACCAGCCTGCGGCACGGCGGGCGCCGACGCGGGGGCGGCCGCCGTGGCGGTCGCCCCCGCGGGCGTCGTCACGCGTCCGCCGCCGCGCGCAGCGCGTCCACCGGCACGGCCCCGACCAGCACGCGGCCGTCGTCGAGGACCAGCACCGACAGCAGCGTCGAGGTCAGCGCCCGGCCGCCCTCGACGGGCGTGGTCAGCTGGTCGTACAGCGCTCCGGCGTCCAGCTCGACCCCGGGGCCGTCGCCCTCGGGCATGAAGTCCTCGGCGAGCGCCTGCGCGCCCTCGCCGCCGATCGGGCCGTGCGCCCGCGGGTCGTCGCCGAGGGCGGACGGGTCGCCCGTCAGCAGCGCCGCGACGTCGACGTCGGTGAGCTCGACGACCGTGTCCCAGCCGCTGCCGCTGACGGTCACGCCCTCGGGTGCCGTCATCGCGCCCGGGTCCGCCGGCAGGCCCTGCGCCGCGTCCGCGGCAGCGGCGTGCGCCGCGGCGTCCGGCAGCGGGACGGTCACCTCGCGGACCTCGGCCCCGGGGGGCGCGGAGAACGTCAGGACCGCCTCGCCCGGGTCGGCGAACGTCACGTCGGTGAACCCGACCTCG
>Ga0233375_1000459_pt1 | contig 22131 bp, 28 predicted proteins | sample ElkDunMinimDraft_10_FD_191539 | JGI IMG/M metagenome (GOLD analysis project Ga0233375, IMG submission 191539) | Fecal eukaryotic communites from dung pellets of Tule Elk in California, USA - Elk Dung E16 | ecosystem: Host-associated > Mammals > Digestive system > Large intestine > Fecal | place... | reverse complement strand
CGCACGCCATCGCCCTCTCGCAGCCCGACGCCGTCGCCGCGCTGGTGCTCGCCGCTGTGCGGGCTCAGGGGTGAGCGGGGTCGTCGCCCTCTGCGCGCTCGCCGAGGTGCAGCACGCAGTGGTGGGGCTCGACGAAGCGCTCCAGCCACTCGGCGACGATCGGCCCGTCGTGCTGCTCCAGGACCCCGCGGCTGAGGCCGAGGTGGACCTGGCAGACGACATCGGAGGACTGCCCCACGAGGTCGATGAAGGGGCAGCGGTGCAGGTGCATCTTCAGGGCGTCCGCGTCGGCCTCGGGCGCGAATCCCAGCGCCTCCAGGTGCCGGCGCAGCTCGTCGAGCTGCTGGCGCGCCTCCTCGGCCCGCGCCACGACGGCGTCGTGCTCCAGGGGCGGCGCCTGGTCGGCGAGCTGGGCTGCCCAGGCCCGGCCGCACCGCTCAGCCGGCGCGTCCGGCGGCGGCACGCACGCGTGGCCGGCGTCGGGCGGGGTGGCGCCTGCGGTGGAGTAGCCGGCGATGAGCGCGCGGATGAGCTGGTCGCGCGCCCGGGCGTCCCCCGGCTCCTCGAGCTCCCCGGTGCTGCTGTACAGGATCCGCGGCCGGCCCCGGGTGCGGCGGCGCTCGATCTCGGTCGTGACGAGCCCCGACTCGATGAGGCGGTCGAGGTGCTCGCGCACCGTGTTGACGTGCAGGCCGACCTCGAGCGCGATCTCGTCGGCGCCCAGCGGACGGCCCGCCTGCTGGAGCATGCGGACCATCGCCATCCGCTTGTCCGACGCGAGAGCGCGGTGCGCGCTGACCGGCTGACTAGGCATGCAACCCATTGTCCGGTGGCTGGACGGCCAGGTCGTAGGACCAGCGGCCCTGGGCTGCGAGGTCGCTACGGTGGCGCCATGGACTCCGCGCAGGCAACCGTCATCGTCGTCTCCGACAGGTGCTCGCGGGGTGAGGCGGAGGACCGGTCGGGCCCTCGCGCCGTGGAGCTGCTGCGGGCCGCGGGCCTGGCCGTCGGGGCGCCGGTGGTGGTGCCCGACGGCGCGGCGTCCGTCGCCGCGGCGATCGAGGCGGCCCTCGCCGCGGGATCGCGCGTGGTGATCACCAGCGGCGGCACCGGCGTGACGCCCCGCGACCAGACGCCGGAGGGCACCCGCGGGCTGATCGACCGCGACCTGCCCGGCCTCGCCGAGGCGCTGCGGCGGGAGGGCCAGGCGCATGTCGCGACGGCCGTGCTCTCGCGCGGCCTCGCGGGCGTCACCGCGGGCGGCGCGCTCGTGGTGAACCTGCCGGGATCGCCGCGCGCGGTGGAGCAAGGCCTCGGGGTGCTGACGCCGCTGCTCGCGCACCTGCTCGACCAGCTCGTGGGCGGCGACCATTGAGCCCGCAGGTCGCGCTCCCCGACCCGGCGGTCCGGGTCCCCGGCCCGCCCCCCGGGCGCCCGCAGGGCACGGCCGCGCCGGACGCCGGTCCGCTCGTCGACACGTTCGGCCGTGCCCATCGCGACCTGCGCATCTCGCTCACCGACCGCTGCTCGTTGCGTTGCACTTACTGCATGCCCGCGGAGGGCGTGCCCTGGATCGCCAGCCCTGACCTGCTGACCACCGCCGAGCTGGTGCGGGTCGCGGGCATCGCCGTCGAGCAGGCCGGGATCGACGAGTTGCGGCTGACCGGCGGCGAGCCGCTGCTGCGGCCCGACGTCGTCGAGGTGGTCGCGGCCCTCGCCGGCCTGCGCGGCCCGCACGGCTCCCCGGAGATCTCGCTCACCACGAACGGCCTGCGCCTGCCGAGGCTCGCGGGACAGCTGGCGGACGCCGGCCTGGCGCGGGTCAACATCAGCATCGACACGTTGCGCCCCGACCGTTTCCTCGCCCTGACCCGCCGCGACCGGCTGGCCGACACCCTCGCCGGCATCGAGGCCGCCGACTCCGCAGGGCTGCGGCCGGTCAAGCTGAACGCCGTGGCCATGCGCGGGGTCAATGACGACGAGCTCGTCGACCTGGTGCGGTTCGCCGCCGAGCGCGGCTACGAGATGCGGTTCATCGAGCAGATGCCGCTCGACGCGGGCCACACGTGGGACCGCTCGGCGATGGTGACGGGCCCGGAGATCCTCGAGCGGCTCGGCGCCGAGTTCGCCCTGAGCGCGCTGCCCGGCCGGGGCGCCGCCCCCGCCGAGCGGTGGCTGGTGGACGGCGGGCCCGCGACGGTGGGGGTCATCGCGTCGGTGTCCGCACCGTTCTGCGGGGCCTGCGACCGCCTGCGCCTGACCGCCGACGGGCAGCTGCGCTCGTGCCTGTTCGCCCGTTCCGAGACCGACGTGCGCGCCCTGCTGCGCGGGGATGCGGACGACGCGGCGATCCTCGCGGCGTTCGCCTCGTGCGTGGCCGGCAAGCTGCCGGGGCACGGCATCGACGACCCGTCGTTCTTGCAGCCGGACCGCCCGATGAGCGCGATCGGCGGCTAGGTCGCCGCGGGCCGCGACCAGTCGTTCGGGCCGCCCATGGCCATGTACCGGGCGTACCAGTCGGTGGCCAGGTCGTCGGCCCGATGGATCGCGTCCGTCAGCGGGCCGGCGCCGATGCCGGCCGCGTAGCCGACCAGGAACGCGGTCAGTGGGGAGGCCCCGGGACGGCCGACGCTCCGGGCGGCGTGCTGGGCGAGCGCGGTCAGCGCCTGCTCGTCCACGACGCCCACGTCGACGCCGAGGTCGCGGGCCAGGGTGTGCACCCACGCGTCGAGCGGCGTCGTCGGGGGCTCGATGAGCCTGTCCGCCGGGACATGGTCCGGGTGCGGTGTGGTTCCGGTCATGCTGCGCCTCCCCTGTCGCACATGCCGAGACCATCCATCGTGCCACGCGACGGCTCCGTGCGCCCCGGCCCGGCCCGGCCGGGCATGGCCGGGGCCTGGCGCCGGCCGCCGCACGATGGCTGGTGGGCCGCCGGTCAGCCGTCGATCCGGCGGACGTCCTCCCAGGTGTCGACGTCGCAGGACGCGGCGCCGTCGTCGACGAGGCGCGCGAGCCGCAGACCCCCGAGGAGGGAGCGCACCGAGGCGCCCCGCACGTGGTGCTCGGCCGCCAACCGGCGCAGGGCGGAGGCCAGCGCCGACGCCCGGTAGAGGCCGACGAGCGGCTGCTCCCGGCCCGCGCCGTCGACGACCATCACCCCGTCGCAGGCAGGGTCGTGGCGCCGCTCGGCGGCGGCGCCCAGCAGCCGGGGCACCGCTCCGGCGACCAGCGGCACGTCGCACGCGAGGAGGAGGACCCAGCGCTCAGGACCCGCGGGGTCGAGTGCGCCGTCGCCGAGGGCCGCGAGCCCTGCCTCGATCCCCGCCACAGGCCCGCCGTCCGGCGGGTCCTCGAGCGTCAAGGCCACGCCAACGGGCACCTCGAGTGTGGGCGGCCCCACCACCACGACGCTGCTGGCGCCCGGCACGGCGTCGAGCACGTGGGCGAGCATCCGGCGGCCCCGGACCACGACGTCCGGCTTCGAGGCGCCGCCGAGCCTGCTGGCGCGGCCGCCGGCGAGCACGATCGCGTCGTGCGGCAGATCGTCGTGGGGCAGGTCGTGGGGCAGCGCGCCCGCCGGGCCCTCCGCCGTCATGGCGCGATCCGCACGACTGCCACGTCGTCCCCGACGGCGACGGCGCCCACCTCGCGGGGCACGATCGCCAGGCCGTCGGCGACGGCGAGGGACGCGACGAGGTGCGAGCCGGAGCCGCGGACCGCGGCCGGGCGCACCTCGAGGCCGCCCTCCCCCTGCGTCAGCACCACGGGGATGTGCTGCTCGCGACCGGCCGGCGAGGTCCAGCCCTCGATCGCGCGGGCCAGGAGCCGGGGGCGGTGCAGGGCGGCGCCGCGCAGGCCGCGCAGGGCGAGCAGCGCCGGCCGGACGAAGGCCTCGAAGGACACGAAGGCGCTCACCGGGTTTCCCGGGAGGGCGAGCACCGGCGTCCCGTCGTCGAGCCGGCCCAGGCCCTGCGGCTTGCCCGGCTGCATCGCGACGGGGACGAAGCGCATCTCGGGCAGCCCGATCAGCGCCTCCTTGACCACGTCGTAGGCGCCTTGGCTGACGCCCCCGGAGGTGAGGACGAGGTCGACGTCGGCGCGGCTGCTGAGGGCCGCGCGCAGGGCGTCCGGGTCGTCCGGCACCGCGCCGAGCCGCACGACGCTGGCGCCCGCGGCCCGCGCCGCGGCGGCGAGCAGGTAGGAGTTGGAGTCGGGGATCTGGCCGTGGCGCAGCGGCTCCCCGGGAACGACCAGCTCGGAGCCTGTCGACATGACCAGGACGCGGGGCCGCCGGTGCGCCCGCACGGCGGGTCGGCCGACGGCGGCGATGGCGGCGATCCGGTAGGGAGTCAGCTCCTGCCCGGCGCCCAGCACGAGGTCCCCCTGGGCCACGTCCTCGCCCGCGCGTCGCACGTGGGCGCCCGGCGCGGCCGGCGCGAAGACCGTCACGGCCCGGACTCCGGCGTCGGTCCTCTCGACGGGCACGATCGCATCGGCCCCGGGGGGCACCGGCGCCCCCGTCATGATCCGCGCGGCCACGCCGGGCGTCACGGCCGTCAGCGACTCCGCGCCGGCCGGCAGGTCCACCACCACCGGCAGCACCACCGGGTGCTCGGGCGAGGCGCCGGCCACATCATGGGCCCGCACCGCGTACCCGTCCATCGCGGAGTTCGCGAACCGGGGCAGTGCCTCGGGCGCCGTGACGTCCTCGGCGAGCACGAGGCCGAGCGCCTCGTCGATCGGCGTCGTCACCGCTGGCAGCGGGCTCACCAGGGCCAGCACCTCCGCCAGGTGCTCGGCGACAGTGCGGGGACCCTCGTGCGTCGGCATGCCGCCCACGCTATCCGTCGCCCACGGCCGCTCGTAGGACCCTGGTCCACGCGCGGGGCGGGGCCCGCCTCAGCCCTGCGAGCTCGCGTCGTGCCGGGGGTTCATGTTGCGCGGATCGGCGTCGGTGTCGTCGGCCGGGTCGTCCGACGCGCTCCCCTGGGCGCTGTCGCCCGAGCGGGGGTTCATGTTGTCCGGGTCGCCGTCGGTGTCGTAGTCGACGGGGACCCCGGACGCGGACGTGGGGTCGGAAGCGGTGCTCCCGCTCGGTGGTGTGGAGTTCATCTCCTCACGCTGTCACCGATCCCCCGGGGCCGCACCTGAGGGGCGCCGGTCAGCCGCGCAGGGCCACCCGGCGCGCCAGGCCCGCGAGGCGTCGCAGCTCCTCGAGCTGGCGGTCGGCGGCGAGCGCCAGCTCTTCGAGGACCTCGGGATCGAGCCCCAGCTCCGGAGACCACTCCTGCAGGGACCGCCACAGCGAGTGCTTTCCCGACACCGCCGACTGCATCAGGTCGAGTTCGACCAGCGCAGTCAGCGGCGACCTGCTCACGACTCGGCCGTTCGGCTTGAGCCGGCCTAGGTGCTCGCCCGCCCACAGGGCCGCCAGCTTGGCCTTGCGCACCCGCACGCCCAGCCGCTCCGTGGTGTCGATCAGCCACTCGCGCTCGGTGGTGATCTCCGCCGCGATGTCCCGCAGGCTCGGCCCCAGCGGGGTGTCGCCCCAGGTGTCCGCCATCTGGCGGATCCGGGACACCCCGGCGGTCGCCCCGGCGATGTGGTCGTTCAGGTAGATGCCGAGCAGCCGTCGGTCGAGTCCCGCCATGCTCACTCGTCCGTGGCGCGGGGGTTGAGGTTGCCCGGCTCGGCGTCGGGGTCGGCGTCCGTGTCGGCGGGCGCGTCGGAGTGGGCCGCGGCGCCGGTGCGAGGGTTGAGGTTGCCCGGCTCGGCGTCGGGGTCGACGTCCGTGTCGTCGACGGCGCCGTGCGGGGCGTCGGGCTGGTCGGGGTGCTGGGAGTGCGTGTCGGAGTTCATGGCTCCACGCTGGCGCCGCCCGGGCTCCCGCGCACCCGGAGGAGGCCGCGTCCCCGGGCCGTCGCAGGGGCCGACAACGGGCGTGGCCACCAGATGACCGCAGTGCGGACAAAGATCCACACTGTGGTCAAGGTCATCCTACGATTCACCCGTGAGCTCTCAGCAGCCAGTGGATGTCGTCCTCGTCGGCGGCGGGATCATGAGCGCGACGCTCGCCGCGATGATCTCGACGCTCGAGCCCACCTGGAAGATCGAGATCCTCGAGAGGCGCCCCGCGCTCGCCGAGGAGAGCTCGAACCCCTGGAACAACGCGGGCACCGGGCACGCCGCCCTCTGCGAGCTCAACTACACGCCTGAGCGCCCCGACGGCACGATCGACATCTCCAAGGCCGTGGCCATCAACGAGCAGTTCGAGCTCTCGCGCGAGCTGTGGAGCTTCCTGCTGACCAGCGGACGGCTCCCCGACGACGCGTTCCTCTCCCCCGCGCCGCACATGACCTTCGTGCGGGGCGCCGCCGACGTCGACTACCTGCGACGGCGCGCGGACGCGCTGCGGGCCCATCCCCACTTCGCCAACCTCGAGTTCACCACCGACCCCGAGGTCATCCGCGACTGGGCGCCGCTCCTGATGCTCGACCGCGACCCGGGCGAGCCGGTCGCCGCGACCCGGGCGCCCGAGGGCACCGACGTGGACTTCGGAGCCCTGACCCGCGCGCTCGTGCAGGACGTCGCCGACCGCGGCGCCACCGTGAGCCTCGAGCAGGAGGTGCGCGGCCTGCGCCAGCGGCGGGACGGCACGTGGCGCCTGCGCGTGCGGGACCTCCGGTGGAACGCCTCCCCCCGGCGGCGCACCATCGACGCGCGGTTCGTGTTCATCGGCGCGGGCGGCGGCGCCCTGCGCCTGCTGCAGAAGTCGGGCATCCGCGAGGCCAAGGGCTACGGCGGCTTCCCCATCAGCGGGCAGTTCCTGCGCACCACCAACCCCGACGTCGTGCGCCAGCACCAGGCCAAGGTCTACGGCAAGGCCGACGTGGGCTCCCCGCCCATGTCCGTGCCGCACCTCGACACCCGCGTGGTCGACGGCCAGGCGGCCCTGCTCTTCGGCCCGTACGCCGGCTGGAGCATGAGGTTCCTCAAGCACGGCTCGCCGCTCGACCTGATCCGGACCATCCGGCCGGGCAACATCGTGCCGATGGCCGCCGTGGGCCTGCACAACCTCGACCTGCTGAAGTACCTCGTCGGCGAGCTGACGGCCTCGCCCACCCGGCGCCTGCGCACCCTGCGCGCCTTCATGCCCACCGCGCACCCGCGCGACTGGGAGCTCATCACCGCCGGGCAGCGGGTGCAGGTCATCAAGAAGGACCCGGCGAAGGGCGGCGTGCTGGAGTTCGGCACCGAGCTGGTGACCGCTGCCGACGGCACCGTCGCCGGCCTCCTGGGCGCCTCGCCCGGAGCGTCGACGGCCGTGGCCACGATGCTCGACCTGCTGGACCGCTGCTTCCCGGACCGCGCCGAGTCCTGGGCGCCGCGGCTGCGCGCGATGATGCCGGCGCTCGGCGGGCAGGACTGGGACGACGCGCTCGCGCTCCACCAGATGGCCGAGGGCGACCAGGTCACCTCGGAGCCCTGAGCCTCACCGGCGAGCCCTGAGCCTCACCGGCGTGCTCTCGCCCCGGCCACGGCGACCGTGAGCACGAGCGCCGCCGCCACCGCGAGCACCATCGCGACCCCCACCCGCAGCAGCAGCGCCCCCGCCACCGCCCCCGCGCAGATGACGGCCAGGGCCCCGGCGCGGCGCCCCCACTGGCTGGCGTCACCCCCGCCCAGATCGGCCGCGAGCCGGGTGATGGTCGAGGTGATCACCACGGTGGTGATGTCGGCCACGGCGACCTGGCGGGCCGCGGCGGCCTGCAAGCCCATCGCCGAGCTGAGCAGGGCGATCGTCCCGGCCCGGACTGCGCCCCCCTGCTCCGGGGCGAGGGCGACGAGCAGCGCCGCGACCCCGACCCCTGCCCCGGTCACGACGACCGCGACGGTGGTCCCCCGGGTCCAGTGCTCCGGGCTCCCCCGGAGCAGGCGCCCGCCGACGGCGGCGCCGAGCGTGAACAGGAGCAGCGCCAGCGCGGGCCCGGCCACCGGGATCCCCTCGGCCCGGCCGAGGCCCATCCCCAGGATGAGCACGTTGCCCGTCATGTTGCCGGCGAAGACGGACCCCAGCGCCAGGTAGCCGACGGCGTCGATCATGCCCGTGGTGAAGGTGAGCACGAGCATCAGCGCGAGCTCGCGACGGGCCGGGTCCTGGGGCAGCGCGTCCAGCACGGGCGACCTCCCGAACGGCCTCGCCCTGCGGACGCGGCCCGAGGCGCGCGTCCCACGTCCGCCCGTGGCACGCCGCAGCCATTCCAGGCTAGGCCGCGCCCCCGCGGTACGCGCGAGCGCACACCGGATGCGGCCGTGGCCCGGACGGCGTAGACCTGACGAGATGACGAGCCGACCGGACTTCCTCGCCCTGGGCAGCGGGTTCGTCGCTCTCGGGGACTCGTTCGCGTCGGGTCCTGGCATCCCCGTGCTGATCGATGTCGAGTGCGGGCGCTCGGACGGCAACTATCCCCACCTGGTCGCGGCGGAGCTCGGGCTCACCCTGGCCGACGCCACGTGCCGGGGCGCGTCGCTCGAGGACATGATCGACATCCCGGAGTCCGCGGGCGTCCGTGGGGCCCCGCTCCCCCGCCAGGTCGACGCGCTGCTGCCCGACACCCGCCTGGTCACGATCACCGCCGGCGGGAACGACGTGGGGTTCGTCGCGGCGCTCCGCACCTGGTCGGCCGTGCACGCCGCCGAACGCGGCCTGCTGCCGCACGGCCGCGGCAGCCTCACGTCGCCGCCCCCGGAGCCCGTCGACCGCGCCCGCGTCGAGGCGTCGCTGCGGGGAGTCGCCCCGCGCCTGGGCGACCTGGTGACGGCGGTCCGCGTGCACGCGCCCGGCGCCCGCGTGGTCCTGGTGGACTACCTCACCGTGCTCCCGCCGCACGGGGTGGAGGTGCCCGAGGCGCCGCTGACCCCGGACGAGCAGGAGTTCCTCTGGCATGTGGCGCACACCTTGGAGGACGTGACGGCGGCGGTGGCCCGCGAGCACGGGGCGCTGCTGGTCCAGGCGTCGCGCGCGAGCCGCGAGCACCACGCCGGGTCGCCCGAGCCCTGGGTGGCGGGCTTCTTCCCGGGACTCAACGTGCCGCCGTACCACCCGGACGCCGCAGGGCACCTCGCGGTGTCGAACCTCGTCGTCGAGGCGCTGACGGCGGCGCCCTAGAGGGACAGCGGCCGGGACAGGGGCCGCGGACGACGGCCGCCCGCCACGGCGCCACGCGACGGCGGTCAGGCCCGGTGGCGGTCCACCTCGGCCGACCTCAGGGTGCGCACCAGCAGGCCCGGCTCGGCGCCCAGCGTGGCCTCGCGCACCCCGTCCGGCCGCCAGACCCCCGCGCCGCCGATCGTGGGGCCGATCCCGCTGGGCCCCACCTGGCCGGCCATGGCCGCGTACATCCTGTGGTCCATCGCCCGGGCGCCGTGGTGCAGGTCGAGGCGCCGCTCCTCGCCCTCGACGTACACCGACGAGGACACGTACAGGTCGGCCCCCGCTGCGGCGGCCTCGGCCGCGTGGGCCGGGTCGGCCATGTCGAAGCACACCGCGAGGGCGACGAGCCATCCGTCGACGTCGAAGGGCGGCGGAGGGGTCCCGGGCGTGAACAGGAGCGTCTCGGAGCCATGGAGGCGGGACTTGGGGTGCACGTGCGCGCGCCCGTCCGGGGCCAGCACGAGCGAGGCGATCACCGGGGCGCCGCCGGGAGCCATGACGGGCGCCCCGACCACCAGCCACACCCCCTCGCTGCGGGCCGCGTCCCGCAGCGCGCCCAGCCGCGGGTCGTCGACGCCGGAGAGCCAGCGGGCGTCGTCCTCGAGCAGGGCGAGGTCGTAGCCGACCAGCGACAGCTCGGGGAACACCACCAGCCGCGCGCCCGACGCGGCGGCCTGCGCGGCCATCGCCACGGCGTGGGCCGCGTTGGCGGGGACGTCGCCGGGCACAGGCGCGGTCTGGGCCAGGGCCAGGACGAGGTCGGGGCGCACGCGCCCACGGTAGCCGCCGGGCGCGGCGCGCCCACGGCGTTCCGTCGGCTGGTCAGAGGCCGCGGAGCAGGTCCTCGAAGGAGGTCGGGTTCGCGAACGGGTCTGCCGGGGTGCTCGGCTCCCGGGCCGCGACCAGGGCGGCGAGCTCGCGCGCGCCGCGATCGACCCGCTGGTCGAGGGCTCCGGACTCGTCGGAGACGTCCTGCGGCGAGGTCGCGCCGAAGTCGGCGGTGGCCGCGAACACCCCGGTGGGCACGGTCAACGCCCGCAGGTACGCGAACAGCGGGCGCATCGCGTGGTCGATCGCGAGCGAGTGCCGGGGCGTGCCCGCGGTCGCGCCGAGGAGCACGGGCGTGCCCGCCAGCGCCCCCTGCTCCGTGACGTCGAAGAAGCTCTTGAACAGGCCCGAGTAGGAGCCGGAGAACACCGGGGTCACGGCGATGATCCCGTCGGCACGGGCCACCGTGTCGAGCGCGGTGCGCAGCCCGCCCGCGGCGAGACCGGTCAGGAGCATGTTCGTCAGGTCGTGCGCCAGAAGGCGCACCTCCACCACCTCGACGTCGGCCTCGACGCCCAGGGCGCCGAGCTCGCGGACCGTGGCCGCGGTGAGCCGATCGGCGAGCAGCCGGGTCGAGGACGGCTCGCGCAGCCCGCTGGAGACGACGGCGAGGGTGCGGCGGGTCATCGCGCAGCCTCCGGGGAGAGGCCGGTGACGTCGTCGACCAGGTGGGCGCGCTGCGCCTCGGGGCGGTCGCCCGCGGCGGCGACCCGCGCGGCGTGGGTGGGCGCGTCGGGCACGTGGGCGGGCCGCCCGGCGGCCAGCTCCTTGCGCAGGACGGGCACGACCTCGCCGCCGAGCAGGTCGAGCTGCTCGAGCACCGTCTTGAGCGGCAGGCCGGCGTGGTCCATGAGGAAGAGCTGGCGCTGGTAGTCGCCCACGTGGTCGCGCATCGCGGCGTAGCGGTCGATGACCTCCTGTGGGCTGCCGACCGTGAGCGGGGTCTGCGCGGTGAACTCCTCCATCGACGGGCCGTGCCCGTAGACGGGGGCGTTGTCGAAGTAGGGGCGGAACTCGCGCTTGGCGTCCTGGCTGTTGGCCCGCATGAACACCTGCCCGCCGAGCCCGACGATCGCCTGGTCAGCCGAGCCGTGGCCGTAGTGCTCGAACCGGCGGCGGTACAGCTCGACCATCTGCTGGGTGTGCTCGATGGGCCAGAAGATGTTGTTGTGGAAGAAGCCGTCGCCGTAGTAGGCGGCCTGCTCGGCGATCTCGGGGCTGCGGATCGAGCCGTGCCACACGAACGGCGGCACGCCGTCCAGCGGGCGGGGCGTGGCGGTGAACGACTGCAGAGGGGTGCGGAACTTGCCCTCCCAGTCGACGACGTCCTCGCGCCACAGCCGGTGCAGCAGCGCGTAGTTCTCGATGGCGAGGTTGATGCCCTGGCGGATGTCCTTGCCGAACCAGGGGTAGACGGGGCCGGTGTTGCCCCGGCCCATCATCAGGTCCATGCGGCCGTCGGTGAGGTGCTGCAGGTAGGCGTAGTCCTCGGCGATCTTCACCGGGTCGTTGGTGGTGATCAGCGTGGTGGACGTGGAGAGCAGGATCCGCTCGGTCTGCGCGGCGACGTACGCCAGCAGCGTGGTCGGCGAGGACGGGACGAAGGGCGGGTTGTGGTGCTCGCCGGTCGCGAAGACGTCGAGGCCGACGTCCTCGGCGTGCTTGGCGATGGCGACGGTCGCCTTGATGCGCTCCGCCTCGCTGGGCGTGCGTCCGGTGACGGGGTCGGTGGTGACGTCCCCCACGGTGAAGATGCCGAACTGCATCTGCGGCATGTGGGTGCTCCTGCTCTGCGACGGGTCGGGCGATCGGGCTTCGTCAAACACTCAACCACCGGGCGCCCCGATCGTCAAATCTTCAACTATCCTCCCCAACCGCGCCACCCCTCGCGATATTCCCGCGCGACCGCGCGGCCGGCCGGCGCCCGCGGCGCCGACCGGCCGTCGCGACCGCCGGACCGGTCTAGGCCCAGGCTGCCCAGTCGGCCTTCGGGATCAGGCAGTGGACGCCCTTGACCGCGTCGACCACCTGGCTGACCTCGAAGTCCCCCGCGGCCGACAGGTACGCCAGCGCCACCGAGCGCGGCACCCCGAACCGGCCGTGCAGGAACTCGACGGCGTGGCGGACCGCCTGGCGCATCGCCTCGTCGAGGTCCGGGTCCATGCCGGTGGGCATCCAGTGCGTCGCCGTCTCCACCACTGGGTTGCGGACACCGCCCAGCACCCCGGGGACCTGCGCCGCCGGCACCACGCTCAGCCGGAGGGTCGCGCGCAGCGACGCCTCCAGGGCGGTCAGCGCCACCTCCCCGTTGCCCTGCGCGAAGTGCGGGTCGCCCGTGTAGAACAGCGCGCCGTCCACAGACACGGGCAGGTACAGCGTGGCCCCGACACCCGTGTGCTTGATGTCGATGTTCCCGCCGTGGTCCCCCGGCGGCACCGACGGCACCCCGTCGCTCGTGGCGGGCGCCGTGCCCATCAGGCCCAGGAACGGCGCGAGGGCGAACTGCACGGTCCGCCCCCGCCCCGCGTCCATCACGCCGACCTCGCGACCCGACCGACGCTCGACCCACGCGAAGTGGCTCACCGACCCGTCCGTGATCATGCGGTCCACGTGCCGCGTGGGCGTGGAGTCGAGGTCCTGCGGGTACTCCCCCGCGAGCGCCCCGTAGCCGTGCCGGTTGCTCACGAACCCGTACGGCACCCGGTAGGCCAGGTCCAGGACGTCGACGCGCAGCATGTCTCCCGGACGGGCGCCGGCGACGGCCACCGGGCCCGTGACCACGTGCGGGCCGTCGTCCGGGCCGTTCACGAGGCCGCTCGCGGCGATCTCGATCGCGTCGTGCAGCACGTCCACCGCGCCGAACTGGCGGATGTACCGGGCCGGGTCGCGGCCCTGGTCGGCGAGGAGCCCCTCGTGAGACACGGTGTCGATGGTCACCGTGGCGCCGTCGGCCACGCGCAGCACCGGCGACGCGTCCGCGTTGGGCAGCCAGCCCCACCGCACCTCCTCGGCGCGCGACGGCAGGTAGTGCTGGCCCAGGATCGCCCCGTGACCGGGCTGCAGGGTGGTGCTGCCCACGATCGTCGCCGTGCTCATGCGGCGCCCCCGCCCGGGACGCCCACGACCAGGTCGACCTCGACGAGCGCGCCGACCGCGAGCCCTGTCACGCCGACGCAGGTGCGGCTCGGCAGCGGGTCGTCGAACCAGGTGCGGTACTCGGCGTTGAACGCGTCGAAGTCGTCGAAGTCCGTCAGGTAGGCCCGGACCATCAGCGTGTCGCGCAGCTCGGCGCCGGCGCCGCGGACCACGGCCTCGAGGTTGGCCATGACCTGGCGGGTCTGCTCGACCAGCCCGCCCGCCACGAGCCGCCCGGTGGCGGGGTCGGTGGGCATCTGCCCGGTGACGAACAGCAGGTCTCCCCACCGCACCGCGTGGCTGAACGGCCCGACCTGGGGCGGGACCCCGGCCGACGCGGGGAAGACGTGGTGCGTGCGTGCCTTGCTCATCTCAGACCTCCGCCGAGTCCATCGCGCGGACGAAGCGACGCGTCGCCTCGACCTGCGGGTCACCGATCACTTGCTCTGCCGTGCCCTGCTCGACGACCACCCCGCCCGCCATGAAGACGACCCGGTCCGCCACCTCGCGGGCGAACCGCAGCTGGTGGGTGGCGATGATCATCGTGAGACCGCCCTGGCGCGCCAGGCCCTGGATGACGCCCAGCACCTCCGCGACCAGCTCGGGGTCGAGGGCGCTGGTCGGCTCGTCGAGCAGCAGCACCCTCGGGTTGGACGCGAGGGCTCGTGCGATGCCCACGCGCTGCTGCTGGCCACCGGACATGTGCCGCGGGAGGGCGTCCGCGCGGTGCGCCATGCCGACCTGCGCGAGCAGCTCGTCGGCCCGGGCGGCGGCGTCCTCGCGGGACCAGCCGTGCACCCAGCGCAGAGGCGCCGCGACGTTCTCCCGGGCGGTCAGGTGGTGGAAGAGGTTGAACTGCTGGAAGACCATCCCGACGCCCGCGTCGACCCGCTGCTTGGCCACGTGCCGCTCGACGAGCTCACCCCCGCGGTCCCCGTAGCCGATGGACGTGCCGCCCACCAGCACCGCCCCGCCGTCCAGCCCCTCGAGGTGGTTGATGCAGCGCAGCAGCGTGCTCTTGCCCGATCCGCTCGGCCCCAGCAGGGCGATGACCTCGCCCTCCCGGACCTGCAGGTCGATGCCGCGCAGCACCTCGTTCTCGCCGTAGGACTTGCGCAGGCCGTACGCCTCGATGAGCGCCTGGCCGAAGCTGCGCGGCGGCGGGTCCGCCTGGGTCAGCCGGGCCACGGACCCCAGCCCGGAGTCGGTGCGGTCGGGGACTCGGCGCGGGTCGGGCTCGGCGGGGGCCGCCGGGACGCCGGTCGCCGGCCTGCCCAGCCGCGAGGCCCACGTGCGGAGCGACGCCCGCGCGGGGCGGTCCAGGTCGAGCGCCCGCTCGACCGCGAGCTGGATCAGGGTGAGCGCCGCGGTCAGCACCAGGTACATCACCGCGGTCGCGAAGTAGATCTCGAAGTAGTCGAACGTGGCGGACGCGAGCTGCTGCGTCCGCAGGGTCAGCTCCGGGACCGCGATGATCGACGCGAGCGCGGAGTTCTTCATGGTGGTGACGGCCTCGCTGCCCAGCGACGGCACCATCGATCGCAGCGCCTGGGGCGCCACGACCCGGCGCATCAGCAGCGCCGGCCGCAGGCCCAGGGCCCGGCCGGCCGCCACCTGGCCGGGGTCGACCCCCTTGATGCCCGAGCGGAAGATCTCCGCGAAGAACACGGCCTCGTTGAGGGCCAGGGCGACGCCGCCCGCCACGAGCGGGGACAGCACGATCCCCGCCCGTGGCAGCACCGAGAAGACGAAGACGAGCTGGAGGATCAGCGGCGTGCCCCGGTAGAGGGTCACGTACGCCCGGGCGACCCAGGTCAGCGCCCGGAAGCGGGTGAGCTGCATCGCCGCGAGGAACAGGCCCAGGATCATGCCGCCGACGAAGCCCATGGCGGTCAGCCGCAGGGTGAAGAGGATGCCGTCGAGGAGGTAGGGAAGGGTCAGGTAGTGCAGGAACTCGGTCATGATCGGGCCGCCCTCGCGTCAGTCGTCGTCTCGGTGGTGGGCCGACGTCAGCCGACGCTCAGCACGGCGGGCTCGGCGAGGGCGTTCTCGTCGAGGGACCACTTCGTGGCCAGCTCGGCCTGGAGCCCGGAGCCCTGGATCTCCACGAGCGCGGCCTGGACGGCGTCACGGAACTCGTGCTCCCCCTGGAGCACGCCGATCCCGATCTCGTAGTCGAGCATCACGGTCTCGGCGGAGTCGAGGTCCTGGGGGTGCTCGGCGATGTAGCCCTTCACCGTGTTGATGTCGTTCATGTAGGCGTCGGCCCGGCCGGAGAGGATCGCCTGCACGCAGTCGGCGCTCGAGTCGAAGAGGCTCACGGTCGGCGCCTTGAGGCCGGCCGCCTCGCACTCGGGGATCATCGCCTCGACCAGCGGGACCTCGACGTACCCCTTGTTCAGGGCGACGGTCGTGCCGCACAGCGACGTGTCGATGCCGGTGACGCCCTTCGGGTTGCCGGCGGCCACCAGGATCCCGTCGAAGACCTTGGAGTAGCTGATGAAGTCGACGCCGCCGTGCGCGCGCTCCTCGGTGGCGTACAGGTTGGAGACGATCCAGTCGGCCTGGCCGCTGGCGACGGTGGGCACGAGCTCGGAGAACCCGACGGGCAGGTAGTCGACGTCGAAGCCGAGGCAGTCGCCGATCGCGTCGCCGAGGTCGATGTCGAAGCCGATGAACTCGTCGGGGTTCTCGGGGTTGACGACCTCGTAGCCGGGCGTGTGGGGGTTCAGCGCGTTGGTCTTGGTGGCGCCGACCAGGTCCGGGTTCTTCTCGCGCAGCTCGACGCAGGCCGCGGAGGCGGCGAGCTCGGGGAACGCGGCCTCGGCGGCGGCCTTCGGCTCGGAGCTGGAGCACGCCGTGAGGGCGAGCAGGGCGGCGAGGGCGCCGGTGGCCAGACCTGCTGTGCGGGTGGACTTCGTGGTGAGCATCGCGTGTGCCTTCCGCTCGCTGGGCGGTGGCGCCGCGGGCCTCGCCAGAACGACGGCGCCACGACGCCGCCGTTGGTGTCTGCGGTCAGATGGTCTGACCGATGCGGCAGACGCTAGACCCGCGAGCGAGGCGGAATTCCGGCTTTCCGGACCTGGAAACACACTGTTTACCGGCTTGACCCCGGGGGAAACATTGGTCAGACCATCCGACCGCGAGGGTGCTAGCGTGCCGTCACACACAGCCCGTGCCACCCCACGCTGGACGAACAGGAGCACCCCGTGCCGACACCGGTCCCGCCGTTAGCCCGCAGGTCTCCCACCATCTCGGTCACCCTCGCCGCGCACCTCGAACGGCTCATCGCCACCGGGGAGCTGGCCCCCGGTCAACGCCTGCCGGGCGAGCGCGAGCTCGCCGCCCAGCTCGCCGTCTCCCGGGCCTCCCTGCGGGAGGCGATGTTCGAGCTCGAGTCCAAGCACCTCATCGAGCGCCGGCCCGGGCGCGGCACCGTCGTCGTCGAGAGCTCCGCCGAGCAGCGCGACCTGCACGAGCTCACCGCCGGGTCGGAAGGGGGTGTGGCCACGGCCGACGCCGCCGAGCTGCGCCTCATCGTGGAGCCCTCCGTGGCCGGGCTCGCAGCGCGCCGGGCCACCCCGGCGAACCTGCTCCAGCTGCGGGACGTGCTCGACGCGTCAGCCGGACCCCTCACCGCCTCCCGCTCCGTGGAGGTCGACCTCGAGTTCCACCTGCTGCTCGCCCAGGCAGCGCGCAACCCGCTGCTGACCACCCTGCATGGGCTGATGGGCGAGTGGACCCTGCCGGTCCGGCGCCGCTCCCACGCCACCAAGGCCGGCCGCGCCCGCTCGGTCGCCGGCCACCAGGAGATCTACGCCGCCGTCGCCGCGCACGACGCGGACGCGGCCACCGCGGCCATGCACGCGCACCTGAACGACATCCACACCCTGCTGAAGGACGCCTGATGCCACGCCCCACCACCGCCGGCCTGTACACCTCCGGCCTGCTGCTGCTGACCGCCGCCACCGGCGCCATCGACGCGGTGAGCTACCTCGCCCTCGACGGCGTCTTCACCGGCAACATGACGGGCAACGTGCTGTTCCTGGCCTTCGCGCTGGTCGGGGTCAGCGGCATACCGCTCCTCAACAACGCGTTCGCGCTCGCCGGGTTCGCGATCGGGTCGGTGGTCGGCGGGCGGCTCGTGCGGCGTGGGCACCCGGCGGGCCTGCCGGTGCGCAGCGGATGGGTGCTGGGCGTGGGCGCCGCGCTGATCTTCGCTCTGGTCGGGGCATGGGCGGCCATCGGCGAGCTGCCCACGGTCGGCCAGATCACCGTCACCGCGCTGCTGGCCGCCCTGATGGGCGCGCAGGTCGCGGCGGTCAAGCCGGTGGGCAACACCGACATCACCACCGTCGTGGTGACCAGCACGTTGGCCAACGTCACGCGGGAGAGCCGGCTCGGCGGCGGACGCCAGACCCCGAGCCAGTGGCGGCACCGGTTCTTCGCCGTCGTCTCCATGGGGGCGGGGGCCGCTGTCGGGGCGGCGGTGCTGCGCCTCGCCGACGGACCGGTCGCCCTGGCGGTCTCCGGGGTGGTGTTCACCGCCGGCGTCGCGCTGCTGCTCATCGCACGCGCCGACCAGCGCCGCTCCGAGCGGCTCGCCCGCGAGGCCGCGGCGCAGGCCGCGGAACAGGTCGTCCCGGAGGCTTCGACGCGCACCCCGGCCGCCGCTCGCTGACGCCCCGGGCCTGGCCCAGGGCGTCAGCCCGTCCTCAGGACACCTTGCTGCCAGGGCTGGCGTTCGGGGCCACCAGCACCTGCGCGCGGCAGCGCACGTCGTCACGGCCGAGCACCTGGTGCAGGTCGGCGCTGGCCGCCTCGACGGCCGACGCGACCTCCTCGAGGTCCGCAGTGGGGTCGATGGTGATCCGGAGCCCTGCCACGAGCTCGCCCCGGTCGCGGCTGAGGCTCCCCGACGCCGCGCGCACGCCCGGTGTGCCGGCCACGGCGTCCGCCGCGGCCTGGGTGGCACGGCCCCCGTCGATGGTCAGCGCCCCCGCGGAGCCCGAGCCCCGCAGGCGGAGCGGCCCGGTGGAGCGGCGCGGGATGTGGGCGAGGAGCCACCACAGGCCGAAGACCACCAGGGCCGCGCCCAGCGCCCCCAGGGCCCAGGGCCACCACGCCTGCTCGGCGAGGTCCGCCGCCACGCTGGTGTTGAGCGCGTCGGGCGCCGCCGACCACAGGTCGTCGAGGTAGCCCGCCCACCACGCCACGACCGCGAGCCCACCGGCCAGCAGCACCAGGCCGAGCAGGAAGGCGGCGACCCTGTCCCAGCCGATCACCCCGCGGCTCATGTCGTCCCCCCGGACGTCGACGAGGAGGGACGCGCCCTCACGCTGACCTTGGGCGGCTTGGCCAGGGCCGCGAGCCGCGCGGTCACGACCTCGCGCACCCGGTCGCGGGTGTACGGGTCGCCGGTGGTGCGCACGTCCACGTTCACGTTGCGCAGGCCGGCGGTGGCCTTGGCGTCGAGCACGCCGTCGACGTCGTCGGCGGCGACCCGGGCCAGGCGGGCCACGTCACGCGGTCGGATGCCCACGCCCGCGGCCTTGCGCAGCCACAGGGCCTTGCGGCGGCGCCGCCGGAGCGCGATCACGATGAGCCACAGCCCCACGAGCGCCGCCACGATCCCCCCGGCGAGGGCCCAGCCGGTCCGGGTCTGGCCGTTCATCGCGGCCAGGACCGTCAGCACCCAGCCGTCGCTGGGGAGCACGCCTGCGGACGCGAGCGCGTCCCGTACCAGGACCAGGCCCAGCGCGATGGTCAGCACGGCGAGCACCGGTCCCACGAAGCCGATCACCCCAGAGCCCGTGGGCGCCCGCGCGGGCCGGAGCGGCTGGGCCGCCGGGGCCGCGTGCTGGGCGCTCATCGGACCCGCGCCTTGGCTCGGGCTGGCGGTTGGACCACCCGCATCACCTCGACGCCCACCGAGTCGGCCTGCAGGTCCAGCAGGGTGCTGAGCTGGTCTCCGACCTGCGTGCGGACCTCTGCGGCGATGTCGGCCGCGGGGCGCGGCCACAGCGTCGCGATCTCGAGCATGACTCGGGCCCGGTTGCCCGCCACCGTCGAGTGGCTGCGCGGCAGGCCCCGCCCGAACGCCTTCCCGTCGGGGCCCGCCACGCCGTCCACCCCGAGGGCCGCCATCTCGGCGACGCGGGCGATGACGTTGTCGGCGATGCGCAGGCTGCCGCGGCCGCCGGGCTCGTCGAGGTCGTCAGCCACGTCGACGGCCCGCCTGCACCATCGACCCGAGGTCGACGCGTCCTTCGATCTGGGCCCCGACGACGAGCCCGATCACGGCGAAGCCGAGCGCGAGCAGGAATCCCCCGAACCCTCCGAGGATGGCGGCGATGGCGAGGAAGATCCCGATGAAGATGCCGATGACTGAGGTGGACATGTCAGCTCCTGGTTCAGGTGCGGTTACGCGTCGGGGATGTCGAGACCCTCGACGTAGATGTCGACCGGCTCGGGCCTGACCTGCTGCACGGCGCCACGCACCGCGTCGGCCACGCCGGGGATCGGGGTGTCGGAGGAGACGACGACGTACACCTCGGTGCGGTCCGGGTCGAGCCGCACCCCGGTGACGCGCCGACCGGGCAGGTAGGTGGCGACGTCGGCGAACGGCCCCCCGTGCATGGACGCGATGCCGGGCACGCCGAGCACGGCGTCCCGCACCGCGTCCGCGGCGTCGGCGGGGTCCCCCGACCCTGCCTGCGCCGTTGGCGGCGCCGGCTGCGTGGGCGCGGGGACCCCCGGGTCGGCGATCCCGCCCGGCGACGTGCCGCCCGGGGGCAGGACCGGCCCGCCGGCCGGCGGCACCGGGCCGCCGGGCGACCCGGGCCCGCCCGGCGGCGGGAACGCGCCGCCCGTGGGCGGCAGCCCGGAGCTCATGACGATCGCGACCCGGACTGGTCGCCGCTGTCGCCGTCGCCGGAGTCCTCCTCTGGCAGGTGGACGTCCTCGACGGAGATGTTGACCTCGGTGACCTGCAGCCCTGTCATCCGCTCCACGGCGTTGATGACGTTGCGCCGGATCGCCGAGGCGACGTCCGCGATGGGCACCCCGTACTCGATGATGACGTCGACGTCGACCGCGGCCTGCTTGTCGCCGACCTCCACGCTGACGCCCTGCGAGTGGTTGGGGCGCGCGCCGGGCATCCGGTCACGGAGTGCGCCGACGGTGCGCGCGGCTCCCCCGCCGCTGCCCAGGCTGTGGACGCCTTGGATCTCCTTGGCGGCGAGGCCGGCGATGGTGCTGACCACGCTGTCGGAGATGGTGGTGCTGCCCTGGGAGCTGTCGAGCGCGCTGTGCGACCTCGACGCCCCGCTGCTCGCGGCCCCGCTGGTTGCTGTGGAGGTGCCGGATTGCTCGCTCACGATGTGCCTCTTCCCTCTGCCTCGCAGCCTCTCGCTGCCTCGCAGCCTCTCGCTGCCTCGCAGCGTCCGCGGCGACGCGGTGCGCCGGTGCGGGGTGCTCTCGCGCCGGCTCGGCGTCGGGGCGTCACCCGTCATGACCCCACATCCAGTGCAGCACCGGGTGGCCGGGCACGCACCCGCTCGGGGCTTTGCGAGCGTGCCGGGCGGACTCGCGCCAGGTCACGGCGCGATAACGATGTCCCGGCTTGTGCTGGGAAGTACCTAGTACTCACTGTTCGACCCATACCTGCCGCTGCTAAACAGTGCTCGATCAGGCCGTCGGGACTTAAGTCCCAGGCGCAGCGACGACGCTGGCCCGCCCGACGGACATCGGCTCCGCCACGCCATTCACCACAACGAGGTGGTCATGACCAGACATGTGCTCGCGGGGGCTCTCCTCGCCGTTGCCGCTACCCTCACCGTCCTGCTGTCCGGGGTCCTCGGGCCCGAGGTCCAGGGGGTCGCCCTGCTCGGCGGCGCCCTGGGCGGCGCGCTCGGGCTCGTCCCGGACCGCACCCCCGGCCAGCGCGCCGCCGCCTTCGCCCTCGGCTTCGCCGCGGCCTGGGTCGGCTACCTGCTGCGCGCGGCCGCGCTGCCCGACGCCACCGCAGGCCGCGCCGTCGCCGTCCTCATCGTGCTGCTCGTGTGCCTCGCCCTCGGCGTGGGCTCCCGCGGCAGGCTCCCGCTGTGGGCCGCCCTCCTGGGCGCCGCGGCGATGGCCGGCTCGTACGAGGCCGTCTACGCCGCGGACCCGTCCGCCTTCGTCTCGACCTCCCCGATCGCGGCCACCGCCGTGCTCCTCACCGCCGGCGTGGGATTCGTGGCGACCGCACTGCTGGGCTCCGTCGTCGAGCGCGACCGGGCTGACGAGCGCGACCCCGAGCCCGACCCCGAGCGCAACCGCTCGACCCACGTCGCCGAACCGGCCGCGTACCGCCCCTTCGAGCACGCCCCGGAGGCCTGAGATGACCCCGACCAACACCACCGGCGCCCGTCGCGCCACGTCGGTGCGCCGAGCGGGCGCCGTCGCCCTCGGCCTGCCTCTCGCACTGCTCGTCGCCTCCTCGCCCGCGACCGGCGCCGTCCAGGCCGCCACCGACACGGGCGACGTCGTCGTCACCAACACCGAGACCGTCCAAGCCCGACTGGACGCCACCGGCAAGCTCACCGGCGCGCGCGTCTACGAGCAGCTGAGCTTCACCGGGAACGGCACCCGGACCGTCGCCAACCCCGTCTCCGCCAAGGGGCTGCGCAACCTGGACGGCTTCGGCGGCTTCACCGTCCAGGACGGCGTCATGCAGGCCACCGTCACCGTGGACGGCGAGCAGCGGCTGCGCACCGTGAGCGACTTCGACGGCGAGATGCCCGTCAGCGTCGACATCGAGTACTACCTGGACGGCGAGAAGGTGGCCCCCGGGGCCGTGGTCGGCAAGTCGGGCGAGCTCGAGGTCCGGTACACCGTCACGAACCTGACGACCCGGCAGGACGAGGTCACCTACGACAACGGCACGGGCAGGCAGGCCACCGCCACCGCGG
>Ga0233375_1000455_pt1 | contig 22241 bp, 21 predicted proteins | sample ElkDunMinimDraft_10_FD_191539 | JGI IMG/M metagenome (GOLD analysis project Ga0233375, IMG submission 191539) | Fecal eukaryotic communites from dung pellets of Tule Elk in California, USA - Elk Dung E16 | ecosystem: Host-associated > Mammals > Digestive system > Large intestine > Fecal | place... | reverse complement strand
GGCTGGGGGGGTGAGGCCGAGCCTCGCGCCGGGTCCGGTGGAGCGCTTTTGCGGAATCCGGATGCCGCGAGAGCGCCCTCCACCCCACCATTTGCTTTGCAAATGGTCCCCTCTTTCGGTGGGGGGCGTCGGCGGTGTCCTCCGGCTCGCCTTGAGTTCTCTCCCATCAGGAAAAGGGGCTGGGGGAGGCCGAATCTCGCGCCGGGTCCGGGGACCGCTGGTGCGGAATGCGGACCCCGCGAGAGCGCCCTCACCCCACCATTTGCTTTGCAAATGGTCCCCCCCTCTCCCTGGGGAGAGGGGCCTCGGTGTCTTCCGCCTTCGGCGGAAGACGCGTTTTTACTGAGCCTTGATCGCCAGCGCTGGCAGGCCGCCGTTGCCGAGCTTCTGCTTGGCTTCCGCCAGATCGGTCGCGGTGCCGTAGGGCCCCATGCGTACGCGGTAGACGGTACGGCCAGCCGCCTGGCCCGATTCCACCCGCGCCGACAGTCCGAGCAGGGCGATCCGGGCCTTGAGCGCTTCGGCATCGCCCGACGCGCTGAACGAGCCGGCCTGCAGGATGTAGCGGGCATCGCCGTCGCCGGCGGGCGCCGGGGTGGCCGCCGCAGTGGCCGGTGTGGCCGGGGCCGGCGGTTGCGCACGCGCGGTCGCCGGGGTTTCCGGCAGTGGCTGCGGCTGCGGCGAGGTGGCTACGCCACCCGCCAGGTCGGCAGCATCCGGATGCCGCGCCTGCAGGGCCTGCTGCTGCGCTTCGGCGCGGCGCTGGCGGTCGGCCTCGGCGCGCGCGCTGGCGGCGAGCTCGGCGTCCGTCATCGGGACTTCCTGCTCGGGCAGCATCGTGTAGAAATCGTAGTCCGGCGAGGCGGACGTCTGCCCGGCGCGCGGGCGCTGGCCGGCCGGCGTGGGCAGTTCCGGCTCGTCCTCGGTCGTGCTTGCCGCCGGCCGCGCGTCGGGGTTCGGGCTCGGCCGGAAGAAGCCGTCCTGGGTATCGGGCTTGAGCAGGCGTGGGACTGCCAGCACGACACCCAGCGCCAGGACCACGCCGAGGGTCATCCACGCCCAGCCGGGCAGGCCGCCGGAGTTGCCGGTGCTGCGCCGGGCCTGTGATTTTCCGCGTCTTGCCGCCATTACATCGCCTCCGGGGCCTGCACGCCGAGCAACGTCAGGCCATTGCGCAGTACCTGCTGTACCGCGGTGGCCAGTGCCAGCCGAGCGTCACGTACGTCCGCTTCGTCGACCAGGAACTGGTGATCGTTGTAGTACGTCTGGAAGGCCTGGGCCAGTTCCAGCAGATAGGTCGCGATCAGGTGGGGTTCAAGCTGCGCGCCCGCGGCGGCGACGATCTCCGGCCAGCGTGACAGGTCGATCAGCACGTCGCGCAGTGCTGTATCGGTCATGTCGGGCAACTGCGCCAGGCCGTTCTGCAGGTCGAACGCCAGGCCCGCCTCGGCGAGCTTGCGCTGCAGGCCGCAGATGCGCGCATGCGACAGCTGCACGTAGTAGACCGGGTTGTCGAGCGACTGGCTGCGGGCCAGGTCGATGTCGAACACCAGCTGCGAATCGGGCTTGCGCGCCACCAGGAACCAGCGCGTCGCGTCGCGCCCGGCTTCCTCGATCAGGTCCCGCAGGGTGAGGTAACTGCCGGCGCGCTTGGACAGCTTCACTTCCTCGCCGCCACGCATCACCGTGACCATCTGGTGCAGCACGTATTCGGGGTAACCCTCCGGAATGCCGGCATCGAGCGCCTGCAGCCCCGCCTTCACCCGCGCCAGCGAGCCGTGGTGGTCGGCGCCCAGCTCGGTGATCGCGCGCACGTAGCCGCGCTGCCATTTGGAGAGGTGGTAGGCCACGTCCGGCACGAAGTAGGTATAGGTGCCGTCGGACTTGCGCATCACGCGGTCCTTGTCGTCACCGTAGTCGGTACTGCGCAGCCACAGCGCGCCGCCCTCCTCGTAGGTGTGGCCGTGGGCGATGAGTTCGCGCACGGTCTCCTCCACCTTGCCGTCGGCGTACAGCGACGATTCGAGGAAGTACACGTCGAAGGACACGCCGAACGCGGCGAGGTCGGTGTTCTGTTCGCGGCGCAGCCAGGCGACGGCGAACCGGCGGATCGCATCGAGGTCCTCGACATCGCCGGCGCCGGTGATCGTCTGGCCGTCGATCTGCAGCGTGGCGCCATCGAGATACGCGCGGGCCACGTCGGCGATGTACTCGCCGTTATAGGCGTCTGCAGGCCAGTCGGTATCGCCCGGGCCGATGCCCTTGGCGCGCGCCTGGGTCGAACGGGCGAGATTCTCGATCTGCACGCCGGCGTCGTTGTAGTAGAACTCGCGCTTGACCAGCCAGCCGTTGGCATCGAGCACGCGGGCGATGCAATCGCCGATCACCGCGGCGCGGCCGTGGCCGACGTGCAGCGGGCCGGTCGGGTTGGCCGAGACGTATTCCACGCCCGCGGTCCGCGAGCCGCCGCTGTCGTTGCGGCCGAAGCTGTCGCCCTGGGCGTGGACGGCGACCAGCTGGTCGCGCCAGGCCGCGGCGGCGAAGCGGAAATTCAGGAAGCCCGGCCCGGCGATTTCGATGCGTTCGATCGCATCACTGGCCGGCATGGCATCCACCAGCGCCTGCGCGATCGCGCGCGGATTCGACTTCGCGGGCCGGGCCAGCAGCATCGCGGCGTTCGTCGACGCATCGCCGTGGCTGCGGTCCTTCGGACGTTCGACGGTGAAGTCGGGCGTGGCGAGGTCGGCGGGCAGTGTGCCGGCATCGCGCAAAGTGGCGATGGCCTGCTCGACGAGCGGCTCGATCAGGGCGCGGAGCTGGGATTTCACGTGGGTGCGCGTCGGGGACAAACGGCCTCGCATTGTACGTCAGCGGGCCCGCCCCCCGGCACGGTCCGGGCGGGTATGCTGCGCGCCCCTCTCCGTGGTTGCGGGCCCTGGACGCGCTGTTTCCGGAACTGCTGTGGCTGCTGTGCGTGGCACTGATGGCCGGCGTGGTCGATGCCGCGGTGGGCGGCGGCGGGCTGGTGCAGTTGCCGGGGCTGTTCACGGCGCTGCCGCAGCAGTCCCCCGCGGCGCTGCTGGGCACCAACAAGTTCAGTGCGATGTTCGGCACGGCGACCGCCTGCTGGCGATATGCGCGCACGGTGCGCTTCCCGTGGACACCGGTGTTGCTCGCAGCCGCCACCGCCTTCGTGTTCTCGTTCCTGGGCGCCACCGCGGTCAGCCTGCTGCCGCGCGACCTGGTCCGGCCGCTGATCCTCGGCCTGCTGATCGCGATGCTCGCCTACACGCTCATCCGCAAGGATTTCGGCGCCCTGCACCGGCCGCGCACGCTGGGCCGCGCCGATCTGGCGATCGCGCTGGCGATGGGCGCGGCCATCGGCTTCTACGACGGCCTGTTCGGCCCCGGCACCGGCAGTTTCCTGATCTTCCTGTTCATCCGCTTTTTCGGTCTCGACTTCCTGCGCGCATCGGCGGCGTCGAAGGTCGTGAACCTGGCGACGAACCTCGCGGCGCTGTCGTTCTTCCTGCCGGCCGGGCACGTGCTGCTGGCATTCGCGGTGCCGATGGCCGCGGCCAATGTCCTGGGCGCAGTCATCGGCACGCGGCTCGCCCTGCGCGGCGGGACGCCGGTGATCCGCAAGCTGTTCGTGGCGCTGGTGGTGGTGCTGATCGCGAAGATGGGATGGGACACCTTCGCCGGCGCGTAAGCGGCAGGCGCCGGACGACCGGCTCAGCGGATCTCAGCGGCGAACGCCGCCCACCTCGATGAACTGCAGGAACTCGGCGCGGGTGCGCGCGTCCTCGCGGAAGCTCCCGAGCATGGTCGAGGTGATCATGCTGACCCCGCGCTTGTGCACGCCCCGGGTGGTCATGCACTCGTGCGCGCCTTCCACCACCACGCCTACGCCCAGCGGCGCCAGCGCGCGCTGGATGCAGCCGGCGATCTGCGCGGTCATCTTCTCCTGCACCTGGAAGCGCCGGGCATAGGCCTCGACCACGCGGGCGAGCTTGCTGATGCCCACCACCTTGCCGGCCGGCAGATAGCCCACGTGGACCTTGCCGATGATCGGCGCCATGTGGTGCTCGCAGTGGCTTTCGTATTCGATGTCGCGCAGCACGATCATCTCGTCGTAGCCGGCAACCTCTTCGAAGGTGCGCGCGAGATAGGCGTCGGCGTCGAGCGCGTAACCGCTGAACCATTCGGTATAGGCCTTGGCCACGCGTCGCGGGGTGTCCAGCAGGCCTTCGCGGGCCGGGTCTTCGCCCGCCCAGCGCAGCAGGGTGCGCACTGCCGATTCGGCTTCGTCTCGGCTCACGCCGTGGCGGGCGTCGTCATCGGGGGATCGGGTCATGGCGGTCGCGGCGGCAAAGGGCGCCATGTTACCGCGTGGCAGGGACGGGCTCAGTCGAGGTCGCGGCGCGACTGTCGATTCGTGCGGGGACACGGCGGGTCGTTCGAAGCGGTCGCGCGCTCCCAGGCGTCTTCGACTGCGCCACGCGCCTCCACCCAGCCCAGGCGCGAATGCCCGCGGGCCGCCTCCCAGCCATCTTCGAGCTGGGCCTCGATCTCGGCGAAGCGGCGGCCGGCATGGCGTTGACGGCAGTCGCGTCCATAACGGTAGGCGGGGGCGTAGTCGTCCCAGTGTCGTCCGGCCGAGTAGTAGGGGGCCTGGGCGAGGCCGGGCTTGAACTGGGTCTCGAGGGCTTCCTCGCCCGCAACCGCGGCATCCGCCGGAGTGTGGTGTTGCTGAACGGCGCTGGTGTGTGGGGAGTCGTTGTGCATAGGGAGATCCGGCGGCACGACAGCGCCAGGAGAGCGCGGAGGAGGGGTGCGACCACAGGCGAACCTAGGGCCGCTGTCGTTGGAGAGCGGTGAAGCCCCCCTATGCATCCACCCGTCCACCAGCCCTGATTCAGGGAGCCTGCGCACCTGGCTCGGCCAGCGCTTCGAGCACCGCACCGGCAAACCGCGCCGGGTCGAAGCGTGCGCCGACCGGATCCTCGCCGCGACGGACGACGACGAGCTCGCGTGACGGCGTCACGATCACGTACTGGCCGCGGTTGCCGAACGCCGCGAACGTGTCGGAAGGGACGCCGGGCGAGCGCTGCATCAACCACAGGGTGGCGCCGTATCCGAACTCGCCCTCGGGCTGCGGGCCCGACGGGGTCGTCGCCGCGCGGACCCAGCCTTCGGGCAACACCCGCCGACCGTCGAATACGCCATCGTTCTGCAGCAGCAGGCCGAACCGGGCGAGATCACGCGCTGTCGACCACACCTGGCTCGACAGCACGAAACCGCCGCGCCAGTCGGTCTCGGCCCGGGTGCGGGTCATGCCCAGTGGCCAGAACAGATCCGTGAACGGTCGCGACAGGGCGCGTGCCTCGTCGCCGCTGATCGCGCGCAGCGCATGCACGGCCAGCACGCTGTCATTGTTGGCGTAGCGGAACCGGCTGCCCGGCGGATGCACCAGCGGCCAGCCGGTCGCGGCCTCGGCCACGGTGACCCCGCCGAAGTACAGCGCATCGGTGCGGTTGCCGGCGGTGTCGCTGTGCAGGCCGCTGGACATGCGCAGCAGCTGGTCGACGGTGATCGCGCGTCGCGGATCGCCCGGCGCCTGCCATTCGCGCACCGCCGCCGGCGCCGCGGGGTCGAGCTCGCCTGCGGCCTGCGCCACGCCGACCAGTGCGCCGGCCAGGCTCTTGGCCACCGACCAGGTCCGCTGCGAGACGTGCGGGCCGAAGCCCTCGCGATAGCGCTCGGCAATGATGCGGCCGTCCTGGACCACGATGACGGCAGTGGTCGCGTGACCGTCGCCGTAGCGGCCACCGTCGAACGCGTCGGCGACGGCCTGCTCCAGCGCGGCGTGGTCACCGCGCGGTGCGGCGGTCGCATCGCGGTCACCCAGCGGCCAGGGCGCGTCGTCGAGCCGGGGTGCGGGCGCGTCGAAACGCGGCAGCGCATTGATCGCCTCCGCTGCCGCGCCGATCGGCAGCTGCGCGCAGCCCAGGTTCGGGCGCCAGGCGGCCATGCGCGGCGGCAGGGCGACATCGAAGGCCACCGAGACGGTCCGCGCAGCCGGATCGACCACGGCGTCGAGCGCATCCACGCCGGCCTGGTATTCGGGATAAATGCCGACCAGTTCCAGCGCCTCTGCCTGCGCGGGTGTCCGGCCGGCATTGAAATGCGCGCTGCACAGGGTCAGCGCCTTGTAGCCGGCGGCGATCGCACGTGCATGCAGGGCCTGCTCGCGCTCGACGACCGTCTGGGCGGCCACGGCCGTCGTGGCGAGCAGCAGGGGCAAGAGCAGGGCATGACGCATCGGCATTCCGGTCTCGGGGCTGAACCCGAGTGTAGAGGGACCGCTTTGCCGCACGCCGCGCGGCGGGCATGATGGACGACCCGCACACACGACGGCGCACGGACATGACCGACGCACGCGATACGCGACGCCTGAAGCGTTCGAAGACCACCGCGCTGCTCCTGATGGGCACCGCCCCCCTGCTGTTCAGCGCCTGCCAGCGCGATGCGCCGGTGCAGGTGCAGGAAGGCCTCTACACCTCGGTCGAAAGCTGCGCGCAGGCGATCGGCGATACCGCCACCTGCCGCATCGCGTTCGAGCAGGCCAAACTGCAGGCTGCCGACACCGCCCCGCAGTACAGCAGCCGCGCCGAATGCGAGGCCGAGTTCCCGGCCGAGGAATGCGTGGAACAGAAGACCTCCGCCGGCCACTCCTTCATCGGCCCGCTGATGGCAGGCTTCTTCCTGTCGCAGATGATGAACAACAATCGTGCCGGCGCGGCTGCGGCCCAGCGCAATGCGCAGGCGGCGCCCGCGTTCCGCGACAACCGCCAGGGCTGGCTGCGTCCGAGCGGCGCGCCCGGCGCGGGCCGTGCCGGCATGGCCCCGGTATCGATGACGCCCGATCGCGCGGTCACCGCCAATCGCGGCGGCTTCGGTCGCTCGGCCACCGGCCGCAGTACCGGCGGCTGAGGTGCGGCGGGTCGGGATCGTCGAGCGCGGCGACTGGCAGGCGCAGGCCGCCGAGTGCGGCTTCCGGTTCCACACCATCGATGGCGCGCGCTACTGGGACGAGCGCGCGTACTACGCGTTCACGATGGCGCAGATCGAACACGATCTCGAAGACCCCAGTGTCGAGCTGCATCGCATGGCGATGGCACTGGTCGACGAGATCGTCGCCAGCGATGCGCTGATGCAGCGGCTGGCGATCCCGGCGGAGTTCCGCGACTGGATCGCCGAAAGCTGGCGCCGACGCGAACCGCATCTCTACGGCCGGCTCGACCTGGCCTACGACGGGACCGGTCCGGCCAAGCTCTACGAACTGAACTACGACACGCCGACCTCGCTGTTCGAGGCCGCGTTCTTCCAGTGGCAGTGGCTCGAGGACCAGCGCGCCTCGGGGCGCCTGCCGCGTGAGGCCGACCAGTTCAACTCGATCCACGAGGCCCTGGTGGACCGGTTCGCCGAGCTTGCCGCGAGCCTGCCGCCGCCGCTGCTGTTTGCCGCCGTGCGCGACTCCGAAGAGGACCAGGGCACGATCGCCTACCTGCGCGACTGCGCGGCGCAGGGCGGCCTGTACGGCGAGGCGATCGCACTCGAGGACATCGGCCTGTCGGAGGACGGACGCTTCACCGATCTCGACGACGTGGTGATCGGGTCGCTGTTCAAGCTCTATCCGCTCGAGGACCTGTTCCACGACGACTTCGGCCGCGCGCTGCCCAGATCCGGCCTGCGCCTGATCGAGCCGCCGTGGAAGGCGCTGCTCAGCAACAAGGGCCTGCTGCCGCTGTTGTGGGAGCGGCATCGCGGCCATCCCAACCTGCTGGCCGCCGAATTCGACGACGGCGGCGAGCTGCCTGCCGGCTGGGTGCGCAAGCCGCTGCATTCGCGCGAAGGCGCCAACATCGAACTGCACCTGGCCGACGGCCGGCGCCTGCACAGCGACGGCCCCTACACCGGCCCCTGCATCCGCCAGGCCGCGCATCCGCTGCCGTCGTTCGACGGGCATTTCCCGATGGTCGGCAGCTGGATCGTCGGCGACACCGCCTGCGGCATCGGCATCCGCGAGGACGACTCGCCGATTACCCGCGACAGTGCGCGCTTCCTGCCGCATGCGATCGTCGAGGACGGGGCGCAGGTGGTGTTCGCGGCCTGAGCACGAGGCGCCAGGCGCACGCGGCAATGCCCGAAGCGTGCACGGCCATGCACAGCCATGCACGGCCTGGAGCGTGCGAGCGTGGCCGCGTCGGGGAACACCGCGGACCCGAGCGGCGCAGCAGGTGGAGGCTGCCTGTGCCTTCCCTCGGCACCGAGCATGTGAGCGGGGACGTCCGGATCTTGCCGCAAGAGCCGGCGCGCCCGACCAGCGCAGGACACGGCCTGGGCGCCAGCCTCCTGCATCCCTGAAGGCCGAAGCGCACCCCGCGTCCGGTACATCGCCCCCACTCCTGCGATCATGTGCGCATGACCACGCCTCTTCCGTTCTCCACGCTCGACCTGTCGCCCGCCCTGTTGCAGGGCGTCGATGCCCTCGGTTACACCGCCATGACGCCGATCCAGGCCGAGGCGCTGCCGCCGATCCTCGAAGGCCGCGACGTGATCGCCCAGGCGCCCACCGGCAGCGGCAAGACCGCCGCCTTCGGCATCGGCCTGCTGCGCAACATCGACACGGGCCTGATCGAAACCCAGGCGCTGGTGCTGTGCCCCACCCGTGAGCTGGCCGACCAGGTCGGCAAGCAGCTGCGCAAGCTCGCCACCGGCATTCCCAACCTCAAGCTCTCGGTGCTGTGTGGCGGGATACCGCTGGCGCCACAGCTGGCGTCGCTGACCCACCCGCCGCATGTGGTCGTCGGCACGCCCGGCCGCATCCAGGAGCTGGCCAAGAAGAAGGCCCTGCACCTGCGCCACGTGCGCACCCTGGTGCTCGACGAGGCGGACCGCATGCTCGACATGGGCTTCGAGGAATCGATCCGCGACATCGTCAAGCGGGTGCCACCGACGCGGCAGGGCCTGCTGTTCTCGGCGACGTTCCCGGAGGAGATCCGCAGCCTCGGCACCGCGATGCTGCGCGAGCCGGTGCAGATCGGTGTCGCCGGCGATGCGCCGGCGCCGACCATCGAACAGATCTTCCACGAGGTCGAGCCCGCCCGCCGCGCGCCGCTGCTGGCTGCATTGCTGCTGCGGCACCGGCCCGAGTCGGCCGTGGTGTTCTGCAACACACGCGCCGACGTCGACGAGGTCGCAGGCTCGCTGAACCATTACGGCTTCGATGCCCTCGCCCTGCACGGCGACATGGAGCAGCGCGACCGCGACGAAGTGCTGGTGCGCTTCTCCAACCGCAGCGGCAACGTGCTCGTCGCCAGCGATGTCGCCGCGCGCGGACTCGATGTCGAGGACCTTGCCGCGGTGGTGAATTTCGAACTGCCGCACGACGCCGACACCTACGTGCACCGCATCGGCCGCACCGGCCGCGCCGGACGCAAGGGACTGGCGCTGAATCTGGTCACGCCGCGCGAAATGCCGCGTACCGCCTTGATCGAGGCGCACTTCGGCGCGCCCGCGCGCTGGGAAAAACTGCTGCCGCTCAGCGGCCGGGCCAACGACGTGCCGGTGGCGCCGATGGTGACCCTGCGCATCGATGCCGGTCGCAGCGACAAGCTCAGGCCCGGCGACATCGTCGGTGCGCTGACCGGCGAGGCCGGCCTGCACAAGGACGCGATCGGCAAGATCGACGTCTTCGCCACGCGCAGCTATGTCGCCATCGCGCGCGGCAAGGCCCAGCAGGCGGTCTCGCATCTTCGCGAAGGCAAGATCAAGGGCCGCCGGTTCCGCGTCCAGCTGCTCAAGACCAGCTGACCTCACCCGCGCACCCTCAGGCTTTCCGGTCATGCGTCTGCTGATCATCACCTATGGCACCGAGGGCGATGCGCGCCCGCTCGCCGCGCTCGGCCGCGCGCTGATGCGTGCGGGGCACTCGGTCCATCTGCTTGGCGATGCCGACACGCTCGATACCGCCACCGCGCTCGGCGTGCCAGCGACCGGTCTGGCCGGCGACATCCGCGGCACGCTCTCGCGCATGGGCGCGATGCGGCAGATCGAACGCGCGCTGATCCGCATCGTCGAGGCGCGCACGCCCGAATGGATGCAACAGGCGATGGCGCTTGCCGAGGGCTGCGATGCGGTGATCGTGTCCGGCCTCACCGCCTTCGTCGGCCTGTCGGTCGCCGAGGCGCGGGGCGTGCCGGCAATCGGCGCGATGATGATCCCGATCAGCCCGACGGCCGCGTTCGCATCGCCGCTGGTGCCGCTGCGGGTGCCACGTGCGCTCAACCGCCTGTCCCACGGCTTCGTCAACGGCATGGTCTGGCGCACCTTCCGCGCGACCACCAACCGTGGCCGCGCGGCGATCGGGCTGCCGCCGCGCAGGACGCTGCCGATGGCCCACCCGGTGCTCTACGGCATTTCCCCGGCGCTGCTGCCCAACGTCGACGACTGGCCGGCCGACGCGGTCGCCTGCGGCCAATGGGTCCCGCCGTCGCAGGACTGGGCGCCGCCGGCGGCGCTGCAGGCGCTGCTCGACGCCGGCCCGCCCCCGGTCTACGTCGGCTTCGGCAGCATGAGCGGCTTCGATGCGGCGCGCGTGCGCGAGGCGGTGGTCACCGCGATCGGGAATCGACGCGCCCTGTTCAATCCCGGCTGGAGCGGCATCGACACCACCGGCCTGCCGCCCAATATCCACGTGATCGGCAGCGCGCCGCACGACTGGCTGCTGCCGCGCTGCGCGCTGGCGATCCATCACGGCGGCTCGGGCACCACCCATTCCGCGTGCCGGGCCGGGATCCCCTCGGTGATCCTGCCGTTCGCCGGCGACCAGCCGTTCTGGGCGCGGCGCCTGCGCGCGCTGGGTCTCGCCGACCGCGTCCTGTCGGGACGGCGGCCATCCGCGCGCGGGCTTGCCGCCGCGATCGCCTTCGCCGAGCGTGCGGAGACGCGCGCGCGTGCCGTCGCGCTCGGTGCGCGCATGCGGGGCGAGGACGGGTGCGCCGCCGCGGTCGCATGGCTCGAGCGTCGTGTCGCCGCGCACCCCGTCGCCGGTTGAAGATGCGGCCGAAGGGCTGCGGCAGCGGACGCACCGAAGGCCTGTCGTGTCGGGCCTGCCTCAGCCGGCCTCGCGGAAGCGGCGCACGTGTTCGATCAGGGCACGCAGTTTCGGCGGCTGGTTGCGCCGGTCGGGGAAGTACAGGAAGAACCCTGGAAACGGCGGCAGGAACCTGTCGAGCAGCGTGACCAGCTCGCCGCGCGCCAGATAGGGCGCGAACGTCTCCTCGATGCCGACGGTGATGCCACCGCCGGCCAGTGCGGTGCGCACCATCAGCAGCATGTCGTTGGTCGTGACCTGCGGCTGCACGGCCACGTCGAAGTCGCGGCCGTCTTCGACGAACTCCCACCGGTACGGCGCCACGCCCGGAGCCGGGCGCCATCCGATGCAGACATGATCGACCAGATCGCGCGGATGCGCCGGCGCGGGATGCCGGGCCAGATACTCCGGCGCCGCCACCACGACCTGGCGCACATCGCCGGTCAGCGGCACCGCCACCATGTCCTGCTCGATCACCTCGCCCAGGCGCACCCCGGCATCGAAGCCCTCGGCGACGATGTCGGATTCGGCGTCGGTCACGGTGACGTCCAGCGTGACCTGCGGGTAGGCCCGGGCAAACGTGGCGACCAGCGGCCCGGACAGGAAGCGCTCGGCGATCGAGGTCACCGCGACGCGCAGCAGCCCCCGGGGAGGTCCGTCATCGAGCGCGTCGTCGAGCGCGGTGGCGATCTGTGCCAGCGGCTGCGCGATCTGCCGATGCAGGCGGGCGCCGGCTTCGGTCAGGCGCACGCTGCGCGTCGAGCGCTGCACGAGCGCCACGCCCAGACTGTCCTCCAGCCGGCGGACGCCCTGGCTCACCGCCGATCGGGTCACGCCGAGGCGGTCGGCGGCCACGCGGAAATTGTCACTTTCCGCGACGGCGAGGAAGACGCTCAGAAGCTGGAGGTCGGCGCGCATTGGTTAGAAATTCTAACCAAGGTATCCAGCAATGAGGGAGTTCTCTGGACGTCGGGCCTTTCCTAAGGTGGCTGCACCTAACCAGGAGACGCCCCATGCAGACCCTCGCCAATCGCATCGTCCTCATCACCGGCGCCAGCAGCGGCATCGGCGCTGCCACTGCCCGCACGCTTGCCGGACGCGGCGCCACCGTCGTGCTCGGCGCACGCCGCGTCGAGCGGCTCGAAGCGCTGGTCGCCGAGATCACCGCCGCCGGCGGCCGGGCCGAAGCGCACGCGCTCGATGTCGTCTCGCGCGACGCCATGCAGGCCTTCGTGAATGATGCCGCCGCCCGACACGGCCGCATCGACGCCATCGTCAACAACGCCGGCGTCATGCCGCTTTCGCCGCTGCGGGCGCGCCAGTTCGACGAATGGGACCGGATGATCGACGTCAACATCCGCGGCGTGCTGCACGGCATCGGCGCGGTGTTGCCGGTGATGGAGCGGCAGGGCTCCGGCCACGTGATCAACGTCGCCTCGATCGGCGCGCATCAGGTCTACCCCAACGCCGCCGTCTACTGCGCCACCAAATATGCGGTGTGGGCACTGTCGGAAGGCCTGCGCCAGGAGACCGACACCTTGCGCGTCACCGTGGTGAGCCCCGGGACCACGGCCTCGGAACTCGCCGACACCATCACCCACGCCGGCGCAGCCGAGGACATGCGCAACTTCCGCCGCGTCACCATCGCCCCCGAGGCGATCGCCAACGCGATCGCCTACGCGCTGGAGCAGCCCGCCGACGTCGATGTCAGCGAGCTGATCGTGCGTCCCGTCGCGAGCGCCGCCTGATGGCCGCCCGACGTGGTACGGCTTCGGCGCCGCGACCGTTGCCGCGCTGTTGCCCGCTCGCGGGCGTGGCGCTCGCGATGGGCCTGGCGCTGCCGATGGCGCCGGTGCGCGCCCAGGACGTGGCGACGGGCACGCCGACCAGTGACAGCGCCGCCGCGCAGGTCCGCGCGGCCTTCGATGCCTGGCGCGCCGGACGGGGTGGCGTGTTCGACCTGCTCGCCGACGATGTCGTCTGGACGGTGGCCGGCGACAGTCCCGTCTCCGGCACCTACCGCTCCAGGCAGATCTTCCTCGACGAGGCGGTCGCGCCGATCACCGCGCGACTGTCCACACCGATTGTTCCCGAGGTCACGCGCATCGTCGCCGACGGCAACCACGTCGTCGTCATGTGGCGCGGCAGCGCAGTGACAACCACGGGCAGTCCGTATCACAACGACTACGCGTGGTACCTGGAACTGCAGGGCGGGCGCATCGTGCGGGCCACGGCCTATCTCGATACCTGGGCACTGGCTCGACTGCTCGAGGCCGACTGACCGCGCATGGGCCTGGCCGCGTGGCGCGCAGACCGTCGTCGCGCCCGCGGTCGACGCTCAGCGCGGCACAAGGGCGATGTTGGGATGCGCGGCGATGATGGTCAGCACGATGTCGAAGAAGGTGGGTCCGGTGCCCGCGTCGAGCGCCGCGAGTTCGCGCTCGATTCGCGCGCTGTCGTAACGCGTGGGCATTGCGAGCTTGGCCTGCAGCCAGGTGCGTGTGGCCGGGATGCCGAGCGCGGCCCGGCTGCGCTCGAACTCCGTCCATACCAGCGTCGCCCGCGCCTCGCCATCGAGCGCGCCGTAGAGGCCATGGAGCAGGTCGTCGAAGGCATCGAGGCTGTGGGCCAGGTCCCAGTCTTCATCGGCCATGAAGACCCGATTGACCTCGTCGAAGAACGAGGCGATGTCGTGGATACGACTGCCGTCGAGGGTGAGGATGTTCGGCATCGGTGGTTGCACTCGGGAAATGGCGCGCGGCGCATCATCGGGGGCGCACCGGAACGTTGCGTCAACGCTATCCGAACGCCTGTGTGCCCGCCAAGGACCTGACGCGATTGTCCGTGCGCGCGGCGGCTGAAGCGAGACGCCGTGCCCGAGGTCAGGACAGCGCTGCGGTGGGCCGGTACGACGCGGCCCACTATCCTTTCATTCGACCTTTGCGAACGCCCACCCACACTCGCCGCTCCCCTGTTCCGGAGCATCCCCATGGGCCTGTTTTCCAAGATCTCGGACCGCATCTTCGGTCGCAAACCCGCCGCCAAGCCCACCGCCACGCCGGGGGGCGCGGTCGCCAGGCCGGCCGCGGTGATCTTCACCGGCAGCAAGGACGACCCCAAGGTGTCGCCACCGTCGCGCAATCCGGCGCCGGCGCCTGCGGCGGCAGCCCCGGCCGAGCCGGTGGACGTCGAAGCGGTCCTGACCGACATGGCCGCCAAGAAGGGCGGCCCGAGCGACTGGCGGCATTCCATCGTCGACCTGCTCAAGTTGCTCGATCTCGATTCCAGCCTCGAGGCCCGCAAGGAGCTGGCCACGGAACTCGGCGTCAATGCCGGTGCGGCCGGCAGCGCCGAGCAGAACATCGCCCTGCACCGGGCGGTCATGCGCAAGCTTGCCGAGAACGGCGGCAAGGTCCCCGACGCACTGAAGGACTGAACGCCAGCGCCGCTGCCCGGCCCCGGGCCGCCGGCACGCGGCGGCCGGGGCCGCGAACACGCCGGTGCAACCGACGTGCTCGCGTATTGCCGATACGTCACACCTCGGGCGAAGGTCGATCCTTGCGACAGGCGCTTCCGGTCGTGTCCGGCATGGCCGGGGGCGCGTTACGATGCCGCTCCCACGCCGCAGCCGTAGATCCCCGATGAAGGTCCGCATCTCCGGCGAATCGCTGGCCGCATGAGCAAGGCATCGCGTCACGCGGGGGGCCAGGCCACGACCCGGATCGACCGTCTGCAGCCGTGGATCGCCGCGTTGGCGAGCGCATTGCTGCACCTGTGGTTCGCCTACCTGCTGCTGACGTCGCAGCCAATCGTGATGAGCACGCCGCAGGGCGCGTCCGCCGGCAGTCGCATGGTCGTCGACTTCGTCGGCATCACCCCGCCACAACCCGTGCAAGGGCCGGTTGTCAGCCCTGCGCCCGCAACCCCGCCTGCGCGATCGGCGCCAGCGGCCTCGCGCGTGCGGACCACGCGCGTCGAGCAGGCCGAAGCCCCGGTGCCGCCGGAAGCGCCGGATCCCGCCGACGCCCTCACCGAGGTCCGCGCGCCGCAGCCCGCACAGCAGCCCAGCGACGTGCCGCCCGTGCCCGTGCAGTCTCCGGCCGAAGCCGGCCAGGGCGCTGCGCAGACGGCGGCCAGTCCTCCGTCGCAGCAGCGCCGCCAGCATGTGTGGGGGCAGCCGCCCGGCATGCTTCCGGAAGAAACGGCGGCAGTGAACTCGGGGCTCTCGCGCAGTCCCAGCGTCGGCCGCGGCCGTGGCCGCGATGCGTCCTCCGACCAGCCCAGCCTGGAGGTCGGGGGCTATCAGGTGATCTACGACACCACCAGCGAGACCCGCCTGCGCGAATGGCGCGACCAGGGCGTCAGCGAACTGTTCATCCCCTTGCCGGGCACGCGCCGGCTCATGGTGTGCCCGCTGGAGACGGCGCTGCGCCGCGAGTCCAGCGACTGCCGGATGGTCGACCCGGAGGATCCGCAGATGCGCGGTATCGGCGATGCGCGCGAGGTGATCGGTTTCCATCGCGTCTACCGGCAGGGCGAAGTGGTCTGGCGCGGACCGGGGCCCTACCGCTGAGGGCAGCGCGCCCCGCACGGCAGACCGCGCACTACGCGAGCCTCTCCGGTGGGCGTCACGGCCGGCTACCGCACGGCCGGCCCGGGCGGAGAGCGGGTCCGCCGATGTCGCATCCTGCGCCGTCGGGCGGGTAGGGTCGCCCGCATCCCCGTCGCCTGGGGGCGCACGGGCTAGGGTCGCCCCGAGTGTTGCGCCGCGCGCGGCTTGGTTAACGTCGGCCCAGACTTCCTGCCCCCTGGATCCCGTCATGGTGATCGTCGCCGATACCGCGCGTCTGTCCGCCCTTCCGCAGCAGTCCGCGCCGCCACCGCCGCCGGTCACGACGGATTACCGCGCCGGCGTCCACGATCTCAGCGACAGCATCCGCGGCACCGCGCCCGACAGTCGCGACCAGCTGTTCGCGATGATGGCCAACGGCGCCTACGCGCCCGAGAGCCCGCAATACGCGCAGGCGCTCGCCGACGCAGGCTGGACCGCCCTCGAGCCGCACGCCGATGGCGTGAGCCTGACGGACCAGCACGGCAACCGGATCCCGATCGATCCCGGCCTGCTGAGCGACGACCGCTCCGGCTTCCATGCCGAGATCTACCAGCACCAGGACGGCGGGTACGTGGTCGCCTATCGCGGCTCGGAGCTCGGCAGCAAGCCCAGCCAGCTGATGGACTGGGTGAACAACGGCCAGCAGGGGCTGGGCATGGATGCCTCCCAGTACAGCAGCGCCATCGAGCTCGCCAAGCGCGCCGAGCACGTTCTGGGCGATGGCAATGTCGCCCTGACCGGCCACTCGCTCGGGGGCGGTCTCGCCTCGGCGGCCTCGTTGGCCACGGGCGCCTCGGCCGTCACCTTCAACAGCTCGGGCCTGAGCAACAACACGCTCGAAAGCCTGGGCTTCAATCCCAATGCGGCGCGCGAAAGCGTGGCCGAGAGCGGCCAGGTGCGTCGCTACGCGGTCAATGGCGATCCGCTCACCGGCGCGCAGGAAGACGTCCCGGCGCTGCCGATCGTCGGCTCGCCGCCCACTGCGGTCGGCCACGCGCTGCGCATCGATCCCCCTGCCGGCACCAGCTTCGGCGGCCTGCACGGCGGCGGCGGTCCGGATGCGGTCTATGTCGAAGCCTTCGACCATGCCAGCCCCACCGATCCCGCGCTCGGCCCGAGCATCGGCGACACCGTCGGCGCGGGTGTGAACCGCGGCATCGACACCGCCGGCGACGCCCTCGCCACCGGCATGGAGTCGCTCGGTGATCTGATGCGCAACGGCCCTGGCGCGACTCCGCGGAGCTGGGTGGTGGGCAGCCTGCTCAACGGCGCCAGCAGCGTGGTCGACGCTGGCACCGACGCGATCGGAGACGTGGTTGGTGCGACCACGGCGTTCGGCACCGACACCCTGGTGGCGGGCGTGACCGCCGTCGGCGACCTGCAGTTCAACGCGCTCGCGTCGGGCATCCGCGAGGTGGTCGATCTGGGCGGGGACCTGGCGGGCACGGCCTCCGAGCTGGGAACCGGGTTCGGTGAGTTCACCGCCGGCGTGGCAGATGGCAGGGGCATCGCGGCCAGCTACGGCCTGCTCGGCGATGTGGCCGATGCCAGCATCGGCACCGTCGGCGACGTGGTCGACGGCGCGGTCAGCCTGGTCGGCGAGACCGCGCAGAACACCGCGAATGCGACCGGTGGCTTCGTGCGCGACTTCGGCCGGATCACCGGGCTGCAGACGCCGGCCAATGCGGTCGCCGGCTTCGTCGAGGGCACCGGCGACGTGGTCGGCAACGTCGCCGACGGCATCGGCAGCGCGGTCGACATCGCAACCGACAAGCTCGGCGATGGTGTCGAAGCGGTGGCCGACCTGGCCGGCAACGTGGCCCAGGGCGTCAACGACTTCACCGCCGACGTCGCCCAGGGCGTTGCCAACGGCGCGCGCGATCTCGGCCGCGGCATCGCCAACGGTGCAGGCCGCGCGCTCGACGCCCTGAACCCGTTCAACTGATCCCGGGAATGCCGGGCTCACGAGGGACGCCCTGCGCCGCCGCCCGCCTGCTGGCGTGGCGGCACGCGCCTGCGCGCGTCTTGACGCCGTCTGCGGCATGCTGCGCGTCATGACCCGTCGCCCACTTCCGCATCTGCTGCTGGCCGCGTCGATGCTCGCGGCCTCCGGCTGCACGCAAGGACACGAATCCATGAGCACCGACGCGCGCGCGTTCGACAACCCCGCACAGGCGCAGTTTGTCGCCGCGTTGCGCAGCGGCAACACGCCACTTGCCCGCGAACTCCTGGCGGCCGGTGCCAATCCGAACGCCACCGACGAAGACGGCACCCCCGCGCTGAACTGGCTGATCCGCCAGGGCGACCGGGATGCCGTGCGCCTGCTGCTCGAACTCGGCGCCGACCCCGCACGTGGGGACGCCAAGGGCCGTACCGCGCTGCACGAAGCCGCGATGTCCAGCGATCCCGAGTGGATCGATCTGTTGCTCGCGCATGGCGTCGCTGTCGACGTCCCCAATACCCGCAACGGCCAGACGCCGTTGTTCGACGCGCTGCGCGCGCGTGAGCCCGACAACATCGACCGCCTGCTCGCGGCCGGTGCCCGGGTCGACGTGCGCGACCGCAGCGGCACCACGCCCCTGCACCAGGCCGCGCTGGTCAACGACATCCCGTCGGTACGGCGCTTCATGGAAGCCGGCGCCGATCCCCGCGCGACCGACGAAACCGGCGCCACCGTGGCCAGCTATCTCTACGACGGCGATCCCGCGATGCTGGCCGCGCCGGTGCGGCGCGACCACGAATGGATCCGCGAGCGACTGGCCGCGACGCCGACGCACTGAGGCAACGGCGCAGGCCTGCGCCTGCACTGTTCGCAGCGCTTCGTGCGCCTCCACCCATCGGGTATCCCTGGTCGCGCGCATGCAGCGCATGCGTCGTCGCGCAGTGCCATGCCCGCGTCGTGACCGGTGCGGCCATCGCAACGGCCGCAGCATCGTTCTGAGGCAACGGCGCAGGCCTGCGCCTGCACTGTTCGCAGCGCTTCGTGCGCCGCCATCCAACGCGCATGCGTCGTCGCGCAGTGCCATGCCCGCGTCGTCACCGGTGCGGCCATCGCAACGGCGGCAGCATCGTTCCATGCCGCGGGAACAGCGCGCTGCCCGGTCCAGGCGCTGGCGCGGAATCCGCCGCCCCATCCGCGAGGCATCGACAGCGGACCCGGCTGCGTTGCTGGCTTCATCGTCGGCGCGCCAAGATGATCCTCTTTGATCCCGGGTCGGCCCATGCCCAGTCTGTCCAAGCGGCGCAAATGGATTCTGGTCGCGGTGGTGGCCGTGGCCCTGCTGGTCGTGCTGGTGCTGGTGTCGAGACTGCGCGGGCCCGCGCTGCCCGGCTATGACGTGGTCAGCGGGCCGCTGGTGCAGAACGTCGTCGCCACCGGTCGCGCGGAGGCGCCGTCGCGGGTACGGGTGGGGGCGGAGATTTCCGGGCTGGTGCTGGAACGCCGGGTGATGGAAGGCGATCGCGTGGCCCCCGGCGACCTGCTGGTGGTGCTGCGCGCGGCGGATCTGGAAGCCCGCCGCGACGAAGCCCGGGCCGCACTCGCCGCGCTGCGCGAGTCCGAGCGGCCCGATGCCGAGGCGCGTCTGCGACAGGCACGCGCCGACCTCGCCCAGGCCGAGCGCGACCTCGCACGTCGCCGCGAGCTCGGCCAGGCGCAGCTGGTCTCGCGCGAAAGCGTGGAGCAGGCCGCGCAGGCCGTGATTGCCGCACGTGCGGCGGCCGAGCAGGCCCGCCTCGCGGTCGACGCGCTGGCCGGTGGCCCGCGCGAGGCGCAGGCCCGCGAGCAGCTGCAGGCCGCGGAAGCCGCGCTCGAGCGCGCGCAGATCCGCGCCACCGTGGCCGGCACCGTGCTCACCCGCAACGTCGAGCCCGGCGACACCGTCAATCCCGGGGATGTGCTGATGGACATCGCCGCCGACGCTCCCGGCGAGATCCTGCTGCCGCTCGACGAGAAGAACCTCGGCCTGATCGAGGTCGGGCAACGCGCAACCGTCATCGCCGATGCATACCCCGGCCGTCCGTTCGCGGCCACCGTGTTCCACATCGCGCCCGGGATCGACCCGGCGCGCGGCACCGTCGACGTGCGCCTGCGCATCGATCCCGCCGTGGACTTCGTGCGTGAGGACATGACCGCCACCGTCACCCTCCTCACCGGTCGCCGCGACGACGCGCTGGCCGTGCCCAACGACGCACTGCTCGATGACGACCCCGGCTCCGACCGCGCCACCGTGCTGCTGGTACGCGATGGGCGCGTGCGCCGCACGCCGGTGCGTCTGGGCCTGCGCGGGCTGGCGATGAGCGAGGTGCTCGAGGGCCTGCAGGCGGGCGACCGCGTGCTCGCCGCCGGGGCGATCGCCGACGACGCCCTGCCCGAAGACGGCAGCCGCGTGCGGGTGGAGGGTCAACCGCCGCCGCAGACCGGCCAGGCCACGCGCGGCGAGCTGCCGGTCGCGCTCGACTGAAGCCCATGTGGATCGAGTCCACCATCGCGATGCGCTTCCTGCGCCAGGGGCGGGCACAGACACTGCTGATCCTGGTCGGCATCGCGGTCGGCGTGGCGGTGATCATCTTCGTGACCGCGCTGATCGCCGGCCTGCAGGACAACCTCATCGACCGCACGCTCGGCACCCAGGCGCATGTGCGCGTGGAGGCGCCGCGCGAGGTCAACCTCGTCGCCGGGGCGCCCGCGGGCGTGGTGCAACTGGTGCTCGAGGATCCCCGCCCGCAGGCGCTGCGGCCCATCGACAACTGGCTGCAGGTGCGCGACGTGCTGGACCGTCTGCCGGGCGTGGCCGCGGTGTCGCCGCTGGTGTCGGGTCCGGCGTTCGGGCGACGCGGCGATGCGGTGCAATCGGTGGCGCTGGTCGGCGTGGATCTCGAGCGCTACCTGCGGGTGATTCCGCTCGACGAGAACATGGTCGAGGGCCGGCTCGAGGTCGGTTCGGGCAATGCGGTGATCGGCCGCCAGCTGGCCGAGGATCTCGGCCTGCGCCTGGGCGGCAAGCTGCGACTCGATGCCGGCGACGGCCGCGAGGCGATCGTCAACGTGGCCGGCATCTTCGAGCTCGGCGTGCGCGAACTCGACGCGCGCTATGTCTATCTCGACCTCAAGCAGGCGCAGTCGCTGCTGGCGCTGCCCGGCGGCGTCACCGGCATCGACATGACCGTCGAGGACCTGTTCGGCGCCGACCGCATCGCCGCGCGCGTGCGCGGGCTGACCGGGCTGAAGGCCGAAAGCTGGATGGAGAGCAATGCGCAGCTGATGAATGCCTTGAGTTCCCAGAGCATCTCCACGCGAATGATCAGTTTCTTCGTGGCGATCTCGGTTGCGCTCGGCATCGCCAGCGTGCTCGCGGTCAGCGTGGCCCAGCGAACGCGCGAGATCGGCATCCTGCGTGCCATGGGCACGCGACGGGGCCAGATGCTGCTGGTATTCCTGGTGCAGGGCGCGGTGCTCGGACTGGCGGGCTCGGCGCTGGGCGCACTGGCCGGCTGGGGCCTGGTGGCGATGTTCAACACCTTCGGCCCGGGGCTGTTCTTCATCCCGGTGCCCAGGGCGCTGGTGCCGGCGGCGATGGCACTGGCCACGCTGGCCGGCATCGGCGCTGCGCTGACCCCCGCCTGGCGCGCATCGCGCCTCGATCCGGTGGAGGCGATCCGTGGATGACGCCCGCGAGGTGCTGCGGCTCGAAGGCCTGCGCAAGTCCTACAACATCGGCAAGCCCAACGAAGTCGAAGTGCTGCACGGCATCGACCTGCGCCTGGACAGCGCCGATTTCGCCGCGCTGGTGGGCCCATCGGGCTCGGGCAAGAGCACCCTGCTCAACCTGATCGGGCTGCTGGATTCACCCACCGACGGCGAGCTCTACCTGCGCGGCGAAGCCACCCGCGCGATGGACGACGCTGGACGCACCGCGCTGCGCGGCCGGCACATCGGTTTCGTCTTCCAGTTCCATCACCTGATCAACGCGTTCACCGCGCTGGAGAACGTGCTGATGCCGTGGATGGTCGCCCACGGGCGTCCCGACCGTGAGATCACCGACATCGCCAGGGGCCTGCTGGCCGAAGTGGGCCTGGAGAAGTTCACTCACCGTCGCCCCGACCAGCTGTCCGGCGGACAGCAGCAGCGCGTCGCCATCGCCCGCGCGCTGGTCACGCGGCCGGCGCTGCTGCTGGCCGACGAGCCCACCGGCAATCTCGACACCAAAACGGCTGCCGACGTGTTCGAGCTGCTGCGCCGCTTCAACACGCAGTACGGCTGCGCGGTGCTGGTGGTCACCCACGACCCGCGTCTGTCGGAGACCTGCGACCGCACGATCAACCTGGTGGACGGCGAGATCGTGTCCGACGAGCGGCACGAGCGGCCGGTCGGCGGCAGCGGTTCCGGGGATCCGGGTCCGCAGCAGGACTGAGCGACGCGAGCGGTCCCGCCTTGCACTCGCGAATGGTTTCGTCGCCCGCCCTTTG
>Ga0233375_1000451_pt1 | contig 22326 bp, 17 predicted proteins | sample ElkDunMinimDraft_10_FD_191539 | JGI IMG/M metagenome (GOLD analysis project Ga0233375, IMG submission 191539) | Fecal eukaryotic communites from dung pellets of Tule Elk in California, USA - Elk Dung E16 | ecosystem: Host-associated > Mammals > Digestive system > Large intestine > Fecal | place... | reverse complement strand
GCGCACCCGAGCTCGTCCTCCGCGAGGAGGCACGGTACGCCGACGCGCCCGCCTCCCGCTGGAACGACGACCTGCTCCGCCTCGTGTTCACCTGCTGCCATCCCGCGCTCCTGGAGGCCGACCGCGTGCTTCTCACGCTCCGCGTGGTGTGCGGACTCCCGACGCCCACAGCGGCAGGGCTCCTGCTGCTCAAGCCCGCGACGGCAGCGGCGCGGCTCACCCGTGCCAGGCGGAAGATCGCGTCGGCCGGCGTCCGGTACGCCGTCCCCTCCGCCGACGACCTCCCGGGACGGCTCGACGCCGTGCTCGCGATCGTCCATCTCGTGGCGACCGCGGCGCACGAGCGTCCGCGCAGCCCGGAGACCGACGTCCTGGAGCAGTCGGCTCGGGGTCTCTCGACCAGCCTCGCGGAGATCTTCCCCGAGGAGCCGGAGGTGCTGGGTCTCCTCGGGCTCGTGCTGTTCACCCAGGCGCGGACCGCGGCGCGACGTGCGGCAGAGGCGGTCCTGCTCGATGGTCAGGACCGAGGTTCGTGGGACCCGCGGCTGATGGCAGGCGGCCGAGAGGCGACGAGCCGGGCCATCGAGAGTGCGCTCGCCCGCGACGGCCGCGCCGGCCGGTACGCACTGCAGGCCGCGATCGCCGGCGTCCACACCGAGGCGGCGAGTGTCGAGACGACGGACTGGCCCGCGCTGCTGCGGTTGTACGACCGGCTGGTCAAGGTCTGGCCGACGTCCGTCGTACGGCTCAACCGTGCAGTCGCCGTGTCGTACGTCCATGGTGCGTCCGCCGCACTCGCCGAGGTCGACGCGGTTGCCGACGACCCGAGCCTGCGCGAGTATCCGTATCTCTCGGCCGTACGGACGAGGCTGCCGCCGCGTACCGGCGCGCTGTCGCGGTCGCCGGCGACGACGACCAGCGCCGGTTCCTCAAGGAGCGGCTGGACGCGCTCGGCCGCTGACCCTGTGGGGTCCGGCGCAAGCCCTCAGGCGGAGACGTCGTGCGCGTGGTGGTCCAGATCGTGCAGAAAATACGTGGCGAAGGTGGTCACCGTGAACGACGACGCCCCATCGGAACGGCGGCCGGTGCGCGACCACTGGGTGGCGTCCACGGCGTCGAACGCGTCCGCCGTCGACGCCGCTTCGCGTGCCAGGTCGTCGGCGACGGTCGCGGGATCCTGCGCGGCATAGCGGGACTCGACGGCCGTGGCGTCCTGGTCCCAGTCGGGGTAGACCGGGTCGTCCTCGTCCAGCATGAGCCCGAGGCGGAACCGGTAGAGCGCCAACACGTCGCGGACGTGGCAGGCGTACTCCAGCGGCGACCAGGTGCTGTCGTCGGGGCGCTCGGCGACGTCGTCTCGGGCGAGAACCCCCGGCCACAGCGCGGCGTTCACCCGGACGCGCGCGCCGACCTCGGCCGGGACGACGCCCGCGGGGTCGAAGCCGCACTCGGGGCACGCCTCACGCGTGGCCCAGGTCCAGTCCTTCGTGTCGGGGACGATCGCCACGGCTCACTCCCACTCGATCGTGCCCGGTGGCTTGCTGGTGATGTCGAGGACGACGCGGTTGACCTCGTTGACCTCGTTGGTGATCCGGGTCGAGATGCGCTCGAGCAGCTCGTACGGCAGCCGGCTCCAGTCGGCCGTCATCGCGTCCTCGCTGCTGACCGGACGCAGCACGACCGGGTGGCCGTACGTGCGGCCGTCACCCTGGACGCCCACCGAACGGACGTCGGCGAGCAGGACCACCGGGAACTGCCAGACGTCGCGGTCGAGGCCGGCGGCGGTCAGCTCCTCGCGGGCGATCGCGTCGGCATCGCGGACGATCTCGAGCCGCTCCTCGTCGACCGCACCCACGATGCGGATCGCCAGACCCGGGCCGGGGAACGGGTGGCGCCAGACCATCGCCGCCGGGAGGCCGAGCTGCTCGCCCACCTGGCGGACCTCGTCCTTGAACAGGGTCCGCAGCGGCTCGATCAGGCTGAACTCGAGGTCCTCCGGGAGGCCACCGACGTTGTGGTGGCTCTTGATGTTGGCCGCGCCCTCACCGCCGCCGGACTCGACGACGTCGGGGTAGAGGGTGCCTTGGACGAGGAACTTGACCGGCGTGCCGGGGGTCTCGAGGATCTCGCGCTCGGCGGCCTCGAAGGTACGGATGAACTCGCGACCGATGATCTTGCGCTTCTCCTCAGGGTCGGTGACGCCCTTGAGGTGCCCGAGGAACTGCTCCCGCGCATCGACGACCTTGAGGTTGACGTCGGTCGCGGCGACGTAGTCGCGCACCACCTGGTCGCGCTCGCCCTTGCGGAGCAGGCCGTGGTCGACGAAGACGCACGTGAGCTGCTCCCCGATCGCGCGCTGCACCAGCGCTGCGGCAACCGACGAGTCGACGCCGCCCGACAGCGCGCAGATGACCCGCGCGTCGCCGACGGTCTCGCGAATGTGGTCGACCTGCTCGTCGACGATGTTGACCATCGTCCACGTCTGACGGCATCCCGCGATCTCCACGAGGAACCGTTCGAGGACCTTCTGCCCGTGCTCGGTGTGCAGGACCTCGGGATGCCACTGGACACCGGCCAGCCCGCGGTCGACGTCTTCGAACGCCGCGACGGTCGCGCGCGGCGAGGACGCCGTCACGGAGAACCCTTCTGGAGCGAGGGTAACCTCGTCGCCGTGCGACATCCAGGCCCGCAGGCTGTCCGGCAGGCCTGCCAGCAGGACGCCGGGATCACCGACGGTGACGTCCGTACGGCCGTACTCGCGCTGTCCCGTGCTGGCGACGGTGCCGCCGAGGGTCTGCGCCATCGCCTGGAAGCCGTAGCAGATGCCGAAGACGGGGGTGCCCTGCGCGAAGAGCGCCGGGTCAAGCCGCGGCGCGCCCTCCTCGTACACCGAGGACGGTCCGCCGGAGAGGATGACGGCCTTCGGGTTCTTGGCGAGCATCTCCTCGACCGGCATCGTGTGCGGGACGATCTCGGAGTAGACCTTGGCCTCACGCACGCGGCGAGCGATGAGCTGCGCGTACTGGGCACCGAAGTCGACGACGAGGACCAGGTCGTGGTCAGGAATCTCGGTCACTCCCCGATCCTACCGAGCCCGGCACGCCACTCCTTCTCCCGAGCCGCTCCACTCCCCCGCGCCCCCGCTGGTCGAGTAGACCGAGCCGCGCGCTCCCCCGCTGGTCGAGGAGACCGAGCCGCGCGCTCCCCCGCTGGTCGAGGAGCACGAGCCGCTAGGTGTACTTGGCGAGGACGTATCGAGACCCTGTGGATACTCAACGCACACCGGCACCCAACCGCGCCACACTGCCGTGCATGGCATGGATGTACATCCTCGAGTGCTCGGATGGCAGTTTCTACGTCAGCAGCACGCGAGACATCGAACGCCGACTTGAGCAGCACAACAACGGGACCGGAGCCGCGTACACGAGACAGCGCCGTCCGGTCGAGCTGGTGTACGCCGCAGAGTTCGCGTCTGTCGACGACGCGTTCGCGTGGGAGAAGCGAGTGCAACGGTGGTCTCGAGGTAAGCGACAGGCCCTGATTCGTGGCGACTATGCCGCGCTTCCCACGCTCTCCAGGAAGGACTGGGCAGCGCGACGGGGGGATCCGGGTCTCGATACGCCCCTCGCCTAGCGGCTCGGACCTACTCGACCAACAAAGACAAGCGCTACCCAACCAGCACGGTCCGGCCTCGATACGCCCCTCGCCGCTACTCGACCAACAAAGACAAGCGCTACTCGACCAACGAACCGTGCTGCCTCGTCAGCTGACGCCGACGATGGGCAGACGCAGCGCCGCCGGCGCGGTGTCTGGGACGACCGGGCTGTTCGGCGCCACCACGTCCACCCGCACGTAGCCTGAGCCGACCTCGGGCCGCGCATCCGGCTCACCGCGGTTCGGCCAGAATGCCATGGCGCGCTCCGCCTGGGCAGTGATCGTCAGTGACGGGTTGACGCCGAGGTTCGCGGAGATCGCGGCACCGTCCACGACGTGGAGTCCGTCGTACCCGTAGAGACGGTGGTACGGGTCGATGACGCCTGTCTCCGGCGAGTCCCCGATGGCACAGCCGCCGATGAAGTGGGCGGTGAGCGGGATGTTGAACGGCTCGCCGATGGTGCCGCCGGCCGTCCCGTCGATCTTGGCGGCCGTACGGCGCACCGCCTCGTTCGCCAACGGGATCCACGACGGGTTGGGGTCGCCGCTTCCCTGCTTGGACGTGAGCGAGAGCCGCCCGGTGAGCCGGTTCTTCTTCATGTACGTCGTGATGGAGTTGTCGACCGACTGCATGACCAGCAGGATGATCACCCGCTCCGACCAGTGCTTGAAGTCGTACAGGCTCCGCACGTTGCGCCGCTGTGCCCACAGCTCCCGCAACCAGGTCTGCCACCGCGGTCGCGGGCCGTCGCCGTCGGTCAGCACGGTCTGCAGCATCGCCATGGCGTTGGAGCCCTTGCCGAAACGGACCGGCTCGATGTGCGTGACCGCGTCGGGGTGGAACGAGGACGTGATGGCGACACCCTCCGAGTAGTCGACGTCTCGGCCGCCGGCGATGGCGCCGAGAAGCGACTCGGAGTTGGTCCGGGTGAGCACACCGAGCCGCGCGGAGATCCGAGGAAGCCAGCCTTGGGAGCGCATCCGGTGAAGAAGCTTCTGGGTCCCCAGCGACCCGGCCGCGAAGACGACCTGGTCCGCGGTGAAGAGGCGGACCACCTTGCGCCGGCGGTCCGTACGCCGCGTCTCGACCATGTACCCGCCGACCTTGCGCGGCGCCACCCGTGTGACCGTGGTGAGGGCGTGGACGCGGGCACCGGCCTGCTCGGCCAGGTAGAGGTAGTTCTTGACGAGCGTGTTCTTGGCGTTGTGGCGGCACCCCGTCATGCACTCGCCGCAGTCCGTGCAGCCGCTGCGCGCAGGTCCGACGCCACCGAAGTACGGGTCGTCGTGCGTCTCGCCCGGTCCGCCGAAGAACACGCCGACCGGCGTCGCCCGGAACGAGTCACCGACTCCCATGTCGTGGGCGACCTCGCGCATGACCTTGTCGGCCGGCGTCGTGAACGGGTACGTCGTGACGCCGAGCATCCTCTTCGCCTGGTCGTAGTACGGCGCCAGCTCGGCCTTCCAGTCGGTGATGTGACCCCACGACGGGTCACGGTAGAACGGCTCGAGGGGCTCGTACAGCGTGTTGGCGTAGACCAGGGATCCACCTCCGACGCCCGCCCCGGACATGATCATCACGTCCTTGAGGAGGTTGATCCGCTGGATGCCGTAGCAGCCGACCTCCGGCGCGAACAGGTACCGCTTGAGGTCCCACGAGGTCGCGGCGAAGTCCTCGTCGCGGAAGCGCGCCCCGGCCTCGAGGACGCCGACGCGGTAGCCCTTCTCCGTGAGCCGGAGCGCCGTGACGCTCCCGCCGAAGCCGGAGCCGATCACGAGGACGTCGTAGTGCGTCGGGGTCGAGTCGTGGTTCACAGCGACAGGGTATGACTCCGGTCACGCCGTCGCTACCCCTGGGTAACAAATACTTCATCCTTGATGGCGTATAGCGACGCGGCGCCCTGGGCTCAGAGGCGTTCGATCTCGACGAGCGCGGCGCAGTCGTCGGCAAGCTCGGCCAGCTCGTCCCCGTGCTCGAGCAGGACCCACCCGACGACGTGTCGGACCACCGCAGGCCGACCCTCGTCGTGGACGGCCGGCGCCGGGACGATGAGGTGGCTCACCTGCTCCGCCAGCTGGGCCGTCCCGGTCAGGCCGTGACCTCCGAGCTCGAGCATCCGCGTCCGTACGGCCGGCCCCGCGGGCAGCCGGACGACCTCGACCGACGGCTGGTCCTCGGCGACGGCCGTGGTCGCCGCGCGCGCACGCTCGGCCTGCAGCACAGCCTCAATCGTGGCCATCTCAGGCTCGGCCACGAGCACGTCGGCCCACAGGGTCGCGAGGACCCCGTCGTCGACCTGCGGGATCCAGAGCGCGCCGGTCTCCGCCTCGAGCTCGCGGTACGACTGGCCGTAGCCACGCAGCTGCGAGCCCAGCGCGACAGCCGTGCCCTCCTGAGCCCGCAGGTCACCCACCACGTCGTCCGCCCAGGCGGCGATCGACTCGCCCGGCTCGGGTGGTGTCACCCAGCCGTCGTCGGGGAAGTCCACGTAGTAGACGAAGTCGCGTGATCCCACGGCGCTCACCATACCCACGTGAACGACCGGGCCACGGCGTCGAACAACGCCGACATGGCCTCGGCGAGCGGGAGCAGAGGGGTGGAGAAGTCGAGCAGCACGAACTCGGTCGTCCCGGGGATGACGAACGCGTGCTGGACGACGAGCGTGTCGAAGCGCGACCCTTCGACCGTCGCCGGGACCATCCTCGCGACGCGCCCACACGGGTGCCCGAGATGGAGCCCTGCAGACCGGTCCGCGTCCCGGCCCCCCACGGTGAGGAACCCGGCGAGCACCTCCTCGGCCGTGACGCCCAGCTCGGCTTGCTGGCTCAGGGTCACCGTCATCGAGCAGGCGATCGGATAGCCCTGCGGCGCGGAGAAGGAAAGGTAGAGCTCCACGGCGCCCGGATCGACGCGCTCGGTCGTCTCCTCGAGCAGGCGCCGGACCTGAGGCGCCAGCGAGTCACGGTCCGGCCGCCTGCCGGTGACCAGGTCGACGACGCGGTCGATGTCGCCCTTGCGATCCCGTCTCCCGAGCCGGATCCGCGCCCAGTCGTCGGGCAGGACGAACGTGAAGTCGCGGGGTACTCGCGACGGTTCGCGGCTCATGCCGCGCTCCTCACGCGAACGACCTGGGCCCACCACACCGCGAACAGGCCCGCTGCCACGGCAGCAAGACCGAAGAGCGCCTGAGCGTACGGACCGGGCGAGACGGCCGCGAACCCCACGCCGAGCACCGCCGCCATCCCTGCCTCGTACGGGCGCGGGGGACGTGACGGGCCCACAAGCTGCGGTACGGCGACGACCGGCAAGGGATTGCCGTCTTCCACGGCGAGCGACGCCGACAACCGCCGGCGCAGAGCCGAAAGCCGCTCGGAGCCCCACTGCACCGACGTCGCGTCCAGGAGGACGTTCCCCCGCCTGACGATCTGGAGACCGCTCCGGTGCACGACGACGCGCGCACGCGGGTCGAGAGCCACATGTCCGGCCCGACCGGCGACCGGGTCCCAGACGTACAGCCGCCGGCCCTCGTCCACGCCGCTGACCTGAGGGGTCCAGAGGCCACCGACCACCCACTCGCGCTGCCTCGCCGGTGGCCGGCGCCGGCGAGGGCGGTAGGCGAGCACCAGCAGGAGCAAATACGCCGACGCACCGCCCACTGCCACGTCTGCCCGGTCACCCGCAACCGCGACGACGACGCACACGGCGGTCACCAGCGCCAGGCCGAGCTGGACGGCGAGGGCACGGCGCATGCCGCGACGGTCGACTGGATCGAGCACAGGTCCGACGTCGCGTCGCCAGCCCTCGGAGCTCTCGGGGACCGCGAGGGCACGGCCCAGTCGCGCCTGCAGGTCCGCCGCTCGCCGCCGCGAGGCGGCGGGGTCGCCAGGCAGCACCTCCCAGTCGCGAAGATCGACGGCTGCGCTGACTTCACCGCCTGGCGCGACGAGGACCGTGAGCGCGCCCGGGCCTCCTTGGGGGCCAGGCGGTACTGCGCGCAACGTGCACCCCGACACGTCCACCACCTGTCTGCTGCGCCCTCGACGGACGACCAGCCGCCCCGGGCGGGCCTCGATCGACGTGGACGCAGCCCAGGGGGCGCGGTCGAGGGTGAGGAGGGCAGGTCGCCACTGTGCGAACGGATCGACGCCCACGTCAGCGCTCGACCGGGCTCTTCTGGAAGAAGGACTCCCGGATCTGCTTGATGTCAGCGATGCTCCCCATCGCTCCGGCCCCGTAGGCACCTGCCGCCGCGTACTGGGACTGGCGGAGCGCGACGGAGACCTTCGGCAGCGCGGCGACCCCCTGCGGCAGACCGTAGTTGGCGAACTTGAGGGACGAGACGTCCTTGAACGGGTTGGAGAAGAACCCTTGCTTCCAGTCGGAGGCCTGCGGCTTCCAGGTCAGGTTGCCGCGGTCGAACTGACGCGACAGCGACTTCGCCTCGCTCCCGCCGCCGGTCACCCCGTCACGGCGAGCCTGACGCTTGGCACCGCGCGCCGAGATGTTGCGGGTCTGACGCAGCGACTTGATGTACGCGGGCTTGGACAGGCCCCGTGCCGCCTTCACCAGCGAGCGTCCGGCAGAGGTGAACGCACGGCCCGCCCCGAAGCTGAGCACGCCGACGGCGTCCCAGATGACGTTCTCCCAGGTTCCCTTGCCGCCCACGAGAAGCGCGATGTTGGACAACAACGAGATGAGGCCGGTGAGGAGGGCGAGCGCTCCGAAAAGGGCGGCGAACGGCTGCAGGAACGGGATCACCGAGCAGATCGCCGCCAGCACCCCGAAGATGGCCGACAGCTTGCCCATGATGTCGGCCAGCCCTTTGAGGAAGCCGGCAACGTTGTCCCAGCGCGAGTCCTTGAGCTTGTCGGCCCCGAAGATCTCGTCGAGGGTCTTCTTGGCCGTCTCGCCGGCCTTGTCCCAGTCGTCGTGGATCTCCTCCAGCCGGGTACGGAGGGGTCCGAGCTTGTCTTCGGCGGTCTGCAGATCCTTGTCGGCCGCGGTCTGCTGGTCGGGCTCCGCGGAGTCCGCACGACGTCGCGCGCCGTCGATCTCGTCCTCCACGGCGCCTGCGCGCACCATGACGGCGTCGGCCTCACCCTGAAGGCCGTCGAGGGTGGTCGCGTACGTCGAGAGGGCGGACGACACCTTGTCGTAGCGGTCGTAGGCCTTCTTGATCGTGTCGGACGTCTCTCGCGTCTTCTTCTTGAACTCTTTGCCCGAGTCGCTGTCCCACGCGGTCGCCGAGTCGTGGATCGTGTCGAGCGCCTTCACCGCCGCGTCGATGGCGTCGGCAGTGTTTCGCAGATCAGCGGCCAGGACACGGATCTCGTACGGGTCACCCGGCGTCGGATCGGAGTCACGCAGCGGCGACCAGTCTTGACGTCGTGCCATTCACTTGCCTTCCAGCGCCCGGACGAACTCGTCCTCGAGATTCTCGAAGGCCTCGGCAGCAGCCTCGGCGGCGTCGCCGAGGCCCTCGATCGCCTCCATCATGTCCTTGCGCCTGTCGTCCCAGCTGTCCGCGAACTCCTCGAGCCGCCCGCGCAGCGCCGGGTGCGCGATGGTCTCGTGGTCTGGCCGTGACCACGACGTGGTCTTGTCGAAGCCCTGGTGGGTCCTGCGCAGGCTACGGCCGGCCGTGTTGAGGACCTCGGTGTCGACGGCGATGCGTTCGGCTGGCATGACTCACCTTCGGGAGACGGCGTCCTCGCAGGATCGTAACCGCCGCGGAGGTCGGCCTCGCACCGCTAGGCGCGCCCGGTCTTCTTGAGCAGCCGGAGCGCCGAGGTCACGGCCTTCTGGTACGCCACATCGCTCACGAAACGCGGGGCCGACAGCGGCAGCAACCTCTGGTTGGCCACCGACTGTGTCTCGGTGTAGCGGTGGATGCCCTCCGCTCCGTGCCGGCGGCCGATGCCCGACTCGCGCATGCCACCCATCGGGGCGTCGATGGTGCCGAAGGTCGCGGCGAAGCCCTCGTTGATGTTGACCGTGCCCGCCTTGATGTGTCGGGCGAGCTCGCGGGCACGCCCGATGTCGCGGGTGAAGATCGCGGCGTTGAGCCCGTACGACCCGGCGTTGGCGCGCTCGACCGCCTCCGCCTCGTTGCCGAAGCGGTAGACCGACACGACCGGCCCGAAGGTCTCCTCGGCGAAGCACGTCATCGACGGGTTCACGCCCTCGAGGAGCGTGGGCTCGAAGAAGTAGGGGCCGACGTCGGGGCGGGGACGTCCGCCGGTCAGGACGTTCGCCCCCTTGCTCACCGCGTCGGAGACGTGCGCGGTGACGGTGTCGAGCTGACGCTGCGAGACCAACGACCCCATGTCGCCGCCGTAGGAGAGATCCGCCGACAGCTTCATGCGCTCGATGCGCTTGACGAGCCGCGCGACGAACTTGTCGTAGATCGCGTCGGCGACGAACAGCCGCTCGATCGAGACGCAGAGCTGACCGGCCGACGAGTAGGCCCCACGTACAGCGCCCTCCACCGCGCGGTCGATCTGCGCGTCGGCGAGCACCAGCATGGCGTTCTTGCCCCCGAGCTCGAGCGAGCAGGAGACGAGGCGCTCGGCGGCCTGGGCGGCGACCTTCTTGCCCGTCGCGGTCGACCCCGTGAAGCAGACGTAGTCGGCCCGGTCGATGATCGCGCCACCGATCTGCGGGCCGGGACCCGACACGATCTGCCACAGTCCGGCCGGGAAACCGACCTCCCGGAACAGGTCGACGACCGCCAGCGCGGACAGCGGGGTCTGGCTGTCGGGCTTGTGGACGACGGCGTTGCCTGCACCGACCGCCGGCAGACCGTCGGAGATCGCGAGCGTCAGCGGATAGTTCCACGGAGAGATGATGCCGACGACGCCCTTGGGGACGCGGTTGATCCGGGCCTGCGTCAGCAGAGGGTAGACGCCGGGCACCCGCCGGGTCTTCAGGTGACGCTCGAGGGTCCGTGCGTAGTAGCGGGCGGTGAGGGCGACGTGCAGCACCTCGTCGTACGCGTGCGTGCGCGCCTTGCCCGCCTCCCACTGAACGAGGTCCATCAGGTCGTCGGCGTGGTCAAGGACCGCGTCGTGCAGGTCGAGCAGGAGCGCCGTGCGGTGGGCGAGCTCCGTGCGGGCCCAGGTCTTCTGAGCCGCCCGGGCCGCGGCGAAGGCGTCCTCGACGTCTCCCTCGTCGGAGACCGGCAGCGTCGCGATCGGCTGGCCGGTGAACGGGGCGTACGTCGTCTCGGAGCTCCCCGACGTCGCGCGCAGCTGAGCGGTCAGCCGTCGGACGCGCGCAGGGTCGAGCGCGAACGACGCCGACGGGTCGTGCTCGGGGTCGGCGGGGAGCGCGCCGTGCGACGGGGCAGGGAAATCGCGGCGTGACATGCGGCCACTGTAGAGCGGCCGTCATCGGGTCGCTACCCCGCGGTAACACACGTTTCACATCGTGTGGCGACCGCGCGCCGCAACGGCGGGAGAGACCCAAGAGGCGGGCCTGATCCCGCTCAACGCGTGCGGAAGAACCTCTTCGTCACCGTGCGTACGAAGGTCCGGCTCGCCTCGCCGACCGCACGGTCCAGCGGCAACCTCCGTACGCTGCGCGAGGCGCTCCGGCTCGTTCGGACGCGGCCCATCCCGGCACGGCGCGCGGGCGTCCCACTCGTGTGGTCCGTGTCGTCGCCCATGAGGCCATCCAAACGCGGACCGGCCGCGCTGTCACGCCGAGGCGGGCTACTGGACGACGACCTCGACCCGCTGGAACTCCTTCAGCTCGGTGTACCCCGTCGTCGCCATCGCGCGGCGGAGGGCACCGATGAGGTTCATCGTGCCGTCTGGGGCGGTCGACGGGCCGAAGAGGACGGACTCGAAAGAACCGACGGTGCCGAGATCGATGCGCTGGCCGCGCGGCAGGTCGGGGTGCCACGCCTCGGCACCCCAGTGGAACCCGCCTCCGGGGGCCTCTGCTGCCCGCGCGAACGGGGACCCGACCATGACCGCGTCCGCACCGCAGGCCAGCGCCTTGGCGAGGTCGCCGCTGTGACCCACGGATCCGTCGGCGATGACGTGCACGTAGCGGCCACCGGACTCGTCGAGGTAGTCACGCCGCGCTGCGGCGACGTCGGCGAGGGCGCTGGCCATCGGGACGGCGACGCCGAGGACCTGGCGGGTGGTGTGCGTCGCTCCCCCGCCGAAGCCGACGAGAACGCCGGCGGCACCGGTGCGCATCAGGTGCAGGGCGGCCTGGTGCGTGGCGCAGCCGCCGACGACGACCGGCACGTCGAGCTCGTAGATGAACTCCTTGAGGTTGAGCGGCTCGGTCTGCCCCGAGACGTGCTCGGCCGAGACCGTGGTGCCCCGGATGACGAAGAGGTCGACGCCGGAGTCGACGACCGTCTGCGCGAACTGCTTGGTCCGCTGCGGCGAGAGAGCACCGGCGACGGTGACCCCGGCGTCCCGGATCTGCTTGAGCCGCTCGTGGATCAGCTCGGCCTTGATCGGCTCCTGGTAGATGCGCTGGAGCCGTACCGTCGCCTCACGGGACTCCAGGCGCGAGACCTCCTCGAGCAACGGCAGCGGGTCGTCGTACCGCGTCCAGAGCCCTTCGAGGTCGATCACCCCGAGCCCGCCGAGCTTCCCGAGCATGATGGCCGTCTCGGGCGACATGACCGAGTCCATCGGCGCGGCGATGACGGGGATCTCGAAGCGGTATGCGTCGATCTGCCAGGCCGTCGAGACCTCTTCGGGGTCACGCGTCCGCCGGCTCGGCACGATCGCGATGTCGTCGAACGCGTACGCCCTGCGGCCGCGCTTGGCGGCGCCGATCTCGATGTCCATGTCTCGCAGTCTAGTGAGGCCGCCCGGAGACGCCCGACCCCCGTACGGGCGTCAGAACCGCGAGTAGTTGGGGGCCTCCGCCGTCATCTGGATGTCGTGCGGGTGGCTCTCCTTGAGACCGGCGGCGGTGATACGCACGAACTGGCCGCGGTCCTGGAGCTCGGGGATGGTCCGCGAGCCCACGTAGAACATCGACTGGTGGAGCCCACCGACGAGCTGGCGGACGACCGCTCCGAGCGTGCCGCGGTAGGCGACCTGCCCCTCGATGCCCTCCGGCACGAGCTGGTCGTCGCGCGTGACGTCGGCCTGGAAGTAGCGGTCCTTGGAGTACGACTTCTTGCCGCGCGAGGACATCGCGCCCAGCGAGCCCATCCCGCGGTACGACTTGTACTGCTTGCCGTTGACGAAGATCAGCTCACCGGGGCTCTCCTCCGTGCCGGCGAGCAGCGAGCCCACCATGACGGTGTCCGCGCCGGCGACGAGCGCCTTGGCGATGTCCCCGGAGTACTGGAGTCCGCCGTCACCGATGAGGGGGATCCCCGCCGGCCTGGTCGCCTGCGACGCCTCGTAGATCGCCGTCACCTGGGGCACTCCGACACCGGCGACGACCCGGGTCGTGCAGATCGAACCGGGTCCGACGCCTACCTTGACCGCGTCGACGCCCGCGTCCACCAGAGCCTTCGCACCGGCGTACGTGGCGACGTTGCCACCGATGATCTGGACGTGCGAGGTGGCGGGGTCTCGCTTGAGCCGGTGGATCATGTCGAGCAGCGCCTTGGCGTGGCCGTGGGCCGTGTCGACGACCAGGACGTCGACGCCGGCCTCGACGAGCGCCGTCGCCCGGTCCCAGGAGTCGCCGAAGAAGCCGACGGCGGCACCGACGAGCAGGCGCCCCTGCGCGTCCTTGCTCGCGTGCGGGAACTGCTCGGACTTCACGAAGTCCTTGACCGTGATCAGGCCGCGCAGGTGACCGGTCTCGTCGACGAGCGGGAGCCGCTCCTTCTTGTGGCTGCGCAGCAGCTCGGCGGCGTCCTCGCGGTCGATGCCGACGGGGCCGGTGATCAGGGGCATCGGCGTCATAACCTCGCCGACCGTCTTCCGGGACCACTCGGCCAGGGGCACGAAGCGGAGGTCGCGGTTGGTGACGATGCCGAGCAGCTTGTCGTCACCGTCGACGACCGGAAGTCCGGAGACGCGGTACTCGCCGCAGATCTCGTCGAGCTCCTCGAGCGTCGCCTTCGGGGTGATCGTGATCGGGTTGGAGATGACACCGGTCTGCGTCCGCTTGACCAGGTCGACCTGGTACGCCTGGTCCTCGACCGACAGGTTGCGGTGGAGGATCCCGATGCCGCCCTCGCGGGCCATCGCGATCGCCATCCTGGCCTCGGTGACGGTGTCCATCGCCGCGGAGACCAGCGGGATGTTGAGCGAGATGCCACGAGTCAGTCGTGCCCTCGTGTCCACCTCGCTGGGGATGACGTCGGTCTCTCCCGGCAGCAGGAGGACGTCGTCGTACGTAAGACCCAGCGGTGCGAACTTCTCCGGTACACCAACGGCGTTGAGATCCATGAGGCCCTTCCTTGCGCCAGACGTCCCCATCCTAACGAGGACCCCCTGTGCGCACTCCAACGCGGACGGCCGTCCGGCGCTTCCCGATGGATGCTGCGGTCCTGGTCACTCCGAGGGCGCGCTCTGCGGCACCGTCAGACGGGGGAACCACCACGGTCGCTCACGGTCCTCGTCGCTCCCCCAGCCGCGCCCGTCACGGTCACCGTCACGGTCTCCACGGCCGTCACGGTCACCGCGCCCGTCACGGTCACCGCGCTCGTCACGGTCTCCCTCGCGAGGTCGGTCCACGCCGGGCTCACGGGGGTCGGACGGCCGGGGCGGCACCGGAGCGGGCGACTCGGCCCGTGGCGTGGTGGGCGCCGGTGACGGGCGGTCGTGACGAGAAGGCTTGTCGTCACGGTCGTTGTTGCGCGCCGGCCTCTCGTCGGCCGCGGAACGGTCGGCGACGGCGTCGGCACCCGCGCGTCCGCCGACGACACCGGGTGCGGTCGGCACCGCCGTGGGCGGGGCCGTCCTCGGCGCTCGCGCATCGCTCGTTCGAGGGTCGGCGAACCCCTCTCCCAGGCCGACCGCCCGGTCGACGACGAAGCGCAGCGGCGCCACGGGGTTGCCGGCGACCGCCTGACTCACGCCCATCGAGAGGACCACAGCGGCGGCCGCCCCGATCGTCGCGGCGCGCCGGGTGTGGCGGGTCGCGAGAGGCGGGACGTGGCGCCGCCGTGGGCCGACCCCGTGCAGCGGCTCGGCACGGTGATCCGGGGCCGCGGCGCCGTCTCGTGAGGTGGGGCGCTGGTCGAGGGCGACGGCGCGCCACGAGCCGAGACCCCGCAGGAGCGGGTCGTCCGGCGTGTCCCCGGCGAGCAGCGCCTCGATCAGCTCGTCGTCGCGGGCGACGGGGTCGTACCTGCTGCTCATGCCTGCACCTCGCCACGCGTGGCCTCGCGCGCACGGTGCAGCTCGCGCAGCCGCTGAAGCGCACGGTGCTGCGCGATGCGCACAGCCCCCGCGGTCATCCCCATGGTGAGACCGACGTCGGACGCGCTCAGCCCCATCGCGACCCGCAGCACGAGCACCTCACGGAGATGGTCGGGCAACGAGTCGAGGAGCTCGAGGACGTCCTTCGCCTCGAACCGGTCGAGAACCTCGCTCTCTGCCGAGGCCACCGCGCCACCCAGGTCGGGAACGGCCTCGACGAGGACGTGGCGGGACCGGTACGCGCTGCGTTGAGCGTCGGCGACCTTGCGGCTCCCGATGGCGTAGACGAACGCCTCGAAAGGGACGCCCTGGTCCTCGAACCTCGGCAGCGCCTGGAACACGGCGATGCAGATCTCCTGGGCGACGTCGTCGGCGAGCTGACCGCCGTCGCGGTAGCCGGCGAGCCTCGCCCGGCAGTAGCGGTGCGAGACCATCCGGACGTCACGCATCAGGGCGTCCATCACCTCGCTGTCACCCATCGCACGGTGGGCGAGATCGCTCAGGTCCGCCTCACCGGCGAGGTGGCTGGGGGGCATCGGTCGTGGTCCTCCGGGTCGGGCGGCGGACACAAGGGTCCGGGGGTGTGCGGGGAGCGCCCGAGCTGCGCCTCGCATCACCGTCCCACGTCCGTCCGCGACACGCCAGAGCCGACGCGCCGAAACGACGGACGGCCCGTCCCGGGAGAGGGACGGACCGTCCGGTCACGACGGATCGCGCCTGGCGGCGCGACGACGTCAGTGCGAGTGAGCGCCGTCGGCGGCGTCGTCGTCAGCGGGCTTCTCGACGACCAGGGTCTCGGTCGTGAGCAGCATCGCTGCGATCGATCCGGCATTGGCCAGCGCGGAACGCGTGACCTTCACCGGGTCGAGGACGCCCTGGGCCACCAGGTCGCCGTACTCGCCGGTCGCCGCGTTGTAGCCCTGGCCGCTCTCGCGGACCTTGGAGACCACGACGTAGCCGTTCTCTCCACCGTTCTCGGCGATCCAGCGCAGCGGCTCGACGGCCGACTTACGCACGATCGCCACACCGACGGCCTCGTCGCCCGAGAGACCGAGGTCTCCGTCGAGGACCGACACGGCGGTGACGAGAGCCGAGCCGCCACCGGCGACGATGCCCTCCTCGATGGCCGCGCGGGTCGCGGAGACCGCGTCCTCGATGCGGTGCTTCTTCTCCTTGAGCTCGACCTCGGTCGCGGCACCCACCTGGATGACGCAGACGCCGCCGGCGAGCTTGGCGAGGCGCTCCTGGAGCTTCTCGCGGTCCCAGTCGGAGTCGGTCGCCTCGATCTCGGCCTTGATCTGGTTGACCCGGGCCGAGACCTCGTCGTCCTTGCCGGCACCGTCGATGATCGTCGTGTCGTCCTTGGTGATGACGACGCGACGGGCGGTACCGAGGTCCTCGAGGCCGATCTGGTCGAGCTTCAGACCGAGGTCCGGGGTGACGACCTGCGCACCCGTGAGGACCGCGATGTCCTGCAGCATCGCCTTGCGGCGGTCACCGAACGCCGGAGCCTTCACCGCGACCGACGAGAACGTGCCGCGGATCTTGTTGACGACCAGCGTCGACAGCGCCTCGCCGTCGACGTCCTCGGCGATGATGAGCAGCGCCTTGCCCGCCTGGACGACCTTCTCCAGCAGCGGCAGGAGGTCGGCGATCGCCGAGATCTTGCCCTGGTTGACGAGGATGTAGGGCTCGTCGAGGACGGCCTCCATGCGCTCGGTGTCGGTCACCATGTACGGCGAGAGGTAGCCCTTGTCGAACTGCATCCCCTCGGTGAACTCGAGGTCGGTGCCCATGGTGTTGGACTCCTCGACGGTGATGACACCGTCCTTGCCGACCTTGTCGAAGGCGTCCGCGATGAGCCCGCCGATGTGGGCGTCACGCGCGGAGATGTTGGCGACGTGCGCCATGTCCTGCTTGTCGTCGACGTCGCGGGCCAGCTCGAGGAGCCGCTCCGAGACGGCCTCGACGGCCTTGTCGATGCCGCGCTTGAGCGCCATCGGGTTGGTGCCGGCGGCCACGGCGCGCAGGCCCTCGTGGACCATCGCCTGGGCGAGCACGGTCGCCGTGGTGGTGCCGTCGCCGGCGATGTCGTTGGTCTTGGTGGCGACTTCCTTGGCGAGCTGGGCGCCGAGGTTCTCGAACGGGTCGTCGAGCTCGACCTCACGCGCGACGGTGACACCGTCGTTGGTGATCGTCGGCGCGCCCCACTTCGAGTCGAGCACGACGTAACGGCCCTTGGGGCCGAGGGTGACCTTGACGGTGTCGGCCAGGATGTCGACGCCACGCTCGAGCGATCGACGAGCGCTCTCGTCGAACTCAAGAATCTTGGGCATGGGGATCCTTCTGGGTTGTGTCGGGCCCGGAGCCGAGCCCGTGAGCGGCGGACGAGGAAGCCCGCCCCAACGGCCTGAGACCGCTGGGGCGAGCGACGTCGCTACTTCTCGATGACCGCGAGGACGTCACGCGCCGACAGGATCAGGAACTCCTGGCCGTCGTACTTGACCTCGGTGCCGCCGTACTTGCTGAAGACGACGACGTCGCCGACCTTGACGTCGACGGGGATGCGCTCGTCGCCGTCCTCGTTGAAGCGACCCGGACCGACGGCCAGGACCTCGCCCTCGGTGGGCTTCTCCTTGGCGGTGTCCGGGATGACCAGACCCGAGGCAGTGGTCTGCTCCGCCTCGAGAATCTTGACGACGATACGGTCCTCGAGCGGCTTGATGGTGACCGACACTTGTCGACCTCCCCTTTCGGTGTGACCCCGTACGCGGTTCTCACCCGTACGACATGACTGGGAATGTGGTCCTACGGAGGTGCTTGCGGGACACGCCGTCGCGGGGATCGTGCGCCACTGCACCGTTAGCACCCAGGATACGAGAGTGCTAACCCCCACCGTAGAACGGGGTTAGCACTCGGTCAAGCAGAGTGCCAATAGAGGGCGCTGGGAGACTGGAAGCATGGACCTCGCGACGTTCGACCTGCTCCGCGCGACGGAGGGTCGGCAGGTCCTCCGGGAGGCGACGGAGGCGTACGGTCACGTGGGCGATCTCGCGCTCGGGACGCGTCTGCGCGCCGCCGGGCATCCGCCGGACCTCGTCGCCGCGGCGATCGGGCAGGTCGCGCTGCGCCGGCGCGCAGCGGCCAAGCTGGGGGCAGACGCGGGCGTGATGTACTTCCTGCCGGACGCCCTGGAGCAGGCGACCCGCGCGGGCGTCTCGGCCCACCGCGCCGAGCGGCTCCATGCGCTCGGCCCCCGCACACTGGTCGACCTGGGATGCGGCATCGGCGCCGACCTCGTCGCGTTCGCGCGCGCGGGCCTGGACGTGCACGGCGTCGAGCTCGAGCCCGTCCGCGCCGCGATGGCACGCGAGAACCTCGCCGCGCTCGGGCTGCCGGGGACGATCGAGGTCGGGGACGCCACCACGGTCGACACGTCCCCGTACGACGTCGCCTTCGTCGACCCGGCCCGCCGCGACGGCCGCGGCCGCACCTTCGACCCGTCGGCCTTCAGCCCGCCGTGGCCCTTCGTCGAGACGCTGCTCGCGGGGCACGGTGTCGCCAAGGTCCTCCCGGGGATCGCCCACGACCTGGTGCCGGAGGGCGTCGAGGCGGAGTGGGTCAGCGAGCGGGGCGACCTCGTCGAGGCATGCCTGTGGGGGCGCGCGTTCGCCGGCACCAGACGGCGTGCGACCGTCCTCGGCAGGCACGGTCGGGCAACGCTCACCGAGTCGGACGCGCCTGAGGACGTGCTGGTCGACGACCCTGGCGAGTGGTGGTACGAGCCGGACGACGCCGTCATCCGCGCGGGTCTCGTGACCGCGGTCGCCGCACTGACCGGAGGCTGGCTGGTCGACCCGCACATCGCGTACGTCTCCAGCGCACGGTGCGTCACCACCCCGTACGCGCGGGCCTTCCGTGTGGTCGAGGAGCTGCCGTACCGCGAGAAGCAGCTGCGCGCCGCGCTCCGGGCGCGCGACGTCGGCACGCTGACCGTCAAGAAGCGGGGCGTCTCCGTGGTCCCAGAGGTGCTCGTGAAGCGGCTGCGCCTCACCGGGTCGGTCACCGCGACCGTGATCCTCACCCGGGTCCGTGGCGAAGGGCGGGCCTACCTGGTCGAGCCGGTCAGCGCACCCCCCGCATCTGCTTGAGCACCCACGGGCTGATCGCGGCGAGCGCCAGGCCGATCGCGACCGCCACCGCCCCGAGGATCCCGAAGTAGCGGCCTTCCTGCCCGGCGTCGAAGAGGCGGGTGTACTGCTTCGCCAGCGTCCCGGACAGCGCGCTGCCCAGCGAGACGGAGAGGAAGAACAGGGCCACCATCTGGGTCTGGAACGCCTGCGGCGCGAGCTTGGTCGACACCGACAGGCCGACCGGCGAGATGAGCAGCTCCGCGATCGTGAACACCAGCAGGATCAGCACCATGGCCATCAGCGGCACAGAGCCCGGAGCGGCGTTCGCGAACGGCAGGAACAGCAGGAACCCGATGCCCATCACCACCGCTCCCCCGGCGAACTTGATCGGGGTCGACGGCTGGCGTGCTCCGAGCCGGGTCCACAGCGCCGCGAACACACCGGCGAGCACGATGATGTAGACGGGGTTGATCGAGTTCACCCACGCCACGGGCACCTCCCATCCGAGGACGTCCCGGTCGAGCTGCTTGTCGGCGTAGATCGGCACGACGGTGAACTGCTGCTGGTAGAGCGCCCAGAACGCGGTGCTCGTCACGAACAGCGGGATGAAGGCAACGACGCGTGAGCGCTCGGCCGAGGTGATCCGCCGGCTCGACAAGATCACCGCGAAGTACGCGACCGAGGCCAGCAGCACCGTCCACACGACCACGTCGGACAGGTTCTCGGCCGTGAGGAGCCCGGTCAGCGCGGCGCCGGCGATCACCGCCACGAGGCCGACGGCGACCACGATCCAGCGCAGGTACTGCGAGACGGGGAGCGGGCGGGGCACGACCCGGGCCTCCGGAGGGATCCGGTGCCGCCCCATCACGTACTGGACGAGACCGATCGTCATGCCGATCGCGGCCAGCCCGAAGCCGTAGTGGAAACCCAGCTCGGTCTGCGCGAGACCGGTCAGCAGCGGCCCGAGAAACGCGCCGAGGTTGATGCCGAGGTAGAACAGCGAGAACCCGCCGTCTCGCCGCGGGTCGCCGGCGTCGTACAGGGTCCCGACCATCGACGTCGCGTTTGCCTTGACGCCCCCGCTGCCGAGCGCGATGCAGACCAGTCCGACGCCGACTCCGGCCAGGCCCGGCACCACGGCGAGGGAGAGGTGTCCGACGACGATGACGACGGCGCTGAAGAACAGCACCCGCTCCTCACCGAGAAGCCTGTCGGCCAGCCACGCGCCGAGGATCGTCGAGAGGTAGACCAACCCGCCGTAGGCACCGACGATGCTCGTCGCCGCCCCCTCGTCGAGCCCGAGCCCACCGCGCGAGGCGGAGTAGTAGAGGTAGATCGCGAGAATGCCCTGCATCCCGTAGAACGAGAAGCGCTCCCACATCTCGACGCCGAACAGCGTCGCCAGCGGCCGCGGGTGCCCGAAGAACGAGCGGTCGGTATGGCTGTCGTACGCGGTCGGCGTCTGCCTCCCCATCGCTTCACGGTCGCAGCGGGTGGACGATCCGGCCAGCCCATGCTGATACCTCGCCTGGACGCACCAGTGGCGGGGCGCCCCTCACGGCGCCCCGCCACCAGCGGTCATCGATGGCTGTCAGCACATGCTGTCAGCCTCCAGCTGTCAGCCCTTGACGTGCAGCAGCAGCTTGCAGGCGAGCCACTTGAGCCACTTGATCGGCTCACGGAACGGGTTCGGCTGCGGGCCGCACTTGTCGACCGGCGGCTGATCCACCTTCTTGACGGTGACGGTCACCGTGCCGGTGTCCGTTCCGCCCTTGCCGTCGTCCACCGTGTAGGTGAACGTGTCGGTGCCGGAGAACCCGGCGTTGGGCGTGTAGGTGACGTTCGCACCCGTGCCCGTCACGGTGCCGTTGGCCGGCCTGCCGTACGAGTACGCGAGCGTGTCACCGTCGGCGTCCGCGCCCTTGAGCACGATCGCGACCGCCTTGCCCTGATCGGTCGTCGCCGACACGTCACCCGCGGTGGGCGGCGTGTTCGTCGGCGGGTCCACGACCTCGTTCACCGTCACGGTCACCGTGCCCGTCGCCTCGTCCTGACCGTCGGAGACGGTGTAGTCGAAGGTGTCGGTGCCGGAGAAGCCGTCAGCAGGCGTGTACGTCACGGTCGGACCGTCACCGGTCACCGTGCCGTTGGCCGGCTGCTCGTACGAGTAGGTGAGGTCGTCACCGTCGGCGTCAGCGCCCGCGAGCTCGACCTCGACGGCCTCGCCCTCGTCGGTCGTGGCAGCCACGTCACCCGCGGTCGGCGGCGTGTTGGTCACGACCTCGTTCACCGTCACGGTCACCGCGGCGGAGGCGGAGTCCTGACCGTCGGAGACGGTGTAGGAGAAGATGTCCTCACCGGAGAACCCGTCGTTCGGCGTGTACGTCACGGTCGGGCCGTCACCGGTCACCGTGCCGTTGGCCGGCTGCGTGTAGGTGTAGGTGAGGTCGTCACCGTCGGCGTCAGCACCCTCGAGGGTGACCTCCACCGACTGACCCTGGTCGGTCGTCACGCTCACGGCACCGGCGGTCGGGGGCGTGTTGTCGTCCACCTCGTTGACCGTGATGGCCACGGTCGCGGTGTCGGTACCACCGTTGCCGTCGTCGACGGTGAAGGTGAACGCGTCGTTGCCGACGAAGCCGTCCTCGGGGGTGTAGGTCACCGACGGTCCGTCGCCGGTCACCGTGCCGTTCTCCGGCTGCGTGTAGCTGTACGTCAGGTCGTCACCGTCGGGATCGCTCGCCGACAGCGTGATGTCGACCGGCGTTCCCTCGTCGGTGGTCGCCGTCCCGTCCAGTGCGACCGGCGCGGCGTTCGGCTGCTCGCCGACCGTCACGGTCACGGTGCCCGTGGCCTCGTCCTCCCCGTCGGACACGGTGTACGTGAACGAGTCGGTGCCGGAGAACCCAGCGTTGGGGGTGTACGTGACGTTCGCGCCGGACCCGCTGACCGTGCCGTTGGCAGGCTGCCCGTACGAGTACGTGAGCTCGTCACCATCGGGGTCCGCACCCTCGAGGGTGACGTCGACCGGGGTGCCGTAGGCCGTCTCGGCAGAGACGTCCCCGGCGGTCGGCGGCTCGTTCACGTCCGGTGCCACGATCGGGATCGCACCGAAGACGTCGTCGGTGCCGTTGATCGAGCAGCGCATCGTGACCGCGCCCTCGCCGCCCACAAGCTC
>Ga0233375_1000450_pt1 | contig 22336 bp, 17 predicted proteins | sample ElkDunMinimDraft_10_FD_191539 | JGI IMG/M metagenome (GOLD analysis project Ga0233375, IMG submission 191539) | Fecal eukaryotic communites from dung pellets of Tule Elk in California, USA - Elk Dung E16 | ecosystem: Host-associated > Mammals > Digestive system > Large intestine > Fecal | place... | reverse complement strand
GTGCAGGGCAGGCTCCTCCTCGTCGAGGGCGACGGCGGTGTGACCGGTGTGGCCTGAGCAGCCCGAGGACCTCCGGGGCCGCCCTGCCCCCGGCCTCCGCTCCGGCCTCCGCCCACGACAGCTCGCCCGGCCCGCTGATCCCCCGTATCGGGGCTACCGTGAAGAGGGTGGCTCCACGACGACGTGAGCGCGACCCCCACGCCGTCGAGCTGGTCGAGGTGGCCGAGCTCGACGACGACTCGGACGCGGGACACGCAGCGGCCGGCGACCGGGGAGCCGACCCCCCGCACGATCCCGGTGGACCCCGCGGGAGCGGGGCCGGGGACCGGGGGCGCCCCCACCGGACGAGCACGCTCGGCCTCGTGCTGGTCGTGGGTGCCGTCCTGCTCGCCTGTGGCGTGGCCGTCTCGTTCGTGGTCGGCCAGGCGACCGAGGGGGACAGGGCCGACCGGGTGGCCGCCCAGGTGGGAGGCCTGCGGCCGGTCGCGGACGACCCGGGGCCGGTGTGGCGCGCACCTGCGGGGAACGGGCGGCCCGCCGCCACCGAGGGGCAGGTGGTGCTCGTCGGGTCCGACGGCGTCGTCACCGCTCGCGACGTGACGACCGGCCAGGAGGTGTGGACCGCCGACCTCCCCGCCGGACGGACGACGTGCGGCCCGGACCTGTTCGACCCGCAGGCCCCTCGCTCCCCGCTCGTGTGCGTCACGGCGCGCGGAGCCGCCACCGAGCCCGGCAGACCCGACGACGGGTCTCCGCTCCTCGTGACGGTCCTGGACGGGTCCGGCCGGACGCTGGGGGCCAGGGGCCTGGCCGGCAGGACCGACGCCGCCGCGCCGCTCGCGGGCGGCCGGGTCGCGACGGCGGTGCACCAGGACGGTGAGGTCGTCGTGACGTGGGAGAGCGCGCTCGACGGAGCCGTCGAGCAGGTCCGGACCGTCCGGACCCGCGACGACGCACCGGACCCTGTCGACGCCGTCGGGGGCTGGGGGGACCCAGGCGCGCGCACGGCCACCGTGACGGACGGCCGGGTCGAGCTGGTGGCTGCGCGCGGGATGCTGCACGTCCGCTCGGACGACTCGTCCGCGACCTTCGACGCCGCGGGTGAGCCGGTCGTCGAGCGTGAGCGCTCGGCGCAGCGCCGCGGCTGGTTGGCTCCCGGCGCGCTCCCCGGCGGACGGTCGGCCACGGTCGTGGAGGATCGAGGGACGGACCGCGAGGACCGCGTCGAGGTGTCCGAACCCGAGGGTCGCGGGGGGTTCGCCCTCGCGGGGGAGCCGTTCCTGCCCGAGGTCACCGACGGGACCGTCCCCGAGGTGCTCGTGCTGCGGATGCCCGGCTTCACGGGCTACGACGCCAGCACGGGCCGCATGCTCTGGCACCGTGAGGAGTGGCCCGAGGTCCACTGGCTCCAGACGGCCGACGTCGTCGTGGTCGAGTCGGGTTCGCGCCTCCTGGCGTTCGAGTCCGGGAGCGGCCGGGGGCTGTGGCAGCGCTGGTTGTCGACCGAGATCGTGCGGGCCTTCACCGACGGTGACTCCCTGCTGCTCGCCACGGTCGGCGACCGGACCGGCGAGACCGGGGAGTCCGGCACCGCCTCCACGACCGTCCTGTCCGTGAACCTGATCGACGGCCGTCTCGAGTGGCGCCGGACGCTCGACGGACCGGACCAGGACGTCGGCGCGGTGCAGGGCCTGCTGGTCGCCGTGAGCGGGACCGAGGTCGTGCGCCTGGGGCGGCGGCGCGCAGGGGCGAAGTGGGAGACTTGAGCCATCGGTGATCTACCGGTAGAAACTGACGGGGCCGTCGTGGCCTGATCCGGTGCTCGACCCACACCGAGCCCGGGGTGATCTGTAGGGAGAACGCGATGACCAACGAGACCGATCCGGGGCCGCACCCTGATCGCCAGGGTGCGCCCGTGACGAGCACCGCTGACGAGAAGAAGTCGTCGCACGAGGCGACGGACCGACCCGCGCCGCGCACGACCGAGCAGAGCCCCGACCCCTCCTCCGGGCCCGACCTCTCCTCCGGACCCAACCCCTTCGCGGGGATCCCCGTGAGCGACTACGTGCGCGACGGCGTCGCGGCCCTGCTGCTGTTCGTGTCCCTGACCATGCCGTGGGACCTCGGCCACAAGTCGTCGGACAAGGTCGAGGTCATCCTCGTCACCGTCCTGTCGCTGCTCTCTCTCGCCCTGCCCTACCTCGCGCGGACCGGAGTGCTGCCCACGACGTGGACCGTGCACACGACCCGTCTCGCACGCCTCGTGGCGAACGCGCCGTTCGTGCTCGTGGCGCTGGTGTACATCGTCCTCGACCTCGTGAACCGGGCAGGCGACAACGACTGGGGCGGCATCGGGACGGGGCTCGCGCTGGGCCTCGCCGGCGCGCTCCTGGCGGCCCAGCCCCGGCAGGCGGAGCTCGGTCCGGTCGACCAGGACCAGGCAGTCTCCCGGACCTGGTCGCTGGTCCTCGCGGTGATCACGGGCCTCGCGCTGCTCGGTGCCCTGGTCGCGTTCGTCCTGACCTTCACGCTCGACCTGACGGCGCTCGCGGTCCTCGGGCTGCTGGTCGGCACGGCCATGACGGTCGCCCTGGTCGGGTGGCCCGTGTGGGGGGTGCTGCTGCGGCACGACGAGAGCTGGCGGCTCGTGCTCGTCGGGCTCGGTATCGCCCTGGTGGTGCTCTTCGTCCTGAACACCAGCAACCCGCTCGTCAGCCTCGACACGTTCTCGTTCGGGCGCTTCGGCCTGCTGCTCGTGCCCGCTGCGGCGGTCGTGGCGTCCTCGCCCGCACTGGCCCGCACCACCCGCTCGTCGTCACGCGTGGGGACCTGGGTCGCGGTCGCGGTGCACGCGTTCGACCTCGTCGTCGTCCTCGCTGCCGGAACGGCCCTGACCGGCGTGCTCGCTCTCGCGGCCGGCGGGCGCGGTGCGGTCCTGATCCTCTCGATCGTCTTCGGGCTGCTGTCGGTGGCGGTCGCGCTCGTCGCACGACGCTCGCTCGCTCGCGACGCGGTGGCGGGCCGGAGCCTTGCGCTCGGGGCCGCGGGCGTCGTCGCCATCCTCGGGATCGTGCTCCTCATCGTCGCGACGAACCAGTCCGGCGCGAGCTTCGGCACGACCATGCTCCTGCTCGCCTACGGGCTGCCCCTCGTCGTCGTCTTCGCTCTGACGGTCCCCGCGGAGGTCCGGACGCACTTCGCCGAGAACCGGCCCTCGGCGCTCGCCGAGGCCGCGCCGAGCGCGTACGTCTGGCAGCCCCCGGCTCCTCGGCCCGTGCGCCCCAAGCCGGCTCCCGAGCCGGCTGCGGGCCCGTACGGCAGCGGCAGCTACGCGACCGGCCCGGACGGGTACGGTCCCGCTGCGGGCGAGCAGACGCAGACGCCCCAGCCCGCGGAGGCCTCCGCGCAGCCCGCGCCTGCCGAGCCTGCGCCTGCCGAGCCCGCGCCTGCCGAGCCCGCGGCCCAGTCGCGGACGCAGTCGCCGCACGTCCGCTACCAGCCCCAGGCCGAGCCGCAGCAGCCGGCCCGGCCGGCCCAGCAGCAGGCGCAGACCCAGCAGCCGGCCCAGCCTGCCCGCCAGGAGCAGCAGCCGCAGTCCCGTCCGGTCGAGCAGTACCAGCCGACGCAGGTGCTGCCTGCTCAGGGCAACCAGGCGGCGTACCCGGTGCAGCCCGTCGTCCCGGAGCGCTCGGGCTACGCGGCCCGCCCGGGCTACGCGGCACCGGCCGTGGGTGACACGGCTGTGCTGCCGCCCTACCAGGACCCGCAGCCGGCGGGGTTCAGCGCCGCTCAGGCACTGGACCCGTCCACCCCGCTCGAGGTCCTGGCGCAGATCGTCCAGGAGGCTCCGCACCTGCGGCCCCAGGTCGCGGCGAACCCGTCGACGTACCCGGCCCTGCTCGAGTGGCTCGGCAACCTCGGGGACCCGGCCGTCGACGCCGCCCTGCGTTCGCGCGGTCGCTGACCCGCCTGATGTCGCCCGGAGGCGGGCTGACGGTGTCGCGTGAGCGGCACCGTCGGCCCGCCTCTGGCGTGTCATCCACCGGGACGTCCCGGACCATGGCCCGCGACGGGGGTATGGTGACACCGTGCACGTGACGCAGCTGCTCCTCCTTCGTTGCCGCGACGAGGCCCTCTAGGCCGCTCCCTCGTCGCGGTGGTTGGTGTGCCGGCTGAACAGCACCGACGAAGAGATCGCGAAGGACATGATGAGCACCACGGCGCAGACCCCCCAGACCAGCTCCCGCTCCGCACAGCAGCCGTCCGGCATGCCTGTGCACAAGTACGAGCCCTTCCACGCGCAGCTCGAGGTGTCGCTGCCGGACCGGACCTGGCCCGACAAGCGGATCGAGAAGGCGCCGCGCTGGTGCGCGGTCGACCTGCGGGACGGCAACCAGGCCCTGATCGAACCCATGAACGCCGAGCGCAAGCTCAAGATGTTCCAGCTGCTCGTCGAGATGGGCTACAAGGAGATCGAGGTCGGCTTCCCGTCGGCCTCGCAGACGGACTTCGACTTCGTGCGCCTGCTCATCGAGGACGGTCACATCCCGGACGACGTCGTGATCCAGGTCCTGACCCAGTCGCGCGAGCACCTGATCGCTCGGACGTACGAGTCGTTGCGCGGGGCGAAGCAGGCGATCGTGCACCTGTACAACTCGACGTCGCGGCTCCAGCGCGACGTCGTGTTCCGCACGGACCGCGCGGGCGTCGTCGCGATCGCGGTCAACGGGGCCAAGCTGTGCCGCAAGTTCGAGGAGACCATCCCGGAGACCGCGGTCTTCTACGAGTACTCGCCCGAGTCCTACACGGGCACCGAGCTCGAGTTCGCGGTGGAGATCTGCAACGAGGTCATCGAGGTCTTCGAGCCGACCCCCGAGCGCAAGGTCATCATCAACCTGCCTGCGACGGTCGAGATGGCGACGCCCAACGTGTACGCCGACTCGATCGAGTGGATGAACCGGCACCTGGCGCACCGCGAGAACGTCGTCCTGTCGCTGCACCCCCACAACGACCGGGGGACGGCCGTGGCTGCCGCGGAGCTCGGCTACCAGGCCGGTGCGGACCGCATCGAGGGCTGCCTGTTCGGCAACGGCGAGCGCACGGGCAACGTCTGCCTGGTGACGCTCGGCATGAACCTGTTCAGCCAGGGCATCGACCCGCAGATCGACTTCTCCGACATGGACCGCATCCGGCGCACGGTCGAGCACTGCAACCAGATCGCGGTCCACGAGCGTCACCCGTACGCGGGGGACCTGGTGTTCACCGCGTTCTCCGGGTCGCACCAGGACGCGATCAAGAAGGGCCTGGACGCCATGGCCGCCGAGGCCGAGGCCGCGGGCAAGGGCGTCGACGACCTGGTCTGGGGAGTGCCGTACCTGCCGATCGACCCGAAGGACGTCGGGCGGTCGTACGAGGCCGTCATCCGGGTCAACTCCCAGTCGGGCAAGGGCGGCATCTCCTACCTGCTGCAGTCCGAGCGTCACCTGGACCTGCCGCGCCGCCTGCAGATCGAGTTCTCGCGCGTCGTGCAGGCCTACACGGATGCGGGTGGCCAGGAGGTCACGGGCGAGGACATCTGGCGGATCTTCTCGGACGAGTACCTGCCTGCCGACACCGGCTCGGGCCTGGAGCCGTGGGGACGCCTGACGCTGCGCGGCACACGGGCGGCCTCGTCCGAGGACGGCCCGGACACCCTCGCGGTGGACGTGCTGGACCGCGGCGAGCACCTGACCCTGGACGGCTCGGGCAACGGTCCGGTCGCAGCGTTCGTCGACGCCATCGCCCGGGTCGGTGTCGAGGTCCGCGTGCTGGACTACGCCGAGCACGCGCTCTCCGAGGGCGGCGACGCGACGGCGGCGGCGTACGTCGAGTGCCAGGTGGGCGACGACGTGCTGTGGGGCGTGGGGATCGACCCGTCGATCACCACGGCCTCGCTCAAGGCGATCGTCTCGGCCGTGAACCGCGCGGAGCGCGCGCAGGGCTGACGCGGCGGACGTCGACCACGGGTCCCGTGCCGGGCAGGCACGGGACCCGCGGTGCGTCCGGGGGCGTGCTGGTGGTGCGTCCGGGAGGGCGGCCCGCGCTCGCGCGTCCCCGTCACCTTCGGGGGTTCGTGCACCGGGACGTCGGTGGCATGGCGGACAATGGGGGAGTGGTCCTCTACCGAGACGAAGCGATCGTGCTGCGCGCCCAGAAGCTGGGCGAGGCCGACCGCATCGTCACCCTCCTCACTCGCGAGAACGGCAAGGTCCGTGCCGTGGGCAAGGGCGTGCGTCGCACGTCCTCGCGTTTCGGCGCCCGCCTCGAACCTTTCATGTTCGTCGACGTCCAGCTCCACGTGGGCAGGTCGCTCGACGTCGTGACGCAGGCCGAGACCGTGGGGCCGTACGCGCGCGCGATCTGCGCGGACTACGGCCTGTACACCGCCGGTGCCGCGATGCTGGAGACGGCCGACCGGCTCGTGGAGGCCGAGAAGGAGCCCGCGGTCCAGCAGTTCTGGCTGCTCGCCGGAGCGCTGCGGTCCCTCGCGGGCCACGCGCACGCGCCGAGCCTGGTGCTGGACTCCTACCTCCTGCGGGCGTTCGCGGTCGCGGGGTGGGCGCCCAGCTTCACCGACTGCTCGCGCTGCGGCGAGCCCGGCCCGCACCGGTCGTTCGCGGTGGCCCTGGGCGGCGCCGTCTGCTCGCGGTGCCGTCCGCCGGGGTCGACCTCCCCGGCCCCGGAGACCTTCTCCTTGCTCGCGGCCCTGCTGGCGGGCGAGTGGGACGTGGCGGACGCGTCGGACGTGCGTCACCGCAAGGAAGCCAGCGGCCTCGTGGCCGCGTACAGCCAATATCACCTGGAGAGAACGTTGCGATCACTGCGGATGGTGGAACGAGACGAGGCGGTCACGCCGAGGGCCGGGGGCCAGGACTGATGGGCCGACCGATCCAGCCGCCCCCGCCGCACCCGTCGGGGGCGGTGGCCCCCAAGATCCCGGCCCGGTTCGTGCCGAACCACGTCGCCATCGTCATGGACGGCAACGGCCGGTGGGCCAACGAGCGCGGGCTGCCGCGCACCGAGGGGCACAAGGCGGGGGAGGCGGCGCTGCTCGACGTCGTGGCGGGCGCGGTCGAGATCGGCGTCAAGCACGTCTCGGCGTACGCCTTCTCGACCGAGAACTGGAAGCGTTCGCCCGAGGAGGTCCGTTTCCTCATGCAGTTCAACCGGGACGTCATCCGGCGTCGGCGCGACGAGATGAGCAGCTGGGGCGTGCGCATGCGCTGGGCGGGGCGTCGCCCGCGCCTGTGGGGCTCGGTCATCAAGGAGCTCGAGGACGCCGAGCGGCTGACCAAGGACAACGACACCTGCACCCTGACGATGTGCGTGAACTACGGCGGGCGCGCGGAGATCGCGGACGCGGCGCAGGCCATCGCCCGCGAGGTCGCGGCGGGGCGGCTCGACCCCAAGAAGGTCAGCGAGAAGACCGTGGCGAAGTACCTCGACGAGCCCGACCTGCCCGACGTGGACCTGTTCCTGCGCTCGTCGGGCGAGCAGCGGACGTCGAACTTCATGATCTGGCAGGCCGCGTACGCGGAGATGGTCTTCCTGCCCGAGCACTGGCCCGACGTCGACCGGCGGAGCCTGTGGCGGGCGGTCGAGGAGTACGCGAGCCGTGATCGTCGCTACGGCGGGGCGGTCGACCGGGCGGCCGAGCCGGCCGACCTGCCCTGACGAGGCGCGGGGCGCGCGTCGAGGTGGAGGCGCTCGGGCCGCCACCTCGCTGTGCGCCCCGCAGAGCGCGCCGTCCCTGCCCGCTGCCCGCTGCGCGTGCCCGTCCACCTGCGGATGTCGGTGCCGCTCGTTAGCCTGCCGGGTATGACGCTCTCGATCGGTATGGTCACGGTGGACTCGACCGACCCGCGCCCGCTGGCGCAGTGGTGGGCCCGGCAGACGGGCGGTCGGGTGGTCGACGAGGCGGACGGCTGGTTCCTCGAGGTCGTCCCCGCGCAGGACGGCAAGGGCCCGGTCCTGGGCTTCCAGAAGGTGCAGGACCCGACGCCCGGCAAGAACAGGCTCCACCTCGACGCCTCGACGACGGACCGCGCGGCGGAGGTCTCCCGCCTCCTCGCGGACGGTGCGTCGCTGGTCGCCGAGCACACCATCCCGGGCTACCGGTGGTCGGTGCTCGCGGACCCGCAAGGCAACCAGTTCTGCGTGGGCGAGGCGGACGAGAGCGCGACCGCGATCTCCTGAGGGGTCAGCCCCGCTCGCTGCCCGGCCTCGTGCGGGGCTGCCCGCTCTCGGTGCGGCCCGCGCCCCCTGGGCCGGGGGCGTCGTCCTGCGCGTCGAGCAGCAGGTCGGCCACGTCGCCGAACGGGTTGCTCCCGGTCGTGGCGTCCGGGCCGCCCGCGGGCGCCACGGTGCCCGACGGCGTCGCGCGGGCCCCGGGCTCGTCGCCGCCCTGCGAGACGCGCGCCTGGCGACGACGGCGCGAGGCCACGACGATCCAGGTCACGAGCGCCACGACGAGCAGCACGAGCGCCGCCAGCCCGACGGGGCTGCTGGCCGCGAGGAGCACCGCCGCGTTGAAGGTCGCGATCCCGACCGTCGTCCAGATGGCTGCCCAGATGGCGCAGCCGGGCAGCAGGGCGGCCAGATAGCGGGAGAAGCGCATGCGCGTGTAGCCGGCGGTGAGGTTGATGACGGTCTGGACCCCGACGGTGAAGAAGGACAGCGTGACCGCGATCGGCCCCCACCGGTTGATCGTGGCGACGGCCCGCTGCGCGCGTGCGCCGTCGAGGCGCTGGGCCCACCGGGTGTTGCCCGTCCCGCGAGCCACCCCGCGCCCGACCCAGTACGTCGCCTGGGCGCGCGCGAACACGATGGCGAACGCCGCGGCGTAGATGACCCAGTAGGGGACGCCGTCGATCGTGAAGATCCCGCTCGACTCCCCGGCCGCGGTGACGCCCACCGCGCTCGCCGGCGCGTACGCCGAGGTGGCGATCGACGTGGCCGGACCCCAGGCCAGCAGGGCTGCGCTCACGACGTCCGTCCCGCGCGGCACGCCTCGCACGTGCCGAAGAGCTCGATGGTGTGGGTGATGTCCGTGAAGCCGTGGGCTGCGCCCACCTGGGAGGCCCAGGTCTCGACGGTCGGGCCGTCGATCTCCACGGCCGTGCCGCACCCGCGGCACACCAGGTGGTGGTGGTGCTCGCTGCGTTCGCACTTGCGGTAGAGGCTCTCGCCGTCCTCGGTGCGCAGCACGTCCACGAGCCCGCCCTCGGCCAGGGTCTGCAGGGTGCGGTAGACGGTCGCCAGACCGACGGCGTCGCCGCGGGCGCGCAGCAGCTCGTGGAGCTGTTGCGCGCTGCGGAAGTCCGGCAGGTCCTCCAGGGCCTCGGAGACCGCCGTCCGCTGACGGGTCATGCGCTGCATCGCTCGCCACCTTCCACGTGGACGTCGTCGGGGATGTCGGGGTGCGGGTCGTGCGCCGTGCGCGGCCTGCGCCGCACGAGCACGGGTCGCAGGACCGCCACGACCGCGTACAGCGCGATCGCCAGGACGACGATCGTGGCCCCCGGGGACAGAGTCTGCCAGTACGTGATGGACAGCCCGACCACGCAGACCACCACGCCGATGACCATGGCCAGCGCCATGGTCCGGCGGAACGAGATGGTCACGAGCTGGGCGATCGCGACGGGCACGATCATGAGCGCGCTGACGAGCAGCAGACCGACGACCCGCATGGCCACCGTCACGGTCAGGGCGGCGATGACGGCGATCGCGATGTTCAGGGCCCGGACGGGCAGGCCCGAGGCCCGCGCGAACTCCTCGTCGTAGCTCACCGCGAACAGGGCTGCGCGCAGTCCCATGCCGACGGCCAGGATCAGCACGCCCAGGACCAGGGTCAGCCACAGGTCGGTCGGGGAGACGCTCGAGATCGAGCCGAACAGGTACTGCATGAGGTTGCCCGAGCTGCCGCCCGCGACCCCGATGAGCAGGACCCCGCCCGCGATGCCGCCGTAGAACATCAGGGCCAGGGCCACGTCGCCGCTCGTGCGGCCGCGCTCGCGCACGATCTCGATGACGACCGAGCCGATCACGGCCGCGACCACGGCGCCGGGGATCGCGAGGGCGTCGTCGGGCACGACGCCCATGGCGCCGCCCACCAGCCACCCGAGGGCCACGCCCGTGAGGGCGACGTGCCCGATCCCGTCGCCCAGCAGCGAGAGCTTGCGCTGCACGAGGTAGGTGCCCATGACGGGGGCCGTGACACCGACCAGCACGGCGGCGATCAGGGCGCGCTGCATGAAGGGGTCGGTGAGCATCACGACCAGCTCGTCGAGGGCGTTCACGAGGCGGCTCCACGGTCGGTGCGGGTGGGGGCGGGGGCGTGGCGGGTGAGCGGGGCGTCGGTCAGGCCCATGTCGATCCCGGTGGAGAGGCCCTGCTGGGAGTCGTGCGGGTGCAGGTGCTCGTGGTCCGGCCCGGCGTGCGCCGCCGTGGCGTGCGGAGGTTCGCCGTCGTGCACCACGAGCCCGTGACGCAGGACCACGCAACGCTGGATGAGGGGTGCGAGCGCGCCCAGCTCGTGCAGGACGACCAGGACCGTCATGCCGCCGCGCGTGAGCTCGGCGAGCGTCGCGGCGAACGCCTCCTGGCTGGGCTGGTCCACGCCTGCGACGGGTTCGTCGAGGATGAGCAGCTCGGGGCTGCGGGCCAGTGCGCGGGCGATGAGCACGCGCTGCTGCTGGCCGCCCGAGAGCTCGTGCACGGCGCTCTGCGCCCGGTCGGCGAGGCCCACGCGGTCGAGCGCCTCGCGCGCCGTGGCGCGCCAGCCGCGCGGCAGGCGGACGCGGCGGCCGTGGAGCAGTCCTGAGGCGACGACCTCCTCGGCCGTCGAGGGGACCCCGGTCTGCGCCGAGACGCGCTGCGGCACGTAGCCCAGCTGGGCCCAGGGCACCTGGGGGCCGAGGGCGGAGCCCAGGAGCCGGACGTGGCCGGCGGCGAGCGGCACGATCCCCACGAGGGACCTGACGAGCGTCGACTTGCCCGAGCCGTTGGCGCCGAGCAGCGCGACGACCTCGCCGCGCTGGACCGTGAGGTCGACGCCGCGCAGGATGTCGCTGCTGCCGAGCCGGACGTGGACGCCACGGGCCTCGATGGCGGGCGCGGGCTGGGGCTGGGTGCTCATGCGCACACCAGGCCCGTGCGCAGCGTCTCGAGGTTGGTCCGCATGACGTCGAGGTAGTCCCCGGCCCCGTCGCTCAGGCCCTCGAGCGGGTCGAGCACCGCGGCCTGGACCCCCACGTCCTGCGCGAGGGTCCGGGTCACCTTGGGGCTCGTGAGGGTCTCGAAGAAGATCGTCGACACGCCGTGGTCGCGGATCACGTCAGCCACCTCGCGCAGCCGGGCGGGGGAGGGCTCTGCCTCGGGGTCGATGCCCGTGATCCCGACCTGCTCGAGCCCGTAGCGCTCGGCGAGGTAGCCGAACGCCTCGTGCGACGTGACCAGGTAGGGGCTGGCGCAGCTCGCGAGGCCGGCCTCGTACTCGGCGTCGAGCGCGGTCAGGTCGGCCGTGAGGGCCTCCAGGTTGGCCGCGTAGTCGTCGGCGCCGTCGGGGTCGACCGCGCTGAGCTGGGCTGCGACCTCCTCCGCGACGGGGACCAGGCGCGTGGGGTCCAGCCAGAAGTGCGGGTCGAGGCCGTCCTGCGACGAGTGGTCGTGCCCGTCGTCCGCGTGGTCGTCGGTCGTGCTCGTCGCCGCGCCGCCCGGGTGCTCCTCGAGGCCCGCAGCATCGGTCGCGTCGACCAGGTGGCCCGGCTCACGGGCCGCGACGGCCTCGTCGACCGCGGGCTGGAACCCGGACTGGTAGACGACGAGGTCGGCCGTGCCGATCGACCGGGCCTGCGCGGGGGAGAGCTCGAGGTCGTGGGGCTCGGCGGCGGGCGGGGTCAGGTTGGAGACCTCGACGCGGTCGCCGCCCACACGCTCGGCGACGAACTGCAGGGGGTAGAACGACGCGAGCACCTCGAGGGTGTCGCCGGTGCTGCCCCCGGCCCCTGCGCCCGACGCCGACCCGGACCCGCAGGCTCCGAGAGCGAGCGTCGTCGCGAGGGCCACCGAGGTGGCCAGGGCAGCACGGGAGGTTCGCAGGTGGTGGGGCATGCACACATCGTCACTGATATTGATAACGGATGTCAACAAGGGTCGGTGTGGCCTGGCCGACACCCGCCGGGGCGAGGGCCGCGCCGGGCGCCGAGCCCCGCCGTCGGGTCTGCGACGACCGTGTTTCCCCCCGCGCGCGAGCCCGGGCCGCACGAAGACCGAGTAGCCTGGGACGTTGGTGCCCACGGCCTCGCTCGGCACGCAGCGACGCGCGGGGGCGCCGTCGTCCCGCACCGTCCCGCACGAAGCCACGTGCGGGGTACACACGATTTCCTGGAGTGATCGCCCGTGGCCACAGCGCCCTCTCGACTCGATGCCGTCGTCTCCCTCGCCAAGCGGCGCGGGTTCGTCTTCCCCTCGGGTGAGATCTACGGCGGTACCCGCTCCGCCTGGGACTACGGACCGCTCGGCACCGAGCTCAAGGAGAACATCAAGAAGCAGTGGTGGCGCACCATGGTCACGAGCCGTGACGACGTGGTGGGCCTCGACTCCTCCGTGATCCTCCCGCGCGAGGTCTGGGTCGCCTCGGGCCACGTCGGCGTCTTCACCGACCCGCTCACCGAGTGCCTCTCGTGCCACAAGCGGTTCCGCGAGGACCAGATGATCGAGGAGTTCGAGGAGAAGAAGGGCCGCGCCCCCGAGGGCGGCCTCGCCGAGATCGCGTGCCCCAACTGCGGCACGCGCGGCCAGTGGACCGAGCCCCGCGACTTCAACATGATGCTCAAGACGTACCTCGGCCCCGTCGAGGACGAGTCCGGGATGCACTACCTGCGCCCCGAGACCGCGCAGGGCATCTTCGTGAACTTCCAGAACGTCGTGGGCGCGGCCCGCAAGAAGCCGCCGTTCGGCATCGGCCAGATCGGCAAGTCCTTCCGCAACGAGATCACGCCGGGCAACTTCATCTTCCGCACGCGCGAGTTCGAGCAGATGGAGATGGAGTTCTTCGTCGAGCCCGGGACGGACGAGGAGTGGCACCAGTACTGGATCGACCTGCGCACCAGCTGGTACGTCGACCTCGGCATCTCGCGCGACAACCTGCGTCTCTACGAGCACCCCAAGGAGAAGCTGTCGCACTACTCGACCCGCACGGTCGACATCGAGTACCGCTTCGGCTTCAAGGGCTCCGAGTGGGGCGAGCTCGAGGGCGTCGCGAACCGCACCGACTTCGACCTCAAGACGCACTCCGAGCACTCCGGCAAGGACCTCACCTACCGTGACCCGGTCACGAACGAGAAGTACGTGCCGTACGTGATCGAGCCCGCCGCGGGCCTGACGCGCTCGCTCATGGCGTTCCTGGTCGAGTCGTACCACGAGGAGGAGGCGCCCAACGCGAAGGGTGGCACCGACGTCCGCACGGTGCTGCGCCTCGACCCGCGCCTGGCGCCCGTCAAGGCCGCGGTCCTGCCGCTCAGCCGCAACGAGCAGCTCTCGCCCAAGGCCCGCGACCTCGCCGCCGAGCTGCGCAGGTACTGGAACGTCGACTTCGACGACGCCGGGGCGATCGGTCGCCGCTACCGCCGCCAGGACGAGATCGGCACGCCGTTCTGCATCACGGTCGACTTCGACACGCTCGACGACCAGGCCGTGACGATCCGTCACCGCGACACCATGGCCCAGGAGCGGGTCGCGCTCGACCAGGTCACCGCGTACCTGAGCTCGCGCCTCCTCGGCGCCTGACACGAGCTTGTTGCTGCCGCTGAGTGCGGGGCTCGTGCGCGACACGCCCGGCGTGTCCCGCACGAGCCCCGCACCCAACGGGGGGTCGCCCTTTTTCGTTCGATCGGCGTTGGTGGGACAATGAGCCGGTGACCCTCCCCACCCTTTCCGACGCCACGCGCGCGCCCGAGACCCCGGCGCCCGCAACCGGACACGTGCTCCCGCCCCTGCGGATCGGGCCGCACGTCGTCGAGACCCCCGTGGTCCTGGCACCCATGGCGGGCGTGACCAACGCCGCCTTCCGCCGCCTGTGCCGCGAGCACGGCGCGGGCCTGTACGTCGCCGAGATGGTGACCAGCCGGGCGCTCGTCGAGCGCAACGAGGAGTCGCTGCGCATCGTCACGTTCGAGGACGACGAGAAGACCCGCTCGGCCCAGGTCTACGGGGTGGACCCCGCCACCGTCGGCGCAGCGGTCAAGATCATCGCGGGCGAGGACCGGGCCGACCACGTCGACCTCAACTTCGGCTGCCCCGTGCCCAAGGTCACGCGCAAGGGTGGCGGCTCCGCACTGCCGTGGAAGCGGGACCTGTTCACCTCGATCGTGCGTGCCGCCGTCCAGGCCGCAGAGCCGTACGGCGTCCCCGTCACCATCAAGATGCGCAAGGGCATCGACGACGACCACCTGACCTATCTCGAGGCCGGGCTCATCGCCCAGCGCGAGGGCGTCGCGGCCGTGGCCCTGCACGCGCGGACCGCGGCGGACTACTACAGCGGCCAGGCCGACTGGTCGGCCATCGCGCGCCTCAAGGAGACCGTGACGGAGATCCCGGTGCTCGGCAACGGCGACATCTGGTCGGCCGAGGACGCCGTGCGCATGGTGCGCGAGACCGGGTGCGACGGCGTCGTCGTCGGCCGCGGGTGCCAGGGGCGGCCCTGGCTCTTCGCGGACCTCGCCGCCGCGTTCTCCGGCTCGGACGTCCGCGTGACGCCCGGCCTGCGCGAGGTCACGGAGACGATCTTCCGCCACGGCGAGCTCATGGTCGAGTACTTCGACGACGAGGGCAAGGGCATGCGCGACCTGCGCAAGCACATGGCCTGGTACCTCAAGGGGTACGCGGTCGGCGGGGAGGCCCGCCAAGGCCTCGCCATGGTCTCGACGCTCGACGAGCTGCGCAGCAAGCTCGACGCGCTCGACCTCGACCAGCCCTACCCGGGCGAGGCGGCCGAGGGGCAGCGTGGGCGCGCCGGCTCGCCCAAGAAGCCGCACCTGCCCTACGGCTGGCTCGACTCGCGCGAGCTCTCCGAGGAGTTCGAGGAGAAGCTGCGCGAGGCCGAGCTGAGCGTCTCCGGGGGCTGAGCCGCCGGGCGCCGCGCACCACGGACGACGACGGCCCGGGCCCCGAGGAATCCTCGGGGCCCGGGCCGTCGTGCCAGCCGGTCAGGCTCGTCGTGCCAGCCGGTCAGGCTCGTCGTGCCAGCCGGTCAGGCTCGTCGTGCCGGCCGGTCAGGCGCGGAACCACACCGTGGTGTCCTGCGGGACGCGGACCTGCGGGTCGGCGCTGCGGTCGGTGACCGTGGGGCCGCTCGCGACCAGCACCTGCGCGCCGCGCGGCAGGACGACGGGCTCGGTGCCGAGGTTCGCCAGGACGATCACGCCGTCGTTGCGGAACGCGATGACGTCGGGGGAGTCGGCGTAGGCGTCGACCCACGCGAGCGATCCGCCGCCGAGGCGCTCGGCCTTGCGGATCGCGAGCGCGGCCCTGTACATCTCGAAGGTCGAGCCCGCGACGTCGTACTGGGCGTCGGCGGCCAGGGCCTTGTACGACTCCGGCTGGGGGAGCCAGGTCTGGTCCGACGGACCGAAGCCGAGCCCGGGGGCGTCGGCCGACCAGGGGAGCGGCACGCGGCAGCCGTCGCGGCCTGCCTCGGCGCCACCGGTGCGGAAGAAGGCCGGGTCCTCGCGGACGTCGTCGGGCAGCGCGGTGTGCTCGGGCAGGCCGAGCTCCTCGCCCTGGTAGAGGTAGGAGCTGCCGGGCAGGCCGAGCATGAGCAGGGTCGCGGCGCGCGCGCGGCGAAGGCCCAGCTCGGCGTCGGGCTGCGGCTCGTGCGCGAAGATCCCGTTGGGGCGCAGGCCGGGCTCGGCCAGCCCCAGGCGCGACGGGTGGCGCACGACGTCGTGGTTCGACAGGACCCAGGTCGTGGGGGCGCCGACCTCGTCGGAGGCGTGGAGCGAGGCGGCGACGACCGCACGCAGGGGGGCGGCGTCCCAGGCCGTGGTGAGGAACGAGAAGTTGAAGGCCTGGTGCATCTCGTCGGGCCGCACGTAACGGGCCAGGCGCGAGAGGGGCTCGACCCAGGCCTCGGCGACGAGCGCGCGGTCACCGTCGTAGGAGGCAAGGACCTTGTGCCATGCGCGGTAGATGTCGTGCACGCCGTCCTGGTCGAACATGGGCCCCGAGTTGCCGGCGCCGGTCGAGCCGTCCTCGGGGGCGCCCGCGTCGGTGCCCTCGACCATGGAGACCGTGCCGTCCCAGTCGGGCAGGCCGTCGGCCTTGACCATGCCGTGCGCGACGTCGATGCGGAAGCCGTCGACGCCCCGGTCGAGCCAGAAGCGCAGGACGTCCTCGAACTCGGCGCGGACCTCGGGGTTGTTCCAGTCGAGGTCGGGCTGCGAGGAGTCGAACATGTGCAGGTACCACTGGCCGGGCACCTCGCCCTCGGCGCCCGTCACGACGTGGGCGTCCGCGCCCGCCGTGACGCGCGTCCAGGCGGGGCCGCCGAAGATGGACTGCCAGTTGTTCGGCGGCAGCTCGCCGTTCTCGCCCTTGCCGTCACGGAAGAGGTAGCGGGCGCGCTCGGGCGACCCCTCGGGTGCGGCGAGGGCCTGCTGGAACCAGACGTGCTGGTCCGAGGTGTGGTTGGGGACCACGTCGACGATGACGCGGATCCCCATGCCGTGGGCCGCGGCGAGCATCTCGTCGAAGTCCGCGAGCGTGCCGAACAGGGGGTCGACGTCGCGGTAGTCCGAGACGTCGTACCCGGCGTCCTTCTGCGGGGAGCGGTAGAAGGGCGAGAGCCAGACGGCGTCGATCCCCAGCGCCTTGAGGTGCGGCAGCCGCGCGGTCACCCCGGGCAGGTCGCCGATGCCGTCGCCGTTGCCGTCCGCGAAGGACCGCGGGTAGACCTGGTAGATCACGGCGTCGCGCCACCACTCGCCCGGGCCCTCGTGGGCCGCGTGGACGAGCTGGGTGGCGCTCAGGTCCGTGGTGGGGTCGACCTCGGACGTCGGGATCGAATCGATACGAGACATGGAGTACAGGTCCTCACTGTGCGGGGTGTTGCGGGGTGCTGGGGTGGTGCTCTCAGGGTCCTGCGCCGTCGGCGGTGCGGTGCCTCGTGAGCTTCCCGAGGTGGCGAGCGCCCCGGGCCGCCGGACGGTGGGTGCCGACCGGGCGGGGGCTCAGGCCGTCGCGGCGAGCCGTCACCCGAGTGTAAGCGCTTGCGGCTAGGGGTTGTCGAGCCGACCGGTCGGCGCTGCGCCGGTGGATCCGCGCACGATGAGCTCGGGCTGGAAGAGGAGCTCCGAGCGTGGTGCCCTCTCGCCGGAGATCTCCGTGAGCAGCGCGCTGATGGCGGCCTGACCCATGGAGGCCACGGGCTGGCGCACGGTCGTCAGCGGTGGGTCCGTGAACGCGACGAGAGGGGAGTCGTCGTAGCCGACCACCGACACGTCCTCGGGGACCCGCAGCCCGCGCGACCGCGCGGCGCGGATCGCACCGAGCGCCATGAGGTCCGAGCCGCACACGATCGCGGTGTGCCCCGAGTCGATGAGCTCGCCGGCCGCGGCCTGCCCGCCCTCGACCGTGAACAGCGTGACCACGATGTGCTCCGAGGCCTGCTCGGTGCGCTCGACCAGCCCGTGCCGCACCAGGGCGTCGGCGAAGCCGGCGAGCTTGCGCTGAGCCGGGACGAAGCGCCCCGGGCCGATCGCGAGACCGATCCGGCGGTGGCCCAGGGACTGCAGGTGACGCACCGAGAGCTCGACGCTCGCGACGTCGTCGGGCGAGACGAACGGGGCGTCGACGCCCGGGGCGTACCCGTTGACGAGCACGATCGGCATGCCGCGGCTGCGCAGCCGCTCGTAGCGGTCGTGGCCGGCCTGGGTGTCGGCGTGCAGGCCGGAGATGAAGACGATGCCGTCGACCGCGTGGTCGAGGAGCATCTCGACGTACTCGTCCTCGGTCGTGCCGCCCGGGGACTGCGTGCACAGCAGGGGCGTGTACCCGTGCTCGGAGAGCAGGGACTCGATCACCTGGGCGAAGGCCGGGAAGACCGGGTTGGTGAGCTCCGGGACGATCAGGCCGACGAGCCCGGCCGACCGGTTGCGGAGCTTTTCCGGTCGCTCGTACCCGAGGAGGTCGAGGGCGGCGAGCACGGCCTGGCGCGTCTCGCTCGCGACACCGACCTTGCCGTTGAGGACGCGCGAGACCGTCGCAGTGCTGACGCCGGCCTGCTCGGCCAGATCTGTGAGACGGGTACGCACGTGGGGGAGTGTAGGGGACACCGGACCTCCTCGTCCTGGTTGCTCGCGGGCTGGATGTCAGCAGTCCTCGAGGCGGTGCGACGTGCTGTTTCAGCGCGATGTGCAATGCGTTGCATGAAAGTTACCGCAAGCGCTTGCATCACGGCTACCCGGCGACGTACCGTCGTCCCCATCAGGGCCGAAGAGGGCACGTTCGCCACCCTCGGCTGACATCTCGATTGCTTGGGAGTGACTCAGATGCGACGGAGCATCCTTCTTGCCGCAGCGCTCAGCACCACGCTGGCGCTCACAGCCTGCTCCGGCGGCGGTAGCGGAGACGACACGACGACCGAGGCCGACGACACGGCACTGACGGTCTGGGTCGACGAGACCCGCAAGGCCGCGGTCACGGACGCCGCGAAGACCTTCGAGGCCGAGACCGGGACCCAGGTCGACATCGTCCAGAAGAACTACGACGAGATCCGCGCCGACTTCCTCGCGCAGGTCCCGACCGGCAAGGGCCCCGACATCACGGTCGGCGCGCACGACTGGCTCGGCGAGTTCACCAAGAACGGCGTCGTCGCGCCGCTCGAGCTGGGCGACAAGGCCTCGGAGTTCGAGCCGGTCTCGATCGAGGCGTTCACGCAGGACGGCCAGGTCTACGGCCTGCCCTACGCGACCGAGAACATCGCCCTCATCCGCAACACGGCGCTCGCGGCGACCGCGCCCGCCACGTGGGACGAGGCCGTCGCGGCCGGCCAGGCCGCGGGCACCACGTTCCCGATCCTCGTGCAGTCGGACGGCGCCAAGGGCGACCCCTACACGCACTACCCGCTCCAGACGTCGTTCGGCGCCCCGGTGTTCGCCCAGAACCCCGACGGTTCCTACACCTCCGAGCTCGCGATGGGTGGCCCCGAGGGCCAGGCGTTCGCGACGTGGCTCGGCGCCCAGGGTGCCGCCGGCGTCCTGAGCCAGGACACGACGTACGACATCGCGGTCGAGGCCTTCAAGAACGGCGAGTCGCCCTTCATCGTCGGTGGCCCGTGGATGATCGAGTCCTTCGAGGGTCTCGACCTCTCGATCGACCCGATCCCCTCGGCCGGGGGCCAGACGGCTCAGCCGTTCGTGGGCGTCCAGGGCTTCTACCTGAACAACCAGAGCGAGAACAAGCTCGTCGCCAACGACTTCCTCGTCAACTTCCTCTCGACCGAGGAGGCCCAGACGGCCCTGTACGAGGCAGGCAACCGTCCCCCGGCGCTGACCGTCTCGGCTGACAAGGCCGCCGCGGAGGACCCGATCATCGCCGGCTTCCGCGCCGTCGGTGCGGACGCGCTGCCCATGCCCTCGATCCCCGAGATGGCTTCCGTCTGGAGCTTCTGGGGCGTGACCGAGGCATCGATCGTCGGCGGAGCCGACCCGGTCGCCACCTGGGACAAGATGATCGCCGACATCCAGGCGGCCATCGGTTCCTGATCGACCGACCTCGTGGTCGTGGCGTCCACCGGCGCCCCGACCACGAGGTCGCGGCGCAGCCCGCACGAGCGGCGCTGCGCCACCCCCATGACACGGGCCGGTACCCGTGTCGCACGACTACGGAGGCCCGATGTCCGCCCCACAGATCACGCCCACCGACACGGCCGTCGGCGCTCCGGAGGACTCCGGGCCACCCGAGGGACCCCGCAGCACCCGCCCGCGACGTGACCGCGACGGGTCGCACGCCCGGAACTACAGCCCCGGGTTCTTCGCCAAGCTCGCCCTCATGGCGGTCATCGACGCCCTGGGTGTGTACGTGGTCTGGTCCGCGTGGACGGCCGAGTCGTACGGGATCCTCGCCGCGTCGCTGGCCATGCTCGTCGCGGCCAACTGGGTGTACTTCTCCCGGCGCGCGCTGCCGCTCAAGTACATCCTGCCCGGCCTGATCTTCCTCCTGGCCTACCAGATCTTCGTCGTGGCCTACACGGGCTACATCGCCTTCACCAACTACGGCACGGGGCACAACTCGACCAAGGAGCAGGCCGTCGAGGCCCTCCTGGTGCAGAACGAGCGTCGCGTCGAGGGTTCGGACTCCGCGCCGCTCACGGTCGTCGAGAACGGCGGCGACCTCGGCTTCGCGATCGTCACGCCCGACGGCGACGTCGAGGTCGGGTCGGCCGAGCAGCCGCTCACCGTGGTCGACGACGCGACCGTCGAGGCCGGTCGCGCCACCGAGGTCCCCGGCTGGACGGTCCTGGAGCGCAACCAGGTGCTCCAGCGGCAGGACGAGGTCACGAACCTGCGGGTGCCCGTCTCGGACGACCCCGAGGACGGCTCGATCCGCACCCCGGACGCGATGACCGGGTTCGTCTACACCTCCACGCTCGAGTGGGACCCCGCGGCCGACACGATGACGGACACGACCACGGGCACGGTCTACTCGCCCAACGACGACGGCGAGTTCGAGGCCGCGGACGGCTCGACCCTGGCCGTCGGCTGGCGGGTCGCGGTCGGGTTCGACAACTTCGTGACGGCCTTCTCGGACGGGCGCTACGCGCAGCCGTTCGTCAAGATCCTCGCCTGGACGTTCGTGTTCGCGATCGGTTCCGTGGCGACCACGTTCCTGCTCGGGCTGTTCCTCGCGATCACGTTCAACGACGTGCGCATGCGCGGTCGCAAGATCTACCGCGTGCTCATGATCCTGCCCTACGCGATCCCGGGCTTCCTCGCGGCGCTGCTGTGGTCGGGCCTGCTCAACACCCGCTTCGGCTTCATCAACGAGGTGCTGCTGGGCGGCGCGGAGATCCCGTGGCTCACCGACCCGATCCTCGCCAAGCTCTCGGTGCTCTTCGTGAACCTGTGGCTGGGCTTCCCGTACATGTTCCTCATCTGCACGGGCGCCCTGCAGTCGCTGCCGTCGGACGTCATGGAGGCCGCGAAGATCGACGGCGCGGGCCGCTGGCGCACGTGGCGCTCGGTCACGCTGCCGCTGCTGCTCATCTCGACGGCGCCGCTGCTCATCTCGTCGTTCGCGTTCAACTTCAACAACTTCACGCTCATCTACATGCTCACCGGGGGCGGTCCACGGTTCGGGGACGCCTCGGTGCCGCTGGGGCACACCGACATCCTGATCTCGATGGTCTACCAGATCTCGGGCGTCGACGGCTCGGCTCCCAAGAACTTCGGGCTCGCGAGCGCGCTGTCGATCGTCATCTTCGTGATCGTCGGCACCATCTCGGCCCTGGCCTTCCGGAGCACCCGCAAGTTCGAGGAGATCAACTGACATGGCGACCACCTCTGTCACCGCACCGGCCGGCAAGTCCTCGGGCTCCCCTGCGGGGGGCTCGTCCGGCCCTGTCAGCGACCGTGTGCGCATGAAGCCCGGCCGGTGGTTCAGCGAGCTCGGCTGGCGTCACCTCGTGGGCGTCGTCGCGGTCGTGTTCGCCGCGTTCCCGCTGGTCTACGTGCTCTCGGCGTCGCTGTCCGAGAACGGCACCCTCACGGGCTCCAACACGCTGTTCGCCGAGGTGAGCGGGGCGAACTACGCCGAGCTGGGCGAGTCGATGTTCTGGACCTGGGTCGGCAACACCCTGGTCATCGCTGTCGCGACCTCGGTCGGCACGGTGCTCATGGGTGCCGCCGCGGCGTACGCGTTCTCGCGGTTCCGCTTCACGGGCCGTCGCGCGGGTCTGACGTCGCTGCTCATCATCCAGATGTTCCCGCAGATGCTCGCGTTCATCGCGATCTTCCTGCTGCTCCTGAGCCTCGGTGACGTGGTCCCGGCCCTCGGCCTGGACAGCAAGCTGGCGCTGATCTGCGTGTACCTCGGCGGCGCGCTGGGCGTGAACACGTTCCTCATGTACGGGTTCTTCAACACGGTCCCGCGCGAGCTCGACGAGGCCGCGAAGCTCGACGGTGCGACGCACGCCCAGATCTACTGGACGATCATCCTGCGCCTCGTGGCGCCGATCCTGGCCGTCGTGGCGCTGCTGTCCTTCATCAGCACGTACGGCGAGTTCATGATCGCCCGCATC
>Ga0233375_1000449_pt1 | contig 22353 bp, 18 predicted proteins | sample ElkDunMinimDraft_10_FD_191539 | JGI IMG/M metagenome (GOLD analysis project Ga0233375, IMG submission 191539) | Fecal eukaryotic communites from dung pellets of Tule Elk in California, USA - Elk Dung E16 | ecosystem: Host-associated > Mammals > Digestive system > Large intestine > Fecal | place... | reverse complement strand
CGCCCGATCCGGTGGCCCGGGTAGCTCCGTTCGCGATGCGCTCGGTCACGTGCCCGATCGCGCGGCGCAGGACGAACAGCAGCAGCGACCCGAAGAACAGGATCAGGATGATCTGCAGCGGCCAGTCGATGAACCACTTCCAGAAGTCGAACGCCACCTTGCCCGCGGCGTCGCTGAACTCGTCCAAGCCGCTCTCCGACGGCGTCGCCTCGGGGGAAGGGGTCGAGCGCGGCAGGACGGCGGTCAGCGACGAGGGGGCGTGGTGCGTTCCGATCACGATGAACCACCGTAGCCGGACCCTCGAGCATGCGGCCCACACCGGCCGAACCCCACAGGTACCGCGTGGGTGGACTGCCCCGTACCTCGGGTGATGGCAGGATCGTCCCGTGACCGAGGACAAGACCACCACCGACGACGTGCCCGCCGAGCTGCTCGAGCTCGCCGTCGCGCACGGGGTGATCCCCGAGCACCACATGTTCGGCGGCGGGACCGAGCGGGTTCGGGCGTCGACGCTCGTGGCGGTCCTCGAGGCACTGGGCGTACCTGCGGCCTCGCCGCAGAAGGTGTCCCTGAGCCTGCAGCGCGTGCGTGACGAGGAGTGGCGCTCGGTGCTGCCGCCGACCGTCGTCGTCCGCCAGGGCGACATGGCACAGATCCCGGTGCACGTCACCGACGGTGCGTCGGTCCACGTCTGGACCGAGATCGACGGCGCGGAGCCCACGGCGCGCCCGCACGAGCACCGCCCGCGGCGCGACCTCGACCAGGTCGACCTGTTCGTCACGCCGCGCGACGTCGACGGCCGGCGGGTGGGCCGGGCGACGTTCGCCGTCCCGGCGGACCTGCCGCTCGGCTGGCACAGCCTGCACGCCCTGACCGAGGGCAACGAGACGACGACGACGCTCGTCGTCACGCCGCGCCGCCTGACCCTGCCCGAGAGCATCGAGGGTGGCCAGGCCTGGGGCGTCCTGGTGCAGCTCTACTCGGTGCGCTCGCGGACGTCCTGGGGCTTCGGCGACCTCGCCGACCTGGCCGACCTGGCGTGGCTCATGGCCCACAAGGCCGGGGCCGACTTCATCGCCGTGAACCCGCTCGCCGCCGCCGAGCCGGTCACGCCCATGACGCCGTCGCCCTACCTGCCCACGAGCCGGCGGTTCCTCAACCCGATCTACGTGCGGGTCGAGGACATCGCCGAGACCGCGTACCTGACGGCGGCCGACCGCTCGCTCGTCGAGTGGGCCGGCGACCCGGTCCGTGACCTCACCGACGACCCCGGCCCGATCGACCGCGACGCCGTGTGGGAGGCCAAGAAGGCCGCGCTCGAGGTCGTCTTCACCGCGCCTCGCCGCGCCGCCCGGCAGGCGTCCTACGAGGAGTTCGTCGAGGGCGAGGGCAAGGGCCTGCGCGACTTCGCGACGTGGTGCGCGCTCGCCGAGCACCTGGGTGGCCGCGACTGGCCGCGCGAGCTGCTGGACCCGGACTCTCCGGCCGTCGCGGCGCTGCGCGAGCAGCTCGCCGAACGGGTCGAGTTCTACTCCTGGCTCCAGTGGGTCGCCGACGACCAGAAGCGCACGGCGCAGCGGGTCGCGCGGGAGGCGGGGATGCAGGTCGGCATCATGCACGACCTCGCGGTCGGGGTGCACCCGGAGGGTGCCGACGCCTGGGCGCAGCGCGACGTGCTGGCGCGCGGCGTGACGGTGGGCGCCCCGCCCGACATGTACAACCAGCAGGGCCAGAACTGGTCACAGCCGCCGTGGAACCCGCACGCGCTCGCGAAGGCCGGGTACGCGCCCTACCGGGACATGCTGCGCACCGTCCTGCGGCACGCGGGCGCGCTGCGCGTCGACCACATCCTGGGGCTGTTCCGGCTGTGGTGGATCCCGGGCGGGGCACGCGCGTCGGCGGGCGCCTACGTGCGTTACGACCACGAGGCCCTGGTGGGCATCCTCTGCCTGGAGGCGCACCGCGCGGGCGCGGTCGTCGTGGGCGAGGACCTGGGCGTGTTCGAGCCCTGGGTGCGCGACTACCTCGCCGACCGCGGCGTCCTCGGCACGTCCGTGCTCTGGTTCGAGAAGGACGACGACGGCCGCCCGCTGCCGCCCGAGAAGTACCGCCGGCTGACGCTCGCGACCGTCGGCACGCACGACATGCCGCCGACGGCTGGATACCTCGCGGGCGAGCACGTGGACCTGCGCGAGCGGCTGGGGCTGCTCACCGAGGACCCGCAGGTGCTGCGGCAGCGTGCCCGTGCCGAACGGGACACCGCCGTGCTCGCGCTCGCCGAGCGCCGCTACGTGGGGGACAACCCGTCGGAGCGCGAGATCGTCGAGGGCCTGCACCGGTACCTGCGGCGTTCACCCGCTGCCCTCGTCGGCGTGCAGCTGGTCGACGCGGTGGGGGAGCGGCGCTCGCAGAACCAGCCGGGGACGGACCAGGAGTACCCGAACTGGAAGGTGCCCCTGGGCGACTCCTCGGGGAACCTGGTCCTCCTCGAGGACCTGTTCGACAGTGCGCGGCTGCGGTCGCTGCTGCGCGCCGTCGCCACGGCGAGGTAGCCCCGGTCAGGGGACGGTGACCTGCACGCGGTCGATCAGCCGGTAGGTGTGCTCGTCGCCGTCGGCGAAGTGGGCGGTGACCTCCTCGCGGCTGGGGAACGCGAGGTCGTTGACCTGACGGACTTGGCCGTCGCTCACGACGTGGTCGCCGCGCTTGAGCGCGGACGCATAGGTGAGGTAGGTGCTCACCTCGTGCGGCCGGACCGCGGTCCACTCGTCGGGGTGCTCGGCCGTGCGTTCCTTGCTGCGCCAGGCGGACAGCCGGCGCACTGCCGAGATGATGAAGTCGAACAGAGACATGTCACCCTCCGAGCGCAGCCCAGTCCTCGTGGATGCCTCCGTCGGACATGAGGGGCCAGATGGACTTGGGGCGTGCCACACCGCCCGAGTCCTCGCCGGCGCCCATCCTGAAGGTGTCGAAGTAGGCGGCGCAGATCCGTTCCAGGATCCCACACAGCATCTCGACCTCGGACATCAGGGCGTGCCGCAGGCCGGGGCCCTCGGAGACGTTCAGCTCGAGGTTGAGAAACTCCACGCGGGCGAACAGGCATCCCAGGATGACGTTCGCCTGGTACTCGGTCACCTCGGTGCCAGGCTGCAGCACCAGGCGGCGCGTGGTCTCGAACACGGTCTCGTGGACCCGCTGGGGTGACACGTGCCTCTCCAGCCCGAGGTTCAGGTACCGCCACCCGACGGCAACCCGGAGCGCCTCGAACTGGCGCTCGGTCAGGTCGAGGCGCAGGGTCGTGACGTCGTCAGTCATCAGTCGTCGCTCCTCGGTAGGCCCTCCCTGGTCTGGCCAGGGAAAACATCGTAGGAACGACGACGCAGGCAGATCGGTGAGCGGCGCGTTCCGCTCGTCGCGGTGGCGCGCGCCGCGAAGGGCGCGCGCCACCGGATCGTCAGGCGGAGGCGTCCACCGTCTGCGCGGCGAGCGCACGCTCGGTGTCGGAGAGCTGTTCGACGACGAGGCGGCGCAGCGCGGCGGGAGCGTCGGGGTGGGCGTCGAGCCAGCCGCGCACCGCGTCCCGGAGCTCGGTCGAGGCGAAGGGCGCGGGGTACAGGCCCTCGATCAGCTCCTCGGCGATGTGGTAGCTGCGCGACTCCCAGATGGACAGCAGGGAGTCGACGTACCGCGCGACCATCGGCTCGAGCACGGCCGGGTCGGTCACGTGGACGAAGCCCGCGGCGGTGGAGCGGATGATCGCGTTGGGGACGTCCGGCGTGTCGACGATCGAGGCGAACGCCGCCTCCTTCGCCTCGGCCGTGGAGCGAGCCGCCCGAGCGCGGGCGGCAGCCTGCCGGCCTGTGGCCGTGTCGTCCTGGGCGAGCGTCGCGTCGACCTCGGCGTCGTCGGCGGCACCGAGCAGCACGAGGCCCTCGAGGAGCTCCCAGCGCAGGTCGGTGTCGATGGTCAGGCCGTCGAGCACCGTGCTGCCGTCGATCAGGCCGCGCAGCGGTACCACGTGGTCGGGCGTCGAGGCGAGCAGCGCGAAGTACTTCACGAGCTGCAGCTGCAGGTCGGAGCCCGGCGCGGCACCCTGCGCGAGCGTCCACAGCGTGTCGCCGACCTGCGCCAGCGTGGCGGCGCGCCGGTTCGGTGCAACGTAGCGCCGGGCCGCGAGGCCGAGCTGCGCGAGGGTGGTGCGGACGGTCGTCGACTCGGTCTCCGCGGCGATGTTGCCGAGGACGAGCTGCACGTACTCCGACGCGGGCGTCTCGCCGTCCCGCACCGCGTCCCAGACCGACCCCCACACGAGCGACCGCGCGAGCGGGTCGACGATCCGCGAGAGGTTCGCCACCGCGAACGCGAGCGAAGCGTCGTCGAGCCGGATCTTGGCGTAGGCCAGGTCGTCGTCGTTGATCAGGACGAGGCCGGGGTTGTCGAGCCCGACGAGCTCGGGAACCTCGGTGCGCTCGCCGTCGACGTCGATCGTCACGGTGTGCGTGCGCACGACGGCGTCGCCGTCCGGCCCGCCGTCCGACCCGGCGCGCTCGTAGAAGCCGATGCCCAGCCGGTGCGGGCGGATCGTCGGGTAGTCGGCGGGTGCCGACTGCAGCACCGCGAACGAGGTGATGCGGCCGGCGTCGTCGACCGTGACCTCGGGGCGGAGCGTGTTGACCCCCGCGGTCTCGAGCCACTGGGCCGACCAGGCCGCGAGGTCACGACCGCTCGTCGCCTCGAGCTCGACGAGCAGGTCGCGGAGCTCGGTGTTGGACCAGGCGTGCTTCTTGAAGTACGTCGCGACGCCCGTGAGGAACTCCTCGCGGCCGACCCACGCGGCCAGCTGCTTGAGCACCGAGGCGCCCTTGGCGTAGGTGATGCCGTCGAAGTTGACCTGGACGTCCTCGAGGTCGTTGATGGTCGCGACGATCGGGTGCGTGGACGGGAGCTGGTCCTGGCGGTAGGCCCACGTCTTCTCCATCGCGGAGAACGTGGTCCAGGCGGCCTCCCACTCGGTGGCCTCGGCCGTCGCGAGCGTCGAGGCGTACTCGGCGAACGACTCGTTGAGCCAGAGGTCGTTCCACCACTTCATGGTCACGAGGTCGCCGAACCACATGTGGGCGAGCTCGTGCAGGATCGTCACGACCCGGCGCTCACGCACGGCGTCCGGGACCTGGGAGCGGAAGACGTACGTCTCGGTGAACGTGACGCACCCCGGGTTCTCCATCGCACCCATGTTGTACTCGGGCACGAAGAGTTGGTCGTACTTCGCGAACGGGTACGGGTAGTCGAAGGTCTTCTCGTAGAACTCGAAGCCCCGGCGCGTGGTGTCCATGATGTAGTCCGCGTCCAGGTGCTCGGCCAGGGACTTGCGGCAGAACACGCCCAGCGGGATCGTGCGGCCGTCGGCGGACGTCAGCGAGTCCCGGACCACGTGGTACGGGCCGGCGACGAGCGCCACGAGGTACGTCGAGATGCGCGGTGTGGGCTCGAAGTGCCAGGTCGCGGCAGCGGCGTCGGACTCGACCGTGACCGGGTCCGGCGTCGGCTGGTTGGACACGACCTCCCACGCCGCCGGAGCGGTGACGGTCAGCTGGAACGTGGCCTTGAGGTCGGGCTGCTCGAACGTGGCGAACACGCGGCGGGCGTCGGGCACCTCGAACTGCGTGTAGAGGTAGGCCTCGCCGTCGACCGGGTCGACGAAGCGGTGCAGGCCCTCGCCCGTGTTGGTGTAGGCGCAGTCGGCGACGACGCGCAGCTCGTTGGTCGCTTCGAGGCCGTCGAGCGCGATCCGCGAGTCGGTGAACACCTGGGCCGGGTCGAGCGTGCGGCCGTTGAGCGTGACCTCGCGCACGGTTTGCGCCACCAGGTCGACGAACGTGCTCGCACCCGGCGTCGCGGAGAACCTGATCACCGTGGTGGAAGCGAAGGTCGTCGGTCCGGTGGTGAGGTCCAGGTCGATCGAGTACGACTCGACGGCGGTGACGGCACCCGCGCGCTCGATCGCTTCGGCGCGGGTGAGGTTCTGTCCGGGCACGGGTTCTCCCTAGGTTTGAAGGCGCGGCTCCTGGCGATCATGCCACCTCGAACACGAGCGTCGTGAACGGATTCTGGGCGCGAACGAGCCCGTAAGATCACGGTCCGCCCATGGACCGGTTCGACCTGCGAGACCGGATCGTGACATCCTGCCCGGTGCGCCACAGCGCCTCGGCCGGCACCGAAGCCGCGGGTCCGGGGCGACAGTGACTGGAGGGAGTCCAGATGTCCGGCACCGTGCCGCCTCCGCCGCCCATGCCCGGCGGCGGGCCTGACCCCCGTGACGTACCCGAGCTCGACGAATCGGGAACGGTCGCGGACGTCCCTCGACGCCCCGCGGCACAGCCCTTGCCGCCGTCGATCTCGCCGTCGACGGCGGGGCCGTTGGGGGCCCGGACCGCGCCTCACCGGTCGGAAGAGGCGCCCGGGCAGCGGGCGTCCGCCCCCTGGGCCACCGAACACCTACCGCCCGTCCCGCCGGCTCCGACCGTTCACGCGCCGATCCCGCCCGCGCCCACGCAGTCGGCCGGCTCGCAGTCGGGTGGTTCGGCTGGTTCGCGGGCCGAGGGCTCGCGGGCGGCGTGGGGGCCTCCGCGTGAGCCGGACCCGTGGGCGACGCAGTCCCGGCCCCCGGCGCAGCCGGCGGCCGACCAGCCGACCTCGGTGCTGCCGGCCGCTGTGCAGCCCTCCTCCGGGCAGCCGACGTCCGTGCAACCGCCTGTGCAGCCCCCCGTGCCGCCGCGCCGCGCGGCGTTCCAGCCGGGGGGCCAGCAGCTGCCGGCGGAGCAGCAGTACCCGCCTCGGCACGACGACCAGCCGACCGCTCCGCAGCCTCCCGTGCAGCAGCCGGCGCAGAACGCGGACCAGGGCGACTGGTGGGGCGGGCAGTGGTCGGCGCAGAGGCAGCAGCCGCCGACGCAGCCGCCGGCAGCCACCTACCCGCCGGCGCCCGCGTATCAGCCGGGGGCGTCGTACCCGTCGGCACCGCAGGCCTACGCACCGTCCGGGCAGTCCTACGGTCAGGCCCCGGCGTACGGCGAGGCGCAGGGCTACGACCAGGGTTATGAGCAGGGCTACGGCCAGGGATACCCGCAGGCGCGCGGTGGTGACTACGGCACCCCGCCGCCCGCGTACGGCGGCACACCGGCGCCGCCACCGCCTCCCGGCGGCGGCAAGCGCCGTCGCCGACTCACGCCCGGGTGGATCGCGTTCATCGCCGTCGACGCGCTGCTCATCGTCGCCGCGGTCATCTTCGCGGTGCAGATCTTCGGCGCCCCGCCCGTGCGCAACGCCGACACGGCCGAAGGCCCCGGGACCCAGGCGACGGCCCAGGCGACCGAGCCCGCTCCCGAGAAGACCGAGAAGCCCAAGCCGCTCGCGCAGTTCGCGTCGCCGTCGCGCAACATCACGTGCTCGATCTTCGACGACGCCGTGACGTGCGGTATCGCCGAGCTCGACCAGCAGCCCGCACCCGTGGAGAACTGCTCGGGCACCACGGGGTACGTGGTGACCATCGCGGGCGCCGACGGCAAGGTCGCGGTGCCGTGCGTCGAGGCGCGCGACAAGCCGAAGACGGCCGGCAAGAAGATGGACGTCCTCGACTACGGCGAGTCGGTCACCCAGGGCGACTTCACCTGCACGAGCGCCGAGAGCGGCATGCAGTGCAGGCACGACCCCTCAGGATCCGGGTTCTCCCTCGCGCGCGCGGGGATCGGCACGCTGTAGCCGCGACCCGGCCGACGGCCGTGCGGCCCGCCCGAGAAGCTCGGACGGGCCGCACTCCGTGCTTGGCCGGAGCACGTCACCAGATGCGCACGCGCTCCTCGGGTGCGAGGTAGAGCGCGTCACCGGGCTGACCGCCGAAGGCCGTGTAGTACTCGTCGAGGTTGCGCACGACGCCGTTGCAGCGGAACTCGTTGGGCGAGTGGGGGTCGGTCGCGATGCGCCGGACGACCTCTTCGTCGCGTCCCTTCGACTGCCACACCTGTGCCCAGCCGAGGAACACCCGCTCGAGGCCCGTGACGCCGTCGATCACCGGGGCGTCCTCGAGGGAGGTGCCCAGGGCGATCCGGTACGCCTTGAGGGCGATCGACAGGCCACCGAGGTCGCCGATGTTCTCACCGATCGTGAGGGCGCCGTTGACGTGCGGCGCGTCCTGCGGGAGCTGCGCGGGCCGGTAGGCCGAGTATTGGTCGACGAGCGTCTTGGTCCGCTTCTCGAACTCGTTGCGGTCCTCGGCCGTCCACCAGTCCTCGAGCCGGCCGTCGCCGTCGTACTTGGAGCCCTGGTCGTCGAACCCGTGGCCGATCTCGTGCCCGATCACGGCACCGATGCCGCCGTAGTTGACGGCGTCCTCGGCGTCGGGGTCGAAGAACGGCGGCTGCAGGATCGCCGCGGGGAACACGATCTCGTTCATGCCCGGGTTGTAGTAGGCGTTGACGGTCTGCGGCGTCATGAACCACTCGTCGCGGTCGAGCGGCTTGCCGATCTTGCCCAGCTCGTAGTCCTGCGCGAACGCGTTCGCGCGGCGCACGTTGCCCACCAGGTCGTCGGCCTCGACCGAGAGCGCCGAGTAGTCGCGCCACTTGACCGGGTAGCCGACCTTGGGCGTGAACTTCTCGAGCTTGGTCAGCGCCTTGGCCTTGGTCTCGTCCGTCATCCAGTCGAGCTCGGTGATCGACTCGCGGTAGGCGGCCACCAGGTTCGCCACGAGCTCGTCCATGCGCTCCTTGTGCGTGGGCGGGAAGTGCCGCGCCACGTACTCCTGGCCCACCGCCTCACCCAGCGCGCCCTCGACCAGCGCGACGCCGCGCTTCCAGCGCTCGCGGACCTCCTGCGCGCCCGAGAGCGTGCGGCCGTAGAAGTCGAAGTTGGCCTCGACGACGTCGTCCGTGAGGTAGGGCGCCCGAGCCGTGACCAGGTGGTAGACCATCCACAGCTTCCAGTCGTCGAGCGACTCGGACTCCCAGACGGCCGCGAACCCGGCCGCGAAGTCCGGCTCGCGGACCACGACGTCGTCCAGGGCGCCCTCGGGCGCACCCAGCGCCCCGACCCACGCGGCCCAGTCGAACTGCGGCGCGGCGGCCGCGAGCTCGGTCAGCGACATCGGGTTGTAGGTCAGCGTCGCGTCGCGGTCCCGCACCACGTCCCAGTGGTGCTCGGCGAGCTTGGCCTCGAGCGCGACGACGCGCTCGGCCGCGTCCTCGGGCGTGATGCCCCAGGCGTCGGTCGAGACCCCGGCGATGGTCAGCATCCGGGCGACGTGCGGCGTGTACCTGGCGCGCACGGGCGCGTACTGGTCCTCGCGGTAGTAGGCCTCGTCGGGCAGCCCGAGACCGCTCTGCACCAGGTAGGCGACGTAGCGCTCGGGGTCCTTGGCGTCGTTGTCGACCCAGAAGCCGAGCGCTCCGGCACCACCGGTGCGCTGCAGAGTGCCCAGCACGCTCGTGAGCTCGGCCTGCGTCACCGCGCCCTGGATCAGCGTGAGGTCGGGGCCGAGCGGCGTGGTGCCCAGCGCCGCGATGCGCTCGGTGTCCATGAAGCTCGCGAAGAGCGCACCCACCTTGGCCTGCGTCCCGGTGGCGTCGCCGCGCTCGATCGCGGTGGCGGCGTCCGAGATGATCTCGCGGACGTGCTCCTCCGCGGCATCGCGCAGGGCGTGGAACGCGCCGTCCATGGCGCGGTCGGCGGGGATCTCGTGCTCGGCGATCCACCGCCCGTTGACGTGGCGGTACAGGTCGTCCTGCGGGCGGATGCCTGGGTCGAGGGCGGTCAGGTCGATGCCGGACTTGGCTCCGGTCACGTCGGCAGTCATGCGCCTCAGGGTACGGCCCGGTCCACGCCGAGGTCAGCCTCGTGCCGGTCGTTCAGCGCCCCGCCGCCGGCGTTGGGGGACAATGGCGCCATGCGCCTGCACATCGCCGCCGACCACGCCGGATACGACCTCAAGACCCACCTGCTGGAGCACCTTCGCGCGAACGGGCACGACGTTGTCGACCACGGAGCCCACGAGTACGACCCGCAGGACGACTACCCGGCGTTCTGCATCGCCGCGGCCGAGGCCGTCGTCGCGGAGCCCGGGTCGCTCGGCATCGTGATCGGCGGATCGGGCAACGGCGAGCAGATCGCGGCGAACAAGGTGGTGGGTGCGCGAGCCGTGCTCGCCTGGTCGCTCGAGACGGCGCGGCTCGGACGGCAGCACAACGACGCCAACGTGATCGCCGTCGGCGGGCGGATGCACACCGCCGAGGAGGCGACCTCGTTCGTCGACGCCTTCATCGCCGAGCCGTTCAGCGGCGACGCCCGCCACCAGCGGCGCATCGACCAGCTCGCCGCCTACGAGGCCGCCCGCCCGTCGTCGGGCACGAGCGCCTGACGTGCCCGAAGGGCACACCGTCCACCGGCTCGCGCGCACGCTCGGGGGCCTCTTCGGCGGCCAGGCGCTGCGCGTGAGCAGCCCGCAGGGACGGTTCGCCGCGGGTGCGGACCTGCTCGACGGCGCGACGCTCGTCGCCGCCGAGGCCTGGGGCAAGCACCTCTTCCTCGGCTTCGAGCGCTCCGGTCCCAGTCTCGGTCCGGGTGGGACGGCGACCGCGCTCTGGCTGCGGGTGCACCTCGGCCTGTATGGCGCGTGGACGTTCGCCGGCGACGGCAGCGCCGACGTCGTGCACGCGATCGGCGCGCCCCGCCGGCGCATCGGCGAGCGGGACTCGGTCCCGGCCGACGTGCCGGGGCACCGCGCGAGGGCTGACGACGCCGCAGGGGAGTGGGTCGCGCCCGAGCCACGGGGAGCGGTGCGCGTCCGCCTTCTCGGACCGCACGCCGTCGCCGACCTGACCGGTCCCGCCGCCTGCGAGGTGGTCGACGACGAGGAGAAGGCGCGGGTCGAGGACCGCCTGGGCCCGGACCCGATCCGCGACGACGGTGGCCGGTCGTCGCTCGCGGACGCCCGCGACGACTTCGTCGCGCGCGTCCGCCGTTCCCGCGTCGCCGTCGGGCAGCAGCTCATGGACCAGGGCGTCGTCGCGGGTGTCGGCAACATCTACCGCGCGGAAGCGCTCTTCCGCGCCGGGATCGACCCGCTGCGCCCGGGCCGGGACGTGGCCGCCGACGCTCTTGCAGGGCTGTGGGACGACCTCGTCGTGCTCATGCGCGACGGCGCGCGCACCGGGGCGATCGTCACGACGCGTGCGGAGCACCGTGACGGCCCCGCCGTCGTCGACGACCCGGCCGGACGGCGCCGGACGCGCCAGAACACCGACGGCTCACCCGACGCCGTGCCGCCCGAGGACGCGTTCTACGTCTATCACCGCGACGGCCTGCCCTGCCGCGTCTGCGGCGCGCCTGTGCTCACCAAGGAGCTCGCGGCCCGCAACCTGTTCTGGTGCGGGGCCTGCCAGGGCTGACCGCGAATCGACCGATGGTCACGGCCACCCGGCGCCGGGCACGTCGACGTCGACGGCGAGCAGCGTGCCGGTTCCCGGTTCGACGCCCTGCTCCCACCCGAGCCAGCGCGCCGCGGTGATGTAGAGCGTCGAGCGCAGGGGGCCGCCGAGCACGCACGCGAAGCATCCGCGGTCGGCGACGACCTCGTCGAGCACCTCGCCACCCTCGGCCACCCGCACGCAGCGGCCCGTGCCGACGTCGGCGAACCACAAGGCGCCCTCGGCGTCGACGCAGATCCCGTCCGGGTGCTCGGGCACGGCGGCCCAGGTGTGACGTCCCGAGAGCGCACCGTCCGCGCCGATCGTGAAGCCGAGAATCTCCTGGCCGTACGAGTCCGCCACGAGCAGCGTGCCGCCGTCGGACGTCACCGCCATCCCGTTGGGAAACCTGATGCCGTCCGCGACGGCGTGCACCGTGCCGTCCGGACCCACGTGCGCGACGGCGCTCGCGCCGGTCTCGAAGTCTGCGCCGTTGACGTACACGTTGCCCGCTGCGTCGGCCACGACGTCGTTCCACATCGGCACCGCGACCGAGCTGAGGTCGGCATACGGCGCGAGCGTCCCGTCCGGCTCGCGCCGCAGGACGCGGCGCCCGGGCGAGTCGACGACGAGAAGCCGGCCGTCGGCGCCGACCGTCGAGCACAGCGGGAACGACGGGACACGGGCGTGCACCCACGTCTCGCCGCTCGCCGGGTCGAGCGCCAGCACCTCACCCGCGTCCCAGTCGGAGAAGTACACCGTGCCGTCGTGCCAGCGCGGCGCCTCTATCAACCCCCTGCCCGTCACGAGCGTGCGGACCTCACGAACCGTCGACCCCTGTGTCATGTTGCACCCCCGCTTTTACGACGGCCCACGGCACCCGAACTCGTCGGTCCTCGGTCAGAACACCCAGCTGCACATCGGCGCGACGGGCCAGTTGAATGCGGTGGAGGCAGTCGACAGCGCCCCTGGTGTCCGCCCGACCACCAACCCGGCTCCGGCCAGCGACGCCAACGAGACCCCGCCCAGGTAGGCGCTGCCGAGCTCGCGCACGTCCAGCTCGACGTCGGCAGCCGCGTCCGTCCGCTCGCAGGTCGCCTCGCCGAACGCCGTCGCGCGCAGCCGCCAGGAGCCGGCGTTGTCCGGCAAGCGGTCGTCTCGGACTCCCAGCACGACGTCGACGTCGGCCGCGTAGCGCCGTCCGGCCAGGGCCGTGGGCACGTCGACCAGCCGCACCCAGACGTTGTCCGTCACGCGCGGGTCGGCCGCACGCGGGTTGACCAGCAGGTGGGTGATCACGTCGTCGGTCGGCAGCATGAACGGGGTGGTCTCGGACATCAGGTCGAAGTCGAGCAGCACGCCCCACAGGGCCCGTGCCGCGGCGGCGTCGAGAGCGATGACCTCGCCCGTGCGGACGGTGCCGCGCGGGCCGGTCGGCTGCCAGTCGAGCCGGCGGCGGAACAGGCAGTAGCCCCGGGGCTCGCCGTCCCGCTCGACGATGGCGATGCGGCGCGTCTCGGCACCGTGGCGGAAGGCGGGCAGGTCGTCCCAGAACTGCGCCTGCAGTTCCTCGGTCTGCCGCAGCGCCCAGCCCGGACGGTTGACCCCGCCGCCGCCCGTCGGGTCCTCGCCGGCAGTGCGGTGCAGCCGCGCGACCAGCTCGCCGTGGCGCTCGCGCGTGGCGTGCTCGACGCGCACGGTGTGGTCGGACACGCCGGGGACGTCGCGCAGGGCGGCACCTCGGGGGACGATCAGCCGCAGGTCGTTGGCGGCGCGGCCGTAGCCGAACCGCCCGTAGATCGCCGTCTCGGCGGCGAAGAGGGCGGACAGCGGCTCCCCGCGCTCGCGGCAGCGCGCCATGTGGAGATCGATCATGCCCGTGAGCAGGCGACGTCGCCGGTGCTGCGGGTGCACGGCGACCCAGGTGAGGCCGGCGGTCGGCAGCGTGCCACCGGGCACCTGGAACTCCGTGAACGGGTACGAGGCGTGCAGGGCGACGAGACCGTCGTGGCCCTCGGCCTCGACGCCGACCGTGCGTTCCCAGGTCAGGGGCAGGTTGCCCTTCTCGAGATCCTCGAACGAGACCGAGCTCGGGAAGGCCCAGCCGTCGATGTCGAGGACCTCGCGCAGGTTGTCGGGCTTGAGGTCACGGAAGCGGTAGCCGTCGGGCAGCCGAACGTCGGAGGTCACGCCTCGATCGTGGCCCGCGCCGGCGCACCGCGCCAGGGTTTTGCCCCGCTAGGTTGGGCGCGTGGCCCTTCCGTCGTCCGGTCCCGATCGTCCGGTCAGCCGTGCGCCCGACCCTTCGCTCGACCCTGCCGAGGAGTACCTCGACGAGGTGCTCGCGATCGTCGAGCGGATCCCGTCCGGTCGCGCGACGACGTACGGCATCGTGGCGGAGGCCGTCGCGGACGTCCTGGGCCGCGGTGGGCCGCGGCAGGTCGGTCAGGTCATGGCTCGCGCCGGGTCGGGGGTCGCGTGGTGGCGCGTCGTCAACGCGGCCGGAGCGCCGCCCGCGCGGCACGAGTCGCGCGCGCTCGCCGAGCTGCGCGCCGAGGGGTGCCCGCTGACGCGCGACGGGCGCCGCGTCGACCTGCGCCGGGCCGTGTGGTTCCCCGACGAGTGATCACGCACGGCTGATCACACCGCGCGATTCACACCTTGCCGGTCACACCTTGCGCGGCGCGACCTTCCCGAGCGCCGAGCCGACGGCGGCCTTGGTGCGGCCCGCGGGCGTCGAGCCCTGGGACGCGGCGAGCACGGTCAGCAGCGACGCCGGGTCGCCCTGCACGAGCATGGTCGTCAGGGCCGTGCTCTTCCAGCGGTCGAGGTCGCGACGCACCTTGTCGGCCGGGCCGACGAGCGCGATCTCCTCGACGAGCTCGAGCGGGACGGCCTTCGCGGCGTCCTCGCGGCGTCCGGCGAGGAAGAGGTCCTGCACCTCGTCCATGGCCTCCTTGTACCCGAGCCGGTCGAGCGAGGCCTTGTGGAAGTTGGCCTCCTTGGCGCCCATGCCGCCGGCGTACAGCGCGACGTGCGGGCGGATGACGTCCGCGGCCCGCTCGACGTCGTCGCGTACGACCACCGGGACGGTGGCGAGCACCTCGAAGGACGCGGCGGGCGACCGCTCGTCGGCGCGCGCCGTGAAGCCCTCGGCGAGCAGCTCGCGGAACTCCGCGTCCATGCGCGGCGGGTAGAAGCCGGCCATCCAGCCGTCGGCGATCTCGGCGGCGAGGGCGACGTTCTTGGGGCCCTGTGCGGCCAGGACGATCGGGATGTGCGACCGCAGCGGGTGCACGGTCGGCTTGAGGGCCTTGCCGTGGCCGGTGGCGCCCGGGGCGTCGGGCGGCAGCGGCAGGCGGTAGAACTCGCCGTCGTACGTGACGGGCCGCTCGCGGGCGATGACCTGCCGCACGATGTCGACGTACTCGCGCGTGCGCGCGAGCGGACGGCGGTACGGCTGGCCGTACCAGCCCTCGACGACCTGCGGCCCCGAGGCGCCCAGCCCCAGGACGAAGCGGCCGCCCGAGAGGTGGTCCATCGTGATCGCCTGCATCGCGGTCGACGTCGGAGTCCGCGCGGCCATCTGCGCGATGCCCGTGCCCAGGCGCAGGCGGCGCGTGCGGGAGCCCCACCAGGCGAGGGGCGAGAAGGCGTCGGAGCCGTAGGCCTCGGCGGTCCAGACGGAGTCGAGTCCTAGCGCCTCCGCGGCCACGAGGGCGGGAACCACGCCCCGGGGCGGCTTGCGCGACCAATAGCCCGTCTGGATGCCGATCCGCATGCTGCTCCTCGTCGAGTCCGGGGGAGTATCCGGGACACACGGTCCCGGATAGTTCGCGTCACACCCTAGCGCCCACCGGCGTACGGTCGGCGCATGGCGAGCCTCGACGATGTTGCACGCACGGCCCTTGCGCTGCCGGAGGTGACCGAGGGCGTCCGGACGCGCGGAGGGCGCACGTGGGCGGTCGCCGGCACCACGTTCGCGTGGGAGCGGCCCTTCAGCAAGGCCGACATCCGCCGGTTCGGTGACGAGCCCGTGCCACCCGACCCGATCCTCGCGGTCGCCGTCGACGACCTGGGGGAGAAGGAGGCGGTGCTCGCGGCGCACCCGGACTCGTTCTTCACGATCCCGCACTTCGACGGGTATGCGGCGGTGCTCGTCCGCCTCGACGTCGTCGCGGACGAGGAGCTGGCCGAGGCGCTCGAGGACGGGTGGTTCGCCAAGGCGCCCGCGGCGCTCGCGGACCAGCACCGCGAGCGCCGCCGCTGAGCCGTCCGCCGGTACCCGCTGCGGGGGTGCCGGCCGGTCAGATGACGTACTCGATGAGCTCCGACGGGTCCTCGACGCGCCGCCGCTCGGCGGGGTGCGTCTGGGGCTCGCGCACCCGCGCAGGCACACCCACCGCGATGGCGCCGGGCGCCACGTCCTTGACCACGACGGCGTTGGCGCCGACCTGCGCGTCGTCGCCGATCCAGACCGGCCCGAGCACCTTGGCGCCCGCGCCGACGAGGACGCGGTCGCCCAGGGTCGGGTGCCGCTTGCCGCGCCGCATCGACCGGCCGCCGAGCGTCGAGCCCTGGAACAGGATGCAGTCGTCACCGATCACGGTGGTCTCACCGATGACCACGCCCATGCCGTGGTCGATGAACAGGCGGCGGCCGATCCGGGCACCGGGGTGGATCTCGATGCCGGTGGCGAACCGGGCGAACTGCGACACGAGCCGGGCAGGCAGCCGCAGCGCCGGGTGGTGCCACATCCGGTGGGAGAGCCGGTGCGTCCACACCGCGTGCACGCCGGGGTACCCGAGGGCGACCTCGATCCGCGAACGGGCGGCAGGGTCGTGGGCGTGGGCGGCGTCGAGATCCTCCAGGAGGATCTCGAACAGGTGCCGCAGGCCTGGACGGTGCCCCTCGGGCATCGGATGGTCGACGCCGTCCCCGGGGTCGACGCCGTCCCCGGGGTCGACGTCGGGCTCGGCCCCGCTCGCCTGGACGGTGCCCGGCGTGCGCGCAGTGTGGTTGGCGGTCACGTCAGTCCAGCAGGTCGGAGTAGAGGATCGTGGACAGGTAGCGCTCGCCGAAGTCGGGGATGATCACGACGATGAGCTTGCCAGCATTCTCCGGCCGCTTCGCGACCTCGGCGGCCGCGGCGAGCGCCGCGCCGGACGAGATGCCCACGAGCAGGCCCTCCTCCTTCGCCGCGCGCCGGGCGAAGTCCACGGACGTCTCGGCGTTGACGTCGATCACCTCGTCGTAGATCGAGGTGTCGAGGATCTCGGGCACGAAGTTCGCGCCGATGCCCTGGATCTTGTGCGGTCCGGGAGCGCCGCCGTTGAGGATGGGCGACTCCTCGGGCTCGACCGCCACGAGGGTGAGCTCGGGCTTGCGCTTCTTGAGCACCTGGCCGATGCCCGTGATCGTGCCGCCCGTGCCGATACCCGAGACGATGATGTCGACCGCACCGTCGGTGTCGGCCCAGATCTCCTCGGCCGTCGTCTCGCGGTGGATCGCGGGGTTGGCCTCGTTCGCGAACTGGTGGGCGAGCACCGCACCGGGACGTTCGGCGGCGATCTTCTCCGCGGCGCCGACGGCGCCCTTCATGCCCTCCGAGCCCGGCGTGAGCACCAGCTCGGCGCCGTAGGCCCGCAGCAGCGCGCGGCGCTCCTTGGACATGGTCTCCGGCATGGCGAGGACGACGTTGTAGCCGCGTGCTGCGCCGACCCAGGCCAGGGCGATGCCGGTGTTGCCGGACGTGCCCTCGACGATCGTGCCGCCGGGCTGCAGCTGGCCTGAGGCCTCGGCGGCGTCGATGATCGCCACCCCGATGCGGTCCTTGACGGAGTTCGCCGGGTTGTAGAACTCGAGCTTGGCGACGACGGTCGCCTCCGAGCCTTCGGTGAGTCGGTTGAGCTTGACGAGCGGCGTCCGGCCGATGAGCTTGGTCGCGTCGTCGTAGATCTGGGCCATGGTCTTCCTTCTGATGTGTATGTGCTGTGGGGCGGTCGGTGCGTCCAGGGTGCTCGGACGGGGAGCGACGTCGCCACCGGGGCCGGGTTCGTGATCGCGCGGTGCGTCGTGACCCGTGGTCGAGACGATCGGTGGTGCCTCGTGGGGCGAGCGTCGTAACGAGCGTCGCGCGGTCGCCACGACCCGGGGTCGGGTCAGGCGTGAAGCGGACGCCCTACAGACAGCTGCAGCAGCACGGGGTGAGGCAAGCGCAGGAGCGGACGACGACGGCGGCGTGCGGGCTGCGCATGACCGGGTCCCTCCTCCGGCGACGGCGGTCGGGCCGCGCGTCGCGAGCTGAATCTGATCCTTGACCCGGGCCGTGGAACGGCCAGGTCGTGAGACAGACCCTATCCGGCCGTCGGACGCCGTACAACGTCGTCTCGCGGTACGGCCCTGCCGATTCCGTGCAGAAAACACTCGGCCAGGTCGGGGCGCGGGGCGCCGGACCTGGCCGAGTGGTGTGGAGCGGGCGACGGGAATCGAACCCGCGTAGCCAGTTTGGAAGACTGGGGCTCTACCATTGAGCTACGCCCGCACACAGACCGACGCCCGTGCTGCAACCAGCCAGCGTCGGATCGCGGCCTCACCTTAGCAAAGATGCGGTGGCACCCTGACGTCTGTCGTGGCCTGCTGCGTCGCCTCCTTTGTGGCACGCCGTGGCCGTCGTGGTCGACGGGGAGGCAGGCTCTACACTGGCCCCGGTGGCCGCGAGGCCGTCAAACGGGGTGTGGCGCAGCTTGGTAGCGCATCTGCTTTGGGAGCAGAGGGTCGCTGGTTCGAATCCAGTCACCCCGACCGATCCGATGGCCTCTTGCCTGCATCAGTGCAGGTAAGGGGCCATCGTCGCCTTCGCGAGGGGCTGGTGACCGTGGACGAGAGGTCACCTGAACATGGCTCACAGGGCGAATACAGGGCGAAAACTCACCCAGGTACCCCGTGGAAGGGTGGTGCACGGGCTTCCGTCGTGGGCTGCGGTCCGGCGCGGGCCGAGCGCGGCGGATCGGGGCGCGCACCTGGGGTGCATGAGCAACCTCACAGCAACGGAGAGCGGCCTTGAGCCGCTGATGAGCATCGACACCCTCTCGCAGATCATCGGGGTGCCGATCAAGACGATCAAGGACTGGCGGCTGCACGGAGAGGGCCCGGCCGCCTTCAAGATCGGGAACCACCTGCGCTACGCGCCGTCGGACGTGCAGGCATGGCTCCAACGATGCCGGGAGTTCGCCCCAGGCATCCCTGCCGAACCCAAGGGTCGGTGAGCAGCGATGGCCAGACCCCGCATCGCGGTCGGGACCTTCGGGACGCCGAACTACGTGACCTTGCCGAGCGGGAGCATCCAAGTCGAGGTGCGATTGCGCGGCGTCGACGGGAGGGTCCGCAAGGTCAAGAGCACCGGACGTTCCAAGGCTGAGGCGCTGCGTCGATTGAAGGTCAAGCTCTCCGAACTGGCGACTGCGCCGACTGCGGGATCGACGTCGACCGAGCTGACGGCCGACTCGCTGTTCCCGGATCTCGTCAAGGCGTGGCTGCAGAGCCTCGACGACTCGGGTCGTCTCGCCACGAGCACGAGGTACAGCTACGAGAAGGACATGCGCACGCTCGTCCTGCCGAGCTTCGAGCACTTCACGCTTCGGGAGATCACGGTGCGCAAGGTCGATCAGCTCCTGAAGGACCTGCGCAAGCTCAGCTACAACCGGGCCCGGAAGGCCAAGACCGTGCTTCGGCTCGCGTTCGGGCTCGCGGTCCGTTGGGAGGTCCTCGACCGCAACCCCGCACACGGCGTCGAGCAACTCCGCCGACCGCCTCATCAGGCCAAGGCACTCTCGGTCGGAACGATCGCTGAGCTTCGGTCCGCCCTGGCCGAGTTCCAGGCTGGACGCGAAGGCAAGCCTGGTCCCAAGCCCGACCCGCAGATCCCGGTGATCATCGAAGTGATGCTTGGAACCTCGGCACGCATCGGGGAGGTGCTCGCGCTGCGCCGGATGGACGTCGACCTCGACTCGGACCTCCCGACCGTTCACATCGCGGGCACGGTGATCCAGGTCGGCCGTGGGCCCGTCCACCGCCAGGACCATCCGAAGACGGCCAAGTCCCACCGGACAGTCACCATCCCGAAGTTCACGGCCGAGGCGCTCGCGGACCATCTGTCGCGGATTGGCGCCGGCGAGCCCGACGAGCTCGTCTTCTCGACCAAGAGGGGCACGCCGATGTCGACGAACAACTTCCGCCGTGCGCTCGCGACCCAGCTCAACGGATCGAGCGTCGGGCACGTCACGCCTCACGCGTTCCGGCGGACCGTCGCGACGACCATTGATCGCGCAATCGGCATCCAGCTCGCCGCGGAACTGCTCGGTCACACGAACACCGAGATCACGCGCATCCATTACATCGAGCCGAACCTCCGGGTGGATCCGACGACCGCGGACATACTCGAAGCGGCGCTGGGGATGACCCGGCCCTTGGACGAGGAGGTCGACGCCGGCGACGCGGGTCCTGAACGCAGTGAGAGTGCGTAGGAGCGGCGACGCGCGTCGTCGGCCACCGCCGAGGAGGCGATGGCCGACGAGGGTACCGGCTGGTGTCGGCAGGCTCATGGGGTTCCGATCTGCGGCCCGGCCGGACGGTGGTGTCCGACCGGGCCTGCCACGCCGGGCTCGAGCGGGGCGGCGTCTCGGGCGCGCAGCCGCCGCGGGGACGCACGGTAGGTGCGAACGTCGCCCGCCAGCCCATCGACACCTGTCTCGCGACTTATGGTCAGGTCGTGGCGTAGCCCGGTGGCGATGACGTGATCCATCGCGTCAGCCAGCGCGGGACCGAACCCTTCAGGCGTGCCGGTGACCGTGAGGTTGGTGGGTGGCTGCCCGGTCGGGTCGTAGGCGGTGGACCCGAGGACCTGGTCGACGTTGGTGTCGAAGTAGGTGTTGACGGTGACCATCTCCCCGTCGAGGTAGATGCCGGGCGCGTTTTCGAAGTCCGGCCCGCGGCGGCCCTCGTGGATCGCCCGGCGTCGGAACACGAGCAGGTCGACGACCTCGTCGGTCCCGGGGGTTTGCCGGTAGGTGCCGGCCGGGAAGCGGACCGCGCCGACGAGGTCGGCCATGTCGGCCAGGCGGCGGCGTCCGAGCGAGACGGGGTTGTCCCTCGACCAGTTTGCCGGCATGGAACGCGAGACCATCACCTACAACGGCTCGGCCGTCGTCGACCGCAGCCTGAGCACACCCTGGCGGTCGACGGCAACCGCCACCGACGCCCAGGGTGACTCCGCCTATCACACGGGTGTGCAGGTGACCGAGACGCAGGTGACCGCACCCGACGCGCCTGGGGGAGTCGTCACCACCCGCCAGACGACGACCTTCGACGGCTACGGCATGCCGACCGAGGTGCACGACCTAGGCAACGTCCACACCAGCGTCGGTTCTAGCGACGACCGTTGCACAACGACTAAGTACGTGCGCAACACCGGCAAGAACATCCTGGACACCGTCCAGGAGGTCGAGACACTGTCGATCGCGTGTGGCGCGACTGCGAACAGGCCGGGTGACGTCGTGTCGCACGAACGGTTCGCCTACGACAATCAGAACGTGGGCGACGACCCGACGAAGGGGTTGCGCACGCTGACGCAGGAGATCAAGGCGTACAACGCTGACGGCACCAAGTCGTGGGCGCGGGTCGAGGGTGTCAGCTATGACATGTACGGGCGCCAGACGTCCAGCACCGACCCCCTCGGGCGGATCACCAAGACCGCCTACCTCAACCCTGAGGGTCTGACCACGCAGGTCACGGTCACCACGCCCGCCCCCGCCGGTGCGGGTTCGGAGCACGTGACGACGACCGCCTGGGACACAGCCTTCGGCGTGCCAGTCAGCGTCTCCGACCCGAACGGCAACGTCACGACCGGCAAGTACGACGGGCTCGGCCGGCTGGTCGGGGTGTGGGAGCCTGGGCGGGTGCAGGGGACGGACTCCGCGACGACCACGTTCGCGTACACGGTGCGTGACACGGGCATGAACGCGGTCACCACGAGCACCCTGAACCATGACGCGACCGCGTACCTGACGTCCACGACGGTGTTGGACGGCTTGTTGCGGTCGCGGCAGACGCAGGCGCCGTCGGCGGACCGGGACAACCCGGGCCGGGTGGTCACGGACACGATCTACGACACCCGCGGCCTGGTCGAGTTCAGCTACAACCGGTGGTTCGCCACCGGCCAGCCCGACACGAGCGTGGTCTTTCCGACCACCGGCGCGGGGGACGAGCAGCACAAGTTCAAGGTTCCGTCGTCGACGGTCACCGTGTACGACGGGGCCGGACGCGCTACCGCGGTGATCGAACGAGCCGGTGCGGACGAGCAGTGGCGTACCACGACGACCTATCGGGGTGACCGCACGCTGGTCGACCCGCCGACCGGCGGTACCCCGACCATGACGGTCGTCGACGCCCGCGGCAACACCACCGCACTGCACCAGTACCTCGGCTCGTCCCCGAGCGGCACGAGCCAGGTCACCACCTATGGCTACGACCACGCCGACCGGCTCGAGGAGGTCAGCGACCCTGCGGGCAACGACTGGACCTACGCCTATGACCTGCAGGGGCGTCAGGTCGAGGCCGTGGACCCGGACAAGGGAACCACGAGCACGACCTACGACGACGCCGGGCAAGTCACCACGACCACCGACGGGCGCGGCGAGGTGCTCGCCTACGTGTACGACGCGCTCGGCCGCAAGACCGAACTGCGTGACGACTCCGTGTCCGGCGCGGTGCGTGCATCGTGGACGTACGACACGCTGGCGAAGGGTCAGCTGACCAGCTCCACACGCGTCACTGACTCGATCAGCATCACCACGGCGGTGACCGGGTACGACAACCACTACCGGCCCCTGGGCCAGTC
>Ga0233375_1000448_pt1 | contig 22357 bp, 17 predicted proteins | sample ElkDunMinimDraft_10_FD_191539 | JGI IMG/M metagenome (GOLD analysis project Ga0233375, IMG submission 191539) | Fecal eukaryotic communites from dung pellets of Tule Elk in California, USA - Elk Dung E16 | ecosystem: Host-associated > Mammals > Digestive system > Large intestine > Fecal | place... | reverse complement strand
TGGAAGGTGGGGACGGCCATGTGGGCTCCTCTCGGTGGGCGGTCGGTGAGCGGTCGGTGAGCGAGGGCGTCTCAGGGCACGGGGGCGGCTGCCGGCGCCGCCGCGCGCAGCTTCTCGAGCAACGGGCCGACGGCGACGTCCAGGAACTCCTGCTGCTGCTGGTCGCCCACCTGGAGCAGCGCGATGTCGGTGTACCCGGCGTCCCAGAAGGCCGACACGGCCTCGACGATCTCATCGAGGTCCGGACCGCACGGGAGCTTCGCGGCGATGTCCTCGGGGCGCACGAACGCGCTGACGGCCGCGAACGCGTCCGGGGTCGAGAGGTCGGAGTTCACCGTCCAGCCGTTGACGAACCACCGGAGCTGCTCGTGGGCCCGCTGCACCGCCGTGTCGCGGTCCCGGTCCCAGCAGATGGGGATCTGGCCGAACACCCGTGAGACGGGCAGGCCCTCGCTGTCCCGGATCCCCGCCCACGCGTCGACGGCCTCCCTGTCCGGGTGCGTCCCCACCATGTGGTCGGCGACCGGCGCGAAGCGGCTGATCGACTGCTGGCCCGAGACGGCGATGCCGATCGCGATCGGCGACTCCGGCAGGTCCCACACGGTCGCCGAGTCCACCCGGAAATGGGTGCCCTCGACCGTCAGGCGCTCGCCGCGGAGCAGCTTGCGGATGATGCCGAGGGCCTCCTCGAGCATGTCGTGGCGCTCCCCGATCGCCGGCCAGCGCTGCCCCACCACGTGCTCGTTGAGGTTCTCCCCGGCTCCCAGGTTGAGCTGGAACCGGCCGTCGGACAGGACGGCGACGGTCGCCGCCTTCTGCGCCACGACCGCGGGGTGGTAGCGCATCGTCGGGCACGTCACAAAGGTCATGAGCTCGACGTCACGGGTCGCCTGGGCCACTGCCCCGAGCACGGGCCACGCGTTCGGAGAGTGGCCTTGCTCGGCGAGCCACGGCGAGTAGTGGTCGCTCGACGCCACGAAGTCGAACCCGGCACGATCCGCGGCCTGCGCGTACCACACCAGCTCGCGCGGGCCGCTCTGCTCCGTCATCAGCGTGTAGCCAAAGCGAGTCATGCTCTGAGAGTGGCACCGCGGGGACGGGGCGGCATCCGGAGCCCCACGGCGGGACGGGCCCGTGGCACGCGAGGGGCGCCGGGTGTGGCACCGTTCGGTGGTGCCATCCCCCCGTTCACGAGCGCGCCGCTCGTCCTCTGCCCGTCGGTCCCCCTCGTCTCGCGCCCGCTGGGTGCTCCTGCTGGTCCTCGCGGTGGCCATCGGCATCGGCACGCCGGTGTGGCAGGACGCCCGCGCCGGCGCGGACGTGCCCGTCACGGCCACCGACCTCGCGGAAGCCCGGGCAGCCCTCGACGGGCTCCCGGTGAAGGGCCGCGCACCGAAGACCGGCTACGAGCGCAGCGCGTTCGGGGCGGCGTGGACGGACGTGGACCACAACGGCTGCGACACCCGCAACGACATCCTGCGCCGGGACCTGGTCGACCTGACCTTCAAGGAGGGGACCGACGGGTGCACCGTGCTCACCGGCTCCCTCACCGACCCCTACGGGGGCGAGGTGATCGCCTTCGAGCGCGGGGAGCGCAGCAGCGAGGTGCAGATCGACCACGTCGTCGCCCTGTCGGACGCCTGGCAGAAGGGCGCCCAGCAGTGGACCGACGAGGTGCGCACCGCCTTCGCGAACGACCCCGCGAACCTGCTGGCCGTGGACGGCTCGCTCAACCAGCAGAAGGGCGCCGGCGACGCGGCCACCTGGCTGCCGCCGCGCAAGGCCTACCGGTGCGTCTACGTGGTGCGCCAGATCCGTGTGAAGGCCGCCTACGGCCTGTGGGTGACCAGCGCCGAGCAGGAGGCGATGAGCCGGGAGCTGGACCGCTGCGCCACTGCCCCCGCGTCCCCCGCAGCGGGCTGACCAGCGCTTTCCCTCTCGTTCGCGGCCACTCGCGCGCCAGTTGGGCGCCGGTCAGCCGAGCCTAGCCTTGCTGGCGCCGACGCTTCCGTCGGCGTACACCGGAGGCATGCGATGGTGGCACGCGCTCGTTCGGCAGTACCCGTTGGTCCTCGCGACGCTCGGCGTGGCGGCGCTCGGCGGCGTCCTCATCGCCGTGGGCGACCGCGACGCCGCACGGTGGGTGGTCACCGGCTACGCCCTGGTCATCGCCGCGGTGCAGGCCGTCTCGATGATCCGGGAGCTGCGCGCCGGGACCTGGGGCATCGACATCCTGGCCGTCACCGCGATCGTGGCCACCGTCGCCGTCGGCGAGGAGTGGGCGGCGCTGGTCATCGTGCTGATGCTCACCGGCGGCGTCGCGCTCGAGGACTACGCCGCGGGACGGGCGCGACGCGAGCTGGCGTCCCTGCTGGACGCCGCGCCGCGGACCGCGCACGCCGTGGGACGCGACGGCTCGGTGACGGATGTCCCCGTCGACGAGGTGCGCCCCGGCGACGAGCTCATGGTCACGCCAGGGGAGGTCGTGCCCGTCGACGGCGTGCTGCTCGGGTCTCCGGCGACCTTCGACGAGTCCTCCCTCACCGGCGAGTCCCTGCCCGTCGAGCACACCCCCGGCGAGGGCCTGCTGTCCGGCTCGGTGAACGGGTCCACCGGGGTGCGGATGCGCGCCACGGCCGCCGCGGGCGACTCCCAGTACCAGCGCATCATCACGCTGGTGCGGGAGGCGTCGGAGTCCAAGGCGCCGTTCGTCCGCCTCGCCGACCGGGTGGCCGTGCCGTTCACCGCCGTCGCGTTCGCCATCGCGGGCCTGGCGTGGGCGGTCACCGGCGAGGCGGTCCGCTTCGCCGAGGTGCTCGTGGTCGCGACGCCGTGCCCGCTGCTGATCGCCACGCCGGTCGCGTTCCTCGCGGGCATGTCCCGCGCGTCGAAGAACGGGATCATCGTCAAGAACGGGGGCGCGCTGGAGAAGCTGGCCCGGATCCGGACCGCCGCGTTCGACAAGACCGGCACCCTCACGTTCGGCCGGCCCGACGTCGTGGCGGTCACCCCGAGCGACGGCCTGTCCTCCGACGAGCTGCTGCGCCTGGCGGCGAGCGTCGAGCAGGGCTCCAACCACTCGCTCGCCGCCTCGATCGTCGGCGCGGCGAGGGCACGAGGGCTGCGGCTCAGCCCCGCCCACAGCGTGCGGGAGAGCACCGGCCACGGGGTCAGCGCCCTGGTGGACGGGCGCACGGTGGTGGTCGGCAAGGAGGGGTTCGTCGCCGAGGCCGTGAGGCCGACGGCCTCACCGGAGGCACGTGCGATCGAGCCCGCCGAGCTCGAGCCCGGCCAGCTCGCGGTGCACGTGGCCGTCGACGGCGCCCACGCCGGCGTCGTCACCCTGGCCGACGCGGTCCGCCCCGAGGCGCTGCACACCGTCACGCGGCTGCGCGGGCTGGGTGTGCGGCACGTGGTGATGCTGACCGGCGACGCCGCAGCCACCGCGCGGCACGTGGCAGACGCGGCGGGCGTCGACGACTTCCGCGCCGACTGCCTGCCCGCCGACAAGGTGGCGGCCGTGCGGGACATGTCGGACCGCCCGGTGATGATGGTGGGCGACGGCGTGAACGACGCCCCCGTGCTGGCCGTGGCCGACGTGGGCGTCGCGATGGGGGCGAAGGGCTCGTCCGCCGCGTCCGAGTCGGCTGACGTGGTGATCCTGCTCGACGACGTGGACCGTGCCGCGCGCGCCGTCAGCATCGGGCGCCGGACGGTCCAGGTGGCCATGCAGGCCATCGCCATCGGGGTGGGCATCAGCATGCTGCTGATGGTCGCCGCGGCGTTCGGCGCGATCCCCGCGATCGTCGGGGCGGGGCTGCAGGAGCTCGTCGACCTCACCACGATCCTGTGGGCGCTGCGCGCCTCCGGCCCCCGCCGCAGCGAGCCCGCCGACGCCGAGTCGGCCCCTCGGCCGGTGCTGGTGGCCGCCACGCACGCGACCGCCTGAGCGGGCCTGGCGGCGACCCGGCCGAGAATGCGGCGATTCGTCATGAACAGGGTGGTCCACAGTTGTGGACAACTGTCCTAAACCACCCATCGGGCTGTTGACCAGCGCAGATGGACGGCGGGCCTACCGGAAGAAGTCCCCGGCCAGCCAGGTGGCCCCCAGGCTCAGCGCCCCCAGGCAGACGACCAGGAACACGCCCACCCACACGATGCCGGGCACCCGGGTGAGCCGCGCCAGGATGTCCGCGTCAGAGGTGGCGCCACGGCTGCGGCGACGCGACGACTGCAGCTCGAGCACCGCCCGGGGCGCCCCGAGCAGCAGGAACCACGTCACCAGGTAGGCGAACGCGGACTGCTGCTCCGGGCTCCCCCACCACGTCACCCCCACCAGCACCGCGCCGCTGGCCAGCACCGACCACAGCCCGTACCAGTTGCGGATCTGCACCAGCAGCAGGGCCAGCGCCAGGACCAGCAGCCACAGCAGGCCCACGGCGTAGCCGCGGCTCAGCAGCCATGCGGCGCCCAGCCCGAGGATCGCCGGGCCGACGTACCCGGCGAACGCGGTCGCGAACATCCCCGGCCCCCGGGCCTTGCCCACCGACAGCGTGAGTCCCGAGGTGTCCGAGTGCAGCCGGATGCCGCTGAGGCGCCGACCGGTCAGCACCGCGGTGAGCCCGTGCGCCCCCTCGTGCACGATCGTCAGCACGTGCCGGGTCAGGTGCCACAGGACGGGCACGGCCAGGCACACCAGCGCCACGGCCATCGCGCCCAGCACCACGGCATCGGGCGGGGCGGCCTGCGTGGTGGTGGCACGCTCCCATATCTCACGGAGCACGTTCACAGGTCAGCGACCTCCGGTCGGGATCAGCACATCGGTTCCGGTGGCGGTCACCCGCACACCGTCGGGGACCACGGTCACCTCGGCGACCGCCACCCCCTCGGGCAGCCCGTCGATCGGGATCGCGAGGTCGCTGAGCAGGTCGCCCAGGCCGCCTGGCAACGACGCCGCGGCGATCTCGACGCCCCCGAGCTCCACGCCGGTCACGTCCACCCGGATCTCGCCGCCCTCCGCGCGCGGGGACAGGTGCGCCGACCATGGCAGGCCGAGGGCGCTGCCCATGGCGATCAGCTGGTCCCCCTCGGGGGCCAGGCGCATCTCGATGCCGGTCCGCTCGGTCACCAGGTGCTCGAGCGTCGCGGAGCCGAGCGTGCCGGTGACCACCGCGTGCTCCACCGCGTACGGGGTGCGGGTGCTGACGCCCTGGGCCGTGACGTCCACATCGGCCAGCGGGGTCCCGTCGAGGGTGAGGGAGTCCGCACGGGCGGTCACCTCGCCCAGCGAGCCGTCCAGCGCCTGGGTGAGGAACGGGAACCCGTGGATGTCGACCTGCGGAGAGCCCGTCACGTCGAGGCTCTGCTCCACCCGGGTGGCGACGAGGCGCTCCGCCGCGGCCGCGGCGACCCGGTCGACGATCACCGCGACCCCCACGAGCAGCACGAGCACGAGGAGCAGGGTGAGGCCGGTGCGTCGTCTCATCGGGTCAGCGTAGGGAGTCCGCGGACGACGCGGGGCGCCTCGGAGCCTGATGGCCTCCGGGGCGCCCCGTGTCGTGCGTCTGCCGCAGGTCAGCTCGTCGGGGAGCCGTTCGAGCGGCCGGCCGTCACGGCGCCGGCAGCCGCGCCGCCCGCCACGCCGCTGAGCAGGCTGTTCAGGTCGAGCCCGGTGAGGGACTTGATGACGTCCTGGCCCTCGCTGAGCACCTGGGCGACGTTCTTGGTGAGCGACGAGGCCCCGTCCGTGGAGACCACGGTCAGCGAGTCGATGGCGCCCATCGGCTCGGCGGCGGCGCGGACGATCTCCGGCATGAGGCCGATGACCTGCTGCGCGAGGACGGCTGCGCCCTGCTCGCGCAGCGCCTCGGCCTGCGCCTTGGTGGCCTCGGCGGCGGCCAGGCCCTCGGCGCGGGCCGCGGCGGCGCGCGCCAGGCCCAGCGCCTCGATGGCCTTCGCCTCGGCGAGCTGGCGGTCCCGCTCGGCGTTGCCGGCCCGGATGGTCGCCTCGGCGGCGGCCTCCGCGTCCTGCACGGCGGCGACCTTGTTCGCCTCGGCGATGCGGGTCCGCTTGAACGCGTCGGCCTCGGTGGCCGCGTTCGCGGCGTCACGCTCGGCGTTGGCCTGCTGGACGGCGGCGTACGCGGCGGCCTCGGCCGGCTTGCGGACGTCGATGTCGAGCTGCTCCTCGGTGACCTTGGCCTGCTCGGCGAGCGCCTCGCGCTGCTCGGTGGCGACCAGGCGGTCCTGCTCGGCGCGGGCGAGCTGCCCGGCGGCCTCGGCGTTGGCGTTGGCCCGGTCGGTCTCGGCCTTGATGCCCGCCTGCTTCAGCGAGAGGTCGCGCTGACGCTCGGCGATCTGCTCCATCGCCTGGATCTTGGCGAACTCGGAGACCTGCTGCGCCTCGGCCTCCTTGACCTCGGCGACCTGCCGGGCGCGGGCGGCCTCGGCGCGGCCCAGGTTGGCCAGGTAGTCGGAGCCGGGCGTCGAGATGTCGGAGATGTTGAGCAGGTCGACCTGCAGTCCCTGCTCGGCCAGGTCCGTCTTGGTCGAGGCGACGACGGCGTCCTGGAGGGACTTGCGGTCGGAGATGATCTGCTCGATCGTCATGTCGCCGATGATGGCGCGCAGCGAGCCCTCGAGGGACTCCTTGATGACGTCGGTCAGGGTGGCCTGCTGCGAGAGGAAGCGCTGCGCGGCACGGCGCACGCCCTCCTCGTCGCCACGGACCTTGAAGTTGATGGACGCCTTGATGGCGAGCTTGATGCGGTTGCGGTCCACACCCTCGACGGTGATGCCGATCTGGCGCTGCTCGAGCGAGATCGGGAAGCCCTGCTGCAGCACCGGCCAGACGAACACCCGCCCGCCGACGATGACCCGCTGGCCGCCCTCGGGCGTCGCGGCGTTCCGGCCCGCGCCCCGTCCCACGATGATCAGGGCCTCGTTCGGGGGGACCCGGCGGATCCGCTTGGTGATGAGGGCGATCACCGCGAAGAACGCGATGATGAGGGCGGCGACGGCGATGACGGCCGCACCGCCCGAGAAGATGTCAGCCATGGCGATCCCCGGTGGCCCGGGGCTCCTTTCGTCGGTGCGAACGGGACGGTGCTGCAGGGTGGTGCTGCGTCAGGCGCTCCCTCGCGCCGACGCCGGTCAGGCCTTGGTGACGCGCACGCGCGAGCCGGAGACCCCGGTGACGACGACGCGCTGGCCGGGCTCGAGGACCTCGTCCGACCACGCGAGCCGGCTCTCGAGGTCACGGACGCCTTCGAGCCGCACCTCGCCGCCCTCGGGGCCGGTGGTCGCCGTCAGGACGCCGAAGGCGCCCTCGAGCGGAGGCGGCGGTGCGTCCTCGCTGTCCGCCAGCCGGTTGATCATCACCTGCGCCACGGCGGTGGAGATCGCCGCGAACACCACGGCGAAGACGTAGGTCCACACGGTGGCCAGGTCGTTGGCCACGGCGATCACGCCGCTGGCGCCGAAGACCACGGCGCCGATGCCGATCGCGGAGCCGGAGAGCCCGACGTCCCCGAAGCTCAGCTCGCCGAAGACCTCGCCCAGCACGAGCGAGACGACGAGCAGGAGGAGGCCGATGCCTCCGATGACGGAGAAGAGGAGCATGGGGGGCCGCTTTCGACGGTGGGGTGCCGCCAGTATGACGGCTCCGGCGACGCCGCGGGCGGGCCTAGCAGGTCAGTTGTCCAGGGGATCGCCCGGACTCGCCCCCAGGCTGGGCCGCGGGGCGCCCGGGGTCAGGAGAGCCCGAACCCGCACGCCTCGGCGAGGCGGTTGCCCGCGGCGTCGCCCTCGGCGTACTTCGCGGTCATCTCCTCCTGCGCCAGCTCGTACGTCTCCGGGGCGAAGATCGCGAGCAGGGCCTCGACGTCAGCCACGTGCTCTGCGCCGAGGTCCGCCTTGGCGGCCGCGCCGAGCTGCTGCACCGTGGCGAGGATCGACTCGGGCACGTCGCCCTCCCCGGCCCCCGTCACGACGCCCAGGAGGCTGTGCGGGTCGTCGCCGAACAGGATCTCGCAGCCGCGCGGCACGCCCGAGAGGCCGGCCACCGCTGCCGGCAGGGCGAGCCCGCCCTCGACGACGGGGGCGGCGGTCTCGAGCGGCGCGTCGCTGGGAGCGGACTCGGTCTCCACGGGGCCCGGCGTCGCCTGCCCGGCCTCCGCCTCGTCCAGGTCGGCCGTCTCGATCGCGACGACCCGGTCCTCCGCCCGCACGAGCGCCGCGCCCGCGACGACGAAGACGATGGCCACCGCGACCGTCGTGGCGAAGGCGAGCGCCGAGACGACGATCCCGCCGATGGCCAGGCCCTTGCCCGCCTGACCGGTGCGACGCACCCGCACCAGCGCCGCGATCGACAGCGCGAGGCCGACCGGCCACGCGACGAACGCGACGATCAGGCCGGCGATGGCCAGGCCGTCGGTGCCGTCGGGGACAGGGGCGGGCGGCGGACCTGCCACCTCGGCGGCGTCCTCGCGCCCGGCCGCCTGCGCGTCGCCGCCCTGGTCCGGGCCGTCCTCCGGCGGGACGGGGCCGGGTGTCGTGGGGTCGGTCGTCGCCTGCGAGTCGGACACGGTCTCTCCGGGGGATTCAGGGGGTGCGAGGGAGCGCATGGGGGGTGCGCCGGGGCGATCGTGCTGCCGAGGTCGAGAGCGGGCAGACGCCTGGCGGGCCACCCAAGCACGCCCGTCGCCGCGGCGATGACGACGTCCGGCATGTGGCCGGTTCGGGCGCCTTCGCGTGGTCCATCCCGTTCGCGTGTCCGACCGGTGGCACGGAGGGGAAACTGATTCGCGCGCACAGCCACCGGAGGGGCACGCTGTCCCTGGCGCTCGAGACAGCCGGCCAGCCGCCGCGCCATCGCGCCATCCCGTCAGCCCGCACCCCTCTGGAGAGATCGTGACCGCGCCCTCGGGCTCCACGCCGCCGACCGGCGCACCGGCGACGAGCACCAGCCCGTGGCGGGGCGCGCACCGGATCGTGACGATCGGACTGGTGGCCCTCGCGAGCCTCTCCGCGTTCGAGGCCCTGGCCGTGTCGACCGCGATGCCGACGGTCGCGGCTGCCCTGGACGGGTTCGGCCTCTACGCGATGGCCTTCGCCGCGCCCATCGCGTCCGGCGTGGTCGGCATGACCGTGGCGGGCCTGTGGGCCGATCGGCGGGGGCCCGGCCCGGCGCTGGTATGGGGCGTCGTGCTGTTCGTCGCCGGCGTGCTCGTCGCCGGGCTGGCGCACACCATGCCGATGCTCGTGGTCGGACGGGTGGTGCAGGGCGTCGGCTCCGGCCTCGAGACCGTCGCGATGTACGTCGTGGTCGCGCGGGCCTACCCGGTGGCGGTGCGACCACGGGTGTTCGCGGCCTTCGCCGCCGCCTGGGTCATCCCCGGCGTGGTGGGGCCGCTGATCGCCGGCCTGATGGTGGAGCACCTGGGCTGGCGGTGGGTGTTCCTCGCGGTGCCAGCGCTGGCGATCCCCGCCCTGCTCGCCGTCCGGCCCGCGCTGGCCGGCCTCGGCCCCGCTCCCCACGACGCGGACGCCCCCGAGGGCGCCCCCGCGGAGCGTCGCGGCCGGATCGGGCCACGCCGCCTGCTGCTGCTCTCGGTGGTCGCGGCGACGGCGGTGATCGCCCTGCACCACGGCGGCCAGCAGTCGGGCGCCAGCGCTGTGGTGTGGATCGTCGTGGCGGGCGCGGCGCTGGTGGTCGGCCTGCCGCCGTTGCTCCCCGTCGGGACGCTGCGCTCGGGGCGCGGCCTGCCCACGGTGATCCTGCTGCGCGGGCTGATGAGCGCGGCCTTCTTCGGCGGCGAGGTCTTCCTGCCGCTGCTGCTGCAGACCCGGCACAGCCTCAGCCCGTCCGGGGCCGGCGCCGTGCTGACGTTCGCGGCCGTGACCTGGTCGCTCGGCTCGGCCGTGCGCGGGCGCGCCACCGGGTGGAAGGACACCACGTTCCTGCGCGGCGGCACCCTGGGGATGGCGGCCGGCATCGTGCTCGCCGCGCTGCTCGTGGCGCCCGCCACGCCCGTGGCCCTGGGCTACGCCGGGTGGGCGCTGGCCGGGTTCGGCATCGGGCTCGCGATGCCCACCACCTCGGTGCTCACCCTGCAGCTCTCGCCCCCCGCCGAGCAGGGCTCCAACAGCTCCGCGCTGCAGATCATGGACTCCGTCGCGACGGCCCTCGCCCTGGCCCTCGCCGGGTCCTTGTTCACCGCCCTGGGCGGTGAGTCCTCGGACTCCGCGTTCGTCGCCGGGTTCGCCGTCGCCGCGGCGATCGCGCTGCTCGGGACGGCCCTGTCAGGGCGGGTCCTCCCCTCGCGCGGCCTCCGGGCCCGTCCGACGGCGCCCGGCGAGAGCGCGGCGCCCGCGCAGCCGGCCCCCGAGCAGGGCTCCCCGCCCCTGTCCACGATGTGAGCACTGGGAAGAATCGTCCGCCTCACGGCGGTTGTCCCGTCCATGGACATCGCTCGTGACCCGGGGCTCACTGCTGCCCCCGCCCGTGCGCGGATCAGCGCCGGGCTGGTGCTGCTGCTCTCCGCCCTGACGGCCGTCGGGCCGTTCACGTTCGACACCTACCTCGCGGCGTTCCCCGAGATCACCGCCGATCTGAGCGCCACGTCGGCGGCCGTGCAGCTCACCCTGACCGCGTCCCTCGCGGGCCTGGCGGCGGGGCAGGTGCTGATCGGGTCGCTCTCGGACACGTTCGGTCGGCGGCGGCCGCTGCTCGTGGCGCTGGCCGTGTACACGGTGGCCTCGGCCGCGATGCTGCTCGTGCAGTCCATCGAGGTGTTCACCGCGCTGCGCGTGGTCCAGGGGTTCACCGCCGCCGCGGGCATGGTGCTCTCGATGGCGATGGTGCGGGACCGTTTCGAGGGCGACGCGGTGTCGAAGGTCATGGCGCGGCTCATGCTCGTGGTCGGCGTGGCGCCTGTGCTCGCGCCGACCATCGGCGCCCAGCTGCTGCACTTCGGGTCCTGGCGGCTGATCTTCGGGTTCCTGGCCGCAGTCGGGGCCGCGCTGCTGGTGCTCGCCTCGACGGCGCTGCCGGAGACCCTGCCGGTCGAGCGCCGCCGCACCGGCGGCACCGTCGCCGCGCTGCGCTCGTACCGCGAGCTGTTGACGGACCGGGGCTTCCTGGGGCTGGCGCTGCTGTCCGCCTTCTACCTCGCGGCGATGTTCACCTACGTCTCCTCGTCCACGTTCGTCTTCCAGGACGGGTACGGCCTCACCGCCCAGGAGTTCGGCTGGGTGTTCGCGGGGGGCGCGGTGTCGATCACCGCGGGCACGCAGATCGCGGGCGCGCTGGTCGGGCGGTTCCGGCCGCAGCAGATCCTGGCGGGCGGTGTGGTGGCCGGGGTGGCGGTCTCCTTGGTGCTCGTGGCCGTCGCGGTGGCGGGGGCGCCGTTCTGGCCGCTGACCCTGCTCATGATGCTGACCCTCGGCACCGTGGGGCTGGTGATGCCCTCGGCCCCGGCGATCGCGCTCGAGTCGAACCCGCACCGCGCAGGCTCGGCGGCGGCCCTGCTCGGCGCCCTGCAGTTCGGCCTGGGGGCCGTCATCGCGCCGCTCACCGGGATCGGCGGGCCTCCCAGCCCCCTGGTGATGGCCGTGTTCATGTGCGGCACGATCCTGGTCTCGGCGCTGCTCCTGCTCCTGGTGCGCCGTGGTTGGCGGCAGGGTCGGCGCATGGTCGTGGAAACCGACGCGGCGCCGCTGGAGGGCCGCGACGCGGTCGGCGTGCCGCTCGCCACAGACTGACTCCTCACCGCGCGAGCGGCGCGGGATGCCGGTAGGAATGTCGGGCATGACACTCATCGGGCTGCACGCCTCGCACGAGCAGGTCCATCCGACCGCGCTGCTCAGCGCGGTCCAACGAGCCCAGGAGGCGGGCTTCGGGGCGGCGATGTGCTCCGACCACTTCGCGCCGTGGAGCGAGCGGCAAGGGCACTCCGGGTTCGCCTGGTCGTGGCTCGGCGCCGCGCTGGCCACCACGGACCTGCCGATGGGGGTGGTCAACGCCCCGGGGCAGCGGTACCACCCCGCGATCGTCGCGCAGGCCTCGGCCACGCTCGCGGCGATGTTCCCCGGCCGGTTCTGGGTGGCGCTCGGCTCGGGCGAGAACGCGAACGAGCACATCACCGGCGACCGGTGGCCGGACAAGGCCACCCGTGACGCCCGCCTGCGCGAGTGCGTCGAGGTCATCCGCGCGCTGCACGCCGGCGAGGAGGTCACCCACCACGGGCTGGTCACGGTGGACCGGGCACGGGTGTGGACGCTGCCGGAGGTCCCCCCGCTGCTGATCGGCCCCGCGGTGTCCGTCGAGACCGCGCGGGCGCACGCCGCCTGGGCGGACGGCCTGATCACCACGAACCAGCCGATCGAGAAGCTGCGCGCGATCGCCGCGGCCTACCGGGACGCGGGCGGCCGCGGCGACCTCGCGCTGCAGGTGCACCTGTCCTGGGCGCCCGACGAGCAGGCCGCGATGGCCATCGCCCGCGACCAGTGGCGCACCAACACCTTCGCGCCGCCGGTGTGCTGGGACGTCGACTCCCCGGAGGCCTTCGACATCATCGGCGAGCACGTGCCCGACGCGCAGGTGCGGGGCACCGTGCTGGTGGGCTCCGACGTGGGCCGGCTGGCCGATCAGATCGCCGAGCTCGCGGACGTGGGCTTCGAGCAGGTGTACCTGCACCACGTGGGCCAGCACCTCGAGGAGTTCGTGGACGTGTTCGGCGAGCACGTGGTCCCGCGGCTCAGCGGCGTGGGGGTGGCGGCATGAGGATCACCGACACGGGCGACCTGTGGTGGAAGAACGCCGTCGTCTACTGCCTCGACGTCGAGACCTTCATGGACTGGAACGGCGACGGGATAGGCGACTTCGCCGGCCTGACGCAGCGCCTGGACCACCTGGCCGACCTGGGCGTCACCTGCCTGTGGCTCATGCCGTTCTATCCGACGGCGGAGAAGGACGACGGCTACGACATCACCGACTTCTACGGCGTGGACCCGCGGCTGGGCTCCCACGGGGACCTGGTCGAGATGATCCGCACCGCCCGGGACCGCGGCATACGCGTCATCGCCGACCTGGTGGTCAACCACACCTCCGACAAGCACCCGTGGTTCAAGGCCGCCCGGTCCAGCAAGGACAACCCGTACCGCGACTTCTACGTGTGGCGCTCCGACCCGCCCCCGCCCACGAAGCACGAGGTGGTCTTCCCCGACCAGGAGACGTCCATCTGGGAGCTCGACGAGAAGACCGGCGAGTACTACCTGCACCGGTTCTACAAGCACCAGCCCGACCTCAACGTCTCGAACCCCCAGGTGCGGGACGAGATCGCGAAGGTCATGGGCTTCTGGCTCGAGGTGGGGCTCTCCGGGTTCCGGGTGGACGCGGTGCCGTTCCTGCTCGAGGGCGCCGAGGTGGAGCCGGGCTCCGAGGACGGCGACCCGCACTCGTACCTGCGTGCCCTCCGCTCGTTCCTGGGCCGCCGCGCCGGCGACGCGATCCTGCTGGGCGAGGTGAACCTGCCGCACGCCGAGCAGGTGAAGTACTTCGGCAGCAGCGACGGCGACGAGCTGACGATGATGTTCGACTTCGTGGGCATGCAGAGCCTGTACCTGTCGATGGCGCGGCACGACGCGGCCCCGCTCGAGAAGGCGCTGCGCGACCGCCCGCCCATCCCCCGCGACGCCCAGTGGGCCACGTTCGTGCGCAACCACGACGAGCTGACCCTCGACAAGCTGACCGAGGGCGAGCGCCAGGAGGTGTTCGCGGCGTTCGGCCCGGACGAGGACATGCAGGTCTTCGGCCGCGGGCTGCGCCGCCGGCTGCCCCCGATGCTGTCGGGCGATCCCCGGCAGATCCGGATGGCCTACTCGCTGCTGTTCTCGCTGCCGGGCACCCCGGTGCTGTTCTACGGCGAGGAGATCGGCATGGGCGAGAACCTGGCCGCTCCCGGGCGGATGGCCGTGCGGACGCCGATGCAGTGGACGCCGGGCAAGAACGGCGGGTTCTCCACGGCGGCCCGCCGGCGCCTGCCCGGGCCGGTGGTGGAGGGCGGGTTCGCGCCCGAGCACATCAGCGTGGCCGAGCAGCGCCACGACCCCGACTCGCTGCTCGCGTTCATCCAGCAGCTGATCCGCCGGTACCGGGAGTCCCCCGAGCTGGGCTGGAGCGACGTGGAGGTGCTGGACCAGCCGCACGCCGCCGTGTTCGCCCACCGCGCCACCTGGGACGACGGGTCCCTGGTCGCGGTGCACAACCTGGGCCCGGAGCCGTTGACCGTGCCGTTGCGGCTGCCGGACCTCGACGCGGAGACCGAGCTGGTGGACCTGCTGGACCACGGATCGCTGGCGTGCGACGAGCGCGGCTCGGTGGAGGTGGCGCTGGAGGGCTACGGCTACCGGTGGCTGCGCGTGGTGATGCCGGGGGCGCGGCGCCTGGTGTGACCGTGCGGGGGCGCGCTCCGGCCCAATCTGGAACGGGCCGGAGCGCACCCCCGCGCGTCGGCTACTCGTAGCTGACGGCGTCGAGCACCGGCAGCCGGGCGGCGCGCAGGCCGGGCCACAGCGCGGCGAGCACCCCGACCACGATGGCCAGCAGCACCATGCCGAGCAGGCTCAGCCATGGCACGGCCAGGTCGGTGAGCCCGTCGTCCGCGAAGACCGTGGGCATCGCGGCGGCGAGCGCGACCCCCACGGCCAGGCCGACCACGGTGCCGAACACGGCCGTGAGGATCGACTCGATGGTCACGGTGCCCGCGAGCTGGAGCCGCCCGAGCCCGACGGCGCGCAGCAGGCCGATCTCGCGGGTGCGCTCGATCACCGACAGCGCGAGCGTGTTGACGATGCCCAGCACCGCGATGACGATCGAGAGCCCGAGCAGCGCGTACAAGATCACCAGCACCTGGTTGACCTGGTCCGCGAGCCCGGCGACGAACTGCTCGGTGTCGAGCACGGAGACGACGAGGTAGGGCCGGACGGCCTCGGTGAGCTGCGCGCGCAGGCCCTCCACGTCGGCGCCGGGGGCCGCGGTGACGAACACCGTCGGGATGGCGCGCTCGACCGCCGGCACGAGCGAGTCGAAGACCTCGGGCGAGACGACCAGCGGGGAGGGGATCGCCGACGAGTCGATGACCGCGCCGACGCGCAGCTCCCGGGAGCCCGAGCCGCCGGTGAGCGTGATCCGATCGCCGACCTGCCAGCCCTCGTCCTCCGCCGGCCCTCGCTGCACCGCGACCTCTCCCTCCTCGAGGGTGTCCCGCAGGCTGCCCTCGACCTCCTCGACCTGCAGGCTGCGGCCGATGGTGGCCGGGTCGATCCCGGCGATCAGCACCCCCGACTCGTCGCCCTGCGGGCCGCGGACCAGCGCCTGGCCGGCGTAGAAGGCGTCCGCGGCGGCGACGTCGGGCAGCGCTCGCACCGCCGTGAGCGCGTCGGTGGGGATGGTGCCGGACGCGGGCGTGCTGAGGATGTAGTCGGTGGTGGCCTCGCGGGCCACGATCGCCTGGGTCGACGCGGTGGTGGAGGCCGCGATCACGGCGGCCGCCCCGACCAGGGCCATGCCGATCATCAGCGCGCCGGCGGTGTTCGCGGTGCGCCGCGGGTTGCGCACCACGTTGCCCCGGGCCAGGCGCCCCACCGGCTTGATCCACGCGACGAACGGGGTGGCGAGGGTCCCGATGCTCGCGCGGGCGATCACCGGGGCCAGCAGGAGCATGCCGAGCACCACCCCGGCGGCCCCGTAGCCGAGCAGCTGCGGCGCGCCGTCGGCCTCGGGGCGCCACACCGCGGCCAGCACCCCGGCCGCTCCCAGCAGGGCCAGCACGGCCCCCACGACAGCCCTCAGGCGCAGGGGCCGCTCCGGGGCCGTCGACTCGTCGCGCATCGCCTCCACGGGCGGCACCAGCGCCGCCCGACGCGCGGGCACGAACGCCGCGACGAGGCTGACCAGCGTGCCGACGCCCAGGGAGATCGCCACCGTGGAGGCGTTGAGCGGGATGCTGCCCGTGAGCGTCATCCCCATCGACTCCAGGACGCGGCGCAGCACCTCGACCAGCGCGAGCCCGCCCGCGATGCCCAGCGCGGCGCCGATCACGCCGATGACCGCGGCCTGCAGCAGGATCGAGACGAGCACCTGCGTGGGCGAGGCGCCCACGGCGCGCAGCAGGGCGAACTCGCGGGTGCGCTGGCGCACGGACATCGCGAACGTGTTGGCGATGATGAACGCCCCGACGAACAGCGAGATCGCGGCGAAGACGAGCAGGAACGTCAGCACGAACCCGAGGATCGCCTCGACGGCCGCCCGGGACTCGGCGCGCGCGTCGTCGCCGGTGACGGCCTGCGCGGGGGCGTCCGCCGGCGCCGCGTCCCGCACCACCGGCGCGATCCTGTCCGTCAGCGCGGACTCGCTCAGGTCGCGCTCGCCGTACACCGCGATCGTGGACACCATGCCGTCGGGCGCGAACAGCGCGCGGCCGGTCGCCGGGTCGAGGTACACGAGCGTGGCGCCCGCGGCGGAGCTCACGGCGTCCACGTCGCCGACCACCTCGACGCTCTGCAGCGCGCCGCCCAGCACCACGGTGGTGGTGTCCCCCACCGCCAGCCCGGACGCCTCGAGGGTCGAGTGCTCGAGCGCCACCTCGCCCGGCTGCTCCGGGAGCCGCCCCGCGACCACGTCCACGCCCCGCGACTGCGGGTACAGCACCACGGCGAAGCTGGGCGCCTGGGTGCTCTGCACCGCCGTGCCGTCGGCGCCCACCAGCACCACGGGCCCGCTCAGGTCCGGCAGCGCCGCGGTGACGCCGTCGACGCCCGTCACCACGTCGGCCAGCCCGATGGGCACCTGGTTGCGGGCGTCCGAGGTCTCGCCGCCGACGGTGGACTCCCCGGGCGCGCGATCGGCGCCGCGCACGTACGCGTCGCCGAGCATCGACGTCTCGACGATGTCGGTGAACGTCGAGGAGAGCATGGTGCGCAGGGCGAAGGTGCCCGCCACGAACGCGATGCCCAGCGCCACCGCGAGCATGGTGAGCAGGAAGCGCACGGGATGCGCGCCGATGCCCCGCAGCGCGACCCGCAGCATCAGGGCGCCTGGTGGCGGGAGGGGCCGGGACCCCCGGAGCCGTCCGGGCTCTCGGGCGGGAGCCCGCTCATCGCGCCCAGGGCCTCGAGCACCGTGGCCGGGGTGGGGTCCACCAGCTCCCCGACCAGACGCCCGTCCGCGAGGAAGAGCACCCGGTGCGCGTACGCGGCCGCGGTCGGCTCGTGGGTGACCATCACCACCGACTGGCCCAGGTCGTCCACCGACCGGCGCAGGAACCCCAGCACCTCCGCGGAGGACTCGGAGTCCAGGTTGCCGGTGGGCTCGTCCGCGAAGACGACGGCGGGCCGCGACATCAGCGCCCGGGCGCACGCGACGCGCTGCTGCTGGCCGCCGGACAGCTCAGAGGGCTTGTGGTGCAGGCGGTCGCGGAGCCGGACGGCGTCGACCACCGTGTCGAAGAACTCGCGGTCCACAGGCTGGCGCGCGATGTCCAGGGGCAGCGTGATGTTCTCCCCGGCGGTCAGCGTCGGCACCAGGTTGTAGGCCTGGAACACGAACCCGAGCCGGGTGCGGCGCAGCTTGGTGAGCCGGCGCTCGCTCATCCGGCTGACGTCGTCGCCGTCGACCTCGGCCGATCCCTCGGTGGGCCGGTCGAGCCCCGCCATGCAGTGCATGAGCGTCGACTTGCCTGATCCGGACGGCCCCATGATCGCGGTCAGCTCGCCCCGGCCGAAGTCCACGTCGATGCCGTCGAGAGCGCGGACCGCCGTGTCCCCCGAGCCGTACGTCTTGACCAGTCCGCGGGCCCGCGCGATCGGGCCGCCCGCGGCGGCCACGACGGGCCGGGCGGCTCCACCGGGTGAGGCGTGCGTCATGGCTGACCTCCGCGCGGGGCTCGCGGCCCGTGCCGACGAGGCCCCTCGGCCAGCGTAGGAGAACCCCGGACATGACGCCGCCGGGGCGCGACGTGCGCGCCCCGGCGGGGTCAGGCCACGGCCTGGGCGGGAGACCGCCAGGCCGGCGCCGGGCTACTCGTAGCTGACGGCGTCGAGCACCGGCATCCGCGCGGCCCGCAGCGCGGGCCAGAGGGCGGCCAACACCCCGACGACCAGCGCGAGCACCAGCATCGAGCCGAGGCTGGCCCACGGGATGGACAGCGTGGCGAGCCCGTCGTCGGTGAACACCTTCTGCAGCGCCATCGCCAGGCCGACCCCCACGGCCAGGCCGACCACGGTGCCGAACAGCGCCGTGAGCACCGACTCGATGGTCACCGTCCCGGAGAGCTGCAGCCGGCCCAGGCCCACGGCCCGGAGCAGCCCGATCTCGCGGGTCCGCTCGATCACCGACAGCGCCAGGGTGTTCACGATGCCCAGCACGGCGATGATGATCGACAGCCCGAGCAGCGCGTACAGGATCACCAGCACCTGGTTGACCTGGTCGGCGATGCCGGCGACGAACTCGTCCTTGTCGAGCAGCGAGATCACCACGTACGGCTCGAGCGTCGAGCTGAGGGCGGCACGCGCGTCCTCGAGGGCCACGCCGTCCGCGGTGGCGATGAAGACGTTCGCCGCCCAGCGCTCGCCCGGCACCACCATCTCGTCGTACATCTCCTGCGACATCGCGGAGCCCACGCCCAGGGCGTTGGAGCTGAAGATCGCCCCGACGGTCACGTCGCGCTCGCCGCTGCTGCCGTGGAACGTCAGCTCGTCGCCCACGGACCAGCCGTTCTCCTCCGCGACGCTCTCCTGCAGGGCGATCTTCCCGGCGGCCAGCGCCCCCTGCAGGTCGCCCTCGACCACGTCGACGTCGAGGCTGCGGCCGAACGCCTCAGGGGCGAGGCCGGACGTGCTGAGCAGGCTGTCCGAGGCCGGCGTCACGCCCACCCGGTCGGCGAGGAACACGCCGAAGTACAGCGGGTCGAGCGAGCCGACCTCGGGCAGGGCCTGCATGTCGGTGATGGCCTGCTCGGGGATGGCGCTGTTGGTGGCGGCGTTGACGATGAAGTCCGCCACCGCCTCCTTCTTGACCACCGAGCCGAGCGACGCCTGCGTGGTCGCCGCGATCACGGTGGCAGCCCCGACCAGCGCCATGCCGATCATCAGGGCGCCGGCGGTGTTGGCCGTGCGCCGCGGGTTGCGGACGACGTTGCCGCGCGCGAGCCGCCCGACGGGGCGGATCAGGGCCACGAACGGCGCCGCCAGGATCCCGAGGGCCCCGCGGGCGAGCACGGGCGCCAGCAGCAGCATCCCGATGACGACGGCCGCGGCGCCGACGCCGAGCAGCGTCTCGCCGCTCTCCAGCTCGGGCTGCAGCGCGGAGACCGTCACGGCGGCGATGCCCAGCCCGCCGATCACGCCTCCGATGACCGCCCGGACGCGCAGCGAGCGCTCGGTGGTGGCGACGTCGTCGCGCATCGCCTCGACAGGCGGGACCATCGCGGCCCGGCGCGCCGGCAAGAACGCCGCGCCCACGCTGACGACGGTGCCGACCACCACGGACATGACCACGGTCGACACGTCGAGCGGGATGTCCCCCGCGAGGCTCATGCCCATGGACTCGAAGCCCACCTTCAGCATCGACACCAGGCCCACGCCACCGGCTACGCCGATCAGCGACCCGACCACGCCCACGACGGCGGCCTGCAGCAGGATCGACGTGAGCACCTGCGTGGGCGACGCGCCGACGGCCCGGAGCAGCGCGAACTCGCGCATCCGCTGCCGCACCGACATGGCGAACGTGTTGGCGATGATGAACCCGCCGACGAACAGCGAGATGCCGGCGAAGACCAGCAGGAACGTCGAGATGAAGCCGATCTGGCTGGCGACGTCGTCGCGGGCCTCGTCGCGCATCGCGTCGCCGCCCACCACCTCGACGGGCGTGTCGAAGCTGGCGACGGCCGCGGTGATGCCGTCGACGATCTCCTGCTCGGAGGCGCCGTCCTCGCCGTAGACCGCGATGGTGTTGACCATGCCGTCGGCCGCGAAGTCCGCCTTCGCCGTGTCGAGGTGGACGAAGGCGATCGTGGCGCCGGCCATCGGGCCGCCGGGGTCGATCTCGCCGACCACCTCGACGTCGCGGAGGTCCCCGCCGACCACCATGCGGGTGGTGTCGCCGATCTTCAGGCCCGAGCTCTCCAGGGTCGCCGTCTCCAGGGCGATCTCGCGGGCGCCCTCGGGGGCACGCCCGTCGATCACCGTGCTGGTGCGGTCCCGGGAGTCGTAGTTGACCGAGAAGCTGGGGGCCTGGGTGGACTGGACGGCGGTGCCGTCGGCGCCCACCAGCACCATCGGGCCGGAGATCTCCGGCAGGGCCGCGTGCACCCCGTCGACCCTGGAGAGCTCGTCGGCGAGCGCCACCGGGATGCGGTTGCGCGTCGCGCCGACGTCCGTGCCGACGGTGGAGGTGCGGATCGACTCGTCGGCGCCGCGGACGTACGCGTCGCCGCGCATCGTGGAGTCGACGATGCCCGTGAAGGTCGCCGAGAGCATGCCGTTGAGCGAGAACGTGCCCGCGATGAACGAGATGCCCAACGCCACGGCGAGGAGCGACATCAGGAAGCGCACCAGGTGCGCGCGGATGCCCCGTAGTGCGACGCGCCCCATCAGACGGCTGCCGGTGACGCGGCCTGGCGCGCGCGGGAGGAGACCGAGCCGAGCATCTCCAGCACCGACGCCGGGGTGGGGTCGAGCAGCTCGCCGACCAGGCGGCCGTCGGCCAGGAACAGGACCCGGTGCGCGTAGGACGCGGCCGTCGGGTCGTGCGTGACCATGACGATGGACTGGCCCAGGTCGTCGACCGAGCGGCGCAGGAAGCCCAGGACCTCCGCGGCGGAGGTGGAGTCCAGGTTGCCGGTGGGCTCGTCGGCGAAGACGACCGCCGGGCGCGAGACGAGCGCACGGGCGCACGCCACCCGCTGCTGCTGGCCGCCGGAGAGCTCGTTGGGCTTGTGCCCCAGGCGGTCCTCGAGCCCGACCGCCGCCACCACGGCGTCGAAGTGCGCCTTGTCCACGGGACGGCGCGCGATGTCCAACGGCAGCGTGATGTTCTCGGCAGCGGTCAGCGTGGGCACCAGGTTGAACGCCTGGAACACGAAGCCCAGGCGGGTGCGGCGCAGCTTGGTGAGCTGGCGCTCGTTCATCTTGCCGACCTCGTCGCCGTCCACCACGATCGAGCCCTCGGTGGGGCGGTCCAGCCCGGCCATGCAGTGCATCAGGGTCGACTTGCCCGATCCCGACGGGCCCATGATCGCGGTGAGCTGGCCGCGTCCGAACTCCACGTCGACGCCCGCGAGCGCATGCACCGCCGTCTCGCCCGAGCCGTACGTCTTGACCAGTCCCCGTGCGGTCGCGATGGGCGGCGTCGCGGGATCGGGCGAGGTGACGGCTGAGGCGGGACCTATCGGGGCGGTGCTCATAAGACTTCCCATCGGTGGGTGATGCGGACTGGTGACCAGGACATCGTGCCTGGTCACCGGCGTGACCAGCGATCAGTTAACGCCCTGATTAGACCCCGAGTGGCCTCATCCGCAGGTCAGGGTGCCCCCGATGCCCTGCGGGGCGCCTGGCCGGCCCGAGCCCGTGTGGCCTCGCCCATCTGGCCGACCGTGCCTAGCCTGGAGGGACACGAGGGTGTGCCGTTCGCCGGTCTCGGGTAAGAGGTTGCGCTCATGCCGTGGTCAGTTCTGATCGTCCTCTTCGTTCCCGCAGCGTTCTTCTGCGTGCTGTGGGCGGTCTTCCCCAGCCCTGACGAGCCGCCCCGCTGGAGGCGGCGTCTGCGGGCCGCGATCGGCCGGTTCTGGGACCGGCTGCACCCGCGGCGACGACGCGCGCGCGACCTCGCGGCGGAGGTGCGCCTGGACAAGGTCGGCGACGGGAAGATCGCCGTGCCCGATCCGTTCCTGGCCCTGCGGGTGCAGACCAGGCTCGGCAAGGTCGCCGAGCTGGCGCGGACCATCGAGGACGAGCCCCGCTCGATGGCCCGGGCCGAACGCCTCATCGCCACCCAGCTCGCCTACGACGACCTGCTCGCGGAGGCCTGCCAGCTCGCCGGGGTGCAGCTGCGCAACCGCGCGAAAGGGGACCCGCAGGAGAGGTTCCGCAAGGAGGTCGAGCTCGCCGAGCGCGGCTGGACCTGGTGACGGGCCGCCCACCCCGGATCACCAGGTCCAGCCGTCCACCTCCCCGGCGCCCGCGTCACCAGAGCCGGTCGCGGACGGCCTCCAGGTCGGGGCCGGTGAGCCACGACGCCGCCAGGGCCGCGCGGTTCTGGGCGACGAAGTCCGCCACGGTGAACCCGAGCGCCTCGGCG
>Ga0233375_1000447_pt1 | contig 22409 bp, 16 predicted proteins | sample ElkDunMinimDraft_10_FD_191539 | JGI IMG/M metagenome (GOLD analysis project Ga0233375, IMG submission 191539) | Fecal eukaryotic communites from dung pellets of Tule Elk in California, USA - Elk Dung E16 | ecosystem: Host-associated > Mammals > Digestive system > Large intestine > Fecal | place... | reverse complement strand
TCCCGAGCGGCGCTCGTGGGAGGGGTTCTGCGCCCGTGTCGCGAGGCAGCCGGAGTTCTGGGACCGGGCCGGCTTCCCGTGGCACCCCTCGGCCCAGGTGGAGTGGGGCGGGCGCCGCTGACCGGGTGGCGCTGACCGGGCGCCGCGGCCGAGGGGCCGGGCGGGCAGCCCGTCAGACCCAGGTGGTCATCCACATGTGCAGCCGCCAGAAGTCGACCGGGATCACCCATCCCGTCCAGATCGGGTAGAAGAACGCGCTCACGGCGACGATCAGCGCCACGAACGCCGACACCCAGACGATCGCCTGCCGCCGGGAGCGGCCGTCCCCCTCCGGCGGGCCGATCACCAGGCTCAGCACGTAGACCAGGGTGAGGACCACCCACGGGACGAAGGCCACCGAGTAGAACGTGAAGATGGTGCGCTCGGTGTAGGCGAACCAGGGGACCCACCCGGCGACGATGCCCGACAGGACGGCGCCCGCCCGCCAGTCGCGCTGCCACAGCAGCCACACCACCGCCACGAGGATCGACGCGGCGCCCGCCCACCACAGCAGCGGGTTCCCCAGCGAGGTGATGGCCTGGGCGCACGCGTCGGCGCCGCAGGCCTCGCGCGCCGCCTCGCCCGACAGCGACGAGACCTCCGTCGGGTAGTAGTACGACGTGGGGCGCCACTGCACGATCCAGCCCAGCGGGTGCGCCGAGTAGGGGTGCTCCGAGCTGAGCCCCCGGTGGAACCCCCACATGTCCTGGTGGTACTTCCACAGCGACCGCAGCGCCTCCGGCAGCCACTGCACGCCCAGGTCCGGGTTGTCGGCCGCCCACTGGCGCAGGTAGGCGCCCGGCGACCGGAACCACGACGCCCATGAGGCCACGTACGTGACGAGGGCGATGCCGACCATGCCGATGCCCGCGGGGACCGCGTCGCGCACGAGCGTGGCCAGCGGCCACTCGCGGACGCCGATGGCGCGCCGTGCGGTGGCGTCCCACGCGACCGTCAGCAGCCCGAAGACCGCCAGGAAGTAGACGCCGGACCACTTGGTGCCGATGCACAGGCCCAGCAGCACCGCCGCGGCGACCCGCCACCATCGGACGCCCAGCCGAGGCCCCCAGCCCAGGGAGCCGCCGGCATCGAGGACCGCCGCCGCGCGGACCGCCAACCGGCGCCGCGCCTGCTCGCGGTCCAGCAGCAGGGCTCCGAACGCCGCCAGCGCGAAGAACATCACGAAGCCGTCCAGCAGCCCGATGCGTGAGTGCACGATCGCCGAGCCGTCCACCGCGAGCAGCAGCCCGGCCACCACGCCGAGCGCGTTCGAGGCGAACAGCCGGCGGGCGATCCGCACGATGAGCAGCACGCTCAACGTGCCGACGATCGCGGCCGCGAGCCGCCACGCGGACGAGCTGGCCGCGCCGCCTCCGAGCTCGATGCCCCAGCCGATCAGCCACTTGCCGACCGGGGGATGGACGACGTACGCGGGGTCGACCCCCAGCATGCTGGTGTCGCCCGCCTCGAAGGCCGGGTTCGGCTCGTCTCCCCACTGCGCCTCGTAGCCGCGCGTGACCAGGGAGAACGCGTCCTTGACGTAGTACGTCTCGTCGAACACCAGGTGGTGCGGCGTGCCGAGCCGCACGAACCGCAGCACCGCGGCCAGCGCGGTGACGCCCAGGGCCCACAACCAGCCGGTGAGCCGGGCCCGCGGGGTGGCGTCGAGCACCGCGGCCCGCGCGCCCAGCAGCCGCTGCGTGAGGCGCTCGACCGTCGGGACGGGCGCCTCCGGCTCGGGCAGGGGCGGGAAGCCGCTCTCCCGTGGAGCGCCGTCGTCGCGCTCGGCGAGCGGCCCGCGAGCCGACTGGTCCTCGACGACGTCCACGCCCACGTCGATCCCCGTGGGGGCCGCGGCGGGGCCGGTCGGCGCGTGGCCGTCCGGGGTGGCGTCGTCGTCAGCAGGGATACGTGGCACGCGGTCATGCTAGGGGGGTGGCGAGGGCCGCCGACAGTGCCGGCGCGGAAGCCGCAGGGCACGGCCCGGGCGGGGGCCCCGCCGTCCTGGCCGGTGGCGACTTCGCGACCCGGGCGAGGTGGCAGGCTGGTGGGCGTGACCTCTCCCCTGGAACCCGCGCCGACGAGCCCGTCCACCACCTCCGGAACAGGCCGCCTGGTGCTCGCCGCGACGCCGATCGGGGATGTGGAGGACGCGTCCCTGCGCCTGCGCCGACTGCTCGCCGAGGCGGACGTGGTCGCCGCGGAGGACACCCGACGGCTGCGGGCGCTCGCCGCGCGCATGGGCGTGGTGATCGGCGGGCGGGTCATCAGCTACCACGAGCACAACGAGTCGGAGCGTGCCGGCGACCTGCTCGAGGTGGTGGCCGGCGGCGGCACCGTCCTGGTGGTCACCGACGCGGGCATGCCCGCGGTCTCGGACCCCGGCTTCCGGGTGGTCGAGGCGGCGGTCGAGGCCGGCCTGCCGGTGACGGCCGCCCCAGGCCCCAGCGCGGTGCTCACCGCCCTGGCCCTGTCCGGGCTGCCGACAGACCGGTTCTGCTTCGAGGGCTTCCCGCCCCGCAAGCCGGGGGAGCGCGCCCGAGCCTTGGCCGAGCTCGCCACGGAGCGCCGCACGCTCATCTTCTTCGAGGCGCCCCACCGGCTGGCCGACACGCTGGCGGCCATGGCGGAGGCGTTCGGCCCCGACCGGCCGGCCGCTGTGTGCCGCGAGCTGACCAAGACCTACGAGGAGGTCCGGCGGGGGCCGCTCGGCGAGCTCCTCGCGTGGGCTCAGGCCGGGGAGGTGCGGGGCGAGATCGCCGTCGTGGTGGGCGGCGACGTGGACCGGGCCCCCGTGTCGACCGCGGACCTGGTCGCGGAGGTGCTCGCCCGGGCAGACTCGGGCGAACGGCTCAAGGACGCGGTCTCCGAGGTGGCCGAGGCCGCGCAGGTGCCCAAGCGGGACCTGTACGCGGCCGCGCTGGCGGCCCGCAAGCGCTGACCGGCCGGCGCTCCAGGGCCGGGGTCAGGCGTCCTGGGAGGCGACGAGCTCGGCGCCGGCGGCGACCATCACCTGCCGGGCCTCGAGGCCCTGCTCGGGCGTCACCGGCACGGTGAGGTCGCTGAGCACGCGGGCGCGCAGCCCGAGGGCCAGGGCGTCGAGCGTGGTCGCCTTCACGCAGTGCGACTCGGCGATGCCGACCACGTCCACGTCGGTCACCTGGCCCGCGTCCAGCAGCGCCGCGAGAGAGCGGCCCTGGGCGTCCACGGCCTCGAAGCCCGAGTACGCCGCCGCGTACTCGCCCTTCTTGACGCTGGCATCGGGCCGCAGCGACGCGAGCGCGGGGTGCAGGTCGGCCTCCGCCGTGCCGGCGACGCCATGGGGAGGCCAGGTGTCCACGAAGTCCGGGGAGTCGCTGAAGTGCGCGCCCGGGTCGATGTGCCAGTCCTGGGTGGTGACGACCAGGTCGTACCGGTCGCGGTTGTCCGCGGCGTACTCGGCGATCGCCTCCGCCACGGCGTTGCCGCCCTGGACGGCGAGCGCGCCTCCCTCGCAGAACGTGGGCTGCACGTCCACCACCACCAGCGCGCGGTGGGTGGGCCTGCGGGGGGCGGGGGCGGTGCCGGCCATGGGTTCTCCTGAGGGGTGCGGACGTCCGCGACCAGCCTCGCAGGTTCGGGGCCGGTAGTCAGCCCTCGTCCCACCACGACGGCGCGCGAATGCCCTGGGCGCCGGGGCGTCGGCGGGTCTAGCGTCCGGCCATGGAGTTCCGTCGCATCCCGGGCCTGCCGCCCTACGTGTTCACGATCATCGACTCGCTCAAGCTCGAGGCCCGCCGCGAGGGGCGCGACGTCATCGACCTCGGCTTCGGCAACCCGGACCTGCCCAGCCCGCAGGTCGCCGTGGACAAGCTCGCGGAGGCCGCGCAGAACACCCGCAACCACCGGTACTCGTCCTCGCGCGGGCTGCCCAAGCTGCGACAGGCCGCGGCCGACCACTACCTGCGCCGGTTCGGGGTGAGCCTCGACCCGGACACCGAGGTGCTCTCGACCATCGGCGCCAAGGAGGGGTTCAGCCACCTCATGTGGGTGCTGCTGCAGCCCGGCGACGCCGCCATCGTGCCGACCCCGAGCTACCCGATCCACATCTGGGGCCCGTACTTCGCCGGCGCCGACGCGCGCCAGGTGCCCATCGGCGACGGGGCCGACGGGGCTGGGTACATCGACAGGGTCATGGAGGCCTGGGAGCTCGGCTGGCCCAAGCCCCGCGTGGTCGTGCTGTCGTTCCCGCACAACCCCACGACGACCACCGTCGAGCTCGCCGACCTGCAACGCCTGGTGGACTGGGCCCGGGAGCGCGACGTCGTGCTCGTGCACGACCTGGCCTACGGCGACATGTGCTTCGACGGCTGGAGCCCGCCGTCGATCATGCAGTGCGACGGCGCCAAGGAGGTCGCCGTCGAGCTGTACTCGATGACCAAGTCCTTCTCGATGGCGGGTTGGCGCGTCGCGTTCCTCGTCGGGCGCCGCGACGTCGTCGATGCCCTGGCCAAGCTCAAGAGCTACCTCGACTACGGCACGTTCCAGCCCATCCAGATCGCCGCCACCGTGACCCTCAACGAGGCCACCGACTACCCGCGCGAGCTCAGCAAGGTCTACGAGGCGCGGCGGGACGCCCTGGTCGACGGCCTCGCGCGCATCGGCTGGGACATCCTGCGGCCCCGGGGCACCATGTTCGCCTGGGCCAAGATCCCCGAGCCGTACGCCGACATGGGCTCGATCGAGTTCGCCCAGCACCTGGTGCGCGCGTGCGACGTGGCAGTCTCGCCCGGCGTCGGCTTCGGCCCCGGGGGCGACGGGCACGTGCGCTTCGCGCTCATCGAGAACGAGCAGCGCATCGGCCAGGCCGTGCGTGGGCTGCGGCGCGGGCTGGACCGTCTCTGACACGGTCGCCCGCAGCACGGTCTGGCGCGGGGACGGGCCGCGTGATGGGCTGTCGGGATGAGCCGCAGCGAGGCTGGATCGTCGCGCCGCCGCATGCTGCCCCGGCTGTGCGGGGCCGTGCTGGCGGTGGCGCTCGCGGGGTGCGGGGCCGGGACGGGCACGAGCGAGTCCGCGGGCGGCTCGACCGCCACGGAGACCGCCTCGTCGGCGCCGGGACCAGCGGCGCCGGTCGAGGTGACCGGGGTCGTCGAGGTCGCGACGGGCCTGGACGTGCCCTGGGGCATGGGCCTGCTGCCCGACGGGCGGCTGGTCGTCACGCAGCGTGACGCGGGGACGATCGTGCTGATCGGCGCCGACGGCGAGGTCGTCGAGGCGACCGGGACCGGCGCCGAGGAGCTCCGGGAGCTGACCCACGCGCAGGGCGAGGGCGGCCTGCTGGGGGTGGCCGTCGGGCCCACGGGCGAGGACCTGTTCCTCTACGTGACGACGGGCCGCGACAACCGGGTCGTGCGGACGGCACTGGACGGGACGGCGCTGGGCCCGCTCGACACCGTCCTGGACGGGATCCCCGCGGCACGGAACCACGACGGCGGCCGGCTCGCGTTCGGCCCGGACGGCTTCCTGCACGTGACGACGGGCGACGCGGGGCAGCGCGAGGACGCGCCGGACCTGGCCTCCCTCGCGGGCAAGATCCTGCGGGTCACGGAGGACGGCGACCCGGCCCCCGGGAACCCCGACCCGGGCTCGCCGGTGTGGAGCTCGGGGCACCGCAACGTCGAAGGGCTGGGCTGGGCGCCCGACGGGCGGATGTTCGCGAGCGAGTTCGGCCAGGACGCGTGGGACGAGCTCAACGTCATCGTGCCGGGCGGCGACTACGGGTGGCCTGCCCACGAGGGCGAGCCGACGACGGACGACGGCACGGTGTCGCCCGTGGTCACGTGGTCCACGCGCGAGGCGTCGCCCTCGGGCCTGGCGGTGACGGACGACGCGGTGTACGTCGCGGCGCTGCGCGGCGAGCGGCTGTGGCGGGCGCCGCTGACCGCGGACGGGGTCGGCGAGCCCCAGGCGCTGCTGGAGGGCGAGCACGGGCGGCTGCGCGCGGTGGAGGTCGCGCCCGACGGCACGCTGTGGGTGCTCACGGGCAACACCGACGGGCGCGGCGACGTGCGTCCGGGGGACGACCGGCTGCTGCGCGTGACCCTGGCGCCCGTCGCCGGCTGACGGCGCGCCCGACGTGCGGTACGGGCTGCGACCAGCCCCGGGCGCGGACCTACGATGAACCCATGCCCGACGCGAGCTCGACCTTCTACCTGACGACGCCGATCTACTACGTCAACGACGCCCCCCACATCGGGCACGCGTACACGACGGTCGCGGCGGACGTCATCACCCGCTGGCACCGTCAGCGCCAGGAGCCCGTGTGGTTCCTGACGGGCACGGACGAGCACGGCCAGAAGGTCATGCGCACCGCCGAGGCGAACGGGGTCACCCCGCAGCAGTGGGCCGACCGCCTGGTCGAGGACGCCTGGAAGCCGGTCCTCGAGACGCTCGACGTGCGCAACGACGACTTCATCCGCACCACGCAGCCGCGTCACACCGAGCGCGTGCAGGCGTTCATCCAGGACCTCAAGGACAAGGGCGAGATCTACGCCGGCTCGTACGAGGGTCCCTACTGCGTGGGCTGCGAGGAGTTCAAGCTCCCCGGCGACCTGGTGGACGGCACGGGCGAGTACGAGGGCCAGAAGGTGTGCGCGATCCACAGCACGCCCGTCGAGATGCTCTCCGAGCAGAACTACTTCTTCCGGATGAGCGCCTACACCCAGCGCCTGCTCGACTTCTACGAGCAGAACCCCGAGTTCGTGCAGCCCGCCAGCGCGCGCAACGAGGTCGTCTCGTTCGTCAAGCAGGGCCTGCAGGACCTGTCGATCTCCCGGAACACCTTCGACTGGGGCATCCCGATCCCGTGGGACACCTCGCACGTGCTCTACGTGTGGTTCGACGCGCTGCTCAACTACGCCACCGCCATCGGCGTCGACTCGGACGACCCCGAGGAGAAGGCGCGGTTCGAGCGGACGTGGCCCGCGAACGTGCACCTGGTCGGCAAGGACATCCTGCGCTTCCACGCGGTGATCTGGCCGGCCATGCTCATGGCCGCCGGGCTGCCGCTCCCGGGGCAGGTCTTCGCGCACGGCTGGCTGCTGGTGGGCGGCGAGAAGATGAGCAAGTCGAAGCTCACGGGCATCGCGCCCAGCCAGATCATCGACACGTTCGGCTCCGACGCGTTCCGCTACTACTTCCTGCGGTCGATCGCGTTCGGCCAGGACGGGTCGTTCTCCTGGGAGGACCTGGCGGCGCGGTACCAGGCCGAGCTCGCGAACGGCTTCGGCAACCTGGCCTCGCGCGTCGCCGCGATGATCGGCAAGTACTACGGCGGCGTGCTGCCGCAGGCAGGCGAGCAGACGGCCGCCGAGGAGGCGCTCGCCGGGGTCGCCGCGCGCGCCGTGGCGGACGCCGAGGACGCGATGGACCGGCTCGCGCTGCACGAGGCGATCGCTGCCGTGTGGACGCTCGTCGAGGCCACGAACGGGTACATCACCGAGCAGGAGCCGTGGAAGGTCGCGAAGGACCCGGCCGAGGTCGGGCCCGACGGCGCCGCGACCCAGGGCGGGCGCCTCGCGACCATCCTGGTGACGGCTGCCGAGGCGCTGCGGGCGCTCGCCGTGCTGCTCAACCCGGTCACGCCCAAGGCCGCGGCGGCGCTGTGGGAGTCGCTGGGCGCCGAGCCGGCGCTCGGGGCGCTCGGCCTGCAGCCGGTCGACGCCGCCGCCCGGTGGGGCCAGCTCCCCGCCGGGACGGTCGTCACCAAGGGCGCCTCGTTGTTCCCCCGGATCGAGGAGCCGGCCGCGTCGTGAGCCGCCGCACCCGGGAGCGCGGCTGGCCGGCCGACCCCGAGCCGCTGCCCCTGCCCGTCGTCGACAACCACACGCACCTCGAGAGCGTGCTGTCGTTCGAGACGCCTGACGAGGAACCCCGCACGCTGGACGACCAGCTGGCCCGTGCCGCGGCGGCCGGGGTCACCCGGATGGTCCAGGTGGGCTGCGACCTCGACGCCGCCGCCTGGACCGACGCGCTGCTGCGCGAGCGGGCAGCCGCCGGCGACCGCTCGCTGCTTGGCGCCCTCGCGGTGCACCCGAACGAGGCGGTCCTGCACGCAGGGATCCGTGAGGTGGCCCCGGACGGCCTCGAGCCCGCGCCCGAGCCGCGGCACGAGATGGACCTCGACACCGCGATCGCCCGCATCGCCGCGCTGGCCCGGGGCAACGACCGCGTCCGGGCGATCGGCGAGACCGGGCTCGACCACTTCCGCGCCGGGCCCGCAGGGCGGCAGGCGCAGGTCGCGGCGTTCCGCCAGCACATCGCACTGGCCAAGGAGCTGGGCCTGGCGCTGCAGATCCACGACCGGGACGCGCACCAGGACGTCATCGACGTGCTGCTGCGCGACGGCGCCCCGGAGCGGACGGTGTTCCACTGCTACTCGGGCGACGCGGAGATGGCCCGGGTGTGCGCCCAGCACGGCTGGTACCTCTCGTTCGCGGGCCCGGTGACCTTCAAGGCCAACGACGGGCTGCGCGCCGCGCTGCGCGAGACGCCGCTCGACCGGGTGCTCGTCGAGACCGACGCCCCGTACCTGACCCCGCACCCCTTCCGCGGGCGCCCCAACGCGCCGTACCTGCTGCCGCACACGGTCCGGCAGGTCGCCGAGACCCTGGAGCGGGACCTGGGCGAGGTCTGCTCCGCGCTCGCGGCGACCTCTGAGGACGTCTACGGCCCCTGGTGAGCGGCGGACCGCCCGGTCCCTCGTCGGGCCGTACGGCGCCGCCACCAGGGTGAGAAGCGGGTGAGAACCCGCCGCCGGGACGGTGGGCGGCTACCCGCGGACGTCACAGATCGGTTACGGTCGTGGCTGCTGACCGGCGGCGCTGACCGCTGCCGCCCCAGCAGCCGCCACCCCCGAGCACGAGGAGCACGGTGCCCCAGCCCGACGCACTGCCGCAGACGCGGCGCGAGCGCGCGGCGCTGCGCGAGGCGCAGGAGCGCACCGCGCGGGAGTCCTCCGGCATATCCCGCACCGCGCGACTGGGCGCCCAGGCCCTCGTGCTGGCCCTCGTCGCCGGCGGGACCAGCGCCTTCGCCGTGCTGCACAAGACCGTGACGGTCGACGTCGACGGCCAGACCCTCGAGGTCAGCGCCTTCGGCCGGACCGTGGGCGACGTGCTCGCCGGCGGTGGCATCGAGGTGGGGGAGCGCGACCTGGTGGCGCCCGGGCTCGACGAGCCGGTGTCCAACAACGGCCAGGTCGTGGTCCGGCACGGGCGCGAGCTCGACGTGGTGATCGACGGCTCGGAGCAGCGCGTGTGGACCACCGCGCTGACCGTCGGCGAGGCCGTGGACGGCATGGGGCTGCGCGGCGGGGACACCCTCCTCTCGGCCTCCCGCTCCGCCTCGTTGGGCCGCGAGCCGTTGCGGGTCTCGACCCAGAAGACCATCCACCTGGTGGTGGACGGCCAGGTCATCGATGGCGTCACGAGCGCCCCGAGCGTCCGTGAGGCGCTGCGGGAGATCGGCCTGGTCCTCGAGGAGGGCGACCAGCTCTCCGTCCCGCTCGACGCGACCGCGGTGGACGGGCTCGTGGTGCTCGTGACCCGTGCGAGCACGGGCGGCGAGACGCAGACCGAGGCCGTCCCGTTCGAGGTCGAGGAGATCGAGGACCCGTCGCTCGTCAAGGGCAACACGGTCGTCCAGACGAAGGGCAAGGCCGGGGTCCGGACCACCACGTACGCGCTGTCCATCGTGGGCGGCGCCGTCGTCGAGCGCACCGTCGTGGCGTCAGCAGTCACGGTGGCGCCGGTGACCCAGGTGGTGCGGGTCGGCACCCAGGAGCTCCCCGACCCGTCGGTCGTCGCGGTCGAGCCGGGCAGCGCGCAGGAGCTCGGCAAGCAGCTCGCCGCGGCCCGCGGGTACGGCGACGACGAGTTCGCCTGCCTGCTCTCGCTGTGGAAGAAGGAGAGCGGCTGGCGGGTCAACGCGGAGAACAAGTCGTCGGGGGCCTACGGCATCCCGCAGGCGCTCCCGGGATCCAAGATGGCCACCGTCGCGGACGACTGGCGCACCAACCCCGCCACCCAGATCACGTGGGGCCTGAACTACATCGAGGGCCGTTACGGCACGCCGTGCGGCGCCTGGGCTGCCTCGCAGGCCAAGGGCTGGTACTGACACCTCGCCCACCTGCGGCGACGCTTGTCGATTGGCACATCTGTCACGCAAGAGTTACGGTCTCGTGTCGCTCGAACGACTGCGGCCGCCCCTCCGGTGGCCGTTCCGTCGGGCGACATCGGCTCGTAGGGGGATGTCGCAGCGAGCCGTGACTGCCGGATCGGGGATCCGGACCAGCGGGTGCAGCCTCCACGAGGACGCACGTTGTCGTGGGGCTCATCGGCCCGGGACGCTGCTGGGGCCTGCGAGGCCGCCGCACCCCCGTGCCCGGGACCTCTGACGTCTGGAACCGTGTGACTTCCTCGACCCGTCCCACCGACGCTTCGGGCGCTGCCCACCGTCAATCCCTCCGCTCCCGCCTCACCACCGCCGACTCGGGCTCCGCCCGGCTCCGCACCATCGTCGCCGTGACCGCCGTCCTGCTGGTCGGCTCCGGCGCCACGGTCGCCTCCGCGGCCCACAAGACCGTCTCCCTCGACATCGACGGCGAGACCACCTCCGTCACCACCTGGTCCGGCAGCGTCGAAGGGCTGCTCGACGAGAAGGACGTCGAGGTGACCGACCGCGACCTGGTCGCCCCCGCCGGCAAGCTGGAGGACGGCGCCGAGATCGTCGTCCGCCACGCGCGCCTGATAGACGTGCAGACCGACGGGACGGCCGAGAGCGTCTGGACCACGGCGCTGACCGCCGACGAGGCACTGGCCGCCTTCGCCACGCGTGGCGGCGACGTGCGCCTCGTCGCCTCCCGCTCGGCCGCCGACGGCCGGCCCGAGCTGGCCCTCGAGCTGACCCTCGACGGCCCTGCCGACGTGGTCGTCGACGGGCAGACCCGCACCGTGGATGACGGCTCGACCACTGTCGGCGAGGCGCTCGACCACCTGGGCGTCACGCTCGGCGAGCTCGACACCGTCACCGTGGCGCGTTCCCCCGAGACCGGGCGCGTGTCCGTCGTGGTCAGCCGCGTGGTGGTCCAGGAGGTCGCCACCACCAGCGAGGTCGCGTTCGCGACCGTCACGCAGGACGACCCGTCCCGCTACGTCGGCCAGAAGGCCGTCGTGACGCGCGGCGTCGCGGGGGTGCGCACCGTCCTGGACCGCGTCACCACCGTGGACGGCGTGGAGACGGCCCGCGAGACGCTCTCCGACACCGTCACCCAGGCCCCCGTGGACGAGGTCGTGAAGGTGGGCGCCAAGCAGCGCCCGGCCGCCCCCGCCGCCTCCGGCGGGGCGATCTCCGCGGGCGGCGCCGCCGACTCGCTGAACTGGGCCGCGCTCGCGCAGTGCGAGTCGGGCGGCAACGCGTCGATCGTCTCCTCGACCGGCAAGTACCACGGGCTGTACCAGTTCTCGGTCGCCACGTGGCAGGCCGTCGGAGGCGCCGGAGTGCCCTCCCAGGCCTCGGCCGACGAGCAGACGGCACGCGCGAAGATGCTCTACAACCGGTCCGGCGCCGGGCAGTGGCCGCACTGCGGCTCGCGCCTGTTCGGCTGACCGAGCACCGCTCAGCACCGACCGCGGCGAGCGCGCGCCCCACCCGGGCGCGCGCTCGCCGCGCGTTCGCGTCCGGCGAGGGCCGTTAGGCTCTGGGGCATGACTGCCACCGCCGGACCCCTGCTCGGTCCCGCGGAGATCCGGGAGCTGGCCGCTCGGGCGGGCATCCGCCCCACCAAGACGCTCGGGCAGAACTTCGTGCTCGACGGCGGCACCGTCCGCAAGATCGTCCGCCAGGCCGACGTGACCGCGGGCGAGCGTGTCGTCGAGGTCGGACCGGGCCTCGGCTCGCTGACCCTCGGACTGCTCGAGGCGGGGGCCAGCGTCGTCGCGGTCGAGATCGACCCCGTGCTCGCGGGGCTGCTGCCAGGCACCGTGGCCACCCACGTCCCGGACGGCGCGGACCTCACCGTGGTGGGGGCCGACGCCCTCGAGGTGCACGAGCTGCCCGGGCCGCCGCCGACGGCGCTGGTGGCGAACCTCCCGTACAACGTGTCCGTGCCGGTGCTCCTCACCTTCCTCGAGCGGTTCCCCACGCTTGAGCGCGTGCTGGTGATGGTCCAGGCCGAGGTGGCCGACCGCCTCGCCGCGCCGCCCGGCAGCCGCGTGTACGGGGTGCCGTCCGCGAAGGTCGCCTGGTACGCCTCGGCCCGTCGCACCGCCACTGTCGGGCGCAGCGTCTTCTGGCCCGTGCCGAACGTCGACTCGGCGCTGGTGCGCATGGACCGCCGGGAGCCTCCCGTGACGTCCGCGACGCGCCGCCAGGTCTTCACCGTGGTCGACGCCGCGTTCGCGCAGCGCCGCAAGATGCTCCGCGCGGCGCTGGCGCCCCTGGCCGGGTCCTCCGAGGCAGCGGTGCAGGCGCTCGAGGCGGCGGGCATCGACCCGCAGACCCGCGGGGAGCGGGTCGACATCGACGGCTTCGCGCGCATCGCGGAGCACCTCCTCGCCGCGCGCGACGAGCAGCCGGCCGTGCTCGGCGGCGGTGCGGGCGCCACAGGCGGGCGCTCCGAGCCGCCCGTGGTCGGACCTGGCACAGTGGAGCCGTGACCCAACCTCGAGCCGACCACGACGGGCCGCCGGAGATCCGGGTGCGCGCGCCCGGCAAGGTCAACCTCGGGCTGCGCGTGGGCCCGCGGGAGCCCGACGGGTACCACCCCCTGGTCACCGTGTTCCAGGCGGTGTCGGTGTACGAGGACGTGGTCGCCACCGCCAGCGACGACATGACGCTCACCGTCAGCGGGCCGCAGGCGCACCTGGTGCCCACCGACGGCACGAACCTGGCGCTGCGCGCCGCCCAGGCGCTCGCCGAGTACGCCGGGATCGACGCGGGCGTCCACCTGCACATCGAGAAGTCGGTGCCGGTGGCCGGGGGGATGGCCGGCGGATCCGCCGACGCCGCCGCCGCGCTGCTGGCCTGCGACGCGCTCTGGGGCGCCGGGCTGAGCCGCGAGCAGCTGCACGAGCTCGCGGCCAGCCTCGGGTCCGACGTGCCGTTCGGCCTGGTGGGGCACACCGCCGTGGGGTCCGGCCGGGGAGACGTGCTGACACCGGCGCTCAGCCGCGGCGAGTACCACTGGGTCTTCGCCGTGCGGGACTCCGGGCTGTCGACCGCCCGGGTGTACGCGGAGTTCGACGCGATGACCGGGGCGGGCGCCGCGGCCCTCGGCCCGGACAGCGACCTGGAGCTGTTGCAGGCGTTGCGCGCGGGAGACGCCCTGGCGCTGGGACGCGCGCTGCGCAACGACCTGCAGCCCGCGGCCCTCGAACTGGCCCCCGAGCTGGCCGAGACCCTCGCCACCGCCGACGACGTCGGCGCGCTGGGCGTCATCGTTTCCGGCTCCGGCCCGACGGTGGCCGCGCTCGCCCGCAGCCGCACCCACGCCCAGGCGATAGCCACGGCGCTCACGGCGGCCGGTGTCGCCGACACCGCCCTCACGGCCGTCGGACCGGTGCCGGGCGCCCGGCTCGTGGCCAGCCCAGCCTGACGACCAGCCCGCCCTGACGACCAGCCCACCCTGACGACCAGCCCGCCCTGACGACCAGCCCAGCGCCGTAGCATCGCCGCCGGGCGTCCCGCCCTCCCGCACTCCCGTCCCATGGAAAGAGCTGTATGGCCCACCTGCTCGGAGCGGACTCCGTGTCCCTCACGCTCGGCACCCGCACGCTGCTCGACGAGGTCAGCCTGGGGCTCGACGACGGCATGCGCGTCGGGGTGGTCGGCCCCAACGGCGCCGGCAAGTCCACCTTGCTGCGGGTGCTGGCCGGGCTGCAGTCGCCCGACGCGGGCCGGGTGACGCGCGCCGGCGGCGTCCGGGTCGCCATGCTCGACCAGCGCGACGAGCTGCCGCCGGGCAAGACGGTGCGCGACCTGGTGCACGGCGACGCCGACGAGCACACGTGGGCCACCGATCCCCGCATCCGCTCGGTGCACGCCGGGCTGCTCGGCGACCTGTCGCTCGAGGAGGACGTCGCGAACCTCTCGGGCGGCCAGCGCCGGCGGGTGGCGCTCGCCGCGCTGCTGGTGCGGGACGACGAGGTGCTGGCGCTCGACGAGCCCACCAACCACCTCGACGTCGAGGGGGTCGCGTGGCTCGCGGAGCACCTGGCCGACCGCTACGCGCGGACCAACGGCGCCCTCGTGGTTGTGACCCACGACCGGTGGTTCCTCGACGCCGTGTGCACGCGCATGTGGGAGGTCAACGACGGCGCCGTCGAGGGCTACGAGGGCGGGTACGCCGCGTACGTCCTGGCGCGCGCCGAGCGGGCCCGCACCGCGGCCGTCACCGAGGAGAAGCGGCAGAACCTGCTGCGCAAGGAGCTCGCCTGGCTGCGCCGCGGCGCGCCGGCGCGCACCTCGAAGCCGAAGTTCCGGATCGACGCGGCGACCGAGCTGATCGCCGACGAGCCGGCGCCCCGCGACCAGCTCGAGCTGACCCGGATGGCCACGAGCCGGCTCGGCAAGGACGTGCTCGACCTCGAGGACGTCACCGTCCGGTTCGACGAGCCGGCCACGGCCGACGCGCCCGCCGTGCGCGGCCGCGCGCTGCTCGACGACGTCACCTGGCGGCTCGGGCCTGGCGACAGGTACGGGGTCGTGGGCGTCAACGGCGCGGGCAAGACGACGTTGCTGCGGCTGCTCGCCGGGCGGCTGGAGCCCACGTCCGGCAGGGTCAAGCGGGGCAAGACGGTGCAGGTGGCCGAGCTCACGCAGGACGTGGAGGACCTCGACGAGGTCGCCGACCTGCGCGTGGTCGAGGTGATCGAGCAGGAGAAGCGCACCGTGGTGGCCGGCGGCAAGGAGCTGACGGCGGCCCAGCTGGTGGAGCGCCTCGGCTTCACCAAGGACCGTGCGCGCACGCCGGTGCGGGACCTCTCGGGCGGGGAGCGCCGCCGCCTGCAGCTGCTGCGCCTGCTGGTGGGCGAGCCGAACGTGCTGCTGCTCGACGAGCCGACCAACGACCTCGACACGGACACCCTCGCGGCGCTCGAGGACCTGCTCGACGGCTGGCCCGGCACGCTCATCGTCGTCTCCCACGACCGCTACCTGCTGGAGCGGGTGTGCGACCGGCAGGTGGCGCTGCTGGGCGACGGCGCGATCCGCGACCTGCCCGGCGGGGTCGAGCAGTACCTCGAGCTGCGGCGCTCCGCCTCCGACGCGCCACGGGCGGCGACCGGCCCGGCGGCGTCAGCCCCGGGCCCCGCGGCGGGCGACGCCGTCCCCACGGCGAGCGCGGCCGACCAGCGCGCGGCCCGTAAGGAGGTGCAGCGCGTCGAGCGGCGGCTCGGCAAGATCGCCGAGCTCGAGGCCCGCCTGCACGAGAAGATGGCCGCCCAGGCCACCGACCACCAGGCGGTCCAGCAGCTCGACACCGAGTTGCGGGCCCTCGCCGAGGAGCGCGACGCGCTCGAGGAGCTGTGGCTGGCGGCGGCGGAGACCGCCGGGTAGCCGCGACGGTCCCGCGGACGGGCAGCCGCGGGTTCGTCCTCCTGGCCGTGCTCCTCGGGTGCCTCGCTGTCGCCGTGCGGCTGGGCCCGGTGCTGCACCGGTCGTCGTTGCGCGGGGTGATCGGCTACGACGACGGGGTGCACCTCGCCGCCGCGCAGCACCTGCTGGCTGGGAGCCTGCCGTACACGGACTTCACGTTCCTGCAGCCCGGCGGCGTCGTGGTGGCCCTCGCGCCGTTCGCGGCGCTGGCCGGGCTGGTCGGCGACTCGTGGGCGATGGCCGCGGCCCGTGTCGCCACGGTGCTGGTCGCCGCCCTGAACGCGGTGCTGGTCGCCGCGATCCTGCGCCCGCGCGGGTGGACGGCGGCGGTCGTCGGCGGGGTGCTGTACGCCACGTGGGGCACGATCACGATCGCCGAGCGCACGGTGTACCTGGAGCCGCTGCTCAACGTGTGCGTGCTCGTCGCGCTCCTCGCGCTGCGACGGCCCTCGGGCCTGGCCGGCCCCGCGCCCCGGGCGGTGCGGGTGGCGGCGGCGATGGCGGGGCTCGCCGTCTCGTTCAAGTTGTGGGGCGCCGTGGACGTGCTGGTGCTGGGGGCGCTGGTGTGGGCGCGCGCCGGCCTGCGGGCGGTCGGGCGCGGCGCGCTGTGGTGCGTGGCAGGGCTCAGTCCGGCGCTGGCGCTGGCCGCGGCGGACCCGGCGGCCGCGTGGCGGGACATCGTCGTGGTGCAGCAGGCACGCCCGGCCAACCCCACCGGCGTCCTCGATCGGATCGGCGCCCTGGTGGCGCCCGTCGCGCTCACCGACCCCACCATCGGTCGCGGGCTCGCCGCCGCCGGCGGGCTGCTGCTCATGGCGTTGTGCGCGGCGCCGCTGGTCCGCGCCCTCGCCACCCGGCAGGCTCCCGCCGCGTGGGCCGACCCGGTGTGGTGGGGGCTGCTGGCCCTGGCCCAGCTCGCCCTGCTGCTCGCCGCGCCCAGCTGGGGAACCCACTACACCGCGTCGGTCGGGCCGGCGCTGTGCTTGCTGCTCGGGGCCGCCGCGGGCCGGGCCGCCCGCCGGATGCCCGCCCCGGGGCGCCCGTGGGCCGTCGCCGGCGCTGTCGTGCTGGCGGTGCCGATCGTGGTGTCCGGGGTCGTGGCCCCCGGCTGGGGGCGCCCGCTGGACAACGAGCCCCTCGCGGACTTCGCCCGCGAGCACCGCTGCGTCTGGAGCGCGACGCCGTCGTTGCTGGCCGCCGCCGACGCCGGCCGGCGGCAGATTCGCGCGGGCTGCCCCGACGTGGTCGATATCTTCGGGGTGCGGCTCGCGCTGGCGGCGGGGGAGCCGACGCCCGAACTGGCGCGCGCGGACGCCCGTGCGGGCTCTGCGGCGAGCGGCTCTGCGGCGAGCGGCACTCCGGCGAGCGGGGCCGGGACGCCCCGCGGGCTCGCGGCCGACGAGCGGATCATCGCCGCGCAGCTCGCCGACTCCCAGGCGGCGCTGCTCGCCCACCAGAGCTCGGCGAACGAGATGAGCCCGGCGCTCGAGGAGTGGCTCCGCGCCGAGTTCGTCCAGGTGGGGCGCAACCACTACGCCGGGCTGTGGACCCGGCTCCCCTGAGGCCCGCCCAGCCCGCGTCGAGGCCCAGCGCGCGTCGAGGCTCAGTGCGCGTCGAACGGGGCCACGACGCTGCGCAGCAGGTCCGCGAGCCGGATGCGGTCCTCGTCGGGGAGCCCGGTGAGCAGGGTGCGCTCCTCGTCGAGCAGGTCGGCCAAGGCGCCGTCCACGCGGGTCCGGCCCAGGTCCGCGAGCTCGACGAGCACCCCGCGACGGTCGTCGGGGGACGGCAGCCGCGAGACGAACCCGCGCTGCGTGAGCCGGTCGATGCGGTTGGTCATCGTGCCGCTGGTCACGAGGGTCTGGGTGAGCAGGGCGCCGGGGGACAGGCGGTAGGGCGCCCCCGCCCGGCGCAGGGCGGAGAGGACGTCGAACTCCCACGTCTCGAGGCCGTGCCGCGCGAAGACCGCCCGCCGGGCCAGGTCCAGGTGCCGCGAGAGCCGGCTCACCCGGGACAGCACGGTCAGCGGCGTGACGTCCAGGTCGGGGCGCTCCCGCTCCCAGGCCTCGACGATGCGGTCGACCTCGTCGTGCAGTGCGGCCGGGTCGTGCGTCGCCACGTCCGCCGCCGGCTGCGCGCTCACCGGCTGCCCTGCTGCCCGGTGCGAGCCGTGATCGTGCGCGGCGTCGTCCGCCGGTGTGCTGCGTGCCGCCATGCCTCGAGATTACTCGCCGTCGAGATACCGGGGCGCGGGCTCACGCCTCGCTCGTCAGCGTGGGGCGGCGTTCCAGGCTCGAGAGCCCGTTCCACGCGAGGTTCACCAGGTGGGCCGCGACCTCGGCCTTGTCGGGGCTGCGCGCGTCGAGCCAGTACTGCCCGGTGAGCGCCACCATCCCGACCAGCATCTGCGAGTAGATGGGCGCCGCCTTCGGGTCCAGGCCACGCTTCTTGAACTCGTTGGCGAGGATGTGCTCGACCTGCGTGGCGACATCGCCGATGAGGCTCGAGAACGTGCCGGTGGCCTGGGCGACGGGGGAGTCGCGCACCAGGATCTGGAAGCCGTCGGTCGAGGTCTCGATGTAGGTGAGCAGCGTCAGGGCCATCCGCTCGACCAGCACCTTGGGGTGCCCGCCGCCGTCCAGCGCCGAGGTCAGCGCGCTCGTCAGGTGCTGGATCTCCCGGTCCACCACCACGGCGTAGATGCCCTCCTTGCCGCCGAAGTGCTCGTAGACGACCGGCTTGGACACCTTGGCCCGGGAGGCGATCTCCTCGACGCTCGTCCCGTCGAAGCCCTTCTCCGCGAAGAGCACCCGGCTGATGTCGACCAGCTGCTCTCGTCGTTCCACCCCGGTCATCCGGGGCCGGGTCTGTCGTCTCGCCTCGGTAGCCACCAGGACATCATGCCGTGCGGGGCCTGGCAGACTGGTCCGCGTTGGCGCACATCACCCCCTCGTCGGGCGGTGGCGAGCGCCGGTCCGCCCTGGTGTAACGGCAGCACGCAGGCCTTTGGTGCCTTGCGGTCCGGGTTCGAATCCTGGGGGCGGAGCCGGCAGTCCTTCGGCACGGCGGCGCCGGGGGCAGCGTTGCTCGCGCCGCCCCCGGCGTCTGCCCGCCCCGCTACTCGCGGAGCAGCTCAGCCTCCTCCTCCGGCACGACGGCCAGGTCGTCGAGCTGCGCCCGGGCGGCGGGCCCGGCTCCCGGCGGCGTGCCGCCCAGCTCGACGATGATGGCGTCGATGCTGCGCAGCAACGCCGCGTCGACGGCCTCGTCCAGGTCCAGGCCCTCCACCTGGGCCCGCATCTGCACCAGTCGTGCCACGGCCCCCGCGTCGTTGCCCCGAGCCTCGAGCGCGCGGACCTGGAACAGCGTGTTCCGCAGGGCCACCACGTCCACCGGGTCGACGATCCCCGAGGCCTCGAAGTTCCTCAGCATGATGTCCATGTCCCGCAACGACGTCTTGAGGTAGAACCGGTACGTCATGGTCGTGGAGTTGCCCGCCGGATCCGTGGCGGTCACGACCACCGTGTGCTGGCCGAGGTCCAGCCGCCACAGCTCGAGTGGGACCGCGAGGTCGAGCGGGGCGCCGTCGAGCGTCGCGACGACGGTGGCCGTCGGGTCGTCGATCGTCAGGCCCCAGTCGATCGTGCCGCCCACGCCGTAGATCCCACCGTCCGTGAGGCCGGTGAGCTCGAAGGCCGGCGGGGTGGTGTCGGGCTCGAGCGGCTCCCGGACCTCGAGCGTGCTGGCGAGCCTGATGTCACCGGACGACGGGCCCACGTACAGGTCAGTCGTCCCGGTGGGCGTGATCCAGTAGCCGAACTCCGTGTCCCAGTACGCCAGCACGTGCTCGGGTGTGTAGAGCGCGATCGGCACCTCGACCGTGGCGGACTCGCCGGGTTCGAGGGTCACCAGGTCCCACCCGAGGAGCGCCTGTGGCGGTGTCTCCGCGCGGTCGGTGGGCAGCCTGCCGTTGTACACCTGCACCACCTCGGTGCCGGTGGACGCCCCGGTGTTCGTCACCTGGACGCGCACCAGCCCGGGCTCGGAGGTGTCCGGCCCCTCGTTCTGACGCGCGCGGGGCCCTTGGACTTCGAGCTCGCTGTACTCGAACGACGTGTACGACAGCCCGTGCCCGAACGGGTAGAGCGGTTCGATGCCGAGCTCGCCGTACGCCCGGTACCCGACGAAGACGCCGTCGGTGTAGTCGACGTCGATGTTCGGGACGTTGACGTCGTAGTACGGGTTCGCCAGGCCGAGGCCCTCGGTGACCTGCTCCTCCGTCGCCGGCCACGAGATGGGCAGGTGCCCGGAGAAGTTCTCGTCACCGAAGAGCAGCGCCGCGACGGCACGTCCCTGCGCCTGCCCGGGGTACCAGGCCTCCACCACCGCGGGAACGCTGTCCAGCCAGGGCAGCTCCACCGGCGCACCGGTGGCGAGCACGACGACGGTGTTCGGATTGACCTCGGACACGGCCTCGATGAGCAGGTCCATGTTCTGGAACAGGTTGAGGTGGCCGCGGTCGAGCGACTCGCCCATGTAGTCGTTCGCGACGACGACCGCGACGTCGGCCGCCGCAGCCGCCTCGACGGCCTCCTGGATCTGCGGCGACGCCTGGCCACTGGGCGGGACCCACGAGAGCCGGATCGCCGGTCCGATGCTCGAGCTCGTCGCGGGGCAGCACTGGTTGGGAGCGTCCGCGACATAGTCGATCCGGATGTCGTAGCTCTGCCCCGCGGTGAGCGCGAGGTCGGCGGCCACTGTCTGGATCGTGTCGGCGTCGGCGGTCAGCACCACCTGGTCGTCGACCCACAGCGTGACCTGCCCCAGCACGGTGAGGCCCAGCTGGTAGGAGCCGGACTCTGTCGGGTTCAGCGTGCCGGTCCACCGGATCGAGGGGTTCGGTGTGCCGAGGAACGCGTCGGGCAGCTTGGGCGCCGGGCTGGGGTCGTAGCCGAACCCCCCGAACAGCGCGGCGAGCCCTTGGCCCCAGTTCACCTGGTCCTCGACCCGTGACGTGTTGGGGTCGCCGCTGAAGTCCGAGTTGGTGAACCACTCGGCCCAGAGCCCGTCCCCGTCGCCGGTGGACGGCTGCAGCACGCCGGAGGGCACTGGCTGTTCGCCGGGCATGAGGTCGGCCGGGCGCGCCGGGTCCGCGCCGTCGACGTGGGTGACGTCCACGCCGGCGCCCGCCCGAGCGGTGATGCCGTCGAGCATCGTGGACAGCTGCGTGGGGTCGACCACGATGTCGCTGCCGAACCCGCTGATGTACCGGTCGGCGGCCTCGCCGATCACGGCGATCGAGTCCAGGTCGTCCGCCGCGAGCGGCAGCGCCTGGCCCTCGTTGCGCAGCAGCACGGAGCCGTTGACGGCGATGTCGTAGGCCGTCTGGTCGCTCTCCGCGATGACGTCGTCGGGAAGCGGTGGCGTCGCGGGCTTCGGGTTCTCGAGGCTGCCCACGGGCGGGTGGTCGATGATCCCGTCCTTGAAGTACGTCCGCAGGATGCGGTGCACCATGTTCTCGAAGCGCTCCGGCGCGATCGTGCCGTCCTCGACCGCTGCTGTGAAGGTCGCGAAGTCCGGGAAGCTCGGGCCGCACACGTCGGCGCCCAGGTTGTAGGCCTCGATGGTCGTGCAGGCGTTGAAGTCCGAGGACACCCAGCCGGGATACCCGAGCTCGCCCTTGAGGATGTCGAACAGGAGGTTGGGGTTCTCGCACGCGTGGGTGCCGTTGACCCGGGGGAACGCGCACATGATCGCGCCAGGCTCCGCCTGGATGAGGATCTCCCATTGCCGGATGTACGTCTCCCGCAGGGTGCGCTCGTCCAGCACGGCGTTCAGTGTGTAGCGCTGCGTCTCCTGGTTGTTCGCGACGTAGTGCTTCGGCAGCGAGTACACGCCGTTGGTGTCGTTCGTCTCGTTGACGCCGGTGGTGACGGCGGCGGGCATGAGCCCGCCCAGGAGCGGGTCCTCGCTATAGGTGGCGAACTGCCTGCCGAAGAACGGCGTCCGCACCAGGTCGGTGGACGGGGCGGCCCAGCCGGAGAAACCGGTCAGGTGCGCCTCCAACCCCGCCTGACGGCCGAACGCCTGGGCCAGGTCCGCGTTCCAGGTGGAGGCGACCCCGTAGCCGGCGGGGAAGGCGGTGGTCGGCGCGTCGGCGATGACCACGCCCGAGGCGCCGTCGATCTCTCGGCGGGCCGGGATGCCCAGCTCGGGGATCGCGGTGGCCCCGCTGCCGCTGCCCTCGAACAGCGTGAGCTTCTGCTCCATGGTCATCGCCGCGGCGAGGAGGTCGGCGCGCTCGTCGGGGGTCAGGTCGGTGTTCATCCAGGGCGGCTCGTCCTGGGCGGCGGCGGACGTCGCCACCGCGGACAGGCCGGTCACGAGCACGACCACGCTCAGCAGGGCTGCCAGCAGCCTGCGGGCCAGACGGCCCCGCTGTGGGTGCGGCTGGGCGGGCGGCGCCGCCGTGACGTGGGACAGACGTGGCTCCATCGCCAGACCTCCAGCGCGCCGGGACGGCGCATCGCGGCCACCCGTGGTGGCCGACGGCTTCGCCGGGCGCGGTCCCGCGAGGGCTCGCCGTGCCCGACGCTGAGAGATGGGGGGAGTGGGTGCGGGGCCTCGCGGGCCCTCGCGCCTGACGGGCGCCTGCCGCGTCGCGCGCCCAACGATGGACGGCGTCGCGGCGGCGGACTGCCTCGTTCGCGCCACTCATGGGGGGAGCCGGCAGC
>Ga0233375_1000445_pt1 | contig 22474 bp, 19 predicted proteins | sample ElkDunMinimDraft_10_FD_191539 | JGI IMG/M metagenome (GOLD analysis project Ga0233375, IMG submission 191539) | Fecal eukaryotic communites from dung pellets of Tule Elk in California, USA - Elk Dung E16 | ecosystem: Host-associated > Mammals > Digestive system > Large intestine > Fecal | place... | reverse complement strand
GGGCGATGCGCGGGTGCACGAGCTCTTCGTCGCAATCGTGAAGGAGTAACAGGGGCATGTCAGGACACTCCAAGTGGGCTACGACCAAGCACAAGAAGGCCGTGATCGACGCCAAGCGCGGCAAGCTCTTCGCCAAGCTCATCAAGAACATCGAGGTCGCGGCCCGCACGGGCGGCGGAGACCTCGCCGGTAACCCCACGCTCTTCGACGCCGTCCAGAAGGCCAAGAAGTCCTCGGTCCCCAACGACAACATCGACCGTGCCCTCAAGCGCGGCTCCGGCCAGGAGGCCGGCGGCGCCGACTACCAGACGATCATGTACGAGGGCTACGGCACGGGCGGCATCGCCGTCCTCGTCGAGTGCCTCACCGACAACCGCAACCGCGCCGCCGCCGAGGTCCGCATCGCGTTCACGCGCAACGGCGGCCAGCTCGCCGACCCCGGCTCGGTCTCCTACCTGTTCTCCCGCAAGGGCGTCATCGTGGTCCCCAAGGAGGGCACCACCGAGGACGACGTCATGGAGGCCGTCCTGGAGGCCGGTGGCGAGGAGGTCACCGACGAGGGCGAGAACTTCGAGATCCTCACCGAGGCCACCGACCTCGTCGCGGTGCGCACCGCGCTGCAGGACGCCGGCATCGAGTACGACTCCGCCGACGTCGTCTTCCACCCCTCCATGGAGGTCGAGGTCGACGCCGAGGGTGCCCGCAAGATCCTGCGCCTCATCGACGCCCTCGAGGACAGCGACGACGTGCAGAACGTCTACGCCAACTTCACCGCGAGCGACGAGGTCATGGCCGAGCTCGAGAACGACGACTGACCCACCCCTGGTGTGACGAAGGGCTCCCACGCGCACGCACGCGTGGGAGCCCTTCGTCGTGGGCGACCCGTGAGAAGGTGAGCGCGTGCGCGTGCTCGGAGTGGACCCAGGCCTGACCCGCTGCGGCATCGGCGTCGTCGACTCCCTGCCCGGGCGGCGCGCCCGCATGGTCGCGGTCGGGGTCCTGCAGAGCCCCCCCGACATGTCGGTGGACCTGCGCCTGCTCACCATCTCCCAACGCCTGGACGCCTGGATGGACGAGCACGTCCCGGACGTCGTCGCCGTCGAACGCGTCTTCGCCCAGCACAACGTCAGCACCGTCATGGGCACCGCCCAGGTCGCGGGCCTCGCGATGGTCGCCGCGGCCCGTCGCGGGGTCCCCGTGGCGATGCACACCCCCAGCGAGGTCAAGGCCGCCGTGACCGGCACCGGGCGCGCCGACAAGATCCAGGTCCAGCGCATGGTCGCGCGCATCCTCGAGCTCGCCGAGCTCCCCAAGCCCGCCGACGCCGCCGACGCCCTCGCCCTCGCGATCTGCCACCTGTGGCGCCCCCAGGGGGCCCTGCAGGGCGGGGACCGTCACCAGCTCACGCCCGCGCAGCGCGCCTGGGCGGCCGCCGAGCAGGCCTCGCGCGGCCCCCGCCGCTGACCCCCACCGCCCGTGCCCGACGGCGAGGCTCACCCGGGACCACCGCCGCCCGTTGCTAGAGTGACCCACGGTTCGTACAGGTGTTCGGGGCCGGTCGCACGCGGCCAGGACCCGCGAGGAAGCATGGAGGCACAGTGATCGCATCGCTGTCGGGCACGGTCGCGGACGTCCGCCTGGACCGCGCCGTCATCGACGTGGGAGGCGCCGGGGGAGCCGTGGGCTACCTCGTGCACGCGACCCCCGCGACGCTGTCCGCGCTGCGCGTGGGCGAGCCCGCCCGCCTGGCCACGAGCATGGTGGTCCGCGAGGACTCCTTCACGCTCTTCGGCTTCGCCGACGACGACGAGCGCGCCGTGTTCGAGGCCGTGCAGACCGTCAGCGGCGTGGGACCCCGCCTCGCGCTGGCCATGCTCGCCGTCCACACCCCCGACGGCCTGCGCCGCGCCGTGGCCGGCGAGGACATCGCCGCGCTCATGCGTGTACCCGGCATCGGGCGCAAGGGCGCCCAGCGCATCGCGCTCGAGCTCGGCGACAAGCTCGGGGCCCCCACGGCCGAGCCCGGTGGCGACGGCGCAGCCCCCGCAGGAGCCGTGGTCGACGACCAGCGCGACCAGGTCGTCCAGGCGCTCGTCGGCCTCGGCTGGAACCCCAAGGCGGCCGAGGACGCCCTCGCCACGGTGCTCACCCAGGCCGGGGCCGACGCGGTGGCCCCCGACGAGATCGCGGGCGCGCTGCGCGCGTCGCTGCGCGTCCTGGGCGGCCCCCGTGCCTGACTTCGACCGTGTCGGCTACGAGGACGGGCAGGGCCCGTTCACGTCCGAACGCATCGTGACGTCCACCGCGGACGACCTCGAGCGCGCCGCCGAGGCCGCCCTGCGGCCGCGCCGCCTCGAGGAGTTCGTCGGGCAGCTCGTCGTGCGCGACCAGCTCTCGCTCGTGCTCCAGGCCGCCCTGGCGCGCGGTGCCACGCCCGACCACGTCCTGCTCTCGGGCCCGCCCGGGCTCGGCAAGACGACCCTGGCGATGATCATCGCGGCCGAGCTCGGCACGTCCCTGCGCGTGACCTCGGGCCCGGCGATCCAGCACGCGGGCGACCTCGCCGCGGTCCTGTCCTCGCTCGAGGAGGGGGAGGTGCTGTTCATCGACGAGATCCACCGCCTCGCCCGCCCCGCCGAGGAGCTGCTGTACGTCGCCATGGAGGACTTCCGGGTCGACGTCGTCGTGGGCAAGGGCGCCGGCGCGAGCGCCATCCCGCTGTCCCTGCCACCGTTCACCGTCGTGGGCGCCACCACGCGCGCCGGGCTGCTGCCCGCGCCGCTGCGCGACCGCTTCGGGTTCACGGGCCACCTCGACTTCTACTCCGCCGCCGAGCTCGAGCGCGTCATCATCCGCTCGGCCGGCCTGCTCGGCGTCGAGATCGAGCACGGCGCGGCCCACGAGATCTCCGGCCGCTCCCGCGGCACCCCCCGCATCGCCAACCGCCTGCTGCGCCGCGTGCGCGACTGGGCGCAGGTGCGCGGCGACGGCCGCCTGGACCTGCGCGCCGCGCGCGCGGCCCTGGAGGTCTACGAGGTCGACGAGCTCGGCCTCGACCGTCTCGACCGTGCCGTCCTGGGGGCGCTGTGCACACGCTTCGGGGGAGGGCCCGTGGGCCTGAGCACCCTCGCCGTGACCGTGGGGGAGGAGTCCGAGACGGTCGAGACCGTCGCCGAGCCCTTCCTCGTGCGCGAGGGCCTGATCGGGCGCACCCCGCGCGGGCGCGTCGCGACCCCCGCGGCCTGGGCCCACCTCGGCCTCACGCCGCCGGACCCGCTCACGCCGCGCGGGCCGGGTGGCGCCTTCGGGCTCCGCGACGGCTCCCGGGCCGCGGGCGGAACCCTGTTCGACCCAGGGGCCTAGACTGGAAGCCTGAGCGGCGGAACTTCACGGCCGGACGGTTCGTTGGTGATCCGTACGCGTGCGCCTAGACTGCCGCGCAGATCCCAGCACAGAACAGGAACCGGTCACCCCGTCATGGACTTCAGCCTCATCCTCATCCTCGCCCTCGCCGCCGGAGCGATGTTCCTCATGACCAACCGGTCGCGCAAGGCCCAGAAGGAAGCAGCCGCCTTCCGTACCCACCTGGCCCCGGGCCAGGAGGTCATGACCGGCTCGGGCCTGTTCGGGACCATCGTCGACGTCGACGAGGAGAAGGACATCATCACGATCGAGTCCACGCCCGGCACCCAGACGCGCTGGCTGCGTGCCGCGATCGCCAAGCTCGTCGAGCCGCCGGTCGAGGAAGAGGTCGTCGAGACCACCGAGGCCACCGTCGTCACCGACGAGACGGACCCGGCCTACGGTGCCGCGAGCCGCACGACGTCCACCCAGGACGACACGCTCGACGTGCCGGACGACCTGTCCGGCCTCACGGACAAGCCGACGGACAGGCGGGACGACGGCACCGACAGCAAGTGACACCACGTCGCACCCCGATCCCGGGGTGCGACGTCGATCCGCGCCATCTCGCGATGTCGCGCGCACGAGAAGAGACGGATAGTTGGCCACCTCCAACACACGACGCGCCAGGCCCGTACGCACCCTGGTGACCCTCGCTGTACTGATCCTCGCGTTGTTCGCGTCGATCTTCGCCGGCACCAAGTGGTCGGACGCGAGCACCACCCCGGGGCTCGCCCTCGACCTCGAGGGCGGCACGCAGATCATCCTGACGCCGATCGCCTCCGAGGGTGAGGTCACCGACGAGACGATCACGCAGGCGATCAACGTGATCCGCCAGCGCGTCGACTCCTCCGGCGTGACCGAGGCCGAGATCACGAGCCAGGGCAAGAACATCGTGGTCGGGCTCCCCGGCACCCCGAGCGACGAGACGCTCGACCTCGTGCGCAAGTCCGCGCAGATGCGGTTCCGCCCCGTCCTGACCGTCGGAGCGCCCACCCCGGTGGAGTCCGAGACCCCGGCCGAGACGCCCGCAGAGCCCGAGACGCCCGTCGTCCCGGCCAACCCCAGCGACCTCGCCCAGATCACCCCCGCGATCACCGCGGAGTTCGAGGCGCTCGACTGCACCGACCCCCAGAACCTCACGGGCGGCCTCGGCGACGAGCCCGACGCCCCGCTGGTCACGTGCGCCGACGACGGCAGCGCGAAGTACATCCTGGGCCCGGTCGAGATCGAGGGCACCGAGATCTCCAACGCGAGCTCGGGCATGGGCACCACGGCGCAGGGCGTGAGCACCGGCCAGTGGGTCGTCAACCTCGAGTTCAACAACGAGGGCACCGAAGCCTTCAAGGACACCACCACCCGCCTGTTCTCGCTGCCCTCCCCGCAGAACGCCTTCGCGCTCGTGCTCGACGGGCTCGTCATCTCCGCCCCGACCGCGAACGCCGTCATCACCGACGGCAAGGCCGAGATCTCCGGCAGCTTCACGCGCGAGAGCGCCGCGCTGCTCGCCAACCAGCTCAACTTCGGCTCGCTCCCGCTGACCTTCGAGGTCCAGAGCGAGCAGCAGATCTCTGCGACCCTCGGTAGCGAGCAGCTCGAGAAGGGCCTCATCGCCGGAGCGATCGGCCTGCTGCTGGTCGTCGTCTACTCGCTGTTCCAGTACCGCGCGCTGGGCATGGTCACCGTCGCCTCGCTCGGCATCGCCGCAGTCCTCACCTTCGGGGTGATCCTGCTGCTGTCCTGGACGATCGGGTACCGCCTGTCGCTGCCCGGTGTCGCAGGGATCATCGTCGCGATCGGCATCACCGCGGACTCGTTCATCGTGTACTTCGAACGAATCCGCGACGAGCTGCGCGACGGCCGCACGCTGAACTCGGCCGTCGAGAAGGGCTGGGACCGCGCCCGACGCACCATCCTGGCCTCCGACGCGGTCAACTTCCTCGCCGCGGTCGTGCTGTACTTCCTGGCCGTGGGCGGCGTGCGCGGGTTCGCGTTCACGCTCGGCCTGACGACCCTGATCGACCTGATCGTGGTCTTCATGTTCACGCACCCGGTCATGCAGCTGCTCGCCCGGACCAGGTTCTTCGCCAACGGGCACCCGGCCTCGGGTCTCGACCCGCGCCGGCTCGGCGCGACCACCCGCTACGCCGGCCGTGGGCGGGTCACCCGCCCCGAGACCACCGAGGTCGAGGACGCGCCGGTCACCGACGCGCCCGACGACGAGCCGTTCGGCAGCCCCCGCCGCGAGAAGGTCGGCGCCGGCGCGAGCCTGCAGGCCCCGAGCGGTGGCGACGGCCAGCGTCTGACGATCGCCGAGCGCCGCGCCGCTGCCCGCCGTGCAGCAGGCCCGGACGCCCCCACCACCGGCTCCTCGACCGAGGGCGACAAGAACGAGGAGAACCTCTGATGGCGCAGGGATTCGCCCAGTGGGGCAACGACCTCTACACGGGTCGCAAGTCCTACCAGATCGTCGGCCACCGCCGCCGCTTCTACATCATCGCGATCGTCATGGTCCTCCTGTCGTTCGGGGTCCTGCTCACCAAGGGCTTCAACCTCGGGATCGACTTCCGTGGCGGCTCCGAGTTCGTCGTCTCCGACGTCAGCGACACCAGCCAGCAGCCCGCGATCGACGCGGTGGCCGAGGTGGCGCCGGAAGAGGTCCCGCGCGTCACGACCGTCGGCGGCAGCGCGATCCGCGTCCAGACCGACCGGTTGACCGCGGACGAGGTGACCGAGGTGCGCGACGCGCTCGCCGGGGCCTACTCCGTGACCGAGGACGACGTCACGACCGCCTTCATCGGCCCGAGCTGGGGCAAGGACGTCTCCCAGAAGGCCATCACGGGCCTCATCGTCTTCCTCGCCCTCGTGGGCCTGGTCATGACGATCTACTTCCGCAACTGGCGCATGGCCGCAGCCGCGCTCATCGCGCTGTTCCACGACCTCATCATCACGGTCGGGATCTACGCGGCGATCGGGTGGGAGGTCACCCCCGCGACCGTGATCGGCTTCCTGACGATCCTCGGGTACTCGATCTACGACACGGTCGTGGTCTTCGACAAGGTCCGCGAGAACACGTACGGCATCCTGGACCAGACCCGCAGCACCTACGCCGAGCGCGCGAACCTCGCGGTCAACCAGACCCTCGTCCGGTCGATCAACACCTCGGTCGTGGCGCTGCTGCCCGTGAGCGCGATCCTGTTCATCGGCGCGTTCCTCCTGGGGGCCGGCACGCTGCGCGACATCTCGCTGGCCCTGTTCGTCGGCATGGCCGTCGGCGCCTACTCCTCGATCTTCCTGGCCACGCCGCTGGAGGTCACGCTGCGCGAGCGCGAGCCCGCCATCAAGGAGCACACCCGCAAGGTCCTCGACAAGCGTGCGGCGCAGGTCCCCGGCACGACGGCGGCCACGGACGCGGCGCACGACGCGACCCTGGCCGCTGCCGGGGTCCAGGGCGGGGCCCAGCTGCGGCCCGGGTCCCACCAGGGCAACAAGGCACAGCCGCGACGCAAGCGAGGTCACTGAACACCCATGAGTACCAGCAGCATCCTTCCCGTCGGCCTGACGGGCCTGGGGGACGAGCGAGCGGCCGAGGTCCTCGGACTGGTCCGCGACGTCCCGGACTACCCCCAGCCCGGCGTCACGTTCCGTGACATCACGGGTCTGCTCGCCGACGGGCGGGCCTTCGCCGACGTGGTCGACTCCCTCGCGGCGTTCGCCGCGGGGGGCGTCGACCTCGTCGCCGGTCTCGAGGCCCGCGGCTTCCTGATCGGAGCGCCGCTCGCGACCCGCCTCGGCGTCGGTTTCCTGCCGCTGCGCAAGGCCGGCAAGCTTCCCCCGCCCACCGAGACCGTGACCTACGACCTCGAGTACGGGACCGCGACCGTCGAGCTGCGCACCGGGACGCTCGCCCCCGGGGCGCGCGTCCTGGTGGTCGACGACGTGCTCGCCACGGGCGGCACGGCCTCGGCCGGGGCCGAGCTCGTCGAACGCTGCGGCGGCGTGGTCGTCGGGGTGGCGTTCCTCCTCGAGCTCGAAGGGCTGGGCGGGCGTGAACGGCTCGCAGGCCGTCAGGTCGACACGTTGCTGCGCGTGGAGTCGTAGGATTGCCACTCCGACGGACGTCGAGATTCTCCGGCGATCAGGGTGAGGAGGCACGCATGAGCGAAGAGACACGGACCGGTCGGTCCACGAGCGACAGCGGGCAGTCCTCGGCAGCACGCGTCAGGTCACGCCTCGTACGTTTCGGGGTCCGGGGCAGCCAGGGCGGCATCCCCGCTCTCGAACCCGTGCTGCAGGCAGTACGCACCAACCATCCGAAGTCGGACCTGTCCGTCATCGAGCGCGCCTACGTGACCGCCGAGAAGGCGCATCGCGGGCAGATGCGCAAGAGCGGTGACCCGTACATCACGCACCCCGTCGCGGTCGCCACCATCCTGGCCGACCTCGGGTTCGACGGCGCGACGCTCGCAGCGGCCCTGCTGCACGACACGGTCGAGGACACCGAGTACTCGCTCGACCGCCTGACCGAGGAGTACGGCGAAGAGATCGCCATGCTGGTCGACGGCGTCACCAAGCTCGACAAGGTCAAGTACGGCGACGCCGCCCAGGCCGAGACCGTGCGCAAGATGGTCGTCGCGATGGCCCGGGACATCCGGGTGCTCGTCATCAAGCTCGCCGACCGCCTGCACAACGCCCGGACCTGGAAGTTCGTGCCGTCCTCCTCGGCCGAGCGCAAGGCCCGCGAGACCCTCGAGATCTACGCGCCCCTCGCGCACCGCCTCGGCATGAACACCATCAAGTGGGAGCTCGAGGACCTGTCGTTCGCGACCCTCTACCCCAAGGTGTACGAGGAGATCGTGCACCTCGTCGCCGAGCGCGCGCCCGCACGCGAGGAGTACCTGGCCGTGGTGCGCGAGCAGGTCACGGCAGACCTGCGCACCGCGAAGATCAAGGCGACCGTGACCGGCCGCCCCAAGCACTACTACTCGATCTACCAGAAGATGATCGTGCGCGGGCACGACTTCGCGGAGATCTACGACCTCGTCGGCGCACGCGTCCTGGTGGACACGGTGCGCGACTGCTACGCGGCGCTCGGCGCCCTGCACGCGCGATGGAACCCCGTGCCCGGGCGGTTCAAGGACTACATCGCGATGCCGAAGTTCAACATGTACCAGTCGCTGCACACCACGGTGATCGGCCCGGGCGGCAAGCCGGTCGAGATCCAGATCCGTACGCACGACATGCACCGTCGGGCCGAGTACGGCGTCGCGGCGCACTGGAAGTACAAGGAGGTCGCCAAGTCGAGCGGCGCCCCGGACACGGCCTCGACCGACATGCAGTGGCTGCGCCAGCTCGTCGACTGGCAGCGCGAGACGGCCGACCCCTCGGAGTTCCTCGACTCGCTACGCTTCGAGATCGGCGGTGCGGAGGTCTACGTCTTCACGCCCAAGGGTGACGTCATCGCCCTGCCGGCCGGTTCGACCCCCGTGGACTTCTCCTACGCCGTGCACACCGAGGTCGGCCACCGCACCATGGGTGCGCGCGTCAACGGCCGGCTCGTTCCTCTCGACTCCACGCTCGAGAACGGCGACGTCGTGGACGTCCTGACGTCCAAGTCGGAGACCGCGGGCCCCAGCCGCGACTGGCTCGCGTTCGTCTCCAGCCCACGGGCCCGCAACAAGATCCGCCAGTGGTTCTCCAAGGAGCGCCGCGAGGAGGCCGTCGAGCACGGCAAGACCGCCATCGCCAAGGCCATGCGCAAGCAGAACCTGCCGATCCAGCGCCTCCTGAGCCACGAGTCCCTCGTGGGCGTCGCGAACGAGATGCGCTATCCCGACGTCTCGGCGCTGTACGCCGCGATCGGGGAGGGCCAGGTCTCGGCTGCGAGCGTCGTGAGCAAGCTCGTGCACGCCATGGGCGGGGAGGCCGGCGCGTCGGAGGACCTCGCGGAGATCACGCGCCCCGGGCACACCGCGCGCCGACCGCGCACCGGTGACCCGGGCGTGGTCGTCAAGGGCGTGGACGACATCTGGGTCAAGCTCGCCAAGTGCTGCACGCCGGTGCCGGGCGACGAGATCATCGGCTTCATCACCCGTGGGCAGGGTGTGAGCGTCCACCGCGCGGACTGCGCCAACGTCGTGGGGCTGCGCAACCAGCCCGAGCGGATCGTCGAGGTCGACTGGACCACGGGCAGCAACGCCCTGTTCCTGGTGCAGATCCAGGTCGAGGCGCTCGACCGTTCGCGACTGCTCTCGGACGTGACGCGCGTCCTGTCCGACCACCACGTCAACATCCTGTCCGCGACGGTCTCCACGTCCAACGACCGGGTCGCGATGTCCCGGTTCGTGTTCGAGATGGCCGAGCCCGGTCACCTGGCCACGGTCCTGTCCGCGGTGCGCAAGATCGACGGCGTGTTCGACGTCTACCGCATCACGGGGTCCAAGGCCGAGGAACGGCCCCAGCTCCCGGCCTGACACCTCGGGCCGGGCGCTCCCGCACGCGAAGGACGCCCGACGGCGCAGGGCCCTGGGTGCGCCCGCCGCCTGGGGCGGTCCCGGGCGGGGGAGGCGTCGTGGCGGGTGCGCTCCGTCGTCGGGCCGCGAGCCGCTCCGACAGGTGACCCCAGGGCACCGGTGGCAGCATCGGGGGATGGACCTGCCCGTGCTCCCGCCGACCCTGCCCATGCTCGCCAAGCCGGTCTCGGGCGTCCCCGACCCCGACGCGGTCGACGGTGGCCTGGTCTTCGAGCCCAAGTGGGACGGGTTTCGCGCGATCGTGTACCGCGACGGTGACGAGGTGCGACTCGACAGCCGCAGCGCCAAGCCCATGGAGCGGTACTTCCCGGACGTCGTCGCGGCGGTCCTCGAGGCGCTGCCCGAGCGGTGCGTGGTGGACGGCGAGATCGTGCTCGCGCGCGGCGGCCGGCTCGACTTCGAGGCCCTGCAGCAGCGCATCCACCCCGCGGCCTCGCGTGTCGCGCACCTGGCCGAGGAGACCCCCGCGAGCCTCGTCGTGTTCGACCTGCTGGCCCTCGACGACGAGGACGTCACGGCGCAGCCCCTCCGCCGTCGCCAGGAGCTGCTCGAAGGGCTCGGGCTGGAGGGACCGGGCGTCCACCTCACCCCGCGCACCACGGACCGCGCGACGGCCCAGGAGTGGTTCTCGGTGTTCGAGGGAGCGGGGCTCGACGGGATCGTGGCCAAGCCGCTCGCCGCGCCCTACCAGCCGAACAAGCGCGTCATGCTCAAGGTCAAGCACGAGCGCACGGCAGACGTGGTGCTCGCGGGATACCGCCTGCACAAGACCTCGACCCCCGAGGAACCGCTCGTGGGCTCGTTGCTCCTGGGCCTGTACGACGACGAGGGAGACCTGCAGTTCGTGGGCGTCGCGGCCTCCTTCCCCCGGGCCAGGCGCGCCGAGCTCGTGGCCGAGCTCTCGCCGCTCGTGCTGGACCCGGGCAGCCCCGAGGCGGCGCAGCACCCCTGGGCCGGGTGGGAGAGCCCCGGCAGCGGACGCATGCCGGGCGCCCAGTCGCGCTGGAGCGGCACCAAGGACCTGTCGTTCGTCCCGCTGCGGGCCGAGAAGGTGCTCGAGGTCGCCTACGACCACATGGAGGGCAGCCGCTTCCGGCACACGGTGCAGCTCCGCCGCTGGCGCACCGACCGCGACCCCTCGTCGTGCACGTACGACCAGCTCGAGGAGCCTGTGCGGTACCGGCTCGACGAGCTGCTGCCGGGGGCACCCGGCGCGGCCTGAGCGAGGCCGTGGCGCCGGCCGGCCCCTTGCGGCTCGCGCTCGTGCGGCTCACGCGCCGGGGACGTGCCCCTCGTCTCGCTCGGTGTCCTTGCTGGGCTGCACGCGCTTGGGCTCGCCCGGCATCTTGGGGTGCTCGGGCGGGTAGGGCAGGTCACCCAGGCCGTGGTCGCGCTCGTCCCGGGCCGCGAGCTCGAGCACCTGCTCCAGGGAGAAGCGCGGCTCGGGTGCCCTGGCGTCGAGGCGCGCGTGCAGGTCGCCGACCTCGGCGAAGCGTGCGGGCATGCTCAGCACGTCGAAGTCGTCCGGAGCGACATCGGGGACCTCCTCCCACCGCAGGGGGGCCGAGACCGTGGCCCGGACGTTCGAACGGACGGAGTACGCCGAGGCGATGGTGCGGTCACGCGCCATCTGGTTGTAGTCGACGAAGATCTTGACCCCGCGCTCCTCCTTCCACCACTTCGTCGTGACCTGCTCGGGCAGCCTGCGCTCGAGCTCGCGCCCGATCGCGATCGTCGCCCGGCGGGCCTGCACGAAGCTCCACCGGGGCTCGATCGGCACGAAGACGTGCAGGCCGCGACCGCCGGACGTCTTGGGGAACCCTTCGAGCCCCAGCTCGCCGAGGAGCTCGCGCAGGTGCGGGGCGACGCGTGCGGCGTCCGAGTAGTCGGTGCCCGGCTGAGGGTCGAGATCGATGCGCAGCTGGTCGGGCGACTCCACGTCGGCGCCCGTCACGGGCCAGGGGTGGAAGGTCAGCGTGCCCAGGTTGGCCGCCCACAGCACGACCGCGAGCTCGGTGGGGCACACCTCGTCCGCCGTGCGGCCGCTCGGGAACGCGATCCGAGCCGTCTCGACGTACTCCGGGGCGCCCTGCGGCACGCGCTTCTGGTAGAAGGCGTCGCCGCTGCTGTCTGCGCGGGTGCTCAGCCGCGCGCCCTCGAAGACCCCCTTGGGCCAGCGTTCGAGCGTCGTCGGACGGTCGCGCAGAGCCGCGAGGATCCCCGGCCCGACCGACTGGAAGTACGTCACGACGTCGAGCTTGGTGAGCCCGCGGCCGGGGAAGACGACCCGGTCAGGGCTCGTGACGCGTACGGTGCGCCCGTCGACGTCGAGCAGGGCCGCCGGGGTCGTGGAACGAGGCATCCCCTCACGGTAGACGCGGGCGCGTCTGGTCGCCCGCCGACCCGGGCGCGCCGGCGAGCAGGCCGGTGAGCAGGGCCCGGGCACGAGGCCGGCCCGTGCGCCGGTGCCGCAGATCGAGCACCCGCAGCGCTGCCGACACGTCCAGACCGCCCTGGTCACGCAGTGCCCGCAGGACGGGTTCGGCGAGCGGCGGGTCCACCAGGCAGGCGACGTCCACCGCGGTCCGCTCGACGCTCGTCACGAGCACCGTGCCCAGCACGACCGTCTCGGGGCGCAGCAGCGCGCTCTGACGCGCGACCCGCCCGTGTCGGGGCGGCGGACGGTGGACGCCCAGCGGGTAGACGACCTCGACCGCCGCGGCGTCCGGGGACCCGCAGTGCACCCAGGCGGCGCTCGTGCCGCCGACGACGGTGCGCGGGGGCACGAGCGAAGCCAGGGACAGCGCGCGGACCTCGGGGGTGAGCTCCGTCGTCGGGCGGACCGCGACCTCCGCGCGGAGCAGGACCAGCGCACCGCAGCGCACGAGGTCGGACCAGGCGACGCGGCCGCCGACGTGCTCGGGGCGCACCAGCAGCGGCGCGTCCTCGACGCGCACGGCCATCGCGACGTCCGCGGGCGTGCGAGCGGTGCCGCGGCGAGGTGCGGGAACGTCGACGCCGGGCGGGACGGGAGCGGTCACGGCCCCAGCCTGGCGTGCCGGGCACCCAGACGCGAGGGGCCCGAGCAGGGCCTGTGGACAGAACGCTCGTCCACAGGCCCGCACGGGCCCCTCGTGGTCGGTGCGGTCAGCCGCGCGAGTCCTCGGCGGCCTTGACGACCTGCTCGAGCCACGCACGACGCGCCGTGATCGCCGACTCGATCTCCGCGACCTTGCGCTTGTCGCCCTTGGCGTTGGCAGCCGCCAGGTCCTCCTCGAGGCCGGCGATCGCGGACTCGAGCTGAGCGGCCGCGCCCTCGGCGCGGGCACGCGTCTCAGGGTTCGAGCGCGACCACTGGGACTGCTCGGCGTCACGGACCGCGGTCTCGACCGCGCGCAGGCGCCCCTCGACACGCTGGACGTCGGCACGCGGCACCTTGCCCGCGTCCTCCCACTTCTCCTGGATGTCGCGCAGCGCGGCCTTGGCCCGGGGCAGGTCCGTCACCGGCACGAGCTTCTCCGCCTGCTCCAGCAGCGCTTCCTTGACCACGAGGTTCTGCGCGTACTCCGCGTCCGTGGCGGCGTTGAGCTCGTCACGCGCCTGGAAGAACGCGTCCTGCGCTGCGCGGAACCGCGCCCACAGGGCGTCGTCGTCGCGACGGTTGGCACGACCCGCGGCCTTCCACTCCGTCATCAGGTCGCGGAAGGCGCCCGCAGTCGCACCCCAGTCCGTGCTGTTCTGCAGCGCCTCGGCACGCTGGACGAGCTTCTCCTTGACGTCCTTGGCCGAGGAGTTGCGCTGCTCGAGCTCGGCGAAGTAGTGCCGACGCTCACGGTCGAAGGCCGTACGGGCGTGGCTGAAACGCTTCCAGAGCGCCTCCTCGCTCGTGCGGTCGATCCTCGGCCCGTTGCGCTGCGCGTCCTTCCACTGGTCGAGGAGCTTGCGCAGCTCCTCGCCCGCGGGGCGCCACTGGATGCGCGCGGGGTCGGTCGAGGCGATCTTCTCGGCGGCCTCGATGATCTGGGTGCGCGCCGCGAGCGCCGCCTCCTTGGCAGCGTTGCGCTCGGCCTCGAGCTCGGCGCGGCGGCCGGCCGCGACCGTGCGCAGCGACTCGACGCGGGCGCGCAGACCGTCGAGGTCGCCCACCGCGGACGGCTCGGCGGTCTCCTCGGTGAGCTTGGCGAGGGTCGAGTCGATCTCCTTGACCGACAGGTCGGTGCCGGTCAGGCGCGCCTCGAAGAGCGCGACCTTGGCCTGCAGGTCGAGGTAGCGACGCACGTACAGCGCGAGCGCCTCGTCAGGGCCGACGCCGGGGAACTGCCCGACGCTGCGTTCGCCCGCAGCCTCGGTCACGTACACCGTGCCGTCCTCGTCGACGCGGCCGAAGCCGGCAGCGGCCTTGGCGGCCGCGCTGTCGTCGGGGATGACGGCTGCGGCCGCGGCCGGAGCGATGGCAGCGGCCGACGGGGCGCTGGGTGCGGGGGAGCCCGGTCGCGGCGGCCGCGGCACGGGGATCGCACTCGGCTTGGGGGCGGCCGAGGGCTTGGGTGCCGGCGCGGGCGCCTCGGCGGGCTCCGACGGCTCGGTCTCGGTCGGCTCCGCCGACGGCTCAGCATCGGTCGGCTCGGCGTCGGTCGGCTCCGCCGGGGTCTCGGCGGGTGCGGCCGACGGCTCGCCCTCGGCGGGCGCTGCCTGCGCCTGGCCGGCGTCCTCGACCGCGGCGGGTGCGGCCGCCGGTGCCTGCGCGGCCGGCTCGGACGGTGTCGCGGGCTGATCGGAAGGAGTCTCCTCCGTGACCGGCGAGGTGTCCTCGTCGCTCGGGGCCGCGGGGGCGCCGGGCTCCGGGTCCGCTGCGTCGGGCGCGGCCTCGGTCGGTTCAGCGACCGCCGGCACCTCGACCTGCTCCGTAGCGGCGGCCTCCTCGGATGCCTGCGCCGGAGAGTTCGCGTGGTTCTCGGTGCTCTCGCTCACTGGGTCTCAACTCCTTCGATGGTGACCGGGGTGGCGGGGGAGCCGTCGACGGCTCCGTCCGCGGTCCCCGCGTCAGCGACTGCTCGGACGACGTCCAAGCCGGATGTGATCTTGCCGAAGACGGTGTAGCCACCGGTGTCGGTCGGCAAGGTCGTGTCCTCGTAGACGAGGAAGAACTGGCTGCCCTGGGAGTCCGTGGTCTGGGCGCGGGCCATGGCGATGGTGCCCGCGGGGAAGAACCCGTCCTCGGGGGTGTTCTCGACGGGGCCGAACGTGTAGCCCGGTCCGCCCGTGCCGGTGCCCGTGGGGTCCCCGCACTGCAGGACGAAGATGTTCGCGGTCGTCAGGCGGTGGCAGTCCGTGTCGTCGAAGAACCCGCCGCGGGCGAGCGAGACGAAGTTCGCGACGGTCTGCGGTGCGCTCTGCCCGTCGAGCGTGAAGGCGATGTCTCCGGTGCTGGTGTGCAGCTCGCCCGTCCACTCACGGTCCTGCGCGTCCGAGGCAGGGGGGAGGGTGAACGTCCTGGGGGGTGCGTTGGTGGCCAGGGCGATCGCGGTGCCGCCCGCGACGACGGCGAGGCCCGCGACAGCGCCCACGACGGTCCAGGTCCGTCGCTTGCGCGCCCGGGCCTGGTCCTGGCGCTGGGTCCACCTCAGCTCGCGCCGCCGGGCGCGCTCACGGTCACGCTTGCTCGTTGACACCCCAGCTCCTTCGTCTCGCGCCACGGGCAGGTCCTCGTGCCGGCGCGAAGGCGCGTGCTCGCACGGGGTGGCCACGGTTTCCCAGGACAGTCTAGGCATCGGGAGCGTTCCGGCGCGGTGACTTTCCGCGCACGAGGTCACGGTCCGGTATCAGGTGCCCCGCCGAGGAGGTCGGTACTGTCCCTCCATGGACGTCTTCCTCGTGGTCGCCCCCGTGTTCGGGACCAACTGCACGATCGTCGCGCCCGGGTCTGGTGGCGCCCAGCCCGACGGCGCCGCGCGCCCCTGTGTGATCGTCGACGCCGGCGCGGGAGTCGTCCCGGGCGTGGTGGACGTCGTGCGCGAGCACGGCCTGACCCCCCGAGCGGTCCTGGCGACGCACGGGCACGCCGACCACACCTGGGACGCCGCCGACCTGTGCGAGCGCTTCGGCGTGCCGCTGTGGATCCACGCGGCCGACGCGTACCGGCTGGCAGACCCGCTCGGGACGATCGAGGCGGCCCCGGAGGGCTCGGCGGACGGTCGCCTCGTCGGCGGACCGCTCGCGGCCGCGCTCGCGGCAGGCGGCGCGAGGCTCGAGGACTACCGGGAACCGGGCGAGGTCCGCACGTTCGGCACGCCGGGCTCGGCCACGGACCCGGTCGTCCGGCTGGACCTCGGGGGCGTCCTGGTCGACGCGCTGCACGCACCAGGGCACACCCAGGGCTCGACGCTCTACGTGCCGGTGGCCGCGGAGCACGTGAGCGACGACGGCCCGGGAGACGGGGAGCGGGCGGCCGGCCTGGTGCTCGCGGGGGACGTCCTGTTCGCCGGGTCCGTCGGACGGACCGACCTGCCCGGCGGGGACGGCGAGACGATGCAGCGCACCCTGCGCGACGTCGTCGGGAACCTCGACGACTCCCTCCAGGTGGTCCCCGGGCACGGCCCCCTGACCACGGTGGGCCGCGAGCGCCGGACCAACCCGTACCTGCGCGGCCTGTAGGCGGATTGCTCGTCCGGTCCGGGAGTCTGGAAAGATCGGGTCCCATGGCCCGACCTACACCTCTCTCCGGTTTCCCCGAATGGCTCCCTGCTGGACGCGTCGTGGAGCAGCACGTGCTCGACACGCTGCGTCGCACGTTCGAGCTCCATGGTTTCGCGGGGATCGAGACGCGCGCCGTCGAGCCGTTGGACCAGCTGCTGCGCAAGGGCGAGACCTCCAAGGAGGTGTACGTGCTGCGCCGCCTGCAGGAGGAGCCCGACTCGTCCGAGGGGACCGCCGGGGGCGGGGGCGGCAGGGGCGACAAGCAGCTCGGCCTGCACTTCGACCTGACGGTGCCGTTCGCGCGGTACGTGCTGGAGAACGCCGGCCACCTGGCGTTCCCGTTCAAGCGGCACCAGATCCAGAAGGTGTGGCGCGGTGAGCGTCCGCAGGACGGGCGCTTCCGTGAGTTCGTGCAGGCCGACATCGACGTCGTGGGTGCGGGCGAGCTGCCCTACCACTTCGAGGTCGAGCTGCCGCTGGTCATGGCCGAGGCGTTGGGCGAGCTGCGTTCGATCGGCGTGCCCGAGGTTCGCATCCTGGTGAACAACCGCAAGGTCGCCGAGGGCTTCTACCGCGGGCTGGGCCTGGACGACGTCGAGGGCGTGCTGCGCAGCATCGACAAGCTCGACAAGATCGGTCCGGACAAGGTCGCGGCGCTGCTGGTCGCCGAGACCGGTGCGACGCCCGAGCAGGCGAGTGCCTGCTTGGCGCTCGCCGCGATCTCGGGCTCGGACGCGAGCGTCGCCGAGCGGGTGCGGGCGCTCGCGGCCGAGCACGACGTGACGTCGGAGCTGCTCGAGGAGGGCCTGCGCGAGCTGTCGGCGCTGATCGACGCGGCGGCCGTGCGGGCGCCCGGCGTGGTGGTCGCGGACCTGAAGATCGCGCGTGGCCTGGACTACTACACGGGCTCGGTCTACGAGACGGTCCTGGTGGGGCACGAGCAGCTGGGCTCGATCTGCTCGGGTGGGCGCTACGACACGCTGGCCTCGGACGGCGCGAACACCTACCCGGGCGTGGGGCTGTCGATCGGGGTCTCGCGCCTGGTCTCGCGGCTGCTGAGCGCGGGCCTGGTGCGCTCGACGCGGTCGGTGCCGAGCGCCGTGGTGGTCGCGGTGACGAGCGAGGAGACGCGGCCTGCGTCGGACGCGGTCGCGGTCGCGCTGCGCTCGCGCGGCATCCCGGTCGAGGTCGCTCCCAGCGCCGCGAAGTTCGGCAAGCAGATCAAGTTCGCGGACCGTCGCGGCATCCCGTTCGTGTGGTTCCCCGCGGGGGTCGGTGCGGACGGCGAGGTCGTGGCGCACCAGGTCAAGGACATCCGCTCGGGCGAGCAGGTCGCCGCGGACCCGGCGACGTGGACGCCGGCCGAGGAGGACCTGTGGCCGCGGGTCGTGCCTGCGGGGGAGTGAGACCGCTGCCCGGGCGCTGACCCGGTGGATGTGCGCGCGGCCCGGCGGGGGACACCCTGCCGGGCCGCGCGCGTGACCGGGCGGTCGACCGCGTCGACAAGCGTATCGAACATGTGTTCGAATGGTGCGATGAGGTGGGACGGGCAGGCGATCACGGCGGACGACGGCGCGCTGCCCGGGCTCGGGCGCATGGCGGGGCTCGTGCGGACGGTGCGCACCCCGGAGTTCGCCGGGGTCACGTTCCACGAGGTGCTCGCCAAGAGCGCGCTGTCCAGGGTGCCGGGGGAGTCCCGCATGCCGTTCACCTGGACGATCAACCCGTACCGCGGATGCTCCCATGCGTGCTCGTACTGCTTCGCCCGCCCCTCGCACCGCTACCTCGACATGAGCCCCGGCGAGGACTTCGACAGCCAGATCGTCGTCAAGATGAACGTCGCCGAGGTGCTGCGGGCCGAGCTCGCCAAGCCGTCCTGGACGGGCGACGCGGTCGCGCTCGGCACCAACACCGACCCCTACCAGCGCGCCGAGGGACGTTACCGGCTCATGCCGGGGATCATCGACGCGCTCGAGGCCTCGCGCACGCCGTTCTCGATCCTCACCAAAGGCACGCTCCTGCGCCGCGACCTGCCGCGTCTGACGCAGGCCGCCGAACATGTCGACGTCGGCATCGGCGTCTCCCTGGCGTTCGTCGACGAGGACCTCCAGCAGGCCGTCGAGCCCGGCACCCCCACGCCGCGCGCCCGGCTCGACCTGATCCGCGCCGCCCGGGCGGCGGGACTGCCGTGCGGGGTCATGATCGCCCCCGTCCTGCCGTGGCTCACCGACTCGACCGACCACCTCACACGTCTGCTGGACGCGGTCCACGACGCGGGCGCGACGGGCGCCACGGTGCTGCCGCTGTTCCTCAAGCCCGGCACCCGCGAGTGGTTCATGGCCTGGCTGCGACGCGACCACCCCGAACGGGTCGCGGGCTACGAGCGCGTCTACGCGGGCGGCTCGTACGCGAGCCGCGCCTACCGCGACTGGCTGTGGGACCGGGTGCGTCCGCTGCTCGTCGAGCGCGGGTTCGCGAGCGCCGGGCACCGAGCCCAGGCGCGGACGTCAGGCCACGCGCGCAGCCCGTCACGCCCCGCGGGCCCTGGCGAGGCAACGCGTCACGACGAGGGCGCCTACCCGGCAGGCAGCCTGGTCCAGCGCCGGGGGACCGGCCCGATGACGCGCCGACCGGGCGGTCCCGCGAGCACTGACGAAGCCCTCTTCTAGCTTCCCCGCGCGAAACGCGCGATATCTGCTATCTTGCGGCCATTCACACCATGGCGCGGATGCCGATTCCTCGCCGGTGCCCCCGCGATCGGCCGAGGAACGCCCCATGCCCAGGAAGAGGTCGAGTGCGGCGACGCCGCCCGTGCCACCGTTGTTCAAGACCGAGGAGACGCATCCGCAGATCGCCGCGCTGCAGGCCGTCGCCGCCTCAGGCGACTGGGCCGCGGTCATGGCCTGCCTGGAGGGGCTGAGCCCGCACGACAGGGACTTCGCCGTGCGGTACCTCGCGGACGTCGAGGGGGTCGAAGGTCTGCTGGAGGCGGCGGTGGAGGAGGACCCGCACGACCCTCTGCTCCGGACGCTCCTGGCCGATCGCTACGTCCACATCGGATGGGCCATCCGCAGTGCGCACCGCGCCGAGCACGTCTCGCGGGAACAGTTCCTGCAGCTCCACGACTGGTTGCGAAGGGCCGAGCAGATCCTCATCGAAGTCTGTGCGGAGCACCCGACGTTCGCCCTCGCGTGGGAGGTCCGGCTGACGACCGCCATGGGTCTGGAGCTGGGGCACTCCGAGGCCCGCAGACGCTACGCACGGCTCCGGTCTCTCGACCCGCACCGTTTCACGGCGCAGAAGGCCCTGCTCCAGCAGCTGTGCCCCAAGTGGAGGGGCACGTGGGCAGACGCGCACGCCTTCGCCACGGAGTGCTCGGAGTCCGCGCCGGTCGGGTCCCCGAACGGCGCCGTCGTCGCGCTCGCGCACATCGAGCACTGGCTCGAGCTGGACCCGCCCCAGAAGGACACGTACATGAAGAGCGCCGTGGTCCGCGACGCGCTGCGCCGGGCGGCCGCGCGGTCGGTGAGGCATCCCGAGCACCGGGAGGACTTCCGCTCGGTCGGGGCTCACAACGCGTTCGCGCTGGCCTTCCTGCTCGGGGAGCACGAGGAGGATGCCGCAGTGCACCTGCGGGTGATCGGCAACCGCGCGTCGGGCGCGCCGTGGGACTACCTCGACGACCCCGTCACGTACTTCACCTACTTCCGCGACGCCGCGCTGGCCGCGGGCTGAGAGGCACCGACATGTCCGCACAGATCGACACGACCGCGCAGGACGCCCCTGAGGGGGCCGTCACGACCGGTCTCGCCGCGCTCGAGCCCGTCGCGCACCTCGTCGGCTCGACCTTCGTCGACGGTGTCCCGGTGCTCTACGCGCACCGGTCGGCCGAGCAGGACGGCCAGCGCACCGCGGGTCTGTTCTTCCGGGTCGGTAGCGCCGACGAGACGCTCGCGACGTCCGGGATCACGCACCTGGTCGAGCACCTGGCCCTGCACGGGCGCCAGCTCAGCGACGGGCACCACAACGGGGTGACCGCCGAGTCGTACACGCTGTTCCACGTCCGGGGTTCCGACGAGGAGGTCGTCGCCTATCTCAACACCGTGTGCGCGGCGCTCCAGGACCTGCCGGTGCAGCGGCTCGAGGTCGAGAAGCAGGTCCTGCGGACAGAGGCTCAGCGTCGCGCAGGCGGGCCGTTCCGGCCCATGCGCCAGTGGCGCTACGGCGCGCAGACCTACGGGCTGGCCGGCTACGACGAGCTGGGCGCGCGCAGGCTCGGGGAGGACGACGTGCGGGCCTGGGCACGAACCCGCTTCACGCGGGACAACGCGGTCCTCTTCGTCACGGGCGGTGCGCTGCCCGACGGGCTGGACCTGTCGCTGCCCAGCGGTTCCCGCATGCCCGCCCCCGTCCCCAGCAGCGCGCTGCCCCGCACACCCGCGTTCTTCCGGGGCGAGGACGGGAACGTCGTGCTGGACGCGGTCGTCGAGCGGTCGGCGGCCGCTGTCGTCCTTGCCCAGGTCGCGGCCCGGGCCCTGTTCCACGACGTGCGCGAGGAGGGCGGGTACTCGTACACCGCGGACGCCGACTACTCACGCCGCGACGCCTCGCACGCGACGTTCACGCTCTACGCCGACGCGCTGCCCCAGCAGCAGAGCGCCGTCGTCGGCGGAATGATCGACACCGTCGCGAGACTGCGCCTCGGAAAGATCGAGCAGTCGGAGCTCGACTCGGCCCGGGCGCAGCTGCTCAAGGGTCTCGACGCACCGGACCTCGTATCGGGCCTGCTCCCGACGTATGCGCTCGACGTCCTCCTCGACCACCCCGTGAAGGCCCCCGAAGTCTCCAGGGCCGAGCTCGAGGCAGTGACGGTCGAGGACCTGCGCCGCGTCGCGACGGACGTCTGGTCGGACGCCCTGCTGCAGGTGCCCGGCCGTGCAGGCGCCGAGTGGGCGGGGCTCGCGGCCGCGCCGCAGTGCTCGGAGTCCGCCGTCGAGGGGATCCGCTACCCGCGCGTCGACGACCCTGACGTCGCGCTCGTGATAGGTCTGGCGGGCGTCAGCCTGACGACGCCGCACGGCGCGGCGACGGTCCGCTTCGACGAGTGCCAGCTGCTGTCCAAGCGGCCCGACGGAGCGCGCACCCTGGTCGGGGTGGACGGCTTCCACGTCGTGGTCGAACCCACCCTGCACGTGGGCCTCGGCGCCCCCGCGGTGTCCCAGGGCATCGACGCCCGGGTCCCCGACCACCTGGTGGTCGACCTCCCGCCGCGCGACCCGCAGGAGGTACCCCAGCCGCGCCCCGCCCCGCCGGCGCCGCCCAAGGAGCGCTCCAGGCTGGGCCGCTGGGTCGACCAGCGCCTGGACGAGAGCGTGAAGACCCTGAACCAGGTGTTCTTCGTGATCGTCGCGCTCGGGGTGCTGGTCGTGCTGCGTGCCGAGCCGCAGGGGAGTGCACTGGTCGCCGTGCTCGGGACCTGGGCCCTGGTCCAGGGGGCGGCCGGTCTCGCCTGGTGGCTGGTCGCGCGGCGTCGACGCCAGCTGCGGGCCGCCGGGAGACGCTGATCCCCGTGGCGGTCTCGGCCATGGCCCCGGTCGCCACGGCCGGGGCCGCAGGGGTCACGTCCTGGCGGACGGCCCGGACGTCCAGCCGCTCCCGGCTCGCGGGGTTCCGGGCCGCTCGGGGCAGGGGCGAACCCGACGGCCCGCCGGACACCCGCGCTCAGTCCTGCGCGAGCCGTGCCGGGAACCCGCCCGTGGCCACGGGGCCCCAACCCGTGATCGTCACGCGCAGCAGCGACTTGCCCTGCGCGACCATGGCCTGGCGGTACTCGTCCCAGTCGG
>Ga0233375_1000443_pt1 | contig 22495 bp, 21 predicted proteins | sample ElkDunMinimDraft_10_FD_191539 | JGI IMG/M metagenome (GOLD analysis project Ga0233375, IMG submission 191539) | Fecal eukaryotic communites from dung pellets of Tule Elk in California, USA - Elk Dung E16 | ecosystem: Host-associated > Mammals > Digestive system > Large intestine > Fecal | place... | reverse complement strand
CCCCCGGCCTTGACCGGCAGCAACGGCTCCAGCACCGCCCACATCTTGTCCGACAGGTCATGGCGCCCTGCATCACTCACGACACCGCATCATGCCGAACCAGCAGGTCAGGACCACAATCCCAAACGGGCCCTAGGACACAGGCAGCGACCACCGCAGGTGGCGACGACCGGAGCAAGCATGCCGGACCAGGGCGCGGGGCGAGATCCGGGATCAGGTTCGGGTCGCCACCGCGAACACCCGGCGGAACGCCAGCGGCGTGCCGTAGGCGCGCTCCGGGTACGCCTCACGCAGCGCGGCGCCGAAGTCCGCCTCGAACCGGGCGCGCAGGGCGGGGTCCGCGGCCTCGAGCGCCTGCAGCGTGGGCTGGGCACCCGTCGCCGAGATCCAGCGCAACACCGGGTCGGGCCCGGGCAGGAGGTGGGTGTAGGTGGTCTCCCAGGCGTCCACCGCCCAGCCGGGCCGGGCCAGCAAGTCCAGGTACTCGGCGGGTTCCGCGGTGGCCCGCCGCTCGACAGGCCCGACGACGTCGGCGTACGGCGCTCGGGCCGCCACCTCGCGCAGCAGGAGGTGGCTGGGCGCGTCGTGGTTGCCGGGCACCTGGAAGGCGAACGTCTGCGCGGCGCGGTCGGCGAGTGCCGGGAGGAGCTCGCGGTGCCCGGGCACCCACTGGAGTGCGGCGTTGCTGATGACCAGGTCGGCGGTGTGGTCGTCGGTGGCGAGGTCGGCGAGCACGTAGTCGGTGTCCGGGTCGGCTGCCCGGGCCTGCTCGATCATGGCGGGGGAGGCGTCGACGCCGGTGAGGTGCGCTTCGGGCCAGCGTGCCCGGAGTACGGCGCTGAGATGCCCGGGACCGCACCCGAGGTCCACCACGGTGGAGGGCGTCCCGGGCACGCGCGCGACCAGCTCGGTGAACGGGCGGGACCGCTCGTCCGTGTACAGCAGGTAGGCGCGGGGGTTCCAGTCGGCCATCGCAACTCCTCGTCGTCGAGTATCTTGACGTCAAGATACAACAGGAAGGCATGACGAGGAGCTGCGACGACCGTCCCTCAGGCGACCTCGATGTAGTCGATCTCCGCGAACGCGGTGCCCTTGCCCAGCCGGATCGTGTTCCAGCCCGCCTGCAGGGTGACGTCCTTGGTCGCCTGCCGCCAGTTGTCCCAGCCGGTCACGGGATAGCTGACGGACCCGGCCGCCGTGCCGTTGACCGTGACCGTGTGCGATGCGGTGCCGGCCGACCCGTTGGCGTAACCCACGTGCAGCGAGTAGCTACCGGCGGTGGGCACGTAGACCGAGCCGATGTCGACCGCGCTGTCGGCGTGGTCGTGTAGGCGACGACCTTGCCGTCGGACGCGCCGGCGGCGTTCTCGCGTACCGAGCAGTCGTGGAGCGTGCCCCGTTCGGCCTCGTACCGCACGCGGCTGCCGCGCACCACGGGGTACCCGTTGGCCCAGCCGAGGTCGGCGACGTACATGCCGCGGCCGCCCGCATCCCGGTGACCGTGGAAGACGAGCTTGTCGCCGTCCGCGTCGCGCAGCACGTCGGCTCCGCCGGGGCCACCCACGGCGCCGTCGAGCGAGTCGGTGGTCATGAGGAACCGGAACGCCTTGGTGTAGGGCCCCGTGACCGAGCTCGACACCGCGTAGCTGGTCCCGTACTGGTTGGTCGTGTACGGCCCCGCCGAGTAGAACAGCACGTACTGGCCACCCACCTTGGTGATGACCGGGGCCTCGATGATGCCCGCCTCGTCGGCGCGGTCGTTGCGCAGCACCTGGGTCGCGCCGCCCTCGAACGTGATGCCGTCCGCCGCTACGCGCTGCACGTGGATCCAGGTGGTGGCGCCGATGGCGTTGCCGTCGTTCTTCCACACCAGGTACCGGGCGCCGTCGGTGTCGACGAAGCTGGACGCGTCGATCGCGCCGCCCGCGTCGAGCGGGCAGACGAGCGGCTCGGAGCCGACGGGGACGAACGGCCCGCCGGGGGAGTCCGACTGGGCGGCGCCGATGCACTGCCGGTCGGACGCCGCGTGCCAGGCCGTGTAGTAGAGCAGGTAGCGGCCGTCGGCGCGGCGGGACACGTCGGGCGCCCACGTGCGTCCGGTCCTCGCCCAGGCGCCCAGGGCCGGCAGCGCGTCGGTGGACCGGTACGTCCACGGCCCGTCGGGGTCCGGCGCGGTCGCCCAGGGCAGGTTCTTGCCCTCGTTGGTGGCGTACGCGTAGTAGGTGTCCCCGAACTTCGACACGTCCGGGTCGGGGAAGTCGCGGTCGAGCACCAGGCTCGGGCGCACGGCGGCCTGGGCCGCTGGGCCGTCGTCGGGTGCGGCGGCGGCCGGGCCGGCCGCGAGGGTTCCGAGCGCCAGGGTCAGGGCGGTCGCGCCGGCGAGGAGGGGGCGGATGAAGCGAGGAAGTACCACGTTGAACCTCCGTGCGAGAGAGAACTCGACGGGTGAATTCTCGCGACGGCGCCCCTCCGTGTAAAGGTCGGTGTTCCCGAGCGCAGGGCGGCGATCGGCGTGGGTCTCACGTGGGACCGATCCGGGCGACCGCAGGCCGCCGCGCGACTGCCGCGCGACCGCCGCGTCACGGCACCAGCAGCACCTTGCCCGTCGTGGCCCGCCCCTCCAGCGCCTCGTGGGCCGCCGCGGCCTCCGCCAGCGGGTACGTCGCCCCCACCCGGACGTCCAGGTCGCCCGACGCGGCGGCCCCGAGCACCTCGGACGTACGCCACTCCAGCTCGTCGCGCGTGAGCACGTAGTGCCCGATGGTCGGCCGCGTGAGGAACAGCGAGCCGCCCGAGTTGAGGCGCTGCGGGTCGAACGGTGGCACCTGGCCGGACGCGCCGCCGAACAGCACCAGCATCCCGCGCGGGCGCAGCGAGGCGAGGGATGCCTCGAACGTGTCCTTGCCCACGCCGTCGTACACCGCGTGCACGCCCCGGCCGTCGGTGAGCTCGCGGACCGTACGGGGCAGCTCGGCGTCGAGGTCGTCCATCGCGGCGTAGTCGATGGTGTGCGCGGCCCCGGCCGCCGCGGACAGTGCCGCCTTCTCGGCGGTGGACACCGTGGTCAGCACCCGGCCGCCGGCCGCCACGGCCAGCTGGGTGGCCAACAGCCCCACACCGCCCGCGCCCGCGTGCAGCAGGATGTCGTGCCCGGGGCCCACCTCGAACGTGGACCGCACGAGGTAGTGCGCGGTGATGCCCTGCAGGGGCAGGGCGGCGGCGGTCGTGAGGTCCAGCCCGTCCGGCACGTGGACCACGCCGGCGGCGTCCACGGCCACCAGCTCGGCGTACGAGCCCAGCCCGGCGTGCCAGGCCACGCGGTCGCCCACCGCGAAACCGCTGACGGCGTCCCCGACCGCCTCCACGGTGCCCGCGCCCTCCGCGCCGACCACGTGCGGGTACTCCATCGGGTAGACGCCGGCGCGCCGGTACGTGTCGATGAAGTTGACCCCGGCCGCCGCGACGCGGACCAGGAGCTGGCCGGGACCCGCTTCCGGGTCGGGGAGCTCGGTGTAGGACAGGACCTCGGGACCGCCCGCTTGACGGGCTACGACTGCGTGCATGGCCCGACCCTATGCCGGAGTGTGACGCTGATCCTGGTAGGGGTATCACGCGGGGGTTTCGCCCGTCCTGCATAAGTATGTATGCTACCGAATATGTCCAGCAGCCAGCTCATCCGAGTCGCCGTCGCAGGCGCATCCGGTTACGCGGGAGGGGAGGCCCTGCGCCTTCTCGCGGCCCACCCCTTCGTCGAGATCGGCACGCTCACCGCGCACTCGAACGCCGGGTCGAGCCTGGGCGAGGTCCAGCCACACCTGCGCGGCCTCGCGCACCGCATCCTGGAGCCCACCACGCCCGACACGCTGGGCGGGCACGACGTGGTGCTGCTCGGCCTGCCGCACGGTGCGTCCGGCCAGGTCGCGGCGCAGCTGCCGGACGACGTCCTGGTGATCGACCTGGGCGCGGACCACCGCCTGGAGTCCGCGAGCGACTGGGAGCAGTTCTACGGCTCGACGCACGCCGGTACCTGGCCCTACGGCCTGCCCGAGCTGATCCACGCGGAGGCGCCCGGCGCCGACGTCGCGACGGCGACCCGTCAACGGTCCAAGCTCGCCGGCACGCGCCGCATCGCGGTGCCCGGCTGCAACGTCACCGCCGTGACGCTCGGGCTGCAGCCCGGCGTCGCGGCGGGGGTGGTCGAGCCCACCGACATCGTGGCCGTGCTGGCCAACGGCTACTCCGGCGCCGGCAAGGCGCTCAAGCCGCACCTCCTGGCGAGCGAGGCGCTCGGCGCCGCGCAGCCGTACGCCGTGGGCGGCACCCACAGGCACATCCCGGAGATCCAGCAGAACCTGCGGACGGCCGGCGCGCAGGACGTCACCATCAGCTTCACGCCCACCCTCGTGCCCATGGCCCGCGGCATCCTCGCGACCGCGACGGCCCCGCTGGCCGAGGGCGTGGACCCCGAGCAGGTCCGAGCCGCGTGGGAGGCCGCCTACGCCGACGAGCCGTTCGTCGAGCTGCTGCCGGAGGGCCAGTGGCCCAGCACCGCGATGACGCTCGGCGCCAACACCGCGTGCGTGCAGGTGGCGGTCGACGCCGCCGCGCGCCGCGTCGTCACCGTCACGGCCATCGACAACCTGGTCAAGGGCACGGCCGGGGCCGCGATCCAGTCCATGAACCTCGCCCTCGGCCTGCGGGAGACCGCCGGGCTCATCACCGAAGGAGTAGCACCGTGACGGTGACCGCCCCGCAGGGGTTCCGCGCGGCCGGGATCACGGCCGGACTCAAGGAGTCCGGCACGCCGGACCTCGCCCTCGTCGTCAACGACGGCCCCGAGCACACCGCCGCCGCGGTGTTCACCAGCAACCGCGTGGTGGGCGCGCCGGTCCTGTGGTCGCGCCAGGCGGTCAAGGACGGCGCCGCGCGTGCCGTGGTGCTCAACTCCGGCGGCGCCAACGTGTGCACCGGCCCGGCCGGGTTCCAGGACGTGCACGCCACCGCCGAGAAGGTGGCCGGCGAGCTCGGTATCGGTGCCATCGACGTGCTGGTCGCCTCGACCGGCCTGATCGGTGTGCGGCTCGCCGCGGACAAGCTGCTCGCGGGCGTGCCCGTGGCGGTCGGTCGGCTCGCGGCCGACGACGCCGCCGGGCAGGCCGCAGCCACCGCGATCATGACCACCGACACCGTCGCCAAGACGGCGGTGCGCACGGTCGAGACGCCGTCCGGCACCTTCACGGTGGGCGGTATGGCCAAGGGCGCGGGCATGCTCGCCCCCGCCCTGGCGACGATGCTGTGCGTGGTGACCACGGACGCCGTCGTCCCCGCCGAGGACGCGGACGCCGCGCTGCGCGCCGCCACCCGGGCCACCTTCGACCGCGTCGACTCCGACGGCGCCATGTCGACGTCGGACACCGTGGTGCTCATGGCCTCGGGTGCCTCCGGCGTCGCCCCGGGTCTCGACGTGCTCACCGAGGCCGTCACCGCGGTCTGCGCCGACCTGGCCCGCCGGCTCGTCGCGGACGCCGAGGGCGCCTCCCACGACATCGCCATCACCGTCACCAACGCCACGACCGAGGACGCGGCGCTCGCCGTCGCGCGCGCCGTGAGCAGGTCCAACCTGGTCAAGGCCGCCGTGTTCGGCAACGACCCCAACTGGGGCCGCATCCTGTCCCAGGTCGGCACCGTGCCCGAGGACGTCGCGCCCTACGACCCGGACGAGGTCGACGTGAGCGTCAACGGGGTCATGGTCTGCAAGGCAGGCATCGCGTACGAGCCGCGCGAGAAGGTCGACATGGCCGCCGCGCGGGAGGTCACGTTCACCGTCGACCTGCATGCCGGCGACGCCGAGGTCACGCTCTGGACCAACGACCTGACGCACGACTACGTCCACGAGAACAGCGCGTACAGCTCATGAGCAGCGACATCGTCAACGGGCTGCGCCCCGACCAGAAGGCAGAGGTGCTGATCGAGGCCCTGCCCTGGCTGCAGGAGTTCTCCGGCGCCCTGGTGGTGGTCAAGTACGGCGGCAACGCCATGCTGGACGCCGAGCTCAAGGCCGCGTTCGCGCAGGACATGGTGTTCCTGCGGCAGGTCGGGCTGCGCCCCGTCGTCGTGCACGGCGGGGGACCGCAGATCAACGCCATGCTCGACCGGCTCGGCATCGCCTCGGAGTTCAAGGGCGGCCTGCGCGTCACCACGCCGGAGGCGATGGAGGTGGTGCGTATGGTCCTGACCGGCCAGGTCAGCCGCGAGCTCGTCGGCCTGATCAACGCGCACGGCCCGGTCGCCGTCGGCCTGTCCGGCGAGGACGGCGGCCTGCTGGGCGCCGAGCGCCGCCACGCGGTCGTCCATGGCGAGCCCGTCGACGTCGGCCTCGTGGGCGACGTGGTGCAGGTGGACCCGCGTGCCGTCGAGGACCTGCTGCAGGCCGGCCGTATCCCTGTCGTGTCCACGATCGCGCCCGACAAGGACGACCCCACCCAGGTGCTGAACGTCAACGCGGACACCGCGGCGTCGGCGCTCGCGGTCGCGCTGGGCGCCAAGAAGCTCATCGTCCTGACGGACGTCGAGGGGCTGTACACGTCGTGGCCCGACCGGAGCTCGCTCGTGGAGCGGATCACCGCGCCGGAGCTGGCCGAGCTGCTGCCCGGCCTGGAGTCCGGGATGGTGCCGAAGATGGAGGCGTGCCTGCGCGCCGTCGAGGGTGGTGTGGCCGCCGCGACCGTCATCGACGGACGCCAGCCGCACAGCGTGCTGCTGGAGGTCTTCACCACGCGGGGCAACGGGACGATGGTGGTCCCGGCGCCCTCGCGGGTCGAGCCCGCGCGGGTCGAGCCTGTCGAGACCAAGGAGACGACGGCATGAGCAACGTGATCCCGACCGAGGACGGCTCGGTCCTGTCCTCGAACGGCTCCGTCGCCGCCTGGACCGAGCGCTACACGGGCGCGCTGATGGACACGTTCGGCCCGCCGCAGCGCGTCCTGGTCCGCGGTGAGGGCGCCCACGTGTGGGACGCCGACGGCAAGCGGTACCTGGACCTGCTCGCGGGCATCGCCGTGAACGCGCTCGGCCACGCCCACCCCACGCTGACCGCCGCGATCAGCGCCCAGCTCGGCACGCTGGGGCACGTCTCCAACTTCTTCGGCACGCCCGCCCAGATCGCGCTGGCCGAGACGCTGCTGCGCCTCGCCGAGGCGCCGGACGGCTCACGCGTGTTCTTCACCAACTCCGGCACCGAGGCGGTCGAGGCGGCGTTCAAGATGACGCGCCGGGTCGCGTCGTCGTCCGGCGTGGGCACGCGGACCCGGGTGCTCGCGCTCGAGGGCGCCTTCCACGGCCGGTCGATGGGTGCCCTGGCGCTCACCGCGAAGGCCGCCTACCGCGAGCCGTTCGAGCCGCTCCCCGGCGGGGTCGAGCACCTGCCGTTCGGCGATCTAGCGGCGCTCGAGGCCGCTTTCACGCCGCAGGCCGTCGCCGAACGAGGCGAGGTCGCGGCCCTGGTGGTCGAACCCGTGCAGGGCGAGGCCGGCGTGCGGTCCCTGCCGCCCGGCTACCTCGCGGCCGCCCGTCGCCTGACCACGGCGCACGGCGCGCTGCTGGTGCTGGACGAGGTCCAGACCGGCATGGGCCGGTGCGGCTCGTGGTTCGCCTACCAGCAGCCCGAGGTGGGAGGCGGCATCGTGCCCGACGTCGTCACGGTCGCCAAGGGCCTCGGCGGCGGCTTCCCCGTGGGTGCGGTCATCGCGTACGGCGACGCCGCGCGCCTCGTGGGACGCGGTCAGCACGGCAGCACGTTCGGCGGCAATCCCGTCGCCGCGGCCGCTGCGCTCGCGACGATCGGCGTGATCGAGCGGGACGGACTGCTGACCAACGTGCGCGAGGTCGGTGCGCTGCTGCGCCAGGAGATCGAGATGTGCGGCAGCCCGCTCGTCAAGGAGGTCCGCGGACGCGGCCTGCTGCTCGCCGTGGTGTTGAACGAGCCGGTGGCGGCCCAGGTGGCCGCGGCCGCCCTCGACGCCGGGCTCATCGTGAACGCCGTGGCACCCGACGCGATCCGGCTCGCCCCGCCCCTGATCCTGACCGCGGAGCAGGCCGCCGAGGCCGCCCGCTTCTTCTCGACGCTGACCGAGCCCGAGACGCAGATCGAGCCCGAGACGCTGGTCGAGCCTGTCGAGACCCCGGAGGACCCCGCATGACCCGCCACTTCCTGCGCGACGACGACCTGACGCCCGCCGAGCAGCGGACCGTCCTGGAGCTCGGCCTCGCCCTGCGCGCGGACCGGTTCGCCCGGCGCCCGCTCGAGGGCCCGCACGCCGTCGCGTTCATCACCGACAAGCCCACGCTGCGCACGCAGGTCTCGTTCGCCACGGGGATCGCCGAGCTCGGCGGCTTCCCGCTCCTGGTCGACGGCAACCTCGCCCAGATCGGGGTCCGCGAGTCGGTCGCCGACGTCACCCGGGTCCTCGACCGGCAGGTCTCCGCCATCGTGTGGCGCACGTTCGGCCAGGAGCGCATCGAGGAGATGGCGTCCGTCTCGCGCGTGCCCGTGATCAACGCCCTGACCGACCAGTTCCACCCGTGCCAGATCCTCGCGGACCTGCTCACGGTGGCCCAGCACCGGGGCCTCGACACCCTGCCCGGCACCACGTTCGCCTACGTGGGCGACGCCGCCAACAACATGGGCAGCTCCTACCTGCTGGGTGGCGTCACCGCCGGCCTGCACGTGCGGATCGCCGGCCCCGAGGGCTATCTGCCCGACGCCGCCGTGGTCGCCCGGGCGCGTGAAATCGCCGGGCGGACGGGCGGCTCGGTGACCGTGACGACGTCGGCCGAGGAAGCGGTGACCGGTGCGGACGTCGTCGCCACCGACACCTGGGTGTCCATGGGCGACGAGGCGGAGGCCGGGGAGCGCGCCAAGCCGTTCTGGGACTACCAGGTCAACGCGGAGCTGCTCGCGAGCGCCGCCCCGGACGCGCTGGTGCTGCACTGCCTGCCGGCGTACCGCGGCAAGGAGATCACCGCGGAGGTCATCGAGGGGCCGCAGTCCGTGGTCTTCGACGAGGCCGAGAACCGCCTGCACGCGCAGAAGGCCCTGCTGGCCTGGCTGCTGGAGCAGGGCTGATGGTCATCAAGCAGACGGCGACCACAGCGACGACCAAGGCGGCCCGGCACGCCCGGATCACCGAGATCGTCACGCGCAACGCCATCCACTCGCAGGCTGAGCTGGCCGAGGCGCTCGCGGCCGACGGCGTGAGCGTCACGCAGGGCACGCTCTCCCGCGACCTGATCGAGCTGCAGGCCGAGAAGGTGCGCGGCTCGGACGGCACGCTGGTCTACGCCGTGCCGGGCGAGGGCGGCGACCGCACCGCGCAGTCGGACGCGAGCGAGGAGTACCTGTCCGCGCGGCTGACCCGGCTCGCCAAGGAGCTGCTGGTCTCGGCCGAGTCGTCGGGCAACCTCGTGGTGCTCCGCACCCCACCGGGGGCGGCAAACCTGCTGGCCTCGGCCATCGACCACTCCGTGTTCCCCGGGATGCTCGGCACGATCGCCGGGGACGACACCATCCTCGTCATCGCGCGCGACGCCGACGGCGCCGCGCTCGCGGGACGCTTCCTCGCGCTCAGCGCCTGAGAACCCTTCACAATCGCACTGACACCACCACCGGAAAGAGATCGTCAATCATGACTGAACGCGTCGTGCTCGCCTACTCGGGCGGCCTGGACACCTCCGTCGCCATCGGCTGGATCGCCGAGGCCACCGGGGCCGAGGTGGTCGCCGTGGCCGTCGACGTCGGCCAGGGCGGCGAGGACATGAACGTCATCCGCCAGCGCGCGCTGGACTGCGGCGCCGTCGAGGCGTACATCGCCGACGCGCGCGACGAGTTCGCCGCGGAGTACTGCATGCCCGCGCTGCGGGCCAACGGCATGTACCTCGACCGCTACCCGCTGGTCTCCGCCATCTCGCGCCCCGTGATCGTCAAGCACATGGTGCGTGCCGCCCGGCAGTTCGGCGCCTCGACCGTGGCACACGGCTGCACCGGCAAGGGCAACGACCAGGTCCGCTTCGAGGTGGCCACCACCTCGCTCGCGCCCGACCTGAAGTCGATCGCGCCGGTGCGTGACCTGGCCCTGACGCGCGAGAAGGCCATCGACTACGCGGAGAAGCACGACCTGCCGATCGCGACGACCAAGAAGAACCCCTTCTCGATCGACCAGAACGTGTGGGGCCGCGCCGTCGAGACGGGTTTCCTCGAGGACATCTGGAACGAGCCGACCAAGGACGTCTACTCCTACACGGACGACCCGACGTTCCCGCCCGTGGCGGACGAGGTCATCCTGACGTTCGAGCGGGGCATCCCCGTGGCGATCGACGGCGTGCCGGTCACGCCGCTGCAGGCCATCCAGGAGATGAACCGCCGCGCCGGCGCGCAGGGCGTGGGCCGCATCGACATCGTCGAGGACCGGCTCGTGGGTATCAAGTCCCGCGAGGTCTACGAGGCACCGGGTGCCATCGCGCTGATCGCGGCGCACCAGGAGCTGGAGAACGTGACGGTCGAGCGTGAGCAGGCACGCTTCAAGCGCCAGGTGGAGCAGCGCTGGAGCGAGCTGGTCTACGACGGCATGTGGTTCTCGCCGCTGAAGAAGTCGCTCGACGTGTTCATCGACGACACGCAGAAGTACGTGTCGGGCGAGATCCGCATGGTGCTGCACGGTGGCCGCGCGACGGTGACCGGTCGCCGCTCGGAGCAGTCGCTGTACGACTTCAACCTCGCCACCTACGACGAGGGCGACGCGTTCGACCAGTCGCAGGCGCGCGGGTTCATCGAGATCTACGGCCTCACCGCCAAGCTCGCCGCCGCGCGCGACGAGAAGTTCGGCAACGGCGTGGACCTGGGGGTCGGGGCGCTGTGACCGGGCACGACGGCACACCTCAGGACGCGGCGGGGCAGGACGTCACGCAGCAGCCGTCCGGGACGGCCGGGGCGCCGTCCGGCGAGAAGGTCGCCCTCTGGGGCGGCCGGTTCGCCGGCGGCCCGTCACCGGAGCTGGCGGCGCTGTCGCAGTCGACCCACTTCGACTGGAGGCTGGCGCCGTACGACATCGCGGGCTCGCGGGCGCACGCCCGGGTGCTGGCGGCGGCGGGCCTGCTCACCGAGCCCGAGCTGGCCCGGATGATCGACGCCCTGGACATGCTGGAGCAGGACGTCGCCTCGGGCGCGTTCCTGCCGGTGCTCGACGACGAGGACGTGCACACCGCCCTCGAGCGCGGCCTGCTGGAGCGGGCGGGGGAGGAGCTGGGCGGCAAGCTGCGCGCCGGCCGGTCCCGTAACGACCAGATCGCCACGCTGGTGCGCCTGTACCTGCGCGACCAGGCGCGGACCATCGGCGCGCAGGTGCTGGACCTGGTGGACGAGCTGATCACCCAGGCGGACGCCGCGGGTGACGCGCCCATGCCGGGGCGTACCCACCTGCAGCACGCCCAGCCGGTCCTGCTGGCGCATCATCTGCTGGCCCACGCCTGGCCGCTGCTGCGCGATGTCGACCGGTTCCTGGACTGGGACGTGCGGGCCTCGAAGTCGCCCTACGGTTCCGGTGCGCTCGCGGGCTCGTCACTGGGCCTGGACCCGGCGGCCGTGGCCGCTGACCTGGGCCTGGAGGGCGGCCCGGTCGAGAACTCGATCGACGGCACGGCGTCGCGCGACGTCGCCGCGGAGTTCGCGTTCGTCGCGGCGATGATCGGGGTGGACCTGTCGCGGATCGCGGAGGAGATCATCCTCTGGAACACCAAGGAGTTCGGCTTCGTCCGCCTGGACGACGCGTACTCCACGGGCTCGTCGATCATGCCGCAGAAGAAGAACCCGGACATCGCCGAGCTCGCCCGCGGCAAGGCCGGCCGCGTCATCGGTGATCTCGTGGGCCTCATGACCACGCTCAAGGGCCTGCCGCTCGCGTACAACCGCGACCTGCAGGAGGACAAGGAGCCGGTGTTCGACCAGGTGGCCACGCTCACGACGGTGCTGCCGGCCTTCACGGGCATGGTGCGGACCATGGTGTTCGACACCGACCGGATGGCCGAGCTCGCGCCGCAGGGCTTCTCGCTCGCCACCGACATCGCCGAGTGGCTCGTGCGGCAGGGCGTGCCGTTCCGCGTGGCGCACGAGGTGGCCGGTGCCTGCGTCCAGGAATGTGAGACGCGCGGCATCGAGCTCTGGGACCTGTCGGACGAGGACCTCGCCAGGATCTCGGCGCACCTCACGCCCGAGGTGCGCGACGTGCTCTCCGTCGAGGGCTCGCTCGCCTCGCGTGACGCCGTGGGCGGCACTGCCCCGGCGCGCGTGCGGGAGCAGATCGAGGCGGCCAAGGAACGCGCCACGGAGTACCGCTTCTGGGCCGAGCCGCCGCGCTGACCCGATGGGTGGGCCGACGAGGGGAGCAGGATGAGCGTCACACCAGGCGTGCTGGGTGAGGTGCTGGACGGGATACGGACCGTCGACGCGCGGCTCGTGTGCGTCGACGGTCCGGCAGGCTCGGGCAAGACGACGTTGGCCGCACAGCTCGCGGACGCCCTGGAGGCCCCGGTGATCCACATGGACGACCTCTACGAGGGCTGGGCGGACGGCCCCGACGGTGGCGCCGCCAACCTGCGGCGCTGGGTGCTGGACCCCCTGGCCGCGGGGGAGCGGATCCGCTATCGGCGCTACGACTGGGTCGACGGCGACTGGGCCGAGTGGCACGTCGTCCCGCCGTCGACCCATGTCGTGGTGGAGGGCTGCGGTGCCGGGGCCCGCCAGGTGGACGCGCTCGGCGCCTACCGCATCTGGGTGGAGGCGGACGACGCCGAGCGGCTGCGCCGCGGTCTGGAGCGCGACGGTGAGGAGGCCCGCGAGCACTGGCTGCGCTGGATGTCCGACGAGGCCGGGCACTACGCGCGCGAGAACACCCGGGAGCGCGCCGACGTGCGGTTGGACGGTTTCGGCGCGCTGGCCTGACCGTGGTTCGCGCCACGACCCGGTCGGGGAAAGGGTCCGGCTGCGAGGTTCGTTGCCGGGAGTAGACAATGTCTACTTTCGGCAACACGGCCCGGGTGGAATGGGTTCTCCCCGGGTGGTCCGTCCGGCGAGAACCGAGGAGTCACCCTGAGCGACGTACCCGTGACCGTCCCGGTCCGCGAGTTCTACGCCCGCCCCGTGGTCGACGTCGCCCGCGACCTGCTCGGCGCCACGCTGATCCGCCGCACCGCCGACGGCGCCGTGACGCTGCGCATCACCGAGGTCGAGGCGTACGACGGGACGGACGACCCCGGATCGCACGCCTTCCGCGGGCCGAACCGGCGCAACGAGACGATGTTCGGCGAGCCCGGCCGGCTGTACGTGTACCGGCACCTGGGCCTGCACTACTGCGCCAACGTGGTGTGCGGACCCGACGGGACGGCGTCAGCAGTGCTGCTGCGCGCCGGCGAGGTGACCGGCCCCGGCCCGGAGGGGGTAACGCTCGCCCGGACCCGACGCCTCGCCTCGGGCGTCGCCCGCACCGACCGCGACCTGGCTCGCGGCCCGGCCCGGCTCACCGTCGCGCTCGGTCTCGACCTGGCCGACGACGGCGCCGACGTCACCGATCCGGAAGGTGCCGTGGTGCTGGGAGTCCCTGAACCGCCGTCGGGCACGGTGCTGTCCGGGCCACGTGTGGGCGTGAGCGGAGACGGCGGCCGCGCGGACCTGTTCCCGTGGCGCTTCTGGCTCGACGGCGAGCCGACGGTCTCGGTCTACCGGGCCGCGACACCGCGCCGCCGCTGACCTAGGAGCGCTATGCCTAGTGCTGCTAGGGTAGGTAACCCCTAGCAGTACTAGGCATAGGAGTGCGAGTGCACATCGACAAGGACCTGGTGGCGGCGTCTGCCACGCCGCTCGTCCTCGGCATCCTGGCCGACGGCGAGTCGTACGGCTACGCGATCCTCAAGCGCGTCAACGACCTGTCCGGCGGCCGCATGGAGTGGACCGACGGCATGCTCTACCCCCTGCTCCACCGGCTCGAACGGCTCGGTTACGTCCAGGCCAGCTGGGGCACCTCCGACGTCGGTCGGCGCCGTAAGCACTATGCGATCACGCCCACGGGCCGCGAGGCGCTCGCCGAGCGGCGACAGCAGTGGGCGGTCGTGTCCGACGCGCTTAAGCAGGTCTGGCAGGACGTCCAGCCCGGCCCCGCCGTCGCCGAGGGGTGGGCGTGATGAGCGAGCAGAACACGAACGCCGTCACCCCCGCTGAGCCGGCAGCGCATGTCGTGCTCGAGGAGCAGATCGACCAGTGGCGCGGCTACGTGCAGCGGCGCCGTGCCATCACGCCCGCCGACGTCGACGAGATGGAGGACCATCTGCGCGGCCAGGTCGCCGACCTCACCGCGAGCGGCCTCGAGGACGACGAGGCGTTCCTCGTGGCCGTCAAGCGCATGGGCAACCTCGACGAGGTCTCGCGCGAGTTCGCACGGGAGCACTCCGGCCGCCTCTGGAAGCAGCTCGTGCTGGTGCCGGAGGAGCCCGGCGAGACCGGGCGGTGGCGTGAGCTGGGCGTCGTCCTGGCGCTCGCGATCGGAGCGGGGATCGCGGTCAAGATCCTGCTGGCCGCCACGGGCGACGACGAGCTGGTGCTCGTCCGCAACGGAGTCTTTGCCGTCCTGCCGTTCCTGGCCGGCTACTTCGTGTGGAAGCGCCGCGTCCCGTGGGGTGTGAGCGCGGTCCTGCTCGCGGTGACTGCCGCGCTCGCGCTCGTGGTCAACCTGTACCCGTTCGTGGAAGGGCCCTTCGGCGACCCCGGGATGACCGGGTTCCTCGCGATCAGCCACACGCCGGTCGTGCTCTGGCTGCTCCTGGGCGTCGTGTATGCGGGTGGCGCCTGGCGATCGGGCCCGCGCCGCATGGACTTCGTCCGCTTCACCGGCGAGCTCATCATCTACCTCGCGCTCATCGCGCTCGGCGGCGGGCTGCTCATCGGCCTCACGTTCGGCACGCTCGGTCTCGTCGGGGTCGACTTCGAGCCGTTCCTCGGCGACTGGCTCCTCCCGTTCGCCCTGCCAGGCGCCCTCCTGGTGGGCGCCTGGCTGGTCGAGGCCAAGAAGAACGTGGTCGAGAACATCGCGCCCGTGCTCACACGGGTCTTCACGCCACTGACGATCGTCATGCTCGCCGCGTTGTTCGTCGCGCTGCTGGTCAACGGCCCGCTCACCGCCGTGGACCGCGAGCTGCTCATCCTCATGGACGCGATCCTCGTGCTGGTGCTGTTCCTGCTGCTGTACTCGATCTCGGCACGCGACCCGCTCGCCCCCGCCGGCGTGTTCGACTGGCTGCAGCTCGTCCTGGTGGGCGCGGCGCTCGCGGTCGACGCCGTCGCACTGACGGCGATGCTCACCCGCATCGCGGAGTTCGGCTTCACGGCCAACAAGGTCGCGGCGCTCGGGCTCAACCTCGTGCTGCTCGTGCACCTCGCGTGGGCGGCGTGGCTCAACCTCGGGTTCGTGCGCGGGCGGCGCACCTTCGGCGCGATCGAGCGCTGGCAGACGCAGTACCTGCCGGTCTACGGGCTCTGGGTTGCGACCGTCGTGATCGCCTTCGGCCCGATCTTCGCCTTCGCCTGACCCCACCTCACCCGACCCATCTGAGTACTGGATGTTCGCCCTTTTCTGTGTGCCAGAAGGGCGAACATCCAGCACTCAACGAGTCAGGACGTCAGGACGGGTAGGTATCGGCCAGGACGCGGGCCAGGTGGCGGGCGATCTCACGCGGGCCGGACCTCGCCGTGCCCCGCTCGACGTCGCTGTTGTAGTTCGTGTTGGTGTTCACGTCGTACGTCAGCACACGGCCGTCCGCGGTACGGATGTTCTCGATGCCGGCCACCTCGATGCCGTGCCGTCGCGTGAACTCCAGGTACCGGGCCACGACGGGGTCGTCGTAGCCCGTGCGCTCGGAGAACAGGCCCCAGTCGTCGTCGGGCGCCATGGAGATGGTCGCGCCGACCGGCGGGATCGGGCGACCCGTCGCGGGGTCGATCGCGCAGGCGTCGGCCGGGCACAGCTGGAACCCGCCCCGTTCGGTGTCGCCACGCACGGCGTAGACCATCTCGCCGCCGACGATCTCGACCCGGGTGATACCGCCGTCGGCCGCGACGACGTACTCCTGGATCAGCGTGATGCCGTCCACGGGCTCCTCGTACTCGTCCGAGGCGACGTGCTCGGCGAGGTCGTCGAACGAGTCGAACTTGCGCACGCCCAGGCCCTTGCCGCCCTGGTTGTGCTTGGTGACGAACGGGGTGGGGAAGCCCTGCGCGGCCTTGAGCACCTGGTCGCGCCCGACGGCGGCGACGGTGCGGGGTGTGTCGATCCCGGCGGCGCGCAGCGCGGTGAGCTGGTCCACCTTGCTCATCTCGAGCTCCAGCACGCGGCGCCCGTTGACCGTGCGGCGTCCGTACGCCTCCAGCCAGGACAGCACGGCGCGCGAGTAGTCCTTGGTGAGGCCGTGGTCGCGCGTGTGGCTGCTCGCGGAGATCCGCGACCAGAAGATGCCCTCGGGCGGCGCCTCGTCGAGGTCGAGAACGCCGTCCGTGAGCACCCACTCCACGTACTCGACCCCCTCGGCCGCGAAGGCCTCGGCGAACGGGGGGAACCACTCGGGGTTCTCGTGCAGGGCGTAGATCTTGGGAGTGCTCACTGGGACCTTCCGAACGCACAGCTGCGGTCTATGGGACCCATCAATACTGGCACGCCGCTACCGCAGGCCCGCTGTGTCCTGCGGCACAACCGGGCCGTGCCCGTCCGGCGCAGGGGTGCCCGGCTCGTCGGCCGAGCCCTTCGACTCGGTCGGCGCCGTGTCGACCTGCGCGAGCGAGCGTCGTGCGCTCGGGAACGCGAGGATCGCACCCAGCACGACCACCAGCAGCACGCCTGCCAGGATCAGCAGCGACTCCACGGAGAACCGGTCGGCCAAGGGGCCGAACACCACCATGGACAACGGCATGGCGACGGTCATCACGATGCCGACGAACCCGAAGACCCGCCCCTGCATCTCGGGCTCGACCCGCTCCTGGACGATCGTCATCGCCGGCGTGTTCAGCGCCGCGAACATGACGCCGATGATCAGGCCGATCGTGAAGAACACCCACATGTTCGTGGACACCCCGAGCCCCGCTACCAGCACGCCCGTGGCGAGCACCGACCCCACCATGAGCCGCACGCGGCGGGTGATCCGTGGTCCGACGGACGCCATGAGGATGCCGCCCAGCAGCATGCCCGCGCCCCAGAACAGCTCGTTCGCGGTCAGCTTCCAGACCTCGTCGCCGAAGGTGCGGGTCACCATGAGCGGCGTCAGGTAGCTCGGCGCGCCCACCAGGAACATCACCAGGGCGAACAGGATGATCAGCCAGCGCACGGGTGCGTTGGACCGGATGTAGCGAAGGCCTGCGACGAGGTCGCCGAAGTAGCTGACCGGCTCACCGTCGTCGGACCGCACCAGGCGCGGGACGGCGACGAGCGCCAGCATGCCGACGCCGACCAGGGCCGTCGCCACGTCCACGAAGAAGACGGTGACGATGTCGTACGACGCGTAGATGACGGCCGCCAGGGCCGGCGCGAGCAGCATCATCCCGGACTGGATGGACTGGAACATGCCGTTGACGCGCATGAGCTGGTCGGTCGGTGTGATCTGCGGGATCATCGCGCTCACGGCCGGGGTCTGGATCCCTGCGAAGACGGAGCGCACGGCCAGAGCCGCGTAGATGACCCAGAGCGAGTCGACCCCGCTGACCATCAGCAGCGCCAGCCCGAGCGTCGCCAGCGCGATGGCCGTGTCCGCCCCCATGATGAGGAACTTGCGGTGGTGCCGGTCCGCCCACACACCGCCGAAGATCGACACGAACGCCTGCGGCAGCATGCCGAACACGATGCTCAGCATGAGCACCGACCCGGACCGCGTCTCGATGGTCAGGTGCCACATCACGGCGTACATGACCACCATCGAGCCGAACAGGGAGATGGTCTGGCCTGCGAGGAACAACCCGACGTTTCGCTTCCAGCCGGGCATGTCGTTGTGGCTCATGGTTCCAGCCTGCCTGTCCGGGTGGCGGATCGCTGAGGCTTTTTCGTGTCCATGGAACGTCCGACGACGGTGTGCGCCGGAACTCATCGGCGCGAGCCGACCCCCGCCGTCGGGCAGACTATGACCAGCGGGCCCACCACGGGCCCCGACCCACGAAGAAGGAGCAACCACGGTGACCGACATCCTCGACGAGCTGCAATGGCGAGGCCTGGTGGCACAGTCCACCGACGAGGCCGCGCTGCGTTCTGCACTGTCGGAGGGCACCGTGGACTATTACGTGGGCTTCGATCCCACGGCGCCCTCGCTGCACATCGGCAACCTGGTCCAGGTCCTCACGGCCCGCCGGCTGCAGGACGCCGGGCATCGGCCCTACCTGCTGGTCGGTGGCGCGACCGGCCTCATCGGTGACCCGCGGGACTCGGGGGAGCGCACGCTCAACTCGCCCGAGACCGTCGCTGCCTGGGTCGAGCGCATCCGCGCCCAGATCGAGCCGCACCTCTCGTTCGAGGGTGACAACGCCGCGCGCATGGTCAACAACCTCGACTGGACCGGACCGATGACGGCCATCGAGTTCCTGCGCGACGTCGGCAAGCACTTCCGTATGGGCACCATGCTGTCCAAGGACATCGTGGCCCGGCGGCTCGCCTCCGACGAGGGCATCAGCTTCACCGAGTTCAGCTACCAGGTGCTCCAGGGCATGGACTACCGCGAGCTCTACCGGCGGCACGGCATCACCCTGCAGCTGGGCGGCAACGACCAGTGGGGCAACCTGCTGGCCGGCGTCGAGCTGATCCGCAAGGCCGAGGGCGTCACGGCGCACGCGCTCACGACCCCGCTCATCACCAAGGCGGACGGCACCAAGTTCGGCAAGTCCGAGGGCGGCAGCATCTGGCTCGACCCGGACATGACGAGCCCGTACGCCTTCTACCAGTTCTGGCTCAACCAGGCCGACGCGGACGTCGTGAACTACCTCAAGGTGTTCACCTTCCGCAGCCAGGAGGAGATCGCGGAGCTCGAGCGCGAGGTGGCCGAACGGCCCTTCGCGCGCGAGGCCCAGAAGGCGCTCGCGGGCGACGTCACCACGCTGGTGCACGGCGCCGCGGCCACGGAGGCGGTCATCGCGGCGAGTCAGGCGCTGTTCGGGCGTGGCTCGCTCGACGACCTCGACGCCCGGACGCTCGCGGGCGCCGTCGCCGAGCTGCCGAGCGTGACGGCCAAGGCCGGCGACCTCGTCGCCGACCTCCTGGTCGGCTCGGGCCTCGTGGCGTCCAAGGGCGCGGCGCGCCGCGCCATCGCGGAGGGCGGTGCCTACGTCAACAACGTCAAGGTGACGTCCGACGACGCCGCGCTCGCCCCCGGGGACCTGCTGCACGGGAAGCACGCGGTGCTGCGCCGGGGCAAGAAGACCCTGGCGGTCGCCATCTCCGAATGACCCCCTGACCGGCCTCTCTCGGCCGGTCAGCGCGGACGGCGGTCGCCTGCTCACCAGCGGGCGGCCGCCGTTTCGTCTGCCCCGGACCTGGTGGGCTCCGTTCCCGCTCGAGATCCAGCCCGGGTCTGCGGCGGTTTCTTGCCCGATAACGGGCAAGAAGTTGCTGTTCGCCGACGCGGTAGGGAAGTCTTCCGGCATGAGGACGTCATCCGACCTCGTCGCGCACGTGGCGGCGACCACAGGACTCACGCCCGCCGAGGCGGCACGCGTGGTGGGCGACGTCGTGGCGTACTACGCCACCCCGGTCGAGGAGGTCGTCCGGCGGCGCCACGCCGAGCTCAAGACCCACGGGGCCAAGAACCCGGAGATCTTCGCGCGCATCGCCGAGGAGCTCGAGCACCGGGTCGTCGCGGCGCCCCGGCTCAGCGAGCGGCAGCTGCGCCGGATGATCTACGGCTGAAGGAGAACAGACATGTGCGGAATCGTCGGCTACGTCGGCGGCCAGAACGCCGCCCCGCTGCTGGTGGAGGCCCTCGGCCGGCTGGAGCACCGGGGGTACGACTCGGCGGGTGTCGCGGTGGTCGGCTCGCAGGTGCGGGTGACCAAGCGCGCGGGCAGGGTCCGCGACCTCGCCGAGGTGCTGCCCAGGCGGATGCCCGGACGGGTCGGCATCGGGCACACGCGGTGGGCCACGCACGGTCCCGCGACCGATGCCAACGCCCACCCCCACACGGACACGAGCGGCGCCGTGGCGGTGGTGCACAACGGCATCATCGACAACGCCGCCGCGCTGCGCGCACGGCTGACCGACCAGGGCGTGACGCTCGCGAGCGACACCGACACCGAGGTGTTCGCCCACCTCGTCGCCCGCTCGGCGGCGGACACGCTCGAGGGCAAGGTCGTGGAAGCCCTGGACGCCGTGGAGGGCACGTACGGGCTGGCCGTGGTGCACGCCGACTTCCCCGACCGGATAGTGGTGGCCCGCAACGGCAGCCCGCTGCTGGTGGGCGTGGGGGACAAGGAGATGTTCGTCGCCTCCGACCTCGCGGCGCTGGTGCGCCACACCACCACCGTCGCGCATCTGACCGACGGCGAGCTGGCGACCGTCACGTCGTCCGGCTTCACCACGTTCCGCCGGGACCTGACCCGCACGCAGACCACCGCCAGCGAGGTCGACGTCGACCCCAGCGCCTATGAGCACGGGCAGGTCGACGGGCGGCCCCGCATGTACACCGAGATGCTCGAGCAGCCGGCGAGCGTCGAGCGCGCCCTGCGGGGACGGCTCGACGAGCGGTTCGCGACGGCGCACCTGGGTGGCCTGGAGATGGACGCCCGCGAGCTGCGTGCCGTCCGGCGCGTCAAGATCCTGGGCTGCGGGTCTGCGTACTACGTGGGACAGATGGGTGCGTCCCTCATCGAGGAGCTCGCACGTGTCCCAGCGGACGCCGAGGCGGCGAGCGAGTTCCGCTACCGCGACCCCGTGATCGAGCCGGACACCCTGTACGTGGCGGTGAGCCAGTCGGGCGAGACCATCGACACGCTGCTCGCCGTCGAGGAGGTCCGGCGCAAGGGTGGCCGGGTCATCGGCCTGGTCAACGTCGTGGGTTCCGCGATCGCCCGGGCGTGCGACGGCGGGATCTACCTGCACGCGGGGCCGGAGATCGCTGTCGCCTCCACGAAGGCGCTCACCACGATGTACGTGGGCTTCGCGCTGCTGGCCCTCCAGCTCGGACGGGTCCGCGACCTCTCTGTCGCCGACGGGCGCCGGTTGGTCGTCGGCCTGCAGCGCCTCCCCGCCCACATCGAGCAGGTGCTCGGCGGCGAGGAGCGGATCGCGCAGGCCGCGAAGGCGCTCGCGTCGGCGGAGAGCCTGTTCTTCGTGGGCCGGGTGCGCGGCTTCCCGGTTGCACGTGAGGGCGCGCAGAAGTTCAAGGAGATCAGCTACCGGCACGCCGAGGCCTACCAGATGTCCGAGCTGAAGCACGGGCCGCTGGCGCTCGTCTCGCCGGACGTGCCCACGGTCGCGATAGTGCCGGACGACGAGCTCACCGACCGCAACGTGGCGGCACTCCACGAGATCGCCGCCCGGGGCGGGCCCCTGGTGGTCGTCACGCACGAGGGCGTCGACCTGGGCGAGCTGCGGGCCGAGCGCATCGACGTGCCGCGCAACGAGCGTGAGCTCGACCCGCTGCTCCTCACGGTGCCCCTGCAGCTGCTGGCCTATCACGCGGCCCTGGCCCTCGGTCACGACGTCGACAAGCCCCGTAACCTGGCCAAGTCGGTCACCGTGGAGTGACGGCGTGGAGTGACGGCGTGGCCGCGGGGCCCGGTGCCGGAGCCCCGCGGTTCCGCCGTTCTCCGGTGGCCGCAAGGCGGGAGGATCTCCCGTTTTGCGTCCGCGCTCCAGGCTGTGTACTGTTCCCGTTGTTCGCCCGGCAGGGAGGCACGGACAGGAAGCGCGACGAGCGCAACTGGCCGGTCCCGGGGTGGAAACCAACCCAGATCTCGTAGTAGCCTTGTGCGCTCCGGAACTGGGTGGGGGCTTGTCAGATCGCCTCCCCGACCACGGATCCTGAACAGGGTCCTTGCGCCGGAGAAGATGATAGGGTAAGTTACAGAGGTTGCCTCCGAGGCGGACAGAACGGCTGAAGCAGTGAGTCTGCCGGAAGGCCCCCTACCTCGCACATCGCTGGAACTCATGGTTCCGGCGATCGCGAAAATGGGTACCAGAATTCGATTCGGAATTCGAAGAGTTCTCCTGGCCAGCTGGCCGGCGGGGATTTGGAAAAGTCCGAAAGAGCCTGGTAAGTTTAAGGAACTGCCCCGGACAGGGAAGCGAAACGGTAAGAATCGCGATCCTGACGGTGTGCGTCGGTTGTTTGAGAACTCAACAGTGTGCTTGATAGTCAATGCCAATTGATTAACCCTTGTGGGGGTGTGACTTTCATGGGCCGTCCGGTTCGTGGGTTGCATGTCCTGTGAGGG
>Ga0233375_1000442_pt1 | contig 22570 bp, 24 predicted proteins | sample ElkDunMinimDraft_10_FD_191539 | JGI IMG/M metagenome (GOLD analysis project Ga0233375, IMG submission 191539) | Fecal eukaryotic communites from dung pellets of Tule Elk in California, USA - Elk Dung E16 | ecosystem: Host-associated > Mammals > Digestive system > Large intestine > Fecal | place... | reverse complement strand
ACGCTGGTCGTGCCGTGGCGCAGATGCTCACGGGCGGCCGCGCGGGCCTCGTCGGACGTCGTCGCGTCCGGGAACCCCGCGCCCGCGCCGCCGTGGTTGTGCAGGTCCACCAGCCCGGGCAGCACCGAGCACCCTGGCACGGGCGCCGTCTGCCCCACCAGAGCCGCCCACCGGGGCGGCGCCTCGGCCGACGGCCCGACCCACGCGATCAGCCCGCCCTCGACGACGACCACGCCATCCGGGATCACGCCGGTGGGGGTGACGACCTGTCCGCGCTCGGCGGCGGTCTCCTCGGGGGTGCTCACGAGGCCATCTTGCCGTGCGCGGGCTAGAAGAGCCGGGAGTCCACGTCGTCGACGCCGCGCATCGCGTCGTAGTCGAGCACCAGGCAGCCGATGCCGCGGTCCTGCGCGAGCACGCGCGCCTGCGGCTTGATCTCCTGCGCCGCGAACACCCCGCGCACCGGGGCGATCAACGGGTCGCGGTTGAGCAGCTCGAGGTAGCGGGTGAGCTGCTCGACGCCGTCGATGTCACCGCGCCGCTTGATCTCCACCGCGACGGTGCCGCCGCTCGCGTCGCGGGCCAGGATGTCCACCGGCCCGATGGCCGTCGGGAACTCGCGTCGGACGAGCGTCAGCCCAGCGCCGAGCAGCTCGATCTGCGCCGCGAGCATCTCCTGCAGGTGCGCCTCGACCCCGTCCTTGACCAGGCCGGGGTCCACGCCCAGGTCATGCGCCGAGTCGTGCAGCACATCGAACAGCTCGATCTCGAGCCGGTCGTCGCTCTTGGCGTGCTGCACATGCCACACCTGCGTCACGCCTCGCTCGCGCGCCGCCTCGTCGACCTCGCGCTCGGCGAGCACGCACGGCGGGCTCATCCAGTTCAGCGGCTTGTACGACCCGCCGTCGGAGTGCAGCAGCACGCTGCCGTCGGCCTTCACGACGATCAGCCGTGTGGCCTCGGGCAGGTGCGCGTTCAGCCTGCCGCTGTACCTCGCGGCACAGCGTGCGACGACCAGTCGCACTCAGATCACCCTGCCCACTGCGGCCGGAGCCGCCTCGATCCATGAGGTGAGGCCCGCGTAGGCCTCGCGTGACATCGTCAACTCGAACGTCTCGCCTCCGGCCCGGCACGTGACGAGCACCCGCCCGGGCTCGTCCATCGGCTCGCGGGAGACGATCACCAGGGCTCTGCGGGCCCAGCACCGGGACGGTCGCAGCGCCAACGACCACGACCGCCACCAGTAGAGCTTCTCCGCGCCGTACTGCCCGATGCCAGCCGCCCAGCCGGCGGACGGGCGGTCATCCGTGCGGGCGCCGCACTCGAACGATCCGACGCGGCCGGAGAGCGTCCGCATCCGGGACGTCCACACGGCCCCCAGGACGACGGCGGCGAGCAGCAGCCCGCCGAGGATCAGGCCGAGCCACAGCCCCATCCTCGCCTGCCGTCAGTGCGCGGCCGGGGCGGGGGCGCCGCCCGAGACCTGCTCGACGGAGTCGACGACGACCGTCACCTGATCGGCGTCGACCGAGAGGAAGCCCCCCTCGACGATCCAGCGGAGCGGGGCTCCGCCGGCGCGCGCGACCCGCAGCTCTCCGCGCCGGAGCACGGAGAGCAGGGGGGTGTGGCCCACACGGATGCCGATCTCGCCGTCGGCGGCGGGCGCACTGAGCTGCTGCGCCGTGCCCGACCAGATCTTGCCGTCGGGGGCGACGATGTCGACCTCGAGCTCTGCCACGCTCACTCCTTCACAGGTGGGGGGACGGGGGAATGCGACGTCGTCAGACGCCGTACTCCTTCTGGATCCGCGCCCAGTTGCGCTCGAGGTCCTCGAGGCCGCCGATGTTGAAGAAGGCCTGCTCGGCGACGTGGTCGAACTCGCCGTCCGCGATCTTCGAGAACGCCTCGACGGTCTCCGAGACCGGCACCGTCGAGCCGACGACGCCCGTGAACTTCTCCGCCATGTACGTGTTCTGCGAGAGGAACTGCTCGATCCGGCGCGCACGCGCGACGACCGTCTTGTCCTCCTCGGAGAGCTCGTCCACACCGAGGATCGCGATGATGTCCTGGAGCTCCTTGTTGCGCTGCAGGATCGACTTCACGCGGGTGGCCGTGTCGTAGTGCGCCTGGCCCACGTAGCGGGGGTCGAGGATGCGGCTGGTGGAGGCCAGCGGGTCGACGGCCGGGTACAGGCCGCGCGAGGCGATGTCACGGCTGAGCTCGGTCGTCGCGTCGAGGTGCGCGAACGTCGTGGCCGGGGCCGGGTCGGTGTAGTCGTCAGCGGGCACGTAGATCGCCTGCAGCGACGTGATGGAGTGACCACGCGTCGAGGTGATGCGCTCCTGGAGCATGCCCATCTCGTCGGCGAGGTTCGGCTGGTAGCCGACCGCGGACGGCATGCGGCCGAGCAGCGTCGAGACCTCGGAGCCCGCCTGCGTGAACCGGAAGATGTTGTCGATGAAGAGCAGCACGTCCTGGTTCTGCACATCGCGGAAGTACTCCGCCATCGTCAGGGCGGACAGCGCCACGCGAAGACGCGTGCCCGGCGGCTCGTCCATCTGGCCGAAGACGAGGGCGGTCTTGTCGAAGACGCCCGCCTCCTCCATCTCGACGATGAGGTCGTTGCCCTCACGGGTGCGCTCGCCGACGCCGGCGAACACCGACACGCCGCCGTGGTCCTGCGCGACGCGCTGGATCATCTCCTGGATGAGGACCGTCTTGCCGACGCCCGCGCCGCCGAAGAGGCCGATCTTCCCACCGAGCACGTACGGCGTGAGCAGGTCGATGACCTTGATGCCGGTCTCGAACATCTGCGTCTTCGACTCGAGCTGGTCGAAGGCCGGGGGCTTGCGGTGGATGGGCCAGCGCTCGGTGACCTCGAACTTCTCGCCCTCGGCCAGGTTGAGAACCTCGCCGGTCACGTTGAAGACGTGGCCCTTGGTGATCTCGCCGACGGGGACGCTGATGGGGGCGCCCGTGTCGGTGACCAGCGCGCCGCGGACCAGGCCGTCGGTGGGCTTGAGGGCGATCGCCCGGACGAGCGAGTCACCCAGGTGCTGGGCGACCTCGAGCGTCATGGTGAAGGCGCCCTCGCCCTCGCCCTGGGCGGACAGGTCGATGTCGACCGTGAGGGCGTTGTACATCTCGGGGATCTGGTCCGACGGGAACTCGATGTCCACGACGGGGCCGATCACGCGGGCGACCCTGCCCACTCCGGGCGCGCCGGAGTCGGTCGCCGTGGCGTCGACGGTGGTGGCGGTCATGTCTGGCCTCGCTTCGCTCGACCGGAGCGTGCTCCGGCGTGGGAATGGTGGTGCAGTCTGATCAGGAGGCGAGTGCGTCGGCGCCCGACACGATCTCGCTGATCTCCTGGGTGATCTCGGCCTGGCGCGCCTGGTTGGCCAGCCTCGTGTACATGCGGATCAGGTCTTCGGCGTTCTCGGTCGCGGTGTGCATCGCGCGCTGGCGGGAGGCCAGCTCGGATGCCGCGGCCTGCAGCAGGCAGCTGTAGATCCGGCTGCGCACGTACCGGGGCAGGAGCGCGTCCAGCACCTCCTCCGGGCTCGGCTCGAAGTCGTAGAGCGGGAGCACCTCGTTCGCGCCGACCTCCTCGACCCCCTCGACGACCTCGAGGGGGAGCATCCGGATGACGCGAGGCCGCTGGGTGACCATGTTGACGAACTGCGTGTAGACCACGTGCAGCTCGCCCACACCGCCCTCGTCGTGCTCGGCGTCGAAGGCGCCGAGCAGCATGTTGGCGATCTCGTCCGCGATCTCGGCCGTCGGAGCGTCCGAGCTGCCGACCCACGAGCCGGCGAGCTGGCGGCCGCGGAACGTGTAGTACGACACCGCGCGACGCCCGGTCGCGTAGAGCGCGACCTCCTTGCCCGCAGCCTCGAGCCGCTCCACCACACGCTCGGTCTCACGGATGACGCTCGCCGAGTAGGCGCCCGCCATGCCGCGGTCCGAGGTGACGACCAGCACCGCGACCCGGTTGGTGTCGGTGCGCTCGCTGAGCAGCGGGTGCTGCACGGTCGAGTGCGTCGCCAGGGCTGAGACGGCCCGCGTGATGGCCCGCGAGTACGGCGTCGCCGCGGTCACGCGCTCACGCGCACGACCGATGCGGGACGCCGCGATGAGCTCCATCGCGCGGAAGATCTTCTTCAGCGACTGCGTCGACCGGATCCGCTGCCGGTAGACCCGCTGGCTGCCGGCCACTCTCAGCCCTTCTTCTGTCGGACGATCTGCTCCTGCTCGACGGGGGCGGCCTCGTCGGCCGGCTCCTCGCCGATGAGCGGGGTGCCGTCACCCTTGAGGAAGCCGGCGCGGAAGTCGTCGATCGCCGTGGCGAGCTCCTTCTCCACGTCGTCGTCGAGCTTGCCGGTCGCGGCGATCGTGCTGAGCACCTCGGTGTTGCGGCGCAGGCTCTCGAGCAGCTCGCTCTCGAACCGGCGCACGTCCTCGAGCGGGACGTCGTCGAGCTTGCCCTTGGTGCCGGCCCAGATCGACGCGACCTGGTCCTCGACCGGGTACGGGCTGTACTGGCCCTGCTTGAGCAGCTCCATGAGGCGCGCGCCTCGCGTGAGCTGGCCGCGGGAGGCCGCGTCCAGGTCGGAGGCGAACATCGCGAAGGCCTCGAGCGAGCGGAACTGCGCGAGGTCGATCTTCAGCGTGCCGGAGACCTTCTTCATCGCCTTGACCTGGGCGGCGCCACCGACGCGGGACACCGAGATGCCGACGTCGACGGCGGGGCGCTGGTCGGCGTTGAACAGGTCCGACTGCAGGAAGATCTGGCCGTCGGTGATCGAGATGACGTTCGTCGGGATGTACGCCGAGACGTCGTTGGCCTTCGTCTCGATGACCGGGAGGCCGGTCATCGAGCCGCCGCCCAGCTCGTCCGAGAGCTTGGCACAACGCTCGAGCAGACGGGAGTGCAGGTAGAAGACGTCACCGGGGTACGCCTCGCGGCCCGGCGGGCGCCGCAGCAGCAGGGACACGGCGCGGTACGCCTCGGCCTGCTTCGACAGGTCGTCGAACACGATGAGGACGTGCTTGCCGCCGTACATCCAGTGCTGGCCGATGGCCGAGCCGGTGTAGGGGGCCAGGTACTTGAAGCCGGCCGGGTCGGACGCGGGGGCCGCGACGATCGTCGTGTACTCGAGCGCGCCGGACTCCTCGAGGGCGCTGCGCACGGCGGCGATCGTCGAGCCCTTCTGGCCGATGGCGACGTAGATGCAGCGGACCTGCTTGGTCGGGTCGCCCGTCTCCCAGTTGGCCTTCTGGTTGATGATCGTGTCCACCGCGATGGCCGTCTTGCCGGTCTGGCGGTCGCCGATGATCAGCTGGCGCTGGCCACGGCCGATCGGGATCATCGCGTCGATGGCCTTGAGGCCGGTCTGCAGCGGCTCGTGCACGCTCTTGCGGTCCATGACGCCGGGGGCCTGCAGCTCGAGCGCGCGACGACCCTCCGTCACGAGCTCGCCGAGGCCGTCGATCGGCTGGCCGAGCGGGTCGACCACGCGTCCGAGGTAGCCGTCGCCGACGGGCACCGACAGGACCTCGCCGGTGCGGCGGACCTCCTGGCCCTCCTCGATGCCGGTGAACTCACCGAGCACGACGACGCCGATCTCGCGCACGTCGAGGCTGAGCGCCAGGCCGAGCGTGCCGTCCTCGAAGCGCAGCAGCTCGTTCGCCATCGCGCCGGGCAGGCCGGACACCTGGGCGATGCCGTCGCCTGCCAGCGTGACGCGCCCGACCTCTTCGGTCACCGCGCCGTTCGGCTCGTAGGACTTCACGAAGCTGTCCAGAGCGGACCGGATGTCCTCCGGCCGGATCGTCAGCTCAGCCATTGCTCTTCTCCTGTCATGACTGCACTGTGCGTGCGGTCGAACACGTTCTCGGGACGGCGCGTCGGATGGACGCGGGCGTCAGCTGGCAAGTCGTCGTCGGGCATCGGCAAGCCGGGACAGGACAGTCGCGTCCACGACCTCGGGACCCACCTGGACCCGGAGGCCGCCGATGACGTGCGGGTCCTCGATCACGTTGAGCTGCATCGGGTGCCCGTACGACTGCTCCAGGATCTGGGTGAGCCGTGCGCGCTGGGCCGTGCTGAGCCCTGTCGCCGTGGTGACCGTCGCGACCTGGCGGTTGCGGCGGTCGGCGATGAGGTCGGACAGGTGGTCGAGCGTGGCCACGTACCGCCGGCCGCGAGGGGCCGTGGCGGCCCGCCGGGCGAGGATCTCGGTGGCCGGGAGGCCCTGGCCCCCGAGCAGCTCGTCGACCACGGCGCCGCGACCCGCGGCGCCGATCTTGTCGTCGAACAGCGCCCGACGGATCTCACGCTGTCCCGCGAGGGCCTTGCCGATCGTGAAGAGCTCCTCCTCGACCTGCTCCAGGCCGCCGGGGGAAGCCTGCGCCGAGGCGAGCACCGCGTGGAACGCGAGGTGCTCGACCGCCTCGGCCAGGTCGGCGTCCGCCGACCAGCGCGAGCGCACCAGGCCGTCGACCGCCTCGACCGTGCGCGGGTCCGCGCCGGCCAGGAGCTGGGCGACGAGCCGTGCCTTGGCGTCCCCGTCGACAGACGGGTCGGCCAAGGTGCGCCGGAGCGAGCCGGACGAGTCCAGCGCGTCCACCAGGGCGAACAGCTGCTCGCCCAACGTCGACGCCTGGGCGCCCGCAGCGCGCAGCACCGGCTCGAACCGGGCCTCCGCGGCCTGCAGCGACACCTGACTCGTCCCGCGCATCAGTTCCCCTTACCGGCGTTCGCCGTGGTGCTGGCCTCGAGGTCGTCGAGGAAGCGGTCGACGACGCGTGAGCGACGCGCCTCGTCCTCCAGCGATTCTCCTACGATCTTCGACGCGAGCTGCGTGGCGAGCGAGCCGACGTCGGCCCGCAGCGACACGGCCGCCTGCTGGCGCTCCGCCTCGATCTGCTTGTGCGCGGTCTCGACCAGGCGCGCGGCCTCGTCGTTCCCCTTGGCACGGAGCTCGGCCACGATCTGACCGCCCTCGACGCGCGCCTCCTCGCGGATGCGCGCCGCCTCGGCGCGGGCGTCCTGCAGCTGCTGCTTGTACTCGGCGAGCACCGCGTCGGCCTCGGCCTGAGCGTTCTCCGCCTGGGCGAGCCCGCCCTCGATCAGCGCCGTGCGCTCGTCGAGCACCGCGTTGAACTTCGGCAGCACGAACTTGTAGAACGCCACCGCGATGACGACGAGGACGACCGTCGACCACAGGATGTCGTACGGGGCGGGCAGCAGGAGCTCGTAGCCCTCGGGCTCCCCACTCGTCTCCGCGGCCGTCAGGACAGCCGCGGACAGTGCCGCGACAGACATCAGAACAGGAACCCGGTGATGAGGCCGAGCAGACCGAGCACCTCGACGAAGCCGATGCCGATGAACATGGTGGTGCGCAGCTGGCCGGCGACCTCGGGCTGGCGCGCGATGCCCTCGACGGTCTTGCCGATGAGGATGCCGAGGCCGATGCCCGGGCCGAGCACCGCGAGGCCGTAGCCGACGGTCGCGATGTTGCCCTGCAGCTCGGCGAGGACGGTGGTGGTTTCCGTGATCACGGTAGCTCGTTCCTTCCGTTGGGCCCCCGGCCGGACGGCCGAGCGCTCATTCAGTAGTGGGGATCGCCCGGATCCCCGGCGGGTCAGCGAGAGATCAGTGCTCGTCCTCGATCGACAGGCTGATGTAGACAGCCGCGAGGATGACGAAGATGTAGGCCTGCAGCGCTGCGACGAAGAGCTCGAAGAGCGTGATGGCAAACCCTCCCACGAAGGTGAGGGCGCCGAACGCCTTCATCGCGGGACCAGCCTCGAAGATGAAGTACTGCGTGGCCGAGAAGCAGAGGACCAGCATCAGGTGCCCGGCGACCATGTTGGCCATGAGCCGGATGGCCAGCGTCGCGGGCCGCAGGATGAAGACCGTCAGGAACTCGACGGGCGTCAGCAGCACGTAGAGGAACGGCGGCACCCCGGGCGGGAACAGGCTGGTCTTGAGGAAGCCGCCCACGCCGTGCGCCTTGACGCCGGCCCCGAGGTACATCACGTACACCCAGAGGGCCAGCACGATCGGCAGGCCCACCAGCGACGTCCCGGCGATGTTCAGACCGGGGATCACGCCGGTGAGGTTGAACGCGAGGATCGCGCAGAAGATCGTCGTGAGCAGCGCGGTGTACTTCGGCGCCTTCTCCTTGCCGAGGATGTCCTCGGCGACGTTGACCCTGGCGAAGTTCAGGACGAACTCGATGACGTTCTGGAAGCGCCCCGGGACGAGCTTCGCGCGGCGCGCGGCCACCACGAAGATGATGATGAGCGCCGCGGCGGCGACGAACCGCACGAGCTGCAGCCGGTTGATCTCGAAGATCGTGCCCTCGAAGAAGATCGGGGCCGGGAAGAAGTCAGCGATGGAGGGCGCATGGAAACCGCCGTCGCCCTCACCCGAGGCGAGGCGAAGAATCGTCGCTACGTTGGACAGGGCGCTCTCCCGGTGCTCGACGGTGCCGGCCAACCGCGTCGATGCGGGCACGCCGTCGGCACCAGGCCGTCATGGATGTGTGGAGCCTAACCTATGGCTGGCCGTTTTCTGAACGCCCGTCCGCTTGTGAGACGGCCTGTGAGACCGGCTCCACGTAGGGCACCCGGCCGCGTGCGACGGCCCGGTAATCGAGCAGCGCGGAGCCGATCACGCCCACCGCGACGACGACGGCCAGGACGCCCCGGCTGTAGAAGTCCATGTCGCGCAGGATCGCCAGGACGATGATCACCACGACGATCTTGCCGAGCCAGGCGCCCATCACCACGGCGGCCATGGTGGACGGGCTCGCCCCGGAGGTCCGCAGCATCGACAGCACCGTGGTGCCGGAGAACACCAGCACGAGCCCGACGCCGATCAGCGCCCCCCAGACGCCCGGCGTGCCCGCCACCAGCGCGCCGACGCCCACGCCGAGGACGCCCACGAGGGCGAGGAGCAGGAGCATGCCGCGCAGGGCGGCGCGGAAGACGTCGTCGGCGGCGGTGCGCTCGCTCTTCGGCGCCACAGGCTGGGGCTGGGGTGCGGTGGTCACGCGGGGTCCTCCGAGACGATGGGCGCGGCACGCTTGCCGCGCAGGGGGCCGAGGGTCAGCAGGATCGCGACGACGACGCCGGCGCCGAGCGCCCACAGCGCCGTGGTCGTGGACACCACCACCAGGGCGGCGGCGCCGAACGCGAAGACAGCGGTCCAGATGTACATGATGCCCACCGCGCGACGGTGCGAGTGGCCGAGGCCGAGCAGCCGGTGGTGCAGGTGCATGCGGTCCGGGTGGAACGGCGAGTTGCCCTTGCCGACCCGTCGGATGATGGCCAGCCCCATGTCGAGCAGCGGCAGCAGCAGCACGGCCACCGGCAGCAGGATGGGCAGGAACGCGGGGAAGAACTGCCGGGTCGAGACCACGCCGGGGTCGATCTGGCCGGTGATCCGGATCGCCGCGACGGCGAAGACGAGCCCCAGCAGCATCGAGCCGGAGTCGCCCATGAAGATCCGCGCCGGGTACACGTTGTGCGGCAGGAAGCCCAGGCAGATGCCGACCAGCACCGCCATGACCAGCGTGGCGAGGCTCGAGTAGTCCATCGACCCGGCGTTGACGGTCAACAGGTACGAGTACAGGAAGAACGCCGTGCCGCCGATCGCGATGACCCCCGCGGCAAGCCCGTCGAGCCCGTCCACGAAGTTCACCGCGTTCATCGCGACCACCACGGTCAGCACCGACAGCAGGAACGTGGTGCGGCCCGAGTAGACCATCACCCCGGCGATCGGGAGCTGGTAGAGCTGGACGCCGCTCCAGGCCACGAGCCCGCCGGCGAGGATCTGGCCCATCAGCTTGGTCAGCCAGTCGAGGTCCCAGATGTCGTCCGCGACCCCCAGCAGGCACACCAGGGCCGCTCCCCCCACGATCCCGAGGATGGGCGCCGGGTCGGCGTAGACGTCGGACAGGAAGGGCAGCCCGCTCGCCATCGTGAACGCCACGACGAGCCCGATGAGCATCGCCAGGCCGCCGAGCCTCGGTGTGGGGATCGCGTGGACGTCGCGATCGCGCACCGCGGTGATGGCCCCCCAGCGCAGCGCGCACCAGCGGGCCAGCGGCGTCATCAGGTACGTCACCGCCGCCGCCACGATCAGGACCAGGAGGTAGGCCCTCACCTGTCGTGCTCACCCTCCGCGACGTCGGGGGCCTCGGTCGTCGCGTCGCCGCCCTCCGGGGCGCCCTCGGGCGCGGCCGTCTCGGCGGACGGGTCGACCACCTCGGCGACCTCGTTCAGCTCGGCCAGGCTCAGCGCGCCCAGCCGCACCACGCGCAGCGTCGGGCCCGTGGCGTCCACGATCGTCGAGGCCACCTGGCCCGGGGCCTGGCCGCCGTCGAGGAAGACCGGCACAGACGCGCCGAGCTGCTGGTACGCCTCCTGCGCCGTGACGGTGGCCGGCCTGCCGGTGAGGTTGGCGCTCGAGACGGCGAGCGGCCCGGTGCGGCGCAGCACGGCGAGGGCGACGGGGTGGTCGGGCATGCGCAGCGCGACGGTGCCGTGGGTCTCCCCCAGGTCCCAGGCCAGCGACGGCTGCGCCCGCAGGATGAGCGTGAGCCCACCGGGCCAGAAGGCCTCGGCGAGGTCCCGCGCGCCGTCGGGGACGTCGGTGGCCAGGCCGTCGAGGGTGCGCACGTCGGGGATGAGCACCGGCGGCGGCATCTGCCGCCCGCGCCCTTTGGCGTCGAGCAGCGCCTGGACCGCCTCCGGGGTGAACGCGTCGGCGCCCACGCCGTAGACGGTGTCGGTGGGCAGCACGATCAGCTCGCCGCGGGCGATGGCGTGGACCGCCTCGTCGATGGCAGGTCCCCACGTCTGGGGGTCGGTGGCGTCCTTGATGCGAATCAGACTCACGGCTGCGAGTCTCCCACGCCGAGGGGGCCGTCCACACCGCCGCCGTCCGGCTGGCGGCGGGCCAGCACCATGCGCGCGCGGCCGGTGAGGTCGGTGTCGGTGCGCACCTTCACGAACGCCCCGGTCGCGACGACCAGGGCGCGTGCGGCGGCGTCCTGCACCTCGGCGTGCTCCATGACGAAGAGCCCGCCCGGCCGCAGCAGCCGCGCCGCCGCGGCGGCGATCCCACGGGGCACCTCCAGGCCGTCGGCGCCGAGCCCGTACAGGGCCACGGCCGGGTCGTGCTCCGCGACCTCGGGGTCGACCGGCACCGCGCCCGGCGGCACGTACGGAGGATTCGAGACGACCACGTCGACCGTGCCGTCCAGCTCGCGCAGGGCGGTGCGGGCGTCGCCGCGCAGCAACCGGAGGCCGGGCGCGACGGCGGCCACGTTGCGGGCCGCCCAGGCGTGCGCGGCGGCGTCGAGCTCGACGGCGTGCACCTCGGCGCCGGGCGCCTCGTGCGCCACGGCGAGCGCGATCGCCCCCGAGCCGGTGCACAGGTCGACCACGCGGGCCTGGGCGCCGCGCGCGAGCAGCGCCTGCGCCTCACGGACGGCGTGCTCGGCGACCTGCTCGGTCTCCGGGCGCGGCACGAACACCCCTGGCCCCACCGACAGCATGAGACCACGGAACGCGGCCGATCCCACCAGGTGCTGCAAGGGCTCCCGCGCGGCCCGGCGGGCGACCAGCTCGTCGAGGCCGGCCGGCGCCGGCCGGCCCAGGATCGCGGCCGCCTGCACCTCGCCGCGGCTCATCGCGCGGCCCGCCTCGATCCCGAGCAGGTGCGCCGCGAGCAGCTCGGCGTCCACCCGGGGGCTGGGCACCCCTGCCGCGGCCAACGCGCGCTCAGCGGCGCGGAGCGCCTCCGGGAGCCTGCCGGCGTCGTGGCCCATGGTCAGCTCCCCGCGGCCTCGAGCCGCGCCGCCTCGTCGGCCTCGATCGCGGAGCGGACCACCGGCTCCAGGTCGCCGTCGAGCACCGCGTCGAGGTTGTAGGCCTTGTAGCCGGTGCGGTGGTCGGCGATGCGGTTCTCGGGGTAGTTGTACGTGCGGATCCGCTCCGAGCGGTCCACCGTGCGCACCTGCGAGCGGCGCGCCTCGCTGGCAGCGGCGGCGGCCTCCTCCTGCTGCGCGGCGAGCAGCCGGGCGCGCAGCACCCGCATCGCCTGCTCACGGTTCTGCAGCTGGGACTTCTCGTTCTGCATCGAGACCACGATGCCGGTGGGCACGTGCGTGATCCGCACCGCGGAGTCGGTCGTGTTGACCGACTGCCCGCCAGGCCCGGACGAGCGGAACACGTCGATCCGCAGGTCGTTCGGGTCGATCTGGACCTCGCCGGCGTCCTCCGCCTCGGGCAGCACCAGGACGCCGGCGGCCGAGGTGTGGATCCGCCCCTGCGACTCGGTGACAGGCACGCGCTGCACCCGGTGGACGCCGCCCTCGTACTTGAGGCTGGCCCACACGCCCTGGGCGGGGTCGGTCACGCCCCGGGCCTTCACGGCGACCTGCACGTCCTTGTAGCCGCCCAGCTCGGAGTCGGTGCTCTCGAGGATCTCGGTGCGCCAGCCGCGCCGCTCCGCGTAGCGCAGGTACATGCGCAGCAAGTCGCCGGCGAACAGCGCAGACTCCTCGCCGCCCTCCCCCGCCTTGATCTCCAGGATCACGTCGCGGGCGTCGTCGGGGTCGCGCGGGATGAGCACGCGGCGCAGGCGCTCGGCGGCGGCGTCGGCCGCGGCCCGCAGCTCGGGCAGCTCGGCGGCGAAGGCCTCGTCGTCCTGCGCGAGCTCGGTGGCGTCCGCGAGGTCGTCGGCGGCGGCGCGCCAGGCGCGGTAGGCGGCCACGACCTGGCCGAGCTCGGCATATCTGCGGCCGAGGGTGCGCGCGCGCCCCGCGTCGGCGTGCACGTCCGGGTCGGCCATCTGCCGCTCAATCTCGGCGTGCTCCTCGAGCAGGGCCTCAGCGGCCCCGAAGTGCTCCGTCATCGCCGGTCTCCTCTAGTCCGTCCAGCTTCTGCCCACCGGTCGGCGGGCACGACAACGCCGGTGGGCCGGGACTCGTCGTGACGAGAACCGTCCCACCGGCGCAGGAGGACTAGTTGGCCTTCTTGCCGTACCGGGCCTCGAAGCGGGCCACGCGGCCGCCGGTGTCGAGGATCTTCTGCTTGCCCGTGTAGAACGGGTGGCAGGCGCTGCACACGTCCGCGCGGATCTCGCCCGACGTCTCCGTCGAGCGGGTGGTGAACGTGTTGCCGCACGTGCAGGTCACCTGGGTGACCACGTACGCGGGGTGGATGTCAGACTTCACAGGGATTCTCCTTGACTGGGATGCCTCCGGGTCGGCAAGCGCAGGCGCGCCTCCGTGAACCGCAGACCGAGGGGTCATTCTGCCAGAACTGGCGCGAGGGCAGAAATCTTCCCTCCACCAGCGCGGGCGCGCTCACGACGGCAGCGCAGCCCGCGTCATCGCGGCCCCGGGTAGCTCGCCGGCTCCTCCGCACCCCTCGACCTCAGAGGACCGCTCCCACTCGGGCTCGCTGGAGCCCGCCGACCGGCAGGCAGCGTCAGCGCATGTCGGCCGCGAACACGGATGGCCACCCACCGTCCGAAGCTCGTCTCCCGTCGTGTAGCCAGCGGCGCTATCCGTCCGCGTGGCGCGGCATGCGCCCTGATCACAAAGCCGCCCCGCATTTCACCCTCCCGACACTGTCATCCTCGCTAATATCGCGAGTGCACGCAGGCGTGACTCACAAGACGGAGGACATCGATGCGAGCATTTTTGCCAGTCAGGATCGTCGCCGCTGCTTCAGTCGCACTCCTAGTTAGTGCGATGCCAACGTCGGCGTTCGCCGCGTCCTACGTCGTTGTCGAGCCGCGCTGCACCTCAAGCACTGGAAACGAAATCGTCATCGCCTCTCAGACGACCGGTGCGACGTACCACTCTGACAGCTCGGGTTCCCGCTGGTACAAGGGCGTGAAGGCAAATCAGGGAGCCACCACGTACACCGGTCGGGCCGCGGTGGGCCATGTGTCAGTCGACGCTCCAAGTATCGCGTCGGCAGGTTACCGCTGCGCCTGACCTCTGTCGCGGGTGGGGCTGCCGACTGCGCCACCCGCGACATCATTCTGGGAGACTCGCTCGTGCGCCATATTCATCTGGCCGCCATTCTCGTCGCTGGCTGCCTCGTTCTCACCGCATGCGACTCGGGCCCCCAGGAAGGGCCCACCGTCGAGACCTGGGTCGAGCCGGCGTGGTTCGCCGAGCAGGCGCAGCAGCGCGAGGGGTACCAGGCGAGCCTGCAGTCGTGCTTCGACTCGAAGGGCTGGGATCTGACGTTCAACCCCGATGGGGGGGCGCACGAACCGATGTCCGAGGCAGACTACCCACGCTTCGACGCGGACCTGGAAGCGTGCCACACAGCATTGGGCCTCCAGGCTTCCGGCCTCGCCTTCACGGAGGACGACCTGCGCAACTGGTACCGCATGGACCTCGACACGGTCGCGTGTCTGCGCCACGAGGGGCATGACGTTGCCGAGCCGCCCAGCGAAGACGCCTATGTCGAGGCGTCGCTGACGTCTCAGGCGGGAGGCAAGCCTGACTCGGAGGCCCTGTGGGGAGGGCCCTACCTCGACCAGGCCGTCCTCGAGCTCCCGGCATCGGCGCGGGATGCTCTGCGGCAGGCATGCCCCGAGCGCTGGGCGCTGGCACGGTGAGGACGCGCGCCGCCACTATCGCCGCGTGGTCGGCCATCCTCGTGCTGGCGGTCGGGGTCGGCGTCGTCGCGGGGCGGGCCACGTTCGTCCCGCCGCGGCCCGAGGCGGCGCCGTCGCCCGTGCAGACGTACACCGTGGCCGACGGTGCTGTCGGCTCTTCCGCCGCGTACACCGCGACCGTCACCTGGCCGACCCGGCCGCTGGGGGTATTCGCGGGCCAGGGCACAGTGACAGGCGTCGCGGTGGCCTCCGGGCAGACCGTGGACAGCGGTGATGTGCTGTGGTCGGTCGACCTCCGGCCCGTGGTCGTCGCGCGCGGCGACGTGCCCTCCTTCCGTGACATTGCCTTGGGGATGAGCGGCGCCGACGTCCGCCAGCTCCAGGAGCTGCTCGTGGTGCGGGGCCATCTGCGGGCCACCGTGACCGACCGCTTCACCGCGACGGTCGAGGCAGCGGTGAAGCGCTGGCAGAAGGAGCTCGGGGTGGAGCAGACCGGCGCCGTGATGGCTGCGGACGTCGTGTACGCCACGGACCTCCCCGCGCGAGTCGTCCTGGACAAGGGCATCACCGCGGGCGCCAGGCTCGAGCCCGGCGCCGAGGCCCTGAGCGCCGCGGACCCGAGTCCTCTGTTCACGCTGGAGATCGGGCTGGACTCGCGCGCGGCTGTGCCGCCCACCGGAGCCGCCGTCGAGGTCAGCGTCGACGGGCAGGTGTGGCAGGCGGTCATCGGCGAGGCCCGCACCTCCGACACGCAGCAGTCGCTCGTGCTCACCGCCCCGGACGGTGGGCCCGTCTGCGGCGCGGGGTGCACCGTGCCGTTCACCACAGACTCCCTGCGGTACCCGGCCAAGGTCATCCTCGCGGCGGAGGTAGCCGGGCCCATGGTGCCGCTCGCAGCCCTGGGCACCGACGCCTCCGGCTCCTCATACCTGGTGGCGCCCTCCGGCGAGCTGCTGGCAGTGACGGTCCTCGCCACCGACGGGTCACGGGCCGTGGTGGACGGCGTGCGGCCCGGCGACGTCGTGCGGCTCCTGGGCGCCGAGAGCGGTGGCGAGAAGGACGACCGCGGGGCTGCCGCCGAGCCGTCGGGGACCGCGTGAGCGCCTCCACCCGCGCCCAGCCGCGCCCGTGGCGCATCGAGGTGCGAGATATGACGTTCTCCTATCGTCGGGGTGCGCCCCCAGTGCTCGACGGAGTCGACGCCGTGCTCGAACCGGGCGCCGTGACCGCGCTGACCGGCCCGTCGGGGTCGGGCAAGTCGACGCTGCTCTACGTCGTCGCGCTGCTGCTGCGCCCGCGCAGCGGGAGCCTGCTCTGGGACGGTCGCCCCGTCGATGGCCTGCCCGACGCCGAACGCTCACGGCTGCGCGCCGCCCACAGCGGCTTCGTCTTCCAGGACGCGATGCTCGACCCGGCCCGCACCGTGCTGGACAACGTGTGCGAGTCGGCGCTGTTCGCGGGCTCTGACCTGCGTGGCGCTCGCCGCCGCGCCCGCGGCCTGTTGGAGGAGCTCGGTGTGGACCACAGGGCGGATCACCGGCCCGGTGAGATCTCGGGCGGGCAAGCACAGCGGGTCGCGCTGTGCCGGGCCCTGCTCGAGGACCCCGAGGTGATCTTCGCCGACGAGCCGACCGGCAACCTCGACCACGAGTCCGCGGAGGTCGTCTGGCAGACCCTCGTGGCACGCGCCCAGCAGGGGGCGGTGGTAGCGCTGGCCACGCACGACCGCGAGCTCGTCGCCCGCGCCGACCATGTCATCGCGCTCACATGACCGCCCCAGCTCCGGGCACAGCCACGCCCGACCACGGCGCGGACGCCCGCCGTCGGCCACCCGACCCTGCCCAACGAGTGCGCACCGGCAGACCCCGCTCCACCGCGCTACTCCATGAGGGGATCCTCACCGCCCGCGCCCAACCGGTGGCGACGATCACGGCCACGCTCGTGGTCGCGATGGTGTGCTTCGTCGTGCTCGTCACCACCGGACGCACCGCTGCCGCGGAACGCGCCGTGATCGCCTCGATCGACTCCGTCGGCACTCGCTTGGTGACAGCCACCGACAGCACGGGCTCAGCGGGGATCCACCCCTCAGCGGTCGACGACGTGGCCGCGCTGGAAGGCGTGACGTGGGCGCTCGGACTGGGACCGGCCGAGGACGTGGCCAACGCAGACCGTCCCTCCGCGATCGGGACGCCCATGCGCTCCTACGTCGGGCCACTCCCCGACGAGGTCGCACTGACCGCCGGAAGGCTGCCTCGGGCGCCCGGCGAGGCGGTGGCCGGCGCCAGAGCCGGCGCGGCGCTCGGACTGCTCGACGGGGTGGGCGCCGTCACGTCTGCCGGCGCTCGCGTGGCCGTCGTCGGGCAGGTGGCGCTGGACGGGCCCCTCGCGACCCTCGACGGCAGCGTGCTGCGGCTCGCGGAGCCGGACACGGACCTCCCGCTGCGCTACGTGTACGTCGTGGTGGACCACGCGGACCAGGCGCCGGACCTCGCCCTGGCCGTCGAGGCGGTGCTGCCCGTCGCGGAGCCGAGCGCTCTGGAGATCGAGACGTCGGCCGGCGTTCTCGCGTTGCGCGACGTGGTTGCCGGGACCCTGGGCGCCAGCGCGCGCCAGCTCATGGCGGGGGTGCTCGGCGTGGGCCTCGTGCTGACCACTGTGACGATGCTCGGCGCCGTGGCCGCGCGCCGCCGCGAGCTCGGCAGGCGGCGCGCTCTCGGCGCCAGCCGCTCGGCCGTGGTGGTGCTGGTGCTGGCCCAGAGCGCCGTCGCGGCGGTGGTCGGCGCCGTCATCGGCACCGCTGCCGGCCTCGCCGTGGTGCGGCTCATCCTCGACGCGACGCCGTCAGCCGGGTTCGTCCTCGGGGTGGCGGCCCTCGCGCTGCTCGTCACACTCGCCGGATCGGCGCCGCCAGCCCTCGCGGCGGCACTGCGTGATCCGGTGCGCATCCTGCGCGTCCCCTGACGCGGGCGACGCCCAGACACGGCAGCGCCCGGAGGCCGAAGCCGCCGGGCGCTGCCGTGCTGACACGCGTCAGATCACGCGATGGTCAGCTCACGTGTCGTTCGGGCCGCCCATGCCGGGCGTCGTCTTCTGCACCTGCAGCAGGAACTCGACGTTCGACTTGGTGTCGCGCAGCTTGCCGAGCAGCAGCTCGATGGCCTGCTGCTGGTCGAGGGCGCCCATGACGCGGCGGAGCTTCCAGACGATCTTGAGCTCGTCGGGCGACATGAGGATCTCCTCGCGGCGCGTGCCCGAGGCGTTGACGTCCACCGCCGGGAAGATGCGCTTGTCCGCGAGCGAGCGGGTGAGCCGCAGCTCCATGTTCCCGGTGCCCTTGAACTCCTCGAAGATGACCTCGTCCATCTTGGACCCGGTCTCCACGAGCGCCGAGGCGAGGATCGTGAGCGACCCGCCGTGCTCGATGTTGCGCGCCGCGCCGAAGAACCGCTTGGGCGGGTACAGCGCCGAGGCGTCGACACCACCCGAGAGGATGCGGCCCGAGGCCGGGGCGGCCAGGTTGTAGGCGCGCGACAGGCGGGTCAGCGAGTCGAGCAGCACGACGACGTCCTGGCCCAGCTCGACCAGGCGCTTGGCGCGCTCGATCGCGAGCTCGGCGACGATCGTGTGGTCGGACGCGGGGCGGTCGAACGTCGAGGCGATGACCTCGCCCTTGACCGTCCGCTCCATGTCGGTGACCTCTTCAGGCCGCTCGTCCACGAGCACCACCATGAGGTGGACCTCGGGGTTGTTGGTCGTGATGGCGTTGGCGATCTGCTGCATGATGATCGTCTTGCCGGCCTTCGGCGGCGACACGATCAGGCCACGCTGGCCCTTGCCGATCGGCGCGACGATGTCGATGACGCGCGGGGTGACCTGGCTGGGGTCGTGCTCGAGGCGCAGGCGCTCCTGCGGGTACAGCGGCGTCAGCTTCGAGAACTCGGGGCGCTGGCGCGCCTCCTCGGGCGACATGCCGTTGACGGAGTCCAGCCGGACCAGCGCGTTGAACTTCGAGCGAGCGCTGTTGCCCTGCGGCTGGGGGTCGCCCTCGCGCGGCTGGCGGACGGCGCCGGTGATCGCGTCACCGCGGCGCAGCCCGGCCTTCTTGACCTGGCCGAGCGAGACGTACACGTCGTTGGCGCCCGGCAGGTAGCCGCTGGTGCGCACGAACGCGTAGCTGTCGAGGATGTCGAGGATGCCCGCGACGGGCAGCAGCACGTCGTCGGCGCTGACCTCGACCTCTTCGTAGCCGGCGACGTCCCCGCCGGCGCCGCGCCCGCCGCGCGAGCGGCCCTTGGTGCGGTCGCGGTCGCGGTACCGGTCGCGCGAGCGGCGACGGCGACCGCCGCGCTCGTCGTCCTCGTGCCCGGCGTGGTCGCGCTGGGGGTTCTGGCCCGCGCCCTCACGCTGGCCGCCCTCGCGCTGCCCGCCGTCACGCTGCTGGCCGTCACGCTGGGCGTCCCGCTGCTGCCCCTCACGCTGCTGGCGCTGGCCGCCGTCGCGGTGCCCGGCCTGCTCCGACCGCTCGCCGCGCGGGGACTCGTCCGCCTGCTCGGCGTGGTCGTGGCGCGGGGCGGGGTCGACAACCTGCTCGGCGGCGTCGCCGCGGGGCGCGCCGGCGCCGCGGCCGGAGCGACGGGAGCGACGCTCCCCGGTGACGGAGCCGACCGCGTCGGCCGCGCGGGCGGCACGGTCGTCACGGGTCTCGCTCGCGGCGTGGCGCTGGTCGAGCGTCCGCTCGACGGCCTGCAGCTCTGCGGCGATGTCGGGGCGACGCACGGGGGCGTCGTCGGTGGCGCGGGGCGCGCGCTTCGGCTCGACGTCCACGCGGACGTCGGGGACGATCGGCGCCTCCGCGGCGGTCTCGGCACGACGGGCGGACTTGGGCGCGGAGCCTCCCCGCTTGGCCTTGATGGCCTCCACGAGGTCGCTCTTGCGCATCTTCGACGTGCCCGTCACCCCGAGCTCGGCGGCGAGGGCCTGGAGCTGGGGAAGACGCAGCGCGGAGATCGCTCCGGTGGTGCTCGGCGCGTCGGAGCTCGTGCTCCCGGCGGCCTGGATGGTGTCAGTCACGAAGGACCCTTCCCCCTCGTCGGTGGCGGCGCCCCTGGCGCGGCCTACGCCCGGCCATTGCGGTCGGATCGGTGTGGTGAAGCAGCACGTGCGTACGACGACGTCTGCACACGTGGGCTGGATCGTTCCCGGCTCGTCAGCTCTCACCAGAACTGTGCGGCTGTACACGCGGGGCATCGCCATCGCGTAGGCACGAGGCCGGGGAACCCGTTCATCTTAGCACTGCGCCCTGCTCCGGACGGGAACCCCGTCCGTTCACCCGAAGGGCTGAATCGGGGCGTGGTCAGGCGCCCGACCGGACCTGGCCGCCCTCGTCGTCCACCCCGGGACGGAGCAGCCGCCACGCCCCCGCACGGGTCGAGAGCGCGCCGGAGAGCGCCTCGTCCCCGTCCACGCCCTGGGCCGCCCGCCGGGTGAGCGCCAGCACGGTCGGCCCCGCGCCGGAGACGACCGCCGCCACGCCCCGCGCGCGGAGCTCGTCGACCAGCGCGAGCGAGTCCGACATGACCTCCCGCCGGTGCTCCTGGTGCAGGCGGTCCTCGGTGGCGGGCAGCAGCAGGTCGGGGCGTCGGCCCAGCGCCTCGACGAGCAAGGCCGCCCGTCCGGCCTGGAACGCCGCGTCCCGGTGCGTCACGACCGCGGGCAGGACGCTGCGCGCGTGCTGGGTCGAGAGCCGCTCCTGCGGGACCAGCACCACCGGGACCACGTCCTGGTGCACCGGGAACCGGACCGCGCGGGGCCTCGGCGCCGTGCCGTCGGCCTGCTCGACCCAGGCGATGGTGGCGCCGCCCAGCAGGGCGGGCGCGGCGTTGTCCGGATGCCCCTCGAGGCGGGTGGCCAGGGCGAGCACGGTGTCGTCGTCGAGCGCCGCCGGATCGGCCAGCAACCCCCGGGCGAGCAGCAGCCCGCCCACGGCTGCGGCCGCGGAGGAGCCCAGGCCGCGACCGTGCGGGATGCGGTTCACGCAGGTCAGCGCCAGCCCGGGCTGCGGGGCCCCCACGTGGTCCAGCGCCAGGCGCAGGGCGCGGAGCACCAGGTGCTGCTCGCCGTCGGGCACCTCTCCCGCGCCCTCCCCCGTGACCTGAACGCTCACCCCGGAGGGCAGCACGCGCACCTCGAGGTCGTCGTGCAGGGCGAGCGCGAGGCCGAGGGCGTCGAACCCCGGGCCCAGGTTCGCGCTGGTGGCCGGGACGCGGACCCGGGCCTGGTCGTGGCCGAGTGCCATCGCGCTGCTCAGCCGAGCTCGAGCGCGTCAGCGATCGCGACGACGTCCGCCGTCACACGCTGCGGGGTCACGTCCGAGCCGTCGGCGTTGCGCAGGGCCCACTGGGGGTCCTTGAGGCCGTGGCCGGTCACCGTCACCACGATGCGCGCGCCCGCCGGGACCTGGCCCCGCTCGGCGCGCATGAGGATGCCGGCCACGCCCGCCGCCGAGGCCGGCTCGACGAACACGCCGACCTCGCTCGAGAGGATCCGGTGCGCGGCGAGGATCTGCTCGTCCGTGACGGCCTCGATGACCCCGCCGGACTGGTCCCGCGCCTGCTCGGCCTGCTGCCACGAGGCCGGGTTGCCGATCCGGATGGCCGTCGCGATGGTCTCCGGGTGCGTGATGGGGTGGCCGGCGACGATGGGCGCCGAGCCGGCCGCCTGGAAGCCCCACATCGCGGGGGTGCCGGTCGCGACGGCCGGGAGCCCGCTGCCGCCGTCCAGGCCCGCGTACTCGCGGAAGCCCTTCCAGTACGCCGTGATGTTGCCGGCGTTGCCCACGGGCAGCGCGTGGATGTCCGGGGCGTCGCCCAGCGCGTCGACGATCTCGAAGGCGCCGGTCTTCTGGCCCTCGATGCGGTCCGGGTTGACGGAGTTCACCAGCTCGACCGGGTAGACCTCGGCCAGCTTGCGGGCGGCGACGAGGCAGTCGTCGAAGTTGCCGTCGACCTGCAGCAGCTTGGCGCCGTGCGCGATGGCCTGGCTGAGCTTGCCCATCGCGATCTTGCCGTCCGGCACGAGCACGACGCACAGCATCCCGGCGGCGGTGGCGTAGGCGGCCGCCGAGGCGGACGTGTTGCCCGTCGACGCGCAGACCACGGCCTTCGCGCCGCGCCCCGCCGCCGAGGACATCGCCGTGGTCATGCCGCGGTCCTTGAAGGAGCCGGTCGGGTTCATGCCCTCGACCTTGACGAAGACCTCGGCGCCCGTGCGCTCCGAGAGGGCCGGCGCGGCCACGAGCGGGGTGCCGCCCTCCCCCAGGGTGACGACCCGCTCCTGCACGTGGGCGGGCAGGCGGTCTGCGTACTCGGCGATGATCCCCCGCCACTGGTGCGCCATCAGGCTCCCTCGACTCTCAGCACAGAGATGACCCGACGCACCGCGTCGAGGTCGGCGACCGCCGCCACGGTGGCGGCGAGCGACTCCTCCGACGCCTGGTGCGTCGTGAGGATCAGACGGGCGAACCCGACGCCGTCGGGGCCGAGCGGGGCCGGCGCCTGGCGCATGGCCTCGATCGAGACGTCGTGGCTCGCGAACACGGCGGCGACGGTGGCGAGCACGCCGGGGCGGTCGTCCACGTCGACGCGGACCTGGTACCGGGTGCGGGCCGCCGAGGCGGGCAGCACGGCGAGCGCCGCGTACGACGACTCCACCGGCCCCTTGCCGCCGAGCACGCGGTGCCGCGCCACCGACACCACGTCGCCGAGCACCGCCGACGCGGTGGGCGCGCCGCCGGCGCCGCGGCCGTAGAACATGAGCTCGCCGGCGGCCTCGGCCTCGACGAACACGGCGTTGTAGGCGCCTCGCACACCGGCGAGCGGGTGGTCCAGCGGCACGAGGGCCGGGTGC
>Ga0233375_1000441_pt1 | contig 22601 bp, 19 predicted proteins | sample ElkDunMinimDraft_10_FD_191539 | JGI IMG/M metagenome (GOLD analysis project Ga0233375, IMG submission 191539) | Fecal eukaryotic communites from dung pellets of Tule Elk in California, USA - Elk Dung E16 | ecosystem: Host-associated > Mammals > Digestive system > Large intestine > Fecal | place... | reverse complement strand
TGGGGCGGGGGATGGGGGGGGTGGTGCGGGCTGGTCAGTCCTGGGCGGCCGCGTGCACGGCGCCCTCGGCGAGCAGCGCCGCGATGTCCTCGGCCTGGTAGCCGAGCTCGGCCAGCACGTCCGACGTGTCGGCGCCCTGGGGGCGGGACAACCGCAGCGCCGGGTCGCCCTGGCCGCGGAAGCGCACCGGGTTGGTCGGCAGCATCCGCTCGGCCCCGTTGGGGTACGTGAGGGTGCGGAGCACGTCGTTGGCGATGGCCTGGGGGTCGGTGTAGACGTCCTGCGGGAGCTGGCACTTGGCCATCGGGACGTCGTGCTCGCCGAACAGCGCCAGCCAGTGCTCGGCGGGCCTCGTGGCGAAGGCCTCGTCGAGGATGTCGACCACCTCGCCGTTGCGGCCGGTCTCGTTGACGGCGGTGCACACGCCGAGGACGGGGTCCCCGACGAGGTCGTCGCGCCCCACGAGCCGCATGACCTTGTCGAAGTCGCGGTCGTACTCGGGGGCGCACAGCGCCATCAGGCCCTGGTCGGAGCCGAGGTAGGTGTTGTTGAACGGGTTGATGACCTCGCGGCGGTTCTTCGGGTAGCTCGCGCCGTACTGCGCCGCGATCATCGCCTGGTTGAGCATGAACACGCCCGAGTGGAAGAGGTTCGCGGTGACGTAGTCGCCCTGCCCGGTCTGCTCGCGCTGGTGCAGGGCCGCCAGCACGCCGGCGAGGAGGACGAACGAGACCTGGAAGTCGCCGTACCCGCTCGGGGGGAGCATCGGGCGGCTGCTGGAGTCCCGCGTCGTGGCCAGCACGCCGGCGCGCGACATGTAGGTGGTCATGTCGAACCCGGCGGCGTCCTTCAGCGGGCCGTTCTCGCCGAAGCCGAGGACCTGCGCCATCACGAGCCGCGGGAACCGCTCACGCAGGGTCTCGTAGTCGTAGCCGAGCTTGGCCAGGGAGCGCACCCGGGTGCTGGTCACGAACACGTCGGCGTCGGCGAGCAGGCGGTCCATCACCTCGCGGCCGCGGGGCTGGCGCAGGTCGATGGTGACGAACCGCTTGTTCATGTTCGCCATGTCGAACCCGGGGTTCTCGTCATCGGTGCACGGGGTGCCGAAGACCGTTCCCTGGGTCCGGCCCGGGTCGCCGCGCGGGGGCTCGACCTTGATCACGTCCGCGCCCCACTCGCCCATGATCCGGGGCGTGGTGGGAGCGGCAAGGAACGCGGTCATGTCGACGACCTTGACTCCGGCCAACGGCTGCATCTGGTGCCTCTCCTTCGAGTCGTGCGATGAGCGGGGACGACCCCGTGCGGGCGGGGCAGAGCCGGGGGAGCCGGCCCCGCCCGCGCGGGTGATCAGGGGCGGACGATCAGAACGTGTAGCCGTCGTTCGCGATGAGGCCGCGCGCCGCCGTGATGCGCTGCACGGTGGGAGGGCCCTCTTCGAGCCACATGGCGCGGCAGTCGCGGTACAGCCGCTCGACCGGGCCGTAGGCGCAGTTCTCGAAGTAGCCGATGCCGCCGAGGATCTCGAGCATGTTGTCCGAGACGAGCTTGACGGTGCGGATCGAGAAGAGCTTGCACATCGCCGCGTAGGTGTCGGCCTCCTCGCCGCGGTCGTACCGGTCCGCGGTGTCGTGGACCATCTGGCGCAGCGCGTAGATGTGCGTGCCGGACTCGGCGATCATGTGCTGGATCTCCTGGCGGGTGGCCAGCTTCTTGCCGAAGGTCACACGGTCCTTGGCGCGGGCGATGGAGATCTCCAGCATCCGCTGGGCCATGCCGAGGTTGGAGTCGGCGATGTGCGCCCGGGACAGGCCCAGGGAGAACATCGCGACGTGGTAGCCCTCGCCGACCTCGCCGAGGCGGTACTTGTCGGGCACCCGGCAGTCCGTGAACCGCAGGCCGGCGTGGCCGGCGCCACGGCAGCCCATCATGTGCTCCATCTCGACGATCTCGTACCCGGGGGCGTCGACCGGGACGTAGAACGCCGTCAGGCGGCTGTTCTTGTCCGCCTCGGGGTTGGTGAGCGTGATGAGGTAGGTGCCGTCGGAGCAGTCGGTGTGCGAGATGAGGGTCTTCTCGCCGTTGATGACCCAGTCGTCGCCGTCACGGACCGCGGTGGTCTTGATGTCGGCGCCCGAGCCGGCCTCCTCCTCGGTCAACGCGAAGTTGATGAAGAGCGTCTTGTCCTGGAAGCGGGGCATGGCCCAGCTCTTGAGCTCGTCCTGGCCGAAGTCGTCCATGATGCGCCAGTTGAGGCCGGCCGCGTGGTGCAGGTGCATCCGCATGCCGCCGGGCCCACGCGAGAACTCCTCCTGGACCTGGAAGATCTGCTTGGTCGACAAGCCCCAGCCGCCGTGCTCGACCGGCATGTAGAACCGGTACAGGTTGTGCTTCTTGGCCAGCTCGAAGAACTCGTCGGGGAAGACGTTGGTGTGCTCGATCTCCTTCTGCATCTCGTCGAACGGGCCTTCGGCCAGCTCGCGGATCTCCTGCAGATAGGCGGCGAACTCTTCATCGTCGACCGGCTTGTGGTCCAACATCGGCATCCTCCTTGGGCGGGGCGCTGCGTCCCGCCGACGGCGGGATCTGTCGTGGCGGTCGTCTCGTCAGCGGTGACGGCGGGACGGCCTCGATGTCGCCTGTAGGAACTCACTGGTTCGTACAAAGCTTGTCCAGTCTGCAGCCACGCTCGGCCTGGCGACGGGACCAAGGTCCTCGCACGCTGGGAGGACGCCGCCCCAGGACCCGTCAGCCCTGCCCGGGCCCGGGCAGGGCGCAGCGCGTTCCCGGGCAGCGACCAGCCACCCGGGAACGACGGAGAATCCCTCGCCGCGTCAGGGCGCGAGCGGCGCCGCCTGCTGGTCCATGGAGGCCTGCGCGGAGCCGAGGATGTGCCGGTGGCGGTAGCGGACGAAGAGGCCCAGGAGGGCCGCTGCCAGCGCCACGCCCACCCCCATGCCGAGCACCTGGCGGTAGCTCGAGACAGGGCTGCTCGCGTCGCCAACCAGGAGGCCGGACACGTAGGGCAGGGCGAAGGCGGCCGCGCCCGAGGCCAGGCCCACCATGGAGGTGACCACGCCCTTGCGGAGGGGGAAGAACTCCGCCAGCACCACCACGGTGAGCTGGAACAGGCCGCCGGCGGCCGAGAACCCGATCACGAAGGCGCAGGCGTGGAAAGCCTCGGGGGTCGTCGACAGCAGCAGGCCCACGTACGCCAACCCCGCCACGACCGGGTTGATGGACAAGATCGTCACCGGCCGGACGACGCGCGCGACCAGGGTCGCGGTGACGAACACCCCGATGAACGAGCCGATCGAGTACGACGACACGAGCGAGCGACCGGCGCTCTCCGACATGCCGGCGAGGTGGACCCCGAGCATCGGCAACGTGTTCTGGGCCAGCCAGAACATCGCGGTGGCGCAGAAGCCGTACGACACGAGCGCCGCGCCGTCGATGCCGACGCAGCAGCGCGCGACCGGCGCCTCCGCGTGCGCGGCGGCCTCAGCGGCGGCGTCGAGCTCGGCGCGCTGGGCCGCGGCCAGCGCGCGGTAGTCCGGGTAGGGGGCGCGCAGCTGGATGGCGAACAGGATCGCCAGGATCGCGATGAGCGCGATCATCGGGGCGCCCCAGGCGATGCCGGCGGCGGCGACGCCCGTGACCACCAGCGGCAGCGCCAGCTGGCCCAGGGAGATCGCGGCCTTGACCAGCACGTTCGCGGCGCCTGCGACCTTCGGGAAGATCTCCATCAACGTCGGGTAGTTCCCGGTGTCGCCGACAGCGTTCGCCAGGCCGAAGAACAGCGCGAGCGCGAAGCCAACCTGCCAGGTCGGGCTCACCATGAGCCCACCGAGGAAGACCATCACCATCACGAGGCCCGTCAACACCGACAGGCGCCGGCCGAACCGGTCGGAGAGGAACCCGGCGAAGGACGGCCCGATGATCTTGCCGATGCCGACGCCGGAGATCGCCTGCAGGACCTGCCCCTCGGTGGCGCCCCACTGGAGCTGGAGCTGTGTGCTGTGCTGCGACATGACGATGACGGCCATGCCGTAGACCACGAAGTAGAGGTAGATCACCATGGCCGTGGCCATGCAGGGGGTGCGCCTCACGATTGCCTCTCGAGCTTGGAACGTGACCCGGCAGCGGCAAGTGCTCCACCTGGACAGTTGCCCAAGTTATGGGGTCGCTGGGGCCCTTGATGTAGGACCAGCGACGATCGACGGCTCCCTCTTGCGCCGTCGACCCCCGCTGGCCCCGTACCCATGGCGATGCGGTCAGCCGGCGGCGACCAGGTCGGGCGAGGCGGCGTCCGCCACGTCGTGGCCGAAGACGATCCGGTGGCGGATGTTCACCAGCACGCCGAGCAGGGCCGAGATCACGGCCACCGCGATGCCGAGCCAGACCACCGTGCGGTACGGCCCGACCAGCGCCGCGCCCTCGGCGTCACCGAGGATCACGCCGGTCAGGAAGGGCAGCACGAAGGCCGCGACACCCGAGGCCAGGCCGATGAGCGAGGTCACCAGGCCCTTGCGGGCCGGGAAGAACTCGGCCAGGACGACGACCGTGAGCTGGAAGAGGCCACCGGCGGCGAAGAAGCCGACGAGGAAGGACGAGACACGGAACACGGACGGGCTGTCGGAGGTGAGCAGCAGGACGTAGGCGATCGTCGTGATGATCGGGTTGACGACCAGCAGACGCACGGGCTTGACCCAGCGGGCCACCAGGCCCGCGTTGGTGAACACGCCGATCAGCGAACCGGTGGCGTAGAGCGACACCAGCGTCTTGGCGCCAGCCTCGCCCATCCCGGCGATGTTCTCGCCCATGCCCGGCAGCGAGTTCTGCGCGAGCCAGAAGGTGCCGACCGAGGTGAAGCCGAAGAACACCAGGGCGGCGCCCTCGACCCAGATCTTCGCGCCGGCCTTGTCGCCGACGACCGCGGTGATGGCCTGCGCCTTGGCCTTCGCCTCGGCCGCGAGCGCCTTGTGGTCAGGGAACTTGAGGAAGCAGACGAGAATGAAGCACAGGCCGATGGCCGTGGCCGCGCCGTAGAACGAGGTCTTCCAGAACAGGCCGCCGGCGACGAGGATCGGCAGCAGGAGCTGGCCGATCGCGATCGCGGCCTTGACCAGCAGGTTGGCCGAGCCGGCCTTCTTCGGGAACGCCTCCATCAGGGCCGGGTAGGCGCCGACGTCGAGGATGGCGTTGGCCAGGCCGAACCACACGGAGAGCGCGAAGCCCACCTTGTAGTTGGGGCTGTTCACCATGCCGGCGAAGTAGACGACGCTCATGAGGAGCGAGGTCAGCAGCATGGCCTTGCGGCCGAACTTGTCAGAGACGAAGCCCGCGAACGCCGGGCCGATGATCTTGCCGATGCCCACGCCGGAGATGGCGAACGCGATCTGCCCGTCCGTCGCCCCCCACATCTCCATCAACGAGCTCTTGTTCTGAGACACGATGATGAGGGCCATCCCATACAGGATGAAGTAGAAGTAGATCGAGCCCGCGGTGGGGATGTACGGGTTTCTCCGCATGACGACCTTCCTGAGGTGCGGTTCCGGGGGGGACGAGGTGCTGCCAGAGCTCACCGGTCGGTACCCGGAGGCGCCGTCCGCTGTCCTGGGGCCCTGCTCGCCCGCCGCATCTCAGTTCCACCACGGACGACGGCGTCGAGGTGTGCTGGCGCAGGGGGAGCGGATCGAGCAGTCAGGGACTCCCTAGTTAGAACATTGTGTTCCTCGCACTTCGGTCACCGCGGGGCCCTTGGTCCCTACTCGGTCCAGGAGCAAGCGGGCAGGCGGGGGCACTTCCGACCTGCGCCAGGCGCGCGGCTCGGGCCGGCCCGAGGTTGGACGGCTCCGGCGGCGACCTGCGGGGGAGTCAGGCGGAGGGGTCGGCCAGCACGAAGCGCAGGACGACGTCCTCGATCATCGCCCGCACGTGGGGGGACTCCTGCGCGCTCAGCATGTCCCGGTCGAACAGCTCGCGGAACGTCGAGCGGTTGGCGACCCGCTGGAACGCCAGGGCGGAGATGACCTGCTGCACGTCCAGCGCGGTCGGCGCGTCCGGCCCGTCGCGGAACACCCCCGAGTCGCGACCCCGGCGCAGGATGTCGTCGATGATCGTCAGCGCCGTGCGGTTGGCGGCCTTGCTCTCCTCCGTCATCAGGTGGATGGCGCCCTGGGGGAGGGTGTTCTCGAAGACGACCAGGCGGACGAACGCCGGGTTCTCCTCGTGGTGAAGCACGTTGGACCGCACCAGCAACCGCAGGGCCTCCTGCGGCTCGTGCGCGTCGAGGTGCAGGTTGACCTCGGTCTCGCGGATCTGCCGGTAGGAGTGGAGCAGTGCTGCCGCGTACAGCTCCTCCTTGCCGCTGAAGTAGTAGTAGATCATCCGCTTGGTGACGTTCGTCCGCTCGGCGATCGCGTCGACGCGCCCGGCCAGCAGCCCGTGGGCCGAGAACTCGTCGATAGCCGCCTCGAGGATCTGCCGCCGGGTGCCCTCGGGGTCGCGGCGTGCCGCCACGGGCTGGCGTCGGGGCTGCGCGACCTCGGCTGCGGTCATGTCACGGGCTCCCCAGGTGGACGGCGCTGCGCCGAGATCGGGCGGCGAATATCGTCCTGCGCACGATAGTCGACCAGATGCGGCGCGTCGGGATGCCTCGCCCCGTCAGGTACGAACTGGTCCATACAATCGATCCAGCCGTGCCGTCCACATCACCCAGCGCCCGACGTCGTCCGACGGGCTCACCGGAGGCGAACCGCCGATGTCCACCAGTCCCGCCCCCTCCCACCCCGCACCGGTGGCCCCGCCGGAGCGAGGGCCGCTCCTCGTGCTGTGCGGTCCGATGGGATCCGGCAAGACGTCCGTCGGCAGCGCGCTCGCCCGGCGCTGGGACGTCGCGCTGCGCGACACCGACGAGGACGTCGAGACCACGGCAGGCACGACGATCGCCGACATCTTCCTGCACCGCGGTGAGGAGGAGTTCCGACGGCTCGAGCACGAGGCCGTCGAGCGCGCCCTCGTCGAGCACGACGGCATCCTCGCCCTCGGCGGCGGAGCCGTCCTGCACGAGGACACCCAGGCCGAGCTCGCCGCGTACGCACGCGGCGGCGGGAACGTGGCCTTCCTCGACGTGTCGATCGAGTACGCGGCCCCCCGGGTGGGCCTCGGCGAAGCGCGGCCGCTGCTTATGGGCGACCCGTACCAGCGGTGGCGCGACATCATGGACGCCCGCAGGCCCGTCTACGAGGCGGTCTCCACCATGCGCACCCTCACCGACGGGATGACCCCGCAGGAGGTCGCCCGGGAGATCGAGCGCCGCCTGCGCGTCGCCGCCCGTGACAAGGCCCAGGCCCAGCGGGCGGCGCGCGGCCACGCGCACGGGCACTGACGCCGCCAGCCGCCCGGCGGGGGTGAAGCGGGCAGCCCGGGAAGCCGCCCCGCCGCGCCGCCCGCAGAATCACCCGGACGGCGCAACGCGTGAAGGCCTGGCCGACACTCCGTGCGACACGCCGGTGGGGCTCCGTCGATGTCGGACAAATGGGAACGCCGCCGCCTGCGCGGACACCCCTGAGCAGCACCGTCACGCGCTTGACAGCCCTTCGCGAGGCGGTAGGTTCTGCAGGTGTTCCGCATCTGCGGATGATCGGTCGGCCGAGCGGAGACGCTCGACCCGCCGCCCGCGGACCAGGACCCGGCTGGGCCCGCGTGTTCAGTAGAAAACGGATGGCGTCGCCACGGCGACGGCACCCGGCACGAAGGACACGCGGGCCGGTCGGCCCTGGCCGATGCGCTGACGTACCCTGCTTCGGTGCCCCTTCGCGAGCCCTCCCGCTGGTCGACGCTCGTCCTCGCGCTCGTCGGCGGCATCCTCACCTGGGCCGCCTTCCCCGACGTCGGCTGGTGGGGCACGGCGTACCTGGGCGTGGCCACCCTGTTCCTCGCGATGCGGCGCGACAGCGCGTGGTGGAACGCGCTCGTCGGCCTCGTCTGGGGCGTGACCTTCTTCGCGCCGCACATCACCTGGGCGGACTTCGCCGTCGGACGTGTGCCCTGGCTCGCGCTCGCCGTGGTCGAGGCCTGCTACGTCGCGCTGCTCGGCGCCGCGTGGGCCTGGGCCCGCCGGGGGAACGCGGTGTGGCGCAGCGCCGGCCTGCAGCTCGTCGTCTTCGTGATCCTGTGGGTCGCGATGGAGGAGCTGCGCTCGGCGTGGCCGTTCGGCGGGTTCCCCTGGGGCCGGCTGGCCTTCTCGCAGTCGTCCTCCCCGCTGCTCGGCTTCGCGTCGATCGCCGGGGCGCCGCTGGTGACCGCGGTGGTCGTGGCCGTCGGGGTGCTGCTGGCGCAGTCCTGGACGGCCGCGCGGAGCGGCGCCATCGGGGTCGCAGGCCTGCGGGGCGTGGTGGCCGTGGTCTTGGTCGCGGCGGGGGCCCTCATCCCGCTCGACAGCCGCGCGCAGACCGGGGAGCTCCGCGTGGGCGCGGTGCAGGGCAACGTGCCGACCCCCGGGCTGGAGGCGTTCGCCCAGCGCCGCGAGGTGCTCGACAACCACATCGCGGGCACCTACGCGCTGCTCGAGCAGGTCGAGCCCGGCCAGCTGGACCTGGTCGTCTGGCCGGAGAACGGCACGGACATCGACCCGCAGGTCGACGCGGAGGCGGCTGCGCTCATCGACGACGCGGCCCGGGCCGTGGATGCCCCGATGCTGGTGGGCACGGTCGAGTACCCGCCCACCGGCGGCCGCTACAACACCGCGGTGCTCTGGGAGCCCGGCGTCGGCGTCGTCGCCGAGTACTCCAAGCAGCACCCGGCGCCCTTCGCCGAGTACATCCCCCTGCGGGACTTCTTCCGCACGTTCTCCCCGGCGGTGGACCTGGTCACCACCGACATGGTCGCCGGCACGGAGGTGGGCGTGGTGCCCGTGGAGTCGGCGCGCCTCGACCGCACGGTCCTGGTGGGCGACGTGATCTGCTTCGAGGTCGCCTACGACAGCCTTGTCCGGGACGCGGTGCGGGCCGGCGCCGAGGTGATCGTCGTGCAGACGAACAACGCCAGCTTCGGCTACACCCCCGAGTCCACCCAGCAGCTGGCCATGTCGCGGCTGCGCGCGGTCGAGCTCGGACGGGCCACCGTGCAGATCTCCACGGTGGGGGTGAGCGCCGTCATCGCGCCCAACGGCGCGGTCACCCAGCAGACGGGCCTCTTCACGGCGGACCAGCTCCTCGCTACGCTGCCGCTGCGCGACTCCCTCACGCCAGCCGCCCGGCTCGGCGGCTGGCCCGCGTGGATCGCTGACGCTCTGGCCGTGTGCGTCGTCGTCACCGGGATGGCCGGTGCGCGTCGTATCCGGCGCGACGACCGCCCCGAGGGAGCACGATGACGTCCGACCTTCACCCGCCCAGAGTCCTCGTGGTGGTCCCCACCTATGACGAGCGCGCCACCCTTCCCGGCGCCCTGGCGCGGTTGCGGGAGCAGACGCCCGCGGTCGACGTGCTGGTGGTGGACGACGGGTCGCCCGACGGCACCGGCGAGATCGCGGAGGCGATCGCCGCGGAGGACGCCGAGCGCCACGGGCGCGTCGCGGTGCACGTCATGCACCGGGCGGGCAAGCAAGGACTCGGCACGGCGTACGTCGCCGGGTTCCGGTGGGCGCTCGAGCGCGGCTACGACGTCATCGTGGAGATGGACGCGGACGGCTCGCACCGCGCCGAGGACCTGCCCGCGCTGCTCGCCGCGGTCGACGGCGCCGACCTGGTGCTCGGCTCGCGGTGGGTGCCGGGGGGCGCGGTGGTGAACTGGCCGCTCAGCCGGCAGCTGCTGTCACGGGGCGGCAACACCTACACGCGGCTCGTGCTCGGACTGCCGTTGCGGGATGCCACCGGGGGGTTCCGCGCGTACCGCGCCCCGATGCTGGGCCGGCTGCCGCTCGACGAGGTCGAGTCGCACGGCTACTGCTTCCAGGTGGACATGGCCTGGCGGGTGCTGCGCGCCGGCGGCACCGCTGTGGAGGTGCCGATCACGTTCGTCGAGCGGGAGCTGGGCGAGTCCAAGATGAGCCGCGACATCGTGCTGGAGGCGCTGGGCAAGGTCACGGTGTGGGGAGCGCAGCACCGGCTCCAGCAACTGCGCTCGGCCCTCCGCCGGGCCTTGCGCCCCGCGAAGCCCTAGAGGTCCCGAGCATGACGACGGGCGCCGGTCCAGGTGGACCGGCGCCCGTCGTCATGCTCGGGAGCGCGTCAGGCGCTGCGACGCAGCTTCCCGGCGCGGAGCAGGTCGAGCCGCTCGTCGAGCAGCTCCTCGAGCTCCTTGACGGTGCGGCGCTCAAGCAGCATGTCCCAGTGGGTGCGCGGCGGCTTGCCGCCCTTGGGCTCAGGCTTCGAGGCGTCGCGCAGAAGCGCCTCCTCGCCGCAACGGCACTCCCAGGTGACCGGGACGTCCGCCTCGACTGAGAAGGGCAGGATGATGGTGTGCCCGTTGGGGCAGTCGTAGTGCGCCTGGAGACGGGGCGCGAAGTCGACGCCGTCCTCTGTCTCCATGCTGTGTGAACCGATGCGCATTCCGCGCAGGGACCGGTTCGACATCTGGGACCTCCGTGCCGTTGCCTGATGAAACTCTTCCGCAGGGCACAACGCCCGACCCGGCCCTGGTGTTCCATAGTGCCGTGAAGGTCTCGTGAACGCGCGACGAGACCGGGGCCCGATGTGGGGGGTTTCCCGCGTGTCCGTCACCTTTTCGGGAGGCTGCGGAAGAACGGCGCTGTGACCAGCCACACAGCATAGCGCGGGTTCATCACCGCCAGCGCACCACCTCTGCCCGGCGGGGTCCGACGGCTGCCTCCGCGCGGATCCTCAGCCCTTCGCGAGCGGCCAGCGCGTGCAGCAGGCGGGACCACCCGCGCTCGAAAGGGCCGTCGGCGCCGCCCTCGTCGCGGACGTACCCGATCACGACCGACCCGCCTGGCGCCTCGTGCTCGACCACCGAGGCCAGGACCCGGACGAGCAGCAGGCCCACCGCCCGGGACGGCGCCATGGTGGCGTGCTCGATGGGGAGCACGACGGGCAGCGGACGGTCCTCGGCGTCGAGCACCAGGAACCACAGCGCCGGCGGGCCGCCGCGTCGGCCGCCCAGGGCGCCGAGCAGCGCCTCGAGGAGAGCGGCGTCCGCAGCGCCCGGGGCGCCACCCTCCTCCACGTGGCGCTCCGGCGCGGGCAGCCCGTAGTGGAACGGGTCGTCCGACGGGGTGTGCGGGTGGGGGCGGGGCTCGGGAGCATCGTGATCGTTCGTCATGCGGCCACCGTTCGCGCCGGCCCTGACGCGTGCCGCCGGCCTGGCTACAGGGCTGTTGACGAGCCCGCCGCGCTCCGGGACCGGGGGTGGGCGGCCCGCGGCAGGCCGCTCACTCCTGCCGCGCGGGCTGCGTGAGGACGACCCCGTCGGTGAACATCACGCCGTCGCTGAAGCGGGCCTGGACGCGCCCTCCGCCGAACTGCTCCGCGTACAGGCGCGCGTACAGCCCGTCGGGCGCGGCGACGAGCTGCTCGTGCGTGCCGCGCTCGACGACCCTCCCGTCGTCCACCACGAAGATGACGTCCGCGTCGATGATCGTCGACAGGCGGTGCGCGATCGCCAACGTGGTGCGGCGCTCGAGGACCCGGGCCAGCGCGTCCTGCACGAGCCGCTCGGAGGAGGTGTCGAGCGCCGACGTGGCCTCGTCGAGGATGAGGATCCGCGGGTCCTTGAGCAGCACCCTCGCGATCGCGACGCGCTGCTTCTCCCCGCCCGAGAGGCGGTATCCCCGCTCGCCGACGACGGTGTCGTACCCGGCCTCGAAGGAGACGATGCGGTCGTGGATGTTGGCCGCGCGGCAGGCCTCCTCGAGCTCGGCGTCGGTGGCGTCGGGTCGGGCGTACCGCAGGTTCTGCGCGATCGTCGCGTGGAAGAGGTAGGGGTCCTGGGTCACGACGCCGACGGTGTCGGCCAGGCTCGACAACGTGACGTCCCGGATGTCGTGGCCGTCGATCCGCACCGCGCCCCGGTCGACCTCGTACAGCCTCGGCACCAGGTGGCTCAACGTGGTCTTCCCCGCCCCGGACGGGCCGACGAACGCGGCGAGCTGGCCCGGCTCGACCTCGATCGACACGTCGCGCACGGCCCAGGCACGGCGGCCGGTCGGGCTGGCGCCCGCTGCGGTGCGGCGGCTGTCCCGCGACGCCGGCCGCGGCAGGCCGCGCGGCATCCCGCCACCTCCGTGCCCGGTGCTGGGCACGCCGAAGCCCATCATGGCCCCCCGCATGCCGCCGCCCATCCCCGAGCCGCGGCCGGGGGACGCGACGGGAGCGGGCTCCTGGAGCTGCGGGGGCGACGGGTAGCGGAACCACACCTGCTCGAACGAGACGCGTCCCCGCGTGGTGGCCGGGTCGAGGGCGACCGCGCCTGGACGGTCCCCGATCGCGGGCTCCATGTCGAGGTACTCGAAGATCCGCCGGAACAGGGCGAGCGAGGTCTGCACGTCGAGGGCGACCCGCATCAACGACACGACCGGCATCAGCAGCCGGGCCTGGAGCGTGGAGAACGCGACGAGGGTGCCCGCGGTGAGCGCGGCCGCCCCGACGCCGCCCGTGATCATGTACCCGGCGGCGAGGTACACCAGGGCGGGGGTGATCGCCATGAACGCGTTGACCACCCCGAAGAACCCCTGGCCGGCCATAGCCTGCCGGACCTGGAGCACCACCTGGCGGTCGTTCTCCTCGCGGTACCGGGCGATCTCCGCGTCGGAGCGGTTGAACACCTTGGTCAGCAGCACCCCGGAGACGCTCAGCGCCTCCTCGGTGATCGCCGTCATGTCGGCGAGCGACTCCTGGGTGGCGCGCGCGATCACCTGCCTGCGGGCGCCCACGCGGCGCTGCATCACCACGAACACGGGCATGAGCGCGACGGCGACGATGGTGAGCTGCCAGCTGAGCAGCAGCATCGCGACGAGCGAGGCGATCACCGTCACGACGTTGGAGAGGATCGAGGAGGCGGTGGTGGTGAGCACCGACCGCACGCCGCCCACGTCGTTCGCGAGCCGGGACTGGATCGAGCCCGTCTTCGTGGCGGTGAAGAAGGCCAGCTCCATGCGCTCCAGGTGGGCGAAGAGCCGGCCTCGCAGGTCCGCCATCGCGAGGTTGCCGACCTTGGTGGTGAGGTACGTCTGCCCCACGCCGATCGCCGAGCTCAGCAGCGGCACGAGGATCATCGCGCCGACGAGCCACAGCAGCAGCCGCAGGTCGACGTCGCCCGACGCGGGGAACAGCGCGTCGTCGAAGACCCGCTGGGTCAGGAACGGCGTGATGACGCCGAGCCCGGCGCCCACCAGGATCGAGAGCACCACCAGGGAGAGCGCTCCGCGGTAGGGCGTCAGCAGCGCGCCGATGCGGCGCAGCAGGGCGCCCGACGGCGCCGGCGGAGCAGAGTGCGGTGCTAGAGCAGAGTGCGCTGCTAGAGCAGAGCGCGGTGCTGGACCAGAGTGCGGTGGGGGAGTCGGACCGGTCATGCGCCCAGTCTGGCCCTCGGGCGCGCGTCGACGACCACCGGCGCGCTCTTCGCCCGTGCGCCGGGGCCGTCACGGGAGTCCGGCGCCAGCCTCCTGCTGGGCCGAGGCGCCGCGCACGACGGTCGCCTCGCGGTCCGGGTCCTGCACGAGCGAGGGGGACAGCCCGGCACGGCCCAGGGCCTCGAGCAGCGTCGGGGCCTGCGCGGCGCCCGCCTCCATGAGGACCTCGCCGCCGGGGGCGAGCCACCGTCGCGCGAGGGCCGCCACCCGCAGCAGCAGGTCGAGCCCTTCCGGCCCGCCGTCCAGGGCGGCCCGCGGCTCGTGCTGGCGCGCCTCCGGGGGCATCAGGCGCAGAGCCCGCGTGGGCACGTAGGGGACGTTGGCGGTGAGGACGTCGACCGCTCCGCGCAGCCGCGTGGGCAAGGGGCCGTCGAGGTCGCCCTGGTAGACCTGGCCCGCCGACGCCGGGATGTTCTGCCGCGCGCACCGCACGGCGGCGGGGTCGATGTCGATCGCGTGCAGCTCGATCCCCGGCCGTGAGGACGCCAGTGCCATCCCGACGGCGCCCGACCCGCAGCACAGGTCCACGACCCGAGCGGGCCGCAGGGCTCCCCGTGCCGCGAGCGCGGCGAGCGCCAGCTCCACGAGGAGCTCGGTGCGCCGCCGGGGGACGAAGACCCCCGGGTGCACGAGCACCCGGTGGCCGAGGAAGGAGGCCCATCCGAGGATGTGCTCGAGCGGGGCGCCCGCGACCCGTCGGGCGGTGAGCTCGGCCAGGTGGAGGGGCGACCGGGCCTCGGCGCGGAGCAGGGCGGCCTCGTCCTCGGCGAAGACGCACCCGGCGGCCCTGAGCGCGGTCACGAGCTCGGACGCGGGTGGCCAGCCGCCTGCGCCCGACGCTGCCGCAGCGGTGGGCGGTGAGATGGCGAGCGGGTCCTCGTCCTCAGGCATGGGCGTCCCTCACGCGTGGGTGGCGTCGACCGCGCGCTGCACGAGCTCCTGGTCGTCGGCGCCGTCGAGGCGCCACCCGCGCTGCCGCATGGCGCCGTTGCCGCGGCGCAGCACCTCGTCGAGCTGGGCGGCGACCCATTCCCGGTCTCCGGCGGCGTCCAGCGCCGGCCCGACGTGGTCGAGCAGCACCTGGACCGCCTCGACGGCGGGGACCGGGCGCAGCGTGGCGGGGCTCAGCAGGTCGCCCGTGAGGCCAGACCGGGCCGCCCGCCAGGCCGCCAGGCGCAGCGCCTCCGTCCGCGGCTGCGGCCCCAGCGCCGCGCCGCCGGCGAGCGAGGCGTCGAGCGCGGTGTCGGCGAGGGCCCGCACCAGCACGCCCTGGAGGACGGCGTCGGCGGCGTCGAGGCACACGTCGGGCACGCGGACCTCGACGGTGGGGTAGGCGGGGGAGAGGCGGGCGTCGAAGTACACCATCCCGGGGTCGAGGATCGTCCCGCTCGAGACGAGGTCCTCGACCAGCGCGTGGTAGGTGGCCGCGTCGCCGAACGGCCCGGTGGGCCCGGCGGTGGGCCATCGCCCCCAGACCTGGGAGCGGTAGCTCGCGTAGGCGGTGTCCTCGCCGTGCCAGTAGGGGCTGTTCGCGCTCAACGCGAGGAGCAGTGGCGTCCACCGGCGGAGGTGGTCGATGACCCGGACCCCCTCCTCGTCGTCGCCGACCTCGACGTGGATGTGGCATCCGCACGTGAGCTGCTCGCGCGCGATCTCGCCGAACTCGTCGCGGATGGCGCGGGCGCGCTGGTTCACGATGACGGTGGGATCCCCGCCGGTGGGCGCGGTGCCCAGCGCGACGACGCGCGCCCCCACGTGCTGCGCGGAGGCGTCCGCCCGGGCGCGGCCGGCGCGGACCTCGGCCAGGATGTCCGTCACTGTGGAGCGCGGCCGGGTGGACGTCTCGACCTGCTCCTGCGTGAACTCCTTCTCCAGGCGCCCTCCTGGCTGGTCGTCGAGCGACTCGTCGGCGGCGTGGGCCGCTGCGTGCTGCAGCGCCGGGGCCGCGACAGCACGCAGGGTCCCGTCGGGTGACACGAGCAGGAACTCTTCTTCAATCCCTATGCGGCGCACCACCACAGTGTGGAGGGAGTGCGCGCCCCTGTCGCGCCGGATATTACTTTACTGACATATTGTCCATTATTGGCATTTTCTTTAACAACGGGCGCGTAGTCGGCGCCGCCTCCCGCGCGCTGCCGGCGCCGTGGTCGCGGCAGCCCAGGAGCGACGGGCGCAATTCGGGCGCGCGGTGGGGGAGCGGGGCCGTCAGGACAAGAACGTGGTGATCGCCTCGACGACGAGGTCGTGGTCGTCGCCCTGCGGGAGCCCCGAGACCGTCACCGTGCCGACCGGCCCCACGTCCTTGACCCGCACCGGGAAGCAGCCCCCGTGCGCCGCGTAGCGCTGCACCGGCAGGTCGTGCTGCTCGGCGAACGTCGTGCCGTCCGCCCGCGCCCGCGTCCCCACCAGGTACGACGACGCCCCGAACCGCTCCGTCACCCGCACCTTGCGGTCCACCCACGTGTCGTTGTCAGGCGTCGTGCCCGGCAACGAGGCATGGAACAGCTGCTGGCCGCCGCGGCGCACGTCGATGGTCACCGGCAGCGAGCGCTCCTGGGCGATCTCGACCAGGAGGCATCCCAGCCGCCAGGCGTCGTCGTTGTCGAAACGCGTGAAGACCAGCGTTCGCTCCTGCTCCTCGAGCGTCGCGACGAGTTGCACCAGCTCGAGGTTCGTTGTCAGGGTCATCCCTCGATCATGGCCGCGCCAGCCCTCGCAGTCGAGCGGGCTCGTGGGACGCCACGGCTGGGCCCGTCGCCGGACCGCACGTTGCCCCGCCCGCCCGGACCCGGTAGAACCGGACCTCTCGCACGTCGCCGACGACCGACCGATGGAGACCCCATGACCAGCGCCACCCGATCGGGCGCGCAGCCGGCCACGACCCACGTCGCCGACAGCCACGACATGATCCGCGTGCAGGGCGCCCGGGAGAACAACCTCCGGGACGTCAGCGTCGAGATCCCCAAGCGCCGGCTCACGGTGTTCACCGGCGTCTCCGGCTCCGGCAAGAGCTCGCTGGTCTTCTCCACGATCGCCGCCGACTCGCAACGGATGATCAACGAGACCTACAGCGCGTTCGTGCAGGGCTTCATGCCCACCCTGGCACGGCCCGACGTCGACGCCCTGGACGGCCTCACGACCGCGATCATCGTCGACCAGGAGCGGATGGGCGCCAACCCCCGCTCGACCGTCGGCACCGCCACCGACGCCAACGCGATGCTCCGCATCCTGTTCAGCCGGCTCGGCCACCCCCGCATCGGCCCGCCCAACGCCTACTCCTTCAACGTCCCCTCCGTGACGGCCAGCGGCGCCATCACCGTCGAGCGCGGGGACAAGACGCGCGCCGAGAAGGCGACCTTCAACCGCCTCGGCGGCATGTGCCCACGCTGCGAGGGCATGGGCTCCGTCACCGACTTCGACCTGACCGCCCTGTACGACGACACCAAGTCGCTGCGCGAGGGAGCGCTCACGATCCCCGGGTACAGCACCGACGGGTGGTACGGCCGCATCTTCAGCGAGTCCGGGTTCTTCGACCCGGACAAGCCGATCAGCGCCTTCACGAAGCGCGAGCTCCACGACCTGCTCCACAAGGAGCCCACCAAGATCAAGATCGAGGGCATCAACCTCACCTACGAGGGCCTGATCCCCAAGATCCAGAAGTCCATGCTGTCCAAAGACCGCGAGGCGATGCAGCCGCACATCCGCGCCTTCGTGGAACGAGCCATCACCTTCACGACCTGCCCCGAGTGCCAGGGCACCCGCCTCAGCGCCGAGGCCCGCTCCTCGACCATCAACGGCACGAGCATCGCCGACGCCTGCGCGATGCAGATCAGCGACCTGGCCGAGTGGGTCCGCACCCTGCACGAGCCGTCCGTCGCCCCGCTCCTGACAGGGCTCCAGCACCTCCTCGACTCGTTCGTGGAGATCGGGCTGGGCTACCTCTCGCTCGACCGCCCCTCCGGGAGCCTGTCCGGCGGCGAGTCCCAACGCACCAAGATGATCCGGCACCTCGGCTCCTCCCTCACGGACGTCACCTACGTCTTCGACGAGCCGACCATCGGCCTGCACCCCCACGACATCCAGAAGATGAACCAGCTGCTGCTGCGGCTGCGCGACAAGGGCAACACCGTGCTCGTCGTCGAGCACAAGCCCGAGACGATCGCCATCGCCGACCACGTGATCGACCTCGGGCCAGGAGCAGGCGCCCACGGCGGGACGGTCAGCTTCGAGGGCGCCGTCGAGGACCTCCGCGCGAGCGACACCGTCACCGGGCGCCACCTCGACGACCGCGCCCGCCTCAAGGCCGAGGTGCGCCAGCCCACCGGCGCGCTCGCGGTCAGGGGCGCGTCCACGAACAACCTGCGGGACGTGGACGTCGACGTCCCGCTGGGGGTCCTGTGCGTGCTCACCGGCGTCGCGGGGTCGGGCAAGAGCTCGCTGGTCGACGGCTCGATCGCGCGCCGCGACGGCGTCGTGGCCATCGACCAGGGGGCGATCAAGGGCTCGCGGCGCAGCAACCCGGCCACCTACACGGGGCTGCTCGAGCCGATCCGCAAGGCGTTCGCCAAGGCGAACGGCGTGAAGCCAGCCCTCTTCAGCTCGAACTCCGCGGGCGCCTGCCCGGCGTGCAACGGCGCAGGGGTGATCTTCACCGACCTGGGCATCATGGCCACCGTCGAGTCCACCTGCGAGGAGTGCGAGGGCAGGCGGTTCCAGGCGGCGGTGCTCGAGCACACGCTCGGGGGACGGAACATCGCCGAGGTGCTCGCGATGTCGGTGAGCGAGGCCGAGCAGTTCTTCGGCGACGGCGAGGCCCGCACGCCGGCCGCGCACACGATCCTCCACCGGCTCGCGGACGTGGGTCTCGGCTACCTGAGCCTGGGCCAGCCGCTCACCACGTTGTCCGGCGGCGAGCGGCAGCGTCTGAAGCTCGCGACCCAGATGGCCGACAAGGGCCAGGTCTACGTCCTCGACGAGCCCACCACCGGGCTGCACCTGGCCGACGTCGCCCAGTTGCTCGCGCTGCTGGACCGGCTCGTCGACTCCGGCGCCTCGGTCATCGTCATCGAGCACCACCAGGCCGTGATGGCGCACGCGGACTGGATCATCGACCTCGGCCCGGGCGCGGGCCACGACGGTGGACGGGTGGTCTTCGAGGGCACGCCCGCCGACCTCGTCGCAGGCCGCGCCACGCTCACCGGCGAGCACCTCGCGGACTACGTCGGCTGAGGGGGTCACGCCGGACGGCCAGGGACGCGACGCCGGATGGCGCCGCGCCCCTGGTGCACGAGCCCTGGGTGAGGGATCAGGAGGCCGAGCAGCTCACCGTCGGCCACGTCCAGTTGCCACCGTGCGAGACGGTGAAGCCGAACGAGGTCGTCTGGCCTGCCGCCAGCGAGCCGTTGCCGCTCGGGCGCATCGTCATGACGTTCCCGGAGCCGTCCCACGTGGGCGAGCCGTTCCAGGTCGCGGTGATCCGCTGCGGCGAGCGGACCGTGACGGTGGACTGCCAGTTGCTGATGTTCGTGTTGGCGCGGATAGTCACCGTGCCGTTGAACCGGTCATTCCACTTCTCGCCCTCCGAGTAGGTCGCCGTGCAGCTCGCTCCGCCGGGGGGCGGGGTGGTGGGCGGCGGGGTCGTCGGGTTGTCCGTGGGAGGCGGGGTCGTCGGGTTGGGGGCGGGCGTGCCGCCGGCGTTCAGCTGGTTGAGCACGCTGGTGTAGGCGGCCTTCTTGTTGCCAGACCCGTCGAACAGCAGCGGGGTCCCCGAGGCGCGCCAGGAGTCGGTGTCTCGCACACCCCACACCGTGATGCCGGTGCAACGCGCCACGGCCAGGCAGGCCTGGATGACGCCCTGGTACTGCTGGGCCTGCGAGCTCCCCGAGCCCTCGATGTCGAGCTCGGTGATCTGCACGTCGACGCCGAGGTCGGCGAAGTTCTGCAGCGTCGTGTGGTAGTTCGACGGCACAGGGTTGCCCGAGTTGAAGTGCGCCTGGAAGCCAACGCAGTCGATGGGCACGCCGCGGGCCTTGAAGTCGCGGACCATGTTGTAGACGCCCTGCGTCTTGGCGTGCGACCAGTTGTCGGTGTTGTAGTCGTTGTAGCAGAGTTTGGCGTTGGGGTCGGCGGCGCGGGCCGCTCGGAAGGCTGCCTCGATCCAGTCGCTGCCCGTGCGCTCGAGGTTCGAGTCGCGACGTCCGCCCGAGTTCCCGTCGGCGAACGCCTCGTTCACGACGTCCCAGGAGTGGATCTTGCCCCGGTAGTAGGTCGCGACCTGCGTGACGTGGTTGAGCATCGCGTTGCGCAGCGCGGGCCCGGACATGTTCTGCATCCAGCCGGGCTGCTGCATGTGCCAGGCCAACGCGTGGCCACGCACCTGCTTGCCGTTCTGCCGCGCCCAGTTGACGATCCGGTCGCCGCTCGACCAGTTGAACTGGTTCTGCGACGGCTCGAGCGCGTCCATCTTCATCTCGTTCTCGGCCGTGATCATGTTGAACTCGCGGTTCGCGATGGTCGTGTAGGTCGAGTCGTTCAGACGGCTCGCCGCAATGGCGGTGCCGAAGTAGCGACCGCTCTCTGCGGCTGCGGCCTGCAGCGTGCTGCCCGCCGCATTGGCCGGCACGGCCAGCGACACGGCGAGCACCGCCGCGGACAGGCCGCCCGCAGCCGTCACGAGACGGCCACGGGTGCTCCTCAGACGTGGGGTCGTCATTGATCCCTCCTCAGGGGTGGATGTGTCGGCGGTCATCGCCGGCACGTCACCCTCAGCCGGTACGCCACAGGGCGTCAAGGGAATCGATGGGTTCAGATAGTTTCGAAGTGGGATGCGAAAGGATTAACCACCCATTAGAGGGACTTCTATCGATAAAAACGGGCCTGAGGTCCGGCCCACAGCGCGTCGGGACGCCTGATCTGCGGCAGCGCTCCCACGCTCCGACCGAAACTATCGGGCTTGAGGACGCGCCGGACCGCGCGAGCGGGCGGTCCGCGGGCATCTCGAACCGAGCGGCTTCCACGACGCCGGCGCAGGATCAGGCCCGCTGCGCGTCGCCGACGATCCGCGACGGGGGGAGTGGCGCATCCCTGAGGTCGGGCAACCGTCAACGCCCTGCGCCTGGTCGACGAGACCGCAATGCCAGCGTCGGCTCCGCCTGCTGCCAGCGTCCACATCGGTCCCACTCATCCGCAGCGCCCAGTCGCTCAGACCACCGCCAGCGTCGAGGCGTGCTGGCGTCGCAGAGCGGCCCGCTCGGCCGCTCCTGTGTCGCCCCTGGCGAAGTTCCGGTCCAGCTCGCCCTGCGGCCACCCTCGAGGCTCCGGCCCGTGCAGGCTGCTCCACGTCGACCACGCGGCTCGTTCAGGTTCTCTCAGGTTGATCCTCAGGTGCCGGTCTGCCGTGGCTCGGCAACTGGCACGAGCTCAGGGCCTGTGGGCCCTTTCCCACCAGCACACCCTGAGCCGATAATGGACATTATGTCAGTTTGCTCGTGAGCACGGGCCCCTGCGCTGCGTTGTTCGCCATCCAGGGCTGTTCGCCGTCCCCCTCGGATGATGCGTGAGGACGAGAACCTCCGATCTGGAACGGTTGAACCGAGACAGCGCGCGACAGGCGCGACGTGGCGTGCGGGACGCAGTCCGCCTGAGCGCCTCCGCGCGCGTCCGTCCCGATACCCGCTGAATACATGAGTGCTAATGTCACGATGTGGTGAACGACGATCCCGGCCCGGTGCTCGGCGAACTGCTGCGACACCTTGCCGAGCTCGTCGACTCTGGGTCTGCCGCGCGCTACCACGCGCTCGGCCTGGACTACCGCCCCCGCTACACCCCGGTGATGCGGGCTCTCGCGGCCGGGGCCGAGACGGTCACCGAGATCACCGCGCGGTCCCGGATCACCCAGGGCGCGGTGAGCCAGACCCTGCGGTTGATGCTCGATGACGGTCTCGTCGAGCGCTACGCGATGACCGACGCGCGACGTAGTGGGCTGCGGATGACTCCGGCCGGTGAGGTCCTGCTGGCACGGCTGGAGGCGTGCTGGGCCTCCACGTCCGACGCGATCGCCGACCTCGAGGCGGAAATCGGCCACCCCCTGCGCCGCGCGCTCGACGACGCCACCCGGGCGCTCGAGTCCACCGGCTTCGCCGAGCGGCTCGCCCGCGCGGGCGAGAACGGGAGCGATCCTGCCGGTGACCCGCGGACGCGGTGAGATGCCGACCATCACCGTCGTCAGCATGGTCCCGAGCGTGGACGAGATCGCGCAGCCCACTCCCCCCGCACGCCACTCCCCCGCGCCCCGGTCCGGCACGACGGCCACGCCCGCCGATGCCGCGCCCGTCGCGGAACGGCCTGCGGATCTCGTCCTGTCTGCGCACTGATCCGACCAGCTCGCCCCTCACACGGCGAGGGCCCGCGTGGGTGGCTCCGATGCCGCGCGGACCGCGGGGTAGAGACCGGCGAGGACGCCCACGCAGACCGCTCCGGCCACCCCGCTGAGCAGGACGACGGGCGAGAGGGCAGGTGGCCACGACCGGGCGTGCGCGTACCCGAGCGTGACGACGGCGCCGAGGATCGTGCCCGCGACTCCCCCGGTCGCGGACAGCAGGGCGGCCTCGGCGACGAACTGCAGGCGGATGTGCCCGCGGGTCGCCCCCAGAGCGCGCCGCAGCCCGATCTCCCGGCGGCGTTCGAGCACGGAGACGACCATGGTGTTGGCGACCCCGATGCCCCCGACGAGCAGCGCGACACCAGCCAGGCCGAGCAGCAGGCCGTCGAAGGTCCGCGCTGTGCTCCGCTTGGCGGCCAGGGCGTCGGATGGGCGGCTGACCTGCACGGCGCCGGGCAGCTGCGGGTTGACGGTCGCCGGCAGCACAGCTCTGACGTCGTCCAGCGTGTCCTCCCGGGCGGTGAGGTAGACGACGGTCGGGCGCCCGTCGAAGTCGAGCAGCTCGCGCGCCGCCGGCCATCCGACCAGTGCCGCCTGTTCGATCGGGGTGGCGAGCGGAGTCGGGCCCAGCAC